>WUUC01160776.1_pt1 | contig 11545 bp, 3 predicted proteins | sample 6278441 | NCBI WGS metagenome assembly WUUC01 (sample SAMN13675441, study PRJNA597444) | soil metagenome | isolation source: soil | place: USA: Washington | collected 2017-10 | reverse complement strand
GGCAGAGGTGGTGCCGTCCCCCGCGTCATGGGTCTTTCAACTCCGAGAGGGCGTTGGGGTTCGAGTCGCCTCGGAGATCCACAGCTCGAAACGCGGCCTGGCCTGGAGTGTTGGGTTTGGGTGTGTGTCGGGATCGACACATACCGATACCCAACCAGGACTACACCTGGCCGGCACCATCACCCTGACGACCTAACCGGCACTACCCGGCCAACGGCAGACACACGAAACGCCAAGCACAGGAAGCGGAAGGGTCGCCGGCGTCGCCGCCCTCCAACGGCGCCCGCCGTTCCGCTGGCCGCCCATGGCCACCGTCCAACTCCGCAACCCCACCGAAGGACGAGCACTCAAACCCTTGCCGGCTGGCGCCGTTGGTCCGGGCAGGGATTGCCACGCCTGCGATTCCGCCATCTGTATTTCATTTAGCCGTTTCATTGGCACACCGCCGCTCGTCGCTGGGTCGTTGTCTGGGTCCGCGCCTGAGAGGTAGAGCCGTGTCTCGTTGTTCACCTTTCCCGCGGCGTTCTGTACTGCGTGTCACGTGAAGGCCAAATGAAGTCGCTGTAGGCCATGGTCGTACCGTGGCCCTGCGCTCCGCCTCCGCGTCCAGCCCGCTGGCGTACTCCGGCTTCCGTTGGGTCACGGCCGGGCAGGCGGTGAACCTGTTCGGCAACGGGATCGCGCCCATCGCGTTGGCGTTCGCGGTGTTGGACATGACGGGCTCGCCGGGTGCGCTCGGTCTCGTCGTGGGCGCGGCCTCGGTGGCCAACGTGGCGTTCGTGCTGCTCGGCGGCATCGTTGCGGACCGGTTGCGGCGCGACCACGTCCTCGTCGGCTCGGTCCTGCTCAGCGCGGCGAGCCAGGCGGTGGCGGCGATCCTGGTGCTGGGCCATGACGCATCGGTGTTCGCCCTCGCGGTCCTGTCGGCCTGCAACGGAGCCTTCGCCGCGTTCGCCCGGCCGGCCTACCTGGCTCTGGCCCCGCAGACGGTGCCCGCCGCGCTGCGGCGACGGGCGAACTCGATAACCCGCGTCAACGCGAACACGTCGATGGTTGTCGGCGCCTCGGTGGGCGGCCTGCTGGCCGCCGCTGCCGGGCCCGGGTGGGGGCTGGCCGTCGACGCGGGCACCTTCGGCTTGGCCGCAGCGTGCTTCCTGCCGATCCGGTGGGAGCGCACGACAAAGCGCGCGGCGACCACGATCCTCACGGACCTGCGCGAAGGCTGGTCCGAGCTGGTCCTGCGGCCCTGGGTCTGGATCGTCGCCGCCTCCTTCTGCTTCGTCAACGCGGCGTCCTCCGGCGTGACCAAGGTGCTGGGTCCGGCGCTCGCGGATGACACGTTCGGCCGCGCCGCCTGGGGTCTGGTGTTGGCCGCGCACACGGTCGGGCTCGTGCTCGGCGGTCTGATCGCGCTGTGGCTGCGGCCACGGCGACCGCTCCTGGCCGGCGTGGCATGCGCTCTTCCCATGACGCTGCCGCCGCTGGGGCTCGCCGCGCAGGCGTCGGCGCACGTGATGGTGGCGGCCATGTTCCTCAGTGGAATCGGGGTCGAGCAGTTCAACGTCGCCTGGGCCACATCGCTTCAACAGGAGATCCCTCCTGACGTCCTCGGGCGCGTGTACTCCTACGACCTGTTGGCCTCGTTCGTCGCCGTACCCGCCGGCCAGATCGCGATCGGCCCCGTGGCGGGCGCGATGGGCGTCGGTACGACGCTGGCGGTTTGCGCGCTCGTCATCGCCGGCGGCATCGGCGCCATGTTGTCCACGCGGGGTGTCCGGCGCCTCGAGGCCTCGCCGGTTCCGAAGTCCTCAGCAGAGGTGGGTTGACCGTGTACGAACTCTCCTTCGCCCAGCAGCGACTGTGGTTCCTGGACCAGTTGACGCCCGGCAGCGCGGAGTACGTGGTCCCGTTCGGGTTTCGGGTCAGTGGTGGTTTGGACGTCCCGGCGCTGGAGCGCGCGTTCTCCGGACTGGTCGAACGCCACGAGACGCTTCGCACCCGGTTCGCCGTCGACGGGGACGGCTTGCCGAGACAGCTGGTGGGCGCGCCCTGGCCGGTGACCGCGACCGTCGTGGACCTCGACGAGCGGGCCGCTCGCGAGTTGGTCGATGCCGAGGCCCACACACCGTTCGACCTCGCCAGCGACCGCCTGCTGCGGGTGACGGTGATCCGGCTCGCGCCCAGCGACAACATCCTGCTGCTGTGCGTCCACCACATCGTCGCCGACGAGTGGTCCCTGAAGACGCTCATCCGCGACCTGAGCGAGCTGTACTCCGCCGCCCTGCGGCACCGCGCCCCGGACCTGCCGGCGCTCCCGGTCCAGTACGCCGACTTCGCGGTCTGGCAACGCACGTCGCTGGACGGGGAGGCCGAGGACCGGCAGCTGGCCTACTGGCGGGAAAACCTCCGTGGGCTCGAGCCGCTCGGGCTGCCCACCGACCGGCCCCGCCCGGCCGTCCGATCCGGGCAGGGCGCGACATGGCGGTTCGCGGTGCCGGCAGGCGTCGGCGCGCGGCTACGGGACATCGCCCAGCGCGAGCGGGTCACGATGTTCATGCTGATGCTGGCCGCCTTCCAGCTCTTCCTGGGCAGGTACAGCGGACGCGACGACGTGGCGGTGGGTGTCCCGGTCGCGGGACGCGAACGACCCGAGGTGGAGGACCTGGTCGGGTTCTTTGTCAACACGGTCGTCATGCGCATCGATCTGACCGGCGATCCCACGTTTCTGGAGCTGCTGCGGCGGGTCCGGAAAACGGCTCTGGACGCGTACGACAACCAGGAGCTTCCCTTCGAGCGGCTCGTCGAAGACCTCGCGCCCGACCGCGCGCTGTCGCATCACACGCTGTTCCAGGTCTTCTTCGTCCTGCGCGACACGACGGACGACGAGGGCTGGCACCTGCCGGGGCTGGTGGTCGAGCGCTTCCCCGTGCCCGAACGCACGGCCAAGTTCGACCTGACGCTGCTCGTCGTGCGGACCGCGACCGGACTCGACTGCCAGCTGGAGTACAGCCTCGACCTGTTCGACCAGGCGACGATCGAGCGGATGGCCGGGCATCTCACCACACTGCTGTCCGGGATCGCCGCCGGCGCGGAGCGGCCGGTGAGCACATTGGAGCTTCTTCCCGACCGCGAACGCCACCAGCTCCTGGTGGAATGGAACGACACGCGTCTCGACGTGCCGCCCACCACCGTTTCCGGACTGTTCGCGGAGCACGCGGCGGCCACACCAGATGCGGTCGCGTTCGTACACGGCGACGACAGCCTCACCTACCGGCAGCTCGACATCCGGGCCAATCAGCTGGCCCACCACCTGCGTGAGCGCGGGGTGGGGCCGGACGTCCTCGTCGCGGTCTGTCTCCCTCGTGGTGTAGACCTGATCGTGGCGTTGCTCGCCGTCGTGAAGGCTGGCGGTGGTTACGTCCCACTGGATCCGGGCTATCCAGTCGACCGGCTCGCGTTCTCGCTCCGCGACTGCGGCGCGGCCGTCCTGCTGACGCACCGGCGCGTCGGTCCGCCGGCTCCGCACGGGCGTACGGTGTTTCTGGACGCCGACGGGCCCCACCTCGCCACGTATCCCGGGACCGGTCCCGCGCCGGTCGGCGGGCCGCGCGACACCGCCTTCGTCATCTACACGTCCGGCTCGACCGGCACTCCGAAAGGCGTCGTCGTCGAGGCCGGTGCCGTTACGAGCTTCCTGGCCGCCGCGCGACGGATCCTCCGCCCGGCATCCACAGATCGCGTCCTCTTCGCCACCGCCGTCAGCTTCGACGTCGCCACCATCGAGATCTTCATGACGCTGACGGCCGGGGCACGGATCGTCGTCGCCGACCACGACACGATCCGCTCTCCCGCCGGCCTGGCTGAGCTGATCATCAGGAGCGAGGTGAATCTGGTCTGTGCCACGCCGTCGCAGTGGCGGCAGCTCGTCGAGGCCCTGCCGCACCGGATCGACAACCTCACGGCGGTGACCGCGGGCGAGGCGTTGACGGTCGACCTGGCCCGTAAGCTCCTCGATGTCGCCGGCCATGTCGTGAACGGCTACGGGCCGACCGAGACGACGGTGCTGTCCGCGTGTCACGTGGTCCGGCCGGATCATCCGACGTCCATCGGGCGTCCGATCGCGAACACCCGGATGTACGTCGTGGACCGCGCCGGAAACCCGGTGCCGGTCGGCGTGCCCGGCGAGCTGTGGATCGGCGGCGCCGGGGTGGCTCGGGGCTATCTCAACCGGCCGCGGCTGACCGCGGAACGGTTCGTCCCGAGCCCGTTCCCGGAGGATCCGGGGACACGCCTGTACCGCACGGGCGATCTCGTCCGCTGGCTGCCGGATGGAACCCTCCAATACCTCGGTCGGACGGACCGCCAGGTCAAGGTCCGTGGTTTCCGGATCGAACCCGGTGAGGTCGAGGCGGCACTCCTCGACCACGACGGCGTCGTGTCCTGCGCTGTCGTCGCCCATGGCGACCGCCTGGTCGCGTACTGCGCCGCCCCGTCGCCACCGAGCGCGGAAGAGCTTCGCGCCTGGTGCGCTCGAACGCTTCCCGACCACATGGTCCCCAACGTGTTCGTCTTCCTCGACGCCCTCCCGCTCGGTCCACATGGGAAGGTCGACTGGGGCGCACTGCCCGCACCGGACCGCTCGCGGCCCGAGCTGAGCACGGAGTTCGCCGCTCCGCGTAACGGCGTGGAGGAAGCTGTCGACCGCGTCTGGGCACAGGTCCTCGGGCTGGAACGCGTCGGGATCCACGACAACTTCTTCGCGCTCGGTGGCCATTCCCTGCTCGCGATCCGGGTCGTCGCCGGCATCGCCAAGCGGTTGGGTGCGACGGTGAGCGTCCGGGATGTGTTCACCAGCCCTACGGTGGCCGGGCTGGCCGCGAAGGTCGGCGCGCGGGACGGCTCGGCGGTGCCGGCGGTGGCCGCCCGACCGGCCAAAGACCTGCCACTGTCCTTCGGCCAGCAACGGCTGTGGTTTCTGGACCAGCTGACACCGCACAGCGCCGACTACGTGGTGCCGATCGGGCTTCGCGTCACCGGCGACCTGCGCGTGCCGACGCTCGAAGCCGCGCTCTCCGCGGTGGTCGCGCGGCATGAGGCACTTCGCACGCGGTTCGTGCTCGACCGGGCGGCCGAGCCCGTACAGGTGATCGACGAGCCGTGGCGGGTCACGGCCGCCGTCATCGACCTCACCGGCATCGCCGACCAGGGCGAGCGGCGACGGACGGCCGACGAGGTGGTCGACGCGGAGGCACACAAGCCGTTCGACCTCGCCTGGGGGCGCCTGCTGCGGTTGAACGTGCTGCGTGTGGCCGATGACGAGCACCTTGTCCTGCTGTGCCTGCACCACATCGTCACCGACGCGTGGTCGCTTGGCCTGCTCGCGCGTGAGCTCCGTGCGCTGTACCCGGCGGCGCTGGAGGACACAGACGCCGGCCTGCCCGCGTTGCCGGTGCAGTACGGCGACTTCACGATGTGGCAACGCACATGGCTGCCGACGGTCTCGGCGAAGCAGCTGGGCTTCTGGCGGGCCGCGCTGGACGGGCTGCGCCCCCTCGACCTGCCCACCGACCGTCCACGTCCGGCCGTCAGCTCCGGGCGTGGCGCTTCGCACGTGTTCACCATCCCCGACGCCGTCGTCGACGGCCTGAGAGACATCGCCCGCCGCCAGGACGCCTCGCTGTTCATGGTGGTCCTCGCCGGCTTCCAGCTTCTGCTGTCCCGCTGGTGCCGGCAGGACGACGTGGCGGTCGGTGTCGTCTCCGCCGGTCGGAGCAGGCCAGAGGTGCAAAACCTCATCGGGCTGTTTGTCGACACCGTCGTCATGCGCTGCGACCTGGCCGGAGACCCGACGTTTCTGGAGCTCCTGTGGCGGGTCAAGGCGGCGGCCCTCGACGCGTTCGACAACCAGGACCTTCCCTTCGAACGGGTGGTCGAGCACCTCGCGCCGGAACGCCACCGCTTGCGGCAGCCGCTGTTTCAGGTCCTCTTCACCCTGCGCAACGCTGCCGGCGAAGGCTGGAAACTGCCGGGCCTCGACGTCGCACCGATCCACATCCCGAGCCACACCGCGAAGTTCGACCTGTCAGCCGTGCTCACCGAGCACGACGGCGGCGGTGTCGCCGGACAGCTGAGCTACTCCACAGACCTGTTCGACGAGGAAACCATCGGGCGGCTCGCCGAACGGTTCGTGACGGTGCTGGCGGGCGTGGCCGCCGGTCCGGAACGTCAGGTGAGTGTGATCGAGCTCCTCCCGGCCGCCGAGCGGTCCCAGCTGGAGCGGTGGAGCGGCACGGCGGCGGTGAGCTTCGGCGATCGGTGTGTGCACGAGCTCGTCGAGGAGCGGGCGCGGGTGCGGTCGGAGGCGGTCGCCGTGGTGTGTGGCGCGGACCGGTTGACGTACGGGCAGTTGAACGCCCAGGCGAACCAACTGGCTCACCACCTCCGCGCGTCGGGGGTCGGACCCGAGGTGATCGTCGGTGTCTGTGTCCAAAGAGGACTCGACATGGTCGTGGCGCTGCTGGCGGTGTTGAAGGCCGGTGGCGCCTACCTCCCGCTCGACCCGAGCTACCCGGCGGAACGGTTGGCATTCATGCTGCGGGACAGCGGGACCGGGCTGGTGGTGACCCGCCGAGACCTCGCCGGACGGCTTGCCGGCCACGCGGCGCGGATGGTCCTGCTCGACACCGACCGGCCGGCGATCGGCGCGTGCCCGGTGACCGATCTGCCGCCGGGTGCCGGCCTGGACAACTTGGCCTACGTGATCTACACGTCCGGCTCCACCGGAGCGCCGAAGGGTGTGCTGACGCCACACCGCGCGGTGGTGAGCTTCCTGCGGTACATCCACGGGCTCGCGGGCATCACCCCCGCCGACGTGGTCGGTCAGGCCGCCACCTTCAGCTTCGACATCTCCGTCTTCGAATGCTGGGGCGCGTTGACGGCCGGCGCGGCGATGGTCGTCGTCCCCACCGACGTCGTCCTCGATCCGGACCAGCTGAGGGCGGCGTTCGTCAGGCACCGGGTGACCGTCATGAGGATCGGTGCCGTGCTGCTCAACCGCCACCTGTCCGCGCGGCCGGGCCTGCTCGCCGGGCTCAAGACGGTCTGCTACGGCGGCGAGGCCGTACCGCGTGCCGCCGTCGACGCGATCCTGTCCACACCGGACGCTCCCGGCCGGCTGATCCACTGGTACGGCCCAACGGAGACCACCGTCATCTCCACCTGCCACGTCGTCGCCCCGGCGGCGGGATCGGGCGCCGTCATGCCGATCGGGCGCCCGATCGCCAACACCCACGTCTACGTCGTGGACCGCTTCGGCCGGCGGGTGCCCATCGGCACCCCCGGCGAACTCTGGATCGGTGGCGCCGGTGTGGCCCGGGGCTACCTCAACCGTCCAGGGCTGACCGCCGAGAAGTTCGTCCCGGACCCCTTCTCCGCCGAGCCGGGACAGCGGGTCTACCGCACCGGCGACCTGGTCCGCTGGCTCTCCGACGGAAACCTCGAGTTCCTCGGTCGCACCGACGACCAGGTCAAGGTCCGTGGCCACCGCGTCGAGCCGGCCGAGGTCGAGTCGGTGCTGACCAGCCACCCCGCGGTGAAGCAGGCGGTGGTGGCCGCCCGGGACGACACCCTGGTGGCCTACCTCGTCGCCGACGAGCAACGACGGGAGATCGAGGGCCAGCGCGCGCTGCTGGACGACTGGCGGTCCAAATGGGACTCCGTCTACCGGGACCAGAGACCCGGCGGGGACTACGCCATCTGGACCAGCTCCGACACCGGAGAGCCCATCCCCGAGGTCGAGATGCGGGAGTGGCACCGATCCACCGTGGACCGCATCATGGCGTTGCACCCGAAGCGGGTGCTCGAGATCGGCGTCGGCACCGGGCTCATCCTGTCGTCCGTGGCGCCGCGGTGCGAGTCGTACACCGGGACGGACATCTCCCCGGCCGCGATCGAGACGCTGCGCACCAGGCTCGCCGCAGACCTCGCCGACCGGGTGGACCTGCGCGTGCGGCCCGCGAACATGCTCGGCGACCTTCCCCTTCAGCATTTCGACGTTGTCGTGCTGAACTCCGTCGTCCAGTACTTCCCTAGCCTCGACTATTTCCTCCAGGTGATGCGCGGAGCCCTGGCGTGCCTCACCTCCGACGGCGCGATCTTCATCGGCGACGTACGCAACCTCCGCCTGCTTCGCTGCATGCGTACGGCGATGGAGCTGCACCGGCACGGCACCGCGCAGGAGGTGACGCGGGCCGTGGAGGCCGCGCTGCGCCGGGAGACCGAGATGTTGTTCGATCCGGACTTCTTCGCCGCTCTGCCACATCACCTCGACGGCGTAGGAGCCTGCGAGATACGGGTCAAGGCGGGCGACTACGACAACGAGCTGAGCCGCTACCGCTACGACGTGGTGCTGCGCCGGCGTGCCGCCGGCAGCTCGCCCGTGCCGAGGGTCCGGTGGAACCAACTGGACACTGTGGACCGGCTTGAGCAACGGCTCAGCTCGGGATCGCGAGGCCTGCGCCTGCTGTCAGTGCCGAACCGGAGGGTCAGCGGCGACTACCGCGCCATGCGCATGGTGGCCGGCGGAGAGGATCCGGCTGACGCCCGGCGGGCGCTGCTCGGCCGCTCGGGGGCACCGGCGTTGACAGAGATCCGGCGGGTGGCCGACCGCACCGGACACGACATGGCGGTGACGTGGTCGGGAAGCGCGGACGACGGTGCGCTCGACATCCTGTTCACCAACGCCCGCACCGGCCACGCCGACCTCTACCGGTCGGGCTCGCAGGGCGAGGAGCTGACCCGGTACGTGAACTCTCCCGCCCGATCCAGCGGCGACGGCGACCTGCTGCGGTCCGTGCGCCGGCACGTGGCCGAACGGCTTCCGGAATTCATGGTCCCGTCGTCGATGGTGCTACTGGCCGAGCTTCCGACGACACCCAACGGCAAGGTGGACCGCCGCGCGTTGCCCGACCCGGGGCATCAGCCCGTGGCGGCCGGCCGCCCGCCGCGAACGGCGACCGAAGAGCTGCTGTGTGAGGTCTTCGCCGAGATACTCGGCGTGCCCACGATCTCCATCGACAACGACTTCTTCGAGTCGGGTGGACATTCGCTGCTGGCCACGCGCATCGTGGCGCGCGTACGGTCGCGGCTCGGTGTCCGACTGAGCATCAGGACGCTGTTCGAAGCGCCCACGGTCGCCCGGCTCGCGGAAAGCCTCGGCGACGCCTCCCCTGACGCCGGCGCGATCAGGCCGATGAGGGCTTCGCGTCATGGATGAGTACGACGTGGCGATCGTCGGCGCCGGCCCGGCCGGATCCGCCGCCGCGCTCGCGGCCCGCCGGCTCGGTGCCCGTGTGCTGCTGGTCGACCGGGCCGCGTTCCCCCGCGACAAGCCGTGCGGCGACGGGATCGCGGCGCACGCCTTCGACGTCCTGCGTGAGCTCGGCGTCACCGGCGTGGCCGAGGGCTTCGCGCCGGTGCCGGCACTACGTCTCGTCGGGCCGGGCGGCGGCGAGGTCGCGCGGCCGCTCGCCCGCCCCTCGTACACCATTCCCCGCGAGGTCTTCGACGCGCGACTCGTGGACGCGGCGGTCGCCGCGGGCGCGACCCTGTGCCGGCACACGGTCCGCGACGTCCAGGTGCGGTCCGGCGTGGTGGTCCTGGACGGCGCGCTCGCGGCCCGCGCGGTGGTGGGCGCGGACGGCGCGCACTCCGTGATACGCCGCGCGCTCGGCCAACCGTCCAACCCCGACGGTCACCTCGCGATCGCGATGCGCGGGTACGCCCCGGCGACCGGCCCGGTGGAGCAGCGGATCGTGACGTCGGCGGCGGGGTGGCCGGCGTACGCGTGGAGCTTCCCGATCGGCGACGGCCGGGCGAACGTCGGGTACGGCGAGGTGCTGCGTGGCGCGCCGGTCACCCGCGCGCACATGCTCGACCGGCTCGCGACGCTGTTGCCCTCTGTGGACGTCGGAGGCGCGACGGACCTGCGCGCGCACCACCTTCCACTGTCGACACGTCGGCCGGTCGCCGGGCGCGGGCGGCTGCTGCTCGCTGGCGACGCGTACTCGCTGATCAACCCGTTCACCGGCGAGGGCATCTTCTACGCGTTGCTGTCGGGTGCGCTCGCCGGCGCCGCGGCGACGGCCGGCACCGAGCAGGCGGCCCGGCGGTACACGCGGGCGCTGCGGCACAGGCTCGGTCGGCATCTGTGGCACAGCCGGGTGGCGGCCCGGCTCAACGGACGGCTGTGGATCGTCGACAGCGCGGTCCGCGCGGCCGCACACGAGCAGCGGGTGTTCGACGCGATCCTCGACCTGGGGCTCGGCGACGGCCTGCTGCGGCCCGGCACCATCGCGGCCATCGCGCGCTCGATACGCGGGAGGCGTCCATGAGGCCGGCGACGACCGGGCACGTGCTGCTGACGGGAGCGACCGGCTTTCTGGGACAGGCGCTCCTCGCTCGGCTGTTGACGTCCTGTCCCACGAGCCGCGTCACGCTGCTGGTGCGCGGCCGGGGCGGCTCGTCCGGCACCGACCGCGTCGCCGGGTTGTTGCGCCGCCCGGCCTTCGACGCCTGGCGCACGGCGGTCGGTCCGGCCGCGGTGGCCGCCGCGATCGGTGACCGGGTACGGGTGGTGGACACCGAGCTGGGCAGGCAGCCGGTGCGCCTGCCGGACGATCTCACCGCGGTCATCCACGCCGCCTCGACCGTCTCTTTCGACGCGCCGATCGACCAGGCGTTCCGCACCAACGTCCAGGGTGTGCTCGAGCTGTACGAGGCGGTCGCGGGCACCGGCGCGCGGCCGCATGTGGTGCACGTGTCCACCGCGTACGTCAACGCCACCCGGGCCGGCAGTGTCCCGGAGGAGGCGCTCCGGCACAGCGTGGACTGGCGAGCCGAGCTGGCCTTGGCGCGCGCGGCCAGGCATACCGCCGAGGCCGACTCCAGGCACCCGGCGGTGCTGCGGCGCGTCCTCGCCGAGGCGCGCCGCGAGCACGGCGGGGCGGGCCCGCGATCGACCGCGATCGACGCCGAGGAACGGCGCCGCGCATGGGTGGACCGGCGCCTTGTCGAAAGCGGGCTGCTGCGCGCCCAGGTCGCCGGTTGGACAGACGCGTACACGTTCACGAAGGCACTGGGGGAACGGGTGGCGGAGGACCTGCTGGTCGGGTCGCTGCCGCTGTCGATCGTCCGCCCGGCCATCCTGGAGAGCGCGTGGCGGCACCCGTACCCGGGCTGGATCGAAGGCTTCAAGATGGCCGAGCCGTTGATCCTGGCGTACGGGCAGGGCCTGCTGCGGGAGTTGCCGGGCCGGCCCGACGGCGTGCTGGACCTCGTCCCGATCGACCTCGCCGTCAACGCGATACTCGCGGTGGCCGCCCAGCCGCCGCCCGCCGCCGAGCCCGCCTACTATCACGTGGCGTCGGGTGCCCGAAACCCGCTCACGATCCGCGCCATGTACGAGCACCTGCGCGGGTACTTCACGGATCATCCGATGCCAGAGCGCGGGCGTGGCCATGTGGTCCCACCGACATGGACCTTTCCC
>WUUC01130442.1_pt1 | contig 11546 bp, 11 predicted proteins | sample 6278441 | NCBI WGS metagenome assembly WUUC01 (sample SAMN13675441, study PRJNA597444) | soil metagenome | isolation source: soil | place: USA: Washington | collected 2017-10 | reverse complement strand
GGTGCAGCGGCGTCGCTGGCGGGTTTTCTCACCGCTCCGTTCTTCGTCGTGATGGGAATCGGCATGCTCTATCAGCGCTATGGCGATCTGCCGGTCGTCCAGCAGGCCCTCGCGGGCATGGCCGCGGTCGCAGTGGGACTGCTGCTCGCGACGGCCGCGAAGATGGCGACCGTGCTGAAACGACGGCCGCGTGCATGGTTCTTCGCCGTGCTCACGTTTGCCGGCGTCGGTGCGATGCGCTGGCCGCTCCTCGCCGTGCTTGCCGCGCTCGCGCCGTGGGCGATCGTGCTCGCATGGAAAGGCCGGCTCTGATGGGCTCGGCCGATGTGGGTGCGCTGTTTCTCTATTTTCTCGTACTCGCCTACATCGCGGTCGGCGGTGCGCCTACAGTGCTGCCGGAAATGCACCGCTATGTCGTCGAAGTGCACGGCTGGATGACGAGTGAGCGCTTCGCCGAGCTTTTTACGATCGCGCAGATCGCTCCCGGACCGAACGTGATGTACATCCCGCTGATGGGCTGGCACATCGCCGGCTGGCTCGGTGTGGCGGCCACGACGATTCCCTTCATCATGCCTTCGGCGACGATCACGCTGCTGGTCGCGCACCTGCACGTGCGGCATCCGCGCGCGACGGCCGGCGTCGCGATCCGGCGCGGACTGACCCCGCTTACGATCGGCCTCACTTTCGCTAGCGCGTGGATTCTGCTGCCGGCGGTGAACTCGGACTGGCGCGGCTACGCACTCACGGCGATTACGGTGCTCCTCGTGCTGCGCACGCGCCTCAATCCACTGTGGGTGCTCGCGCTCGGCGCGGTCGCCGGTGTGACCGGCATCGTGTGAAGGCGATGCCTACGGCACGATGACAACTTTGCCGTGGACCCTGCGCTCCATGACGTCTTCGAGCGCGCGCGGTGCCTGCTCGAGCGGGTAGCGCGCAGTCACTACGGGCTTGAGACGTCCGGCGCGAATCCACGCCATCAGCTCGGCGATGTTGTTCTTGCCGCCTTCAGGATTGCGCCGCGAGTACGTGTCCCACGCGACGCCGACCAGCGCGCACCCCTTGAGCAGCGGCAGGTTCATCGCAATGCGCGGGATCGCGCCGCTCGTGAAGCCGACGACGAGATAGCGGCCGAACCACGCCATCGAACGTATGACAGCCTCGGCGTACTCACCGCCCACCGGATCGAGCGCGACGTCGATGCCGCGCTCTTCGGTGGCCGCCCGGATCGCGTCGCGCAGATCGCCTGTGCTGTAGTCGATCAACACGTCGGCGCCCGCCTTGCGCGCGGTTTCGAGCTTCTTGCTCGACGATGCGCACGCGATCACCTTCGCGCCCATGAGCTTGCCGAGCTGAACCGCAGCAAGTCCGACGCCGCCCGCCGCGCCGAGCACGAGCAGCGTCTCGCCGGGTTGCAGCCGGCCGCGGTCCTTGAGCGCATGATAGCTGGTGCCGTATGCGAGCGGGAAAGCGGCGGCATCGACGAAGTCGACGTCGCTGGGGATACGCCAGAAACGATCCGCCGACACGATCACCTCCTGCGCGAATCCCCCCGAACGCAGCATTGCAACGCCCGCGTCGCCGATAGTGAGTCCGCTGACATCGCGGCCGAGCGCCTTTACGACGCCGGCGATTTCGTAGCCCGGTGTAAAAGGAAGCGTCTGTCGGTGCTGGTACTTGTTCTGGATCATCAGCACGTCCGGAAAGTTGACGCCAGCAGCTTTCACGCTGACGAGCACCTCTCCTTTGCCTGGCTCGGGAGTAGGCACGTTCTCAATGGTGAGATCGCGTGCCGGCCCGTACGATTTACACACTACAGCACGCATCAAGTGAGCTCCTTTGATCCGTGTGTCACGAGATCGCCACGGCGGCTTTGCTGCCGCCTCGCAATGACATTACGACCGACGGCGCATGCGACGAGGACGGGAACGGCGGCCAACATTGGCTAGAATTCCCTATCTACGGAGGTCGATGACATGAGAGGTCTCAGCGGCAAAGCCGCGATCGTCACCGGCGCGGCGAGCGGCATCGGCAAAGCGATCGCCGAACGGCTCGCGGCCGAAGGCTGCATCGTCGGCATCTTCGATCTGAATGCGTCGGCGGCGCAGACCACCGCCGCTGCACTCGTCGAGGCGAAAGGGAAGGCGTACGCCGTCGCGGTCGATATCACCGATCTAGCCGCCGTGCAGGCGCAGGTCGCCGCCTTTGAACGCGACGCAGGTCCAGTCGAAGTGCTCGTCAATAACGCGGGCTGGGACAAAGCGACGCCGTTTCTGTCTTCGACACCGGAACTGTGGAAGAAGGTGATCGACATCAATCTATACGGTCCGCTCAACATGCACTACGCCGTGCTTCCCGGCATGGTGCAGCGCAAGCGCGGACGGATCGTGAGCATCGCGTCGGACGCCGGCCGTGTCGGCTCGTCGGGCGAAGCAGTCTATTCGGCGTGCAAGGGCGGGGTCATCGCGTTCACCAAGACGCTTGCGCGCGAGCTCGCACGCAGCAACATCCAGTTGAACACCGTCTGTCCGGGACCGACCGACACTCCGCTGCTGCGCTCGCTCACGGAGCAAGGCGAGGCGGGTGCGAAGCTCGTGGACGCTCTGACGCGCGCGATTCCGATGCGCCGCCTCGGTCAGCCCGACGATTATCCTGGCATCGTCGCGTTCCTCGCGAGCGACGACGCGGCTTTCATCACCGGACAGACGATCAGCGTGTCCGGTGGACTGACCATGCACGGCTGACAGGAGCGGATCGTGGCTTACGAAGATATTCGGCTGGAGAAAAAGGAGGGTGTCGCACGGATCACGATCGATCGCCCCAAAGTCATGAACGCATTTCGCGGGCGTACGACCGAAGAGCTGATCGACGCGTTCTCGGACGCAGGCTGGGACAAGGCGATCGGCGTCGTCGTGCTCGCGGGCGCGGGCGATCGCGCTTTCTGCACCGGCGGCGATCAGTCCGCGCACGACGGGCAGTACGACGGCCGCGGCACGATCGGCATGCCGATCGAGCAGCTGCACGGCGTCATCCGTGAAGTCCCGAAACCGGTGATCGCCCGCGTGCAGGGTTACGCGATCGGCGGCGGCAACGTGCTCGCAACGCTGTGCGACCTCACAATTGCTTCGGAGAAAGCGGTCTTCGGGCAGGTTGGGCCGAAAGTGGGATCGGTCGACCCGGGCTGGGGCACAGCCTATCTTGCCGGCATCGTCGGTGAAAAGAGAGCGCGCGAGATCTGGTACCTGTGCCGGCGATACACGGCCGAGCAGGCGCTCCAGATGGGTCTCTGCAACGTTGTCGTGCCGCACGATCAGCTCGACGCCGAAGTCGAGAAATGGTGCGCGGAGATCCTCGAGAAGAGCCCGACCGCGATCGCGATCGCCAAGAGCTCGTTCAATGCGGCAACGGAATCGATACGCGGCATCGGCAGTCTCGGCTTTCAGGCGCTGAGCCTCTATTACCAGACCGACGAATCGAAGGAAGGCGTGAAAGCGTTCCTCGAAAAACGCAAGCCCGAGTTCCGCAAGAAGATGAAGTAAACCCGTGTCATTGCGAGCGCACTGTTTGAAGTCCCGCACGGGGTCATCGTGCACCGCTGGGTTGCCGTGGGCGTGGAGCCGTCTCGGCCTTTCGCGACTGCATGACCGTCTGAATCTCACCCTCGGTATAGCCGATGTCTCGGAGAATTGCGGCGGTGTGCTCGCCAAGCGTCGGGGGTGTCAGCCGTATGCTGCCGGGCGTCTCTCCGAACTGTACGGGAATAGATGTCGTCACCATCGCGCCCTCGGTCGGATGCTCGTAGTGGCGGAAGAAACCCGTTGCTTTCAGGTACTCGTCTTCCGCCATGTCCCTGAAGTCGTTCACGGCCCCGTTCGGCAGGTCCGCGGCGTCGAGCAGCCTCCGCCATTCGGCAGTCGTCTTGGTCTTCATCTGCTCGCTCAGGATTCCGTAGAGCGCGTCGATGTTCTGCGTGCGCGCCTTGAGCTCGGCAAACCGCGCGTCACGTGCGAGCTCGGGCCTGCCGATCACGGAGAATACGCGCCGCCACTGGTCGTCGCTCACCGCGAGCATGCAGATGTGGCCGTCGCGAGTCGCGTATGGACGCCGGTGCGCCGAGAAGATGCGCGTGTAGCCGAGATTTTCGCGATCGCCGCCGAAGAAGTTGGTCCAGAGATGCTCGACGAGATTGAACGAAAGGGTGGTTTCGAGCATCGGCACGACCACCTCCTGCCCTTTACCCGTGCGTTCGCGGCTGAAGAGCGCCATCCCGATGGCTGAAGCGAGCACGTGGCCGCAGAGTTTGTCCGCGAGGATCATCGGCACGTAGCGCGGCTCGCCGGCCGAGCGCCCGACCATCGAGGCGATGCCGCTCTCGCCCTGAATCACATCGTCGAACGCGCCGCGCTCGCGGTTCGGACCATCCGCGCGATATCCGGGACCCGAGGCATACACGAGGCGAGGGTTACGCGCGCCGAGTGCTTTGTACGACACGCCGAGCCGCTCCACGGTCTGTGGCCGCATGCTGTGGACGAACACATCGGCCGTCTCCGCAAGCCGCAGCAGCGCCGCGAGCGGTTCAGGACGCTTCAGGTCCAGAACGATGCTGCGCTTGTTTCGGTTCGTATTCATGAAGAGCGACCCCATTCCGGGATGCCGCGAGAACCCGGAATGACGCATCGGATCGCCTTCGGGGGCCTCGATCTTGATCACGTCGGCGCCCATGTCGCCGAGGATCTGCGCGGCGAGCGGTCCCAGCACGTTGATCGTGAGATCGAGAACGCGTATGCCGCTCAGCGGGCCGCTCATGTCGCGATGCTCCATGCGCGGTCCGCGCTCATTTCTGCCTGCACTTCAGCATGCGGAGCGGCGTGTAGACGAGCGCGACCGAACCGTCCTGCTTCACGACCCGGTTGGTCGTGCGCACGAGCCCGCGGCCGGGTTTGCTCTGACTGAGCCGCGCTTCGACGACTTCGCATTCGACGTGGATCGTGTCGCCCGCAAAGACCGGTCCTTTCACGTCGAGCTGCATGTTGAGAAACGCATAGCCGGTGTGCTGCATCGTCGCCTGGCAAAGCAATCCTTCGGCGAACGTGTAGACGAGCGCGCCGGGCGCGAGGCGGCCTTTGATGTCCGATTCGTTTTTCAGGAATTCGACGTTCGTGAACAGCACTTCGACCATGCCCGTGCAGTTCACGAAGTTCACGATGTCCGCTTCGGTGACCGTGCGGCCGATCGTTTTGAACGTGCGGCCAACGGGCAGGTCTTCGAAGTAAAAGCCGATGCCTACTGTTTCCATGGATGTTCCAAAAAGCCGCTTCCTAGGTGCTGTCATCGCGAGGCGGGAGCAAACCCGCCGTGGCGACCTCGTGGCGCACGATAACGTTTGTAACGGGCTTGCTTCGTCACTGTGTTCCTCGCAATGACATTTGTATGGTCATCGCGAGGCGGAAGCAAATCCGCCGTGGCGACCTCGTGGCGCACGGTTTTCATCGCCGCTGAGCTCTGCCGAGCACGCTATCGGCGATGATGTTGCGCTGGATCTGGTTCGTGCCCTCGATGATCTGGAGCACTTTGGCGTCCCGGAAATAGCGGTTGATCGGGTATTCGGCAGAGACGCCGGCGGCGCCGAAAAGCTGCACTGCATCGGTCGCAACGCGCATGGCGATGTCGGTCGCAAAGCATTTCGCCATCGCCGCGATCGGCGCGAGCTCGCGGCCGCTCACGCCCGCGTCGACGAGCGACGCCGCGCGATAGACGAGATGCCGGGCCGCTTCGGTCTGCATCGCCATGTCGGCAACCATCCACCGCACACCCTGGAAATCGCTCACCTTCTGACCGAAAGCGGCGCGATTGCGAATGAACTCCGAAGCGTGATCGAGCGCGCCCTGCGCGAGCCCCACGCCGCGTGCGGCGATGATCGGACGCGACTGGTTGAACGCTTCCATCACGAGCTTGAAGCCTTGCGCACCTTCGGCGCCCAGGCGGTTTTTTTCCGGTACGAAAACGTTGTCGAGGAAGAGCGGGCACGACGGAACGCCGCGCGCGCCTACTTTCTCTTCCTTGCGGCCGATCTGAAATCCGGGCGTGCCTTTTTCGACGATGAAGAGGCTGATTCCGCTGGTATCGACGCCATCGCCGGTTTTGGCCGCGATGAGCACGAAATCGGAGACCGGCGCGTTCGTGCACCATATCTTGGCGCCGTCCAGGCGATAGCCGCCGGACACCGGCATCGCGCGGGTCCTGATGCCCTGCACGTCAGAGCCGCTTTGCGGTTCGGTCGTCGAGAATGCCGCGCGCAGCTCACCCGACGCGAGCCCCGGAAGCAGACGGTCGCATTGCTCCCTCGTGCCGCCGGCGAGTATTGCACCGAACGGCAGCCACTGGACGACGAGCAGGTATGCCGTGTTGTAGCAGACGCGCCCGAGCTCTTCGACGGCGATGCATGCTGAAAGCATGCTGTCCGCGCCCCCGTATTCGCGAGGAAAGGGCAGCGTAAATAGACCGAGCCCTTTGAGAAGCGCGTACATGTCGTGCGGGTACTCGGCCGTGCGGTCGATCTCGTCCGCGCGCGCGGCGACTTTTTCCCGGGCAACGCGACGCACGAGGTCCTGGATCTGCGTGTGGTCTTCGCTGAGGGTGTAATGCATGCTCGCGCGGAGCGCGCACGCGCTGCCGTGGGTTGCATCGCGTATCGCTTTTTCTGAACGGTGTTCGATATAATGAACGGGGCATAGGAACGTGTCAATGCGCCGACGGCTGAACAATATTGTCATCGCGAGCCCACGAGGCGCGGCGATCTCGTGGCGAACGGACAGGCGCTGCAGGAAACAGAATGACGCATGAGGAAGGCTCTCCGCGCTCGCTGACGCGCGTGCTCGGACTGTTCGCCGCGATCGCGCGGGCCGCGGATGGCATGACGCTCGCGCGGCTCAGCGCGGAGCTCGAATCGCCCAAGAGCAGTCTGCTCACCCTGCTGCGGCCGCTGGTCGCTCAAGGCTATCTCACGCATGAGGGCGGACTGTATCGGCTCGGCCCCTCGGTATTCAGGCTCGCGGCCGACATCCTCTCGACGCGTAGCTTCCCGAAGCTGATCCGTCCTTTCATGCAGCAGCTCGTCGAGCGCAGCCAGGAATCGGTCTACCTTGCGGTGATCGACAAAGAGGCACGCTGCGTCACGTACGTCGAAGGCATCGAAAGTCCGCAGCCGGTTCGCTACATGGCGCCGTTGGGCTCGCCGCGTCCGCTGTACTGCTCCGCGGCAGGACGCCTCTTGCTTGCGTATGCCGAGGACGAATGGCGTGAGCGCTACGTGCGCACCGTGCAATTGAAAGCAGTGACGCAGCGCACCGTCACCGATCGCGCCGAGCTGCGCAAGGAGCTCGAGAAGATTCGCAAGACGGGGCTCGCGATCAGCATCGGCGAAGCCGTTCCCGGCGCCGCGGGGCTCGCCGCGCCGGTATTCGACACCGAGGGGAAGCCTGCCGCGGCGCTGCTGATCGGGGCACCCGTCGATCGTTTCGAGCGCGAGCTGCCCGCACTGCGCAAGCTCATGAAGGACGTGGCGACGCAGGCTTCGGGAGTTTTCGTGGGCGCGGCGCGTTAGCGGCAAAATGCTCGCGTCAATCTGAAAGGACGCCGCACTTGGGCCCGCTGAAAGGTGTGAAGATCGTCGAGTTCGCCGGCATCGGACCGGGTCCGATGTGCGCGATGCTGCTCGCCGATATGGGCGCGACCGTGCTGCGGATCGACCGCAAGCAGCCGGTCGATCTCGGCAATCCGCGGCCCCTCAGGTTCAATCTGCTCCTGCGCAATCGCAAATCGATCGCGCTCGATCTGAAGGCGCGCCCGGCAGTCGAGCTCGTGCTCGAGCTCGTGCGCGGCGCCGATGCGTTGATCGAAGGATTCAGGCCAGGCGTCGCCGAACGTCTTGGCCTCGGTCCCGATGTGTGTCTCGCACGCAATGCACGGCTCGTGTACGGTCGCATGACCGGGTGGGGCCAGAGCGGACCCCTTGCGGCTGTGGCCGGCCACGACCTCAATTACATCGCGCTGCCCGGCGCGCTGCACGCGATCGGACGCAAAGGGCAACCTCCGACGCCGCCGATCAATCTGCTCGGCGATTACGCAGGGGGTTCGCTGTATCTCGCGATGGGCATGCTCGCAGCGATCATCGAAGCCCGCGAATCCGGTCAGGGGCAGGTCGTCGATGCGGCGATCGTGGACGGCACGGCGTCGCTCATGACGTCCGTCTTCGGCCTCTATGCCGCGGGACTGGTCTCGCTCGAGCGCGGAACGAACACGTCCGATTCGGGCGCCTACTTCTACGACGTGTACGAATGCGCGGACGGTAAGTGGGTGTCCGTCGCACCGATCGAAGCGCGGTTTCACGCCGAGTTCCTGCGCCTCATGGGCATCTCGCCCGAGGAGATCGGCGACCAGCGCGACCACGCGAATTGGGAGCGTGCGCGAACCCTGCTCGCCCGCGCGTTCAAAAAGCGCACGCGCGACGAATGGTGCAAGCTGCTCGAAGGCACCGACGCGTGTTTTGCGCCGGTGCTGAGCATGGCCGAAGCGCCCGCGCACCCCCATCTGAAAGCGCGCGAGACGTTCGTCGAGATCGACGGCATCACGCAGCCCGCCCCGGCGCCGCGATTCAGCCGGACGATCCCGCACACGCCGACACCGCCGGAGGCGCCCGATGCGTTGCGTGCGCTCGAGGGGTGGATGACGGAGCCCGGCATCCGTGCTTTGCAGGAGCAGGGTGTTCTCTAGAGAAGGAGAGAGAGTGAAGCCGTCGCTCGTCGCAGTGTTCCATGGCTGTGCTGCGCTCGCTGCCGCCGTTCTCGGCGCAAACGCGCACGCTGCCGAATCTGCATTCCCGACGAAACCCATACGCCTCATCGTTGCGTCGGCGCCCGCGGGACCGAACGATGTCGTCGCGCGCGCTGTGTCCGTTCCGTGGGGCGAGCTGCTGGGCCGTCCGATCGTAGTAGACAACCGCGCGGGTGCTGCCGGCGTGATCGGCACCGAGCTCGGCGCCAAAGCATCGCCCGACGGTTACACCCTGCTGCTCGGCTTCCAGGGACCCCTCGTGATTTCGCCGAACCTGAACGAGTCGGTGCCGTACGACACGGTGAGGGATTTCGCCCCGGTGTCGCTGGCCGTCTCCTCGCCATTCGTTCTGCTCGTTCATCCCGCCGTGCCGGCCAAGTCGGTCAAAGAGTTGATCGCACTCGCGAAGGAACGTCCCGGCAAGCTCAACTTCGCGTCGGGCGGTATCGGCATCGGCAGCCACATGTCGATGGAGCTGCTGAAACACACCACGGGGACGGACATGGTGCACGTGCCGTACAAAGGTGCGGGGCCGGGTCTCACCGCAGTGATGGCAGGCGAGGTCAACATGATGTTCGCGGCAGTCGCTGCGGCGTTACCTCACATGAAAGCGGATCGGCTCCGCGCGCTTGCGATCGGCGGCGAGGCCCGCTCGCCGCTGCTGCCCGACGTGCCGACGCTCGCCGAAAGCGGGTACCGCGTGAGCGCTACGAGCTGGTACGGCGTGGTCGCGCCGCGCAATACGCCGCGGTCGATCGTCGCGAAGCTGCACGGCAGCTTCGTGCGCGTCCTCGGCGAGCCCGCGATGAAAAAGCGCCTTACCGATCTCGCGTTCGAGGTCAATGCTTCGACGCCCGACGAATTCGCGCGAATGATTCGCGAGGAGCTCGCGCTCTGGCGAAAGGTGATCGCGAGCGCGGGCCTCAAGGGGAAGGGCTGAGCGTCGATGTTCACGTCCTTCAGCCTTTCTGCACTTGAATCGTCCGATCACCTCGAGCGTTTGCGCGAGGACGTCAGACGTTTTCTGCGCGCGGAGCTCGCGGCCGGCGCGTATACGCGCGAGCCGTCGGGCTGGGATCGTTACGATGCGGCATTCACGAAGAAAGTCGCCGCGCAAGGCTGGATCGGCATGACGTGGCCGCGTCAGTACGGCGGACACGAGCGCTCGACGCTCGAGCGTTATGTCGTCACCGAGGAGCTGCTCGCGGCGGGGGCGCCGGTGCGAGCACATTGGCTTGCCGACCGCCAGTTCGGGCCGCTCCTGCTCGCCGCGGGTTCCGAAGACCAGAAACGGACGTACCTTCCACGCATCGCCGCCGGCGAGTGTTTCGTCTGCGTCGGCATGAGCGAGCCCGACTCGGGGTCGGATCTCGCGTCGATACGGACCAAAGCCGCGAAAGTGGATAACGGCTGGCGCATCTCGGGCCGCAAGGTGTGGACGAGCTACGCGCACAAAGCGCACCTCATGAATCTGTTCGCACGCACCTCGCCCTTCGACGAGAAGAACCGGCATTCGGGCGTCACTCAGTTCATCGTCGATCTGGAGTGGCCTGGTATCACGATCAGTCCGATCATCAATCTGGCGGGCGATCACGATTTCAACCAAGTGCTGTTCGACGACGTTTTCGTGCCGGACGACCGTGTGATCGGAACCGTCGGCGACGGGTGGAAGCAGGTCTCGGGCGAGCTCGCGCACGAGCGCGCGGGCTCGGAACGCTGGCTCAACGCCTACGGTGTGCTCGTGCACCTCATCGATAGCGCGGGGTCGCAGCCGGACCGCAGCTCGGCCGAGAAGATCGGACGGCTCGTCACGCATCTGTGGACGCTGCATCGGATGTCGTTCTCGCTCGCGGGACTGCTCAGCCAGGGCATCACGCCCGCGGTGGAAGCTGCACTCGTCAAGGATCTCGGCAACCAGTTTGATCAGGACATTCCTGAAGCCGCGCGGCAGGTGCTGCAGGAAGAGGACCGCGCGCACCTTCCTGACGAAGACCGGTTCAATGCAATGCTCGACCGCGCGCTGCTCTATGCACCGTCGTATCCCATCCGCGGCGGCACGCGCGAGATCCTGCGCGGCATCATTGCGCGGGGCTTGGGCTTGAGATGAGCGAGACCCAGCTGCTGACCGACAGTGCGGGCCGGATCTTCGGCGACCTCTGCACGCGCGAGTGCGCGGAGACGGCGGAAGCGGGCACATGGCCGGCTGCCCTCTGGAACGCGCTCTCGGAGACCGGCCTTGCGGCGGCGGCGGTTACGGAGGCACGCGGCGGCGCGGGCGCAGGGCTCGCCGACTTGTGTGCGCTTGGGCGCGTCGCGGGTTACCACGCGGCTCCCGTGCCGCTCGTCGAGACGTGGCTCGCCGAGCTCATGCTCGCAGCGGCCGGCCTTCCGGTGATGGATGGCCCTCTTGCGGCGGGTCCGGTGCTTCGCCGTGACAGCGCGCGGCTCGAGCGGCGTAACGGCCGCTGGATGCTGAGCGGCGAGCTGAGGCGCATTCCATGGGCACGCAATGCCGAAGCGCTCGTCCTCTCCGCAGACGCGGACGGTGGCGCGAGGACGGTCGTCGTCCATCGTGCTGGAGCTCAGGTCGAGGGCTGGAATTACGCGCGCGAGCCGCGCGACCGCGTGCAGCTCGATCGGTGCGTGGTCGCCGACGAATGGGTCGGAGACGCCAACCGCGGCTATGGGCGTGCGGCAGTCTTTTTTCGCGGCGCGCT
>WUUC01158085.1_pt1 | contig 11547 bp, 10 predicted proteins | sample 6278441 | NCBI WGS metagenome assembly WUUC01 (sample SAMN13675441, study PRJNA597444) | soil metagenome | isolation source: soil | place: USA: Washington | collected 2017-10 | reverse complement strand
GAGATCAACCGGATCCCCAACGCCACCGACAACGTGGCGGAGAACTTCGGCTGGCCCTGCTACGAGGGCACGGGCCGCCAGTCCGGCTACGACGGCGCGAACCTGACGCTGTGCGAGTCGCTGTACGGCACCGGCCAGACCGCGCCGTACCACGCCTACAACCACAGCGCGTCGGTCGCGGCCGGCGACGGCTGCCCCACCGGCGGCTCGTCGATCAGCGGCATCGCGTTCGAGTCGACCAGCAACTACCCCGCCGCCTACGACGGGGCGCTGTTCTTCTCGGACAGCTCGCGCGGCTGCATCTGGGCCATGCGCCAGGGCAGCAACGGCCAGCCGGACCCGACGCAGATCGTGCCGTTCGTGACCGGTGCGAACGTGCCGGTGCAGGTGCTGACCGGCCCGGGTGGCGACCTGTACTACATCGCGCTCGGCGCGGGCCAGCTGCGGCGCGTGAGCTACCCGGCGGGCACGAACCAGGCGCCGACCGCCGTGGCGACCGCGAACCCGACGTCCGGGAACGCGCCGCTGACGGTCCAGTTCACCGGCTCCGGCTCCACGGACCCGGAGGGCGCGGCGCTGACCTACGCCTGGGACCTCGACGGTGACGGCGCGTACGACGACTCGACGGTCGCGAACCCGTCGTTCACGTACGTGTCGCAGGCGACGGTGCAGGTGCGCCTGCGGGTCACCGATCCCGGTGGCCTGACGGGCACGACGTCGGTGACCGTGACGGTCGGCAGTCCACCGAGCAGCACGCCGGTGGTGACCATCGACAACCCGACGGCGTCGGTGTTGTGGTCGGTCGGCCAGAACATCCCGTTCGCGGGACGGGCGGCCGACGCGCAGGACGGCAACCTGCCTGCCTCCGCGCTGAGCTGGCAGCTGACGCTGCAGCACTGCACGACGGCGACGAACTGCCACGCGCACAACGTGCAGTCGTGGAACGGCATCGCGTCCGGCAGCTTCATCGCGCCGGACCACGAGTACCCGTCGTTCCTCGACCTGAAGTTGACCGCGACCGACTCGGACGGCAACACGTCGTCGCAGACCGTGCGGCTCAACCCGCGCACGGTGGCGCTGACGTTCACGTCGAACCCGAGCGGCGCGCGGCTGGTGGTCGGCACGGTGGAGCAGGTCGCGCCGTTCACGCGGACCGTGATCGTGGGGTCGAGCAACTCGGTCAGCGCGCCGAGCCCGCAGAACCTGACGCTCGGCCTGCGGCACCGGTTCACGAGCTGGTCGGACGGCGGCGCGCAGAGCCACAACATCACCGCGCCGGTGAGCCCGACGACCTACCGGGCGAACTACCAGATGTGCCTGCTGGGCTGCTGAGCCCTACTGGCTGACGGCGATCCGGACGCCGATCGCGATCAGCAGCGCGCCCATCACCGCGTCGAGGGTCCGCCGGACCCTCGACGTGGTGAGGAAGCGCCGCAGCGCGGTGATGACGTTCGCGAGGACCGTGAACCACAGCAGCGCGGTGGCCCCGGCGACACCGGCCAGTACGGCGGTGTCGACCGGGGTCGCGTGCTCGGGCAGGAACTGCGGCCAGAGCGCGAGGAAGAACACCGCGACCTTCGGGTTGAACAGGTTCGTGAGCAGGCCCTGGCGGTAGGCGGCGAGCGCGCCCCGCCGGGTCTGCTCGCGGTCCGGCTCCGGCGGGCGCTCGTAGCCGCCGCGCCGGGCCGCCAGGAGCGCCTGCACGCCGAGCAGCACCAGGTAGGCCGCGCCGACGAGCTTGACCACCGTGAAGGCGACGGCGGACGCGGCGAGCAGGCCCGCGATGCCGAGGGACGTGACGACCGCCCACGCGAGCACCCCGGACGCGATGCCCGCCGCGCACGCCATGCCCGCGCCGCGGCCACCGGTCACGACGTTGCGGAGCATGATGACGAAGTCCGGGCCCGGCGCGATGGCGCCGAGCAGGATGACGCCGGCGAGGCCGAGCGCCTGGGTCATGATCACGCGGTCAGGCTACCGACCGGCGATTGTCGTTTCAGTCGAGGTTAGGTTAGCCTAACTCGCGGAGGTGCTCCTTGACCGATCGACCGCCGACCCCCAGCCCGGGCGAACGAGCCAGGACCATCGCCGCGCGTGGCCCGGCGACGCTGCTCCCGCCCGTGCCGTCGCTGCCGCCCGCGGGCGTCGCCGCGGACCGGGTCGCCCCGCTGCTGCACCACGTGCACGACGACGGCGTGGTGTCCGTGCTGCTGCCCGACGACCACCAGCTGCCCGCGACCCTGCGCGACGGGCAGCTGACCGCCATGGTCGAGGTGGTCGACATGGCGCCCGTGCCGCTGCGCGAGCCGGTGCGCGGGCTGCTCTGGATCACCGGGGAGCTCGCCGCGCTGCCGATGCCCGCCGCCCGCGCCGTCGCGCTGTCGATCGCGGCCGTGCGCCCCGACCCGCGCCTGCTGGACCTGGGCCACGGCGCCACGCTGCTGCGGCTCACCCCGGTGTCGATGGTGATCGCCGACGCCGACGGCACGCACCCGGTCGCGCCGCCCACCTTCGCCACGTCCGTGCCCGACCCGTTCTGCCACGAAGAGGCGGGCTGGCTGCGGCACCTGGACGTGTCGCACACGGAGGTCGTGCACACGCTGCGCCGCCACCTGCCGACCCGGCTCCAGGGCGGTCACCTGCGGCCGCTGGGCCTCGACCGCTACGGCCTGCGGCTGCGCGTCGAGGGCATCGACGGCGACCACGACGTGCGGCTGGCGTTCTCGCGGCCGATCGCCACCCCCGAGGAGCTCTCCGACGAGCTGCGGCGGCTGGTCGGCTGCCCGTTCCTGGCGCTACAGCACGGGGTCTAGCCGGAGACCGTCGAGGAGGCTGTCCAGGGGGACGTCGACGGCCCTGGCGATGGCCACGACCGTGAAGAAGGCCGGGGTGGGCACGCGCCCGTGCTCGATCTTGCGCAGGGTCTCCACCGAGATGCCCGCCTGCGCGGCGACCTCGACGGTCGTGCGGTCGCCGCGCGCGGCGCGCAGGAGCTCGCCGAGGCGGCTGCCACGCGCACGGTCCTGCTCGCTCAACGGGGGTCGCACCATGGCCGCAATACTAATCCCGTGATATGAATACCGGGATAGTTATTGGGAGGGGTCATGGTCGAACTGAAGACGGCGCCGGAGCTCGAGGTCATGCGGCAGGCAGGCCGTGTGGTGGCGACCGCACTGGCCGCGTGCCGCGACGAGGCCGCCGCGGGCACGTCGCTGCTGGAGCTCGACGACGTCGCCGCGTCGGTGCTGTCGGCGTTCGGCGCCATGTCCTCGTTCCAGCACTACCACCCGCGCTTCGCACCGACCCCGTTCCCGGCGGTCATCTGCGCGTCGGTCAACGACGTGATCGTCCACGGCATCCCGTCGGACTACCGCCTGCGCGACGGCGACCTGGTGAGCATCGACTTCGGCGCGTGCGTGGACGGCTTCCACGGCGACGCGGCCGTGTCGTTCGTCGTCGGCACGGCGGATCCGGCCGACCTGTCCCTGATCGCGACCGCGCAGGAGGCACTGGACGCCGGCATCGCGGCCGCCCGCCCCGGCGGCAGGCTGGGCGACATCTCGCACGCGGTGGGCACGATCGGCCGCGCCGCGGGCTACGGCATCCCGGAGGGCTTCGGCGGCCACGGGGTGGGCCGCAAGATGCACGAGGACCCCTCGGTGCCCAACGAGGGCCGCGCGGGCCGCGGGTTACCGCTGCGCCCGGGCCTGGTCCTGGCCATCGAGCCGATGTTCCTCGCAGGCGGCAACGACAAGTTCACCACCGACGACGACGGCTGGGCCCTCCGCACCGCGGACCACACCCGCGCCGCCCACGTCGAACACACGGTAGCCATCACGAACGACGGCCCGGTGATCCTGACCGCCTTGTGACCGGCAAGCACCACTTCCGGACCGTGGTGCACAAGAGACCTCGCCGAAGGAACACGGATCGCCGCCGCCTGTCACCGCGCACGGCCCAGCCGACCATCTCGAACAGCGGCGCGAACACAACGGAGCAAATGAGCTTGCCCGTTGACCAGCTGCCCGTGTGCGGATCAGCTCGGTCGTACTGCCCGCAGAACACCCGGCACGCCCGCACATCGGCCTGCCGAACACGGCTACCCGCAATGCTCGCCGACCGACCACAACGCAACCCCCACCCGATCCCGGGGGCATCCCGCCTTGCCATTCTATCGGTGTGCAAGGCCGGGCGGGATGTCGGCGACTCCGTTGTGGACAACTCGAGCGGTTGTGGACAACTCGGTGGTGTTCACAGCTCCGGGAGTTTGGGTCTCTTCTTCGCCAGCAGGGGTTTCAGCAGGTCGCCGTGTTCCTCCACGCGGGCCAGGACGTCGCCGGCGGTGAAGACCAGGTCGTTCGGGTGGCGGCAGCGGGCCACCTCGTCCCAGGTGAGCGGGGTCGACGCGGTCGGGGAGGAGCGGCCGCGCAGCGAGTACGGGGCGATCGTGGTCTTGTACTTGTTGTTCTGGCTCCAGTCGATGAAGACCTTCCTCGGGCGCAGGTCCTTGGCCATGCGGGCGACGATCAGCTTCGGGTGTTCCTGCGCCAGGTGCTCCGCCACCACCTTCGCGTACTCCGAGGTGCGCTCGACCGCCGTCGTCGTGATCGGGGCGTACAGCTGCATGCCCTTGTTGCCACTGGTTTTCGCGTACGACTTCAGGCCGTGGTCGGCCAGTACCTCGCGCAGTCGCAGCGCCACCTCGCAGCACTCGACGACCGTCGCGGGCGGGCCCGGGTCCAGGTCGAACACCAGCAGGTCCGGGGTGCGGCGTTCGCCGTCGTCGTCCACCCGCCACTGCGGGAGGTGCAGTTCCAGCGCCGCCATGTTCGCCGCCCACACCAGGCTCGGCAGGTCGTCGAGCACCACGAAGTCCAGCGTCTCGTTGCCCTTCGTGCTGCCCGGGGTCTCGATGCGGACGGTGCGGATCCACTCCGGCGCGTGGCGGGACGCGTTCTTCTCGTAGAACGGCTGCCCGCCGACGCCGTCCGGGAAACGGCGCAGCGTCACCGGCCGGTCCTTCATGTGCGGCAACAGGAACGGCGCCACGCGGCTGTAGTAGTCGATCACCTGCGCCTTGGTGAAACCCGCCTCCGGGTACAGCGCCTTGTCCAGATTGGACAGTCGCAGGCGCTTGCCCTCCACCTCCACGAGCACGTTCTTCGGCTGCGGTTCCGCCGCTTCCGCCACGACCTCCTCCTCGGGTGCGGGCGGCTTTGCGTCCGGGGACACCTCCGGTTCCAGGTCGGCCGCGTCCTTGTCCGCGCGCAGCCCCCGCCACGACGGGGCGCGCAGCCGCCCGTCCGGTGTCCACACGCGGAACTCCACCTCGCCGACCAGCTCCGGGGACACCCAGGTCGCCCCCTTGGCGCGGTCGCGCGGCACCTCGTTCGCGAACGGATTCTTCTTCTGCACCAACGGTTTCAGCTGCTCGTGCAGCGCGGCCAGCGCCTCGTCGGTGAAACCCGTGCCCACCTGGCCGACGTACCGCAGACCGGCTTCCGTCGGCACGCCCAGCATCAGCGAGCCGATGGTGCCCGACCGCCTGCCCTCGCCGGGGCGCCAGCCGCCGATGATGACCTCGATCGTCAGGACCTCGGTGATCTTCACCCAGTCGGCGGTCCTTCGGCCGGGGAAGTAGCACGAGCCGCTGCGTTTCGCGATCACGCCTTCCAGGTGCTGTTCCCCCGCGGTCGCCACGACCGCGGCGCCGTCGCCGTGGAAGACCGGGGACGTGTTCCAGCTGGGACCGCGCAGCTCCAGCCCCTCGAGCAGCGCGCGGCGTTCCGCGTACGGCAGGTCCAGGCAGGACCGCCCGTCCAGGTACAGCACGTCGAAGATGAGGTACGTGATCGGCACCGATCCGACGAGGCCGCGGGCCTGCCGGTCGTTCTGGACGTGCATCCGCTGCTGCAACGCGGGGAAGCTCGGCCTGCCGTCGCGCAGCGCGACGATCTCACCGTCCAGCCACACCTGCGTCGAGCCCAGCTCCTCGCCCAGCTGCCGCAGCTCCGGGTAGGTGACGGTGATGTCGTTACCCTTGCGGGAGTGCAGCCGCAGCCTGCCGCCCTCGACCCGGGCGAGCGCGCGGACACCGTCCCACTTGAACTCGAACGACCAGTCCGAGTCGTCCTCGGGCAGCGTGCCCGGTGACGCCAGCATCGGCTCGACCAGCTCCGGCAGGCGCACGAAGCCGGAGCGCTGCGGCGGCTCGGACCGCCGGACCATCCAGTCCTTGGGCTCCTTGCCGCCGTGGAAGAACGTGTACCGGCCCTTGGCCCGCTCGCCGTGGAACACCACCGCGACCTCGCGGTCGGACCACTTCAGCGTCTCGTAGTGGCCGCGGTCCCAGATGAACATGCGACCGCCGCCGTACTCACCCTTCGGGATCTCGCCGGAGAACGTCGCGTACTCCATCGGGTGGTCCTCGGTGTGGACCGCCAACCGGATGTCACCGGGCACGTCCGGCAGGCCGCGCGGCACGGCCCACGACACGAGCACGCCGTCGCGCTCCAGCCGCACGTCCCAGTGCAGCCTGCTGGCGTGGTGCTCCTGGATCACGAACGTGTCGTTGTTGCCGGTCGGCAGCGGCTCGTCGGCCGGCACCGGCTCCGGGGTCCGCTGGGGATCCCGCTTCTTGCGGTACTCGTCGAGGCCGGCCATGCCCTTATTCGTACCCCGAAGGCGTCACGGCAGCCAGGAGACGTGCCCGGCGAACAACGCGTATCCCACGAACGCCACGAAGTCGATCAGGAAGTGCGCGAGGACGAGCGGCCACAGCCGGCCGGTCCGCTGCCACACCCGCCCGAACACCAGCCCCATGACCAGGTTGCCGACGAACCCGCCGAACCCCTGGTAGAGGTGGTAGGACCCGCGCACCGCGGCCGACACCAGCAGCGACGTGTTCTCCCGCAGCCCGAGCTGCCGCAACCGCGTGACCAGGTACCCGACGACCAGCACCTCCTCGGCCCACGCGTTGCCGAACGCCGACAGCGTCAGGGTCACGGGCTGCCACCAGTAGTCCATCGTGGTCGGCACCACGGTGAGGTTCGCGCCGACCGCGTGGGCGACCAGGTAGAACCCCAGCCCGGGGATGCCGATCAGCGCGGCGAGCCCGGCGCCGCCCGCCAGGTCGCGGCCGAACCGCCCCCTGTCCAGCCCGATCTGCCGCAGCCGCACCCCCGCGCGCCACAGCAGGTAGAGCCCGAGCGCGCCCCACATGAACAGCTGGGTCGCGGTGAGCACCTGCCGGAGGAAGTCCAGCACCTGGTTGGTCGCCTGGGAGACGTTGAGCGCGACCTTCTGGCCTGCCAGCGCCTCCTCGCGCAGCAGCGAGTCGACGAGCGAGAGCAGGCTGCGCAGCCCCGACATCCCCAGCGTGATCGCCATGACGATCACCAGCTCGACGACCAGCGCGCGGCGCTCGCGCGGGTCGGTCACCGGCTCGGGGAAGGACGGGCGGTCCGGGTTCAACCAGGCACGGATCACGGCCGAACGCTACCCGCCGCCGTAGGCTGGTGCCCGTGCCCAAGATCGCCACGGCCGACGAGGTCGACCGCACCGCGCTGAACGACTTCGTCCGCCCCCGCCACCACGCCGTGCTCGTGACCAGGCGGAGCGACGGCAGCCCGCAGATGTCCCCCGTGACCTGCGGCCTGGACGCCGAGGGCCGGATCGTCATCTCCAGCTACCCGCAGCGGGCCAAGTCCCGCAACGCCAGGCGCGACCCGAACGTGTCCGTGCTGGTCCTGTCCGACGAGTTCGACGATCCCTACGTGCAGGTCGACGGCACCGCCGAGGTCATCGAGCCGCCGGACTCCGTCGAGCCGCTGGTCGAGTACTTCCGCGTCATCTCCGGCGAGCACCCGGACTGGGACGAGTACCGCGAGGCCATGCGCAGGCAGGGCAAGTGCCTGATCCGCGTCACGGTCGACCGCTGGGGCCCGGTCGCGACGGGCGGCTTCCCGCCCGAGCTAGCCTGACCAGCGGGCCGCCACCTGCTCCACCGTGTTCGTCGCGGTGTCGACCAGGCTGATGGACCCGTTCCAGTTGGCGGTGTAGAGCCGCTGGCGCGCGAGGTCGGGGACGATGGCCCGCGCTCCGCTCTCGATGTCGATCGGTTTCCCTATCGGCTCGTGGCTCACCGGGTGGATGACCACCATGCTGCTCGCCCCGCTGTACGCGGCGTAGATCGAGCCGTCCATGCCGACTGCGACCGCCCCCACCCCGCCGTCGAGGGGCAGCGGCTCGACCGTCCCCGAGGCCGGATCGACGACCGAGATCTCGCTGGTCGCGTCGCAGAGGGCGTAGAGGCGGTCGCGCGCGGCGTCGGCGGCGAGTTCGTCGGCGCACACCGCGATCTCCTTCGACACGGCGTTGGCGGTGGTGTCGACGACGTGCACGGCGTCGGCGCCGCCTGCGTAGACGCGCGAACCGTCGGGACTCACCACGACGTCGGAGGCACCGCCGGCGAAGTCGAGCGCCAGGCTGTTCGAGTACCTGTTCCCGGGGTGGATGGCCACGATGCCGGGCGGGTCCTCGAAGACGGCGAAGAGGCGATCGCCCGTGGGGCCGACCGCGAGCCCGGCCGGCTCCATCGAGGACAGCTCGGTGGGCTCGGCCAGCCCGGCCGTCTCGAACGACGTCACGGCCCCGGCCTCGGCGAGGTAGACGTGGGCGCCGTCCGGGCTGACGGCGAGGCCCGCCCGCCGGTCGGCTCGCACGCTGTAGCGGTTCAGCTCGGCGACCGTCCGCCAGGTGGTCGTGCTGATCATCGAGACGCGGGCCGGGTGGACGGACGAGACGTAGAGGTACCGGCCGTCGGGGCTGATGGTCATGCTGCCGAACTCGTAGGCGGTCGCCCCACCCGCCTGGTCCGAGCCACTGGAGTCGTCGAGGAGGTCCACCACCGTGAAGACGGCCGCCACCACCACGACCACCGCGGCCGCGAGCCACGCCAGGAGCCGGCGGTGCTCCAGGGCCCATGCGGCCGCGGCGCGGCGCTCGGATCTCGGCTCGGCCCGGGATGCCGGGGCCTTCCCCGGGGCCGGCTCAGCCGTGGGCGCCGTTGGCTCCTCGGCCGACCGGACTGGGTCCGGTCTGGCCGCTGGCGGCCCCACCGCTGATGGCTCCGGGTCTGGTCCCGGCAGCGCCCGGCGAGCCGGTGGCTCGGCCGACCGGACTGGCTCGGGCTCCGGCCTGGATGGCGGGCGCCTCTCAGTCGACCGGGCTGGATCCAGCCTGGCCGCTGGTGGCTCCCCCGCCGGCTCCGGAGTCGGCCGAGGCTCGGCCGACTCCGCTGATGGCTCCGGGCCCGGTCCGCGCTCGGGCACAGCCTCCGAGGCCGGGGCCGGTGGTTCCGCCGCCGGTGGTTCCGGCGGCTCCGTGGCCGGTGGGGGTGGGGTGATCGCTGCCAGGCGGGCTGTGGCCGCTGCCGAGACCTGGCGGCTGTCGTCGGCGGTGAGGGCTTCCAGGGTGGTGCGGACGGTGGTGCGGACGGCCGCGTTGCCGATGCGGTGGAGGTGGTCGAGGCCGTCGAGGGCGGTGAGGCGGTTGGCGGCGATGGGGCTGGCCAGTGCGTTGCCCAGGTAGGCGGGCAGGGTCCAGTTGACGTTGCGGGCGATGATCGTGCGGCCCTCGACGTTGTCCTGCTTCTTCGGGCGCTGCTGCGGCAGCTCGGCGACCACCCGCTCGTGCACGTAGCTGTACAGCTCGTCGAGGGTGATGTCGCCGTCGCCGTCCAGGTCGGCGCTGCCGTCGCGCAGGCCGGCGACCAGGTAGCGGGTGAACACCGACTGGGCGGAGTCGCCGCGGAGGGTGTCGCCCTCGAAGGAGTACTGGGTCGAGTCGGACGCGGTCAGCACCGTGCGGCCCTGGCCGTGGAACCGCTCCAGGGTGTGGACCTCCGGGTCCGCCTTCGCGAGGCGGCCCGCCGGGAAGGCGCCGCTGTAGCAGCAGTCGAGGATCAGCACCTGCCTGCGCGACGTGCACGCCGCCATCGCCTGGTCGATCTGCTCCGCGGACAGCGCGGTGAACAGCAGGGTGTCGCGGCGGGTGTTGGCCATCGCCAGGTAGAGGCGGCCGTTGTCGTCCTTGAGGCCGTGGCCGGTGAAGTACAGGAGGGTCAGGTCGTCGCGGCGGCGGTCGCGGTAGAACTCGCCGATGGCCTCGCCGACGCGGTGGTGCGGCTCGTTGACCAGCGTCGTGACCTCGAAGTCCGCGATGTCCGGGTCGCCGAGGACCTCGGCGAGGGCCTCGGCGTCGTGTGCCGGCGCGGTCAGGCGTCGTAGTTGGGTGTCCTGGTATTCGTAGGTCGCGATCAACAGCGCCAGGCGGCGGCCCATGAGTTATTCATCGCTGGTGTGCCTGCCGATGTAAGCGTCGACGAGGGCACGTTGTTCCGCGGCCGTGGCGCTTTCCATCTCGATGGTGTCGCCGTCGATGGTCAGCGCGATCCGGTGGCGGCCGGTGTTGCGGGTCAGCCAGTCCCGCAGCGTCTCCACGAGCGAGGTGAAAACACCGCCGGACGCGCTCAGCGCCACCACGATCGCGCCGATCGTCACGGGGTCCGCCGACTTGGCGCCCGGTGGCGGCGGCCGCGTGCCCGCGGGTTCCACGGAGTCGACGTCCAGCTCGGCCAGTTCCGCGCGCAGGCCGCGGGACAACCGCTCGAATTCCTCGTCGTCGGATTCCGCGTCGGGTTCGAGGACCACCAGGAGATTCACCGGGCAATCGTAGATCAGAGGGAAAGCGCGGCCGAGCCGAAAGCGACGTTGAAACGGTCGCACCAGATGACCGCGCTGCGCAGACCGGTGATGTCCGCGTCCGGGGGGATCACGTAGTTGTGGTTTCCGTCGGTGGCCTTGATCTCGCCGAGGGGGACGAAGCGGCCGTCGTCGTAGGAGTGCCAGTCGCCGCCCGCGGCGGCGGCCGACAGCCAGACGTGGACGTCCGGGCCGTCGGAGGTGGAGAAGCCCTCCAGGCGCAGGACGCGGGAGCCGTCGGTCAGCTCCAGGACGCGGGCGGTGCCCGCGGTGTCGTGCTCCTGGCTGACGAACGCGCCCTCCGCGAGCACCACCGGCTGGGGCGGCGTGGTGGTGGTCACCGTGGTCACCGTGGTCACCGTGGTCACCGTGGTCGGCGAGGCCTCAGGGGGCTCAGGGGCCGCCGGGGAGGACACCGCCACCGGGAGCGGCTCGTCCACGCGGCTGCTCGTGAACGCACGCCACGGCTCGAACAGGGCGAGCCCCACCCCGATCCCCACCAGCGCCACGGGCAGTCCCACCCAGATCAGCAGTCGTCGCATGGGTCCATCGTGGTGGAGGTGGCCGCGACAACCTACTTACCGAGTTATTACGCTCGCCGTCGTGACCGCACCTGATCTCGAAGTTCACGAGCAGCCCCGGGTGGAGAGCGAGGTCGGGCCGCTGCGCGCCGTGCTGCTGCACCGCCCGGGGGACGAGCTGAAGCGCCTCACGCCCCGCAACAACGACCAGCTGCTGTTCGACAGCATCCCGTGGGTCGACCGCGCGCAGGAGGAGCACGACG
>WUUC01022435.1_pt1 | contig 11549 bp, 5 predicted proteins | sample 6278441 | NCBI WGS metagenome assembly WUUC01 (sample SAMN13675441, study PRJNA597444) | soil metagenome | isolation source: soil | place: USA: Washington | collected 2017-10 | reverse complement strand
GGCGCGCACGACTGCCCTGGAATTATTTGGCACCACCGACGTGGTGGGGAAAGAGATCAGGATGGATGACCGTGTTGATGTAAGAGTTACCGGTGTGTACGAAAACTTTCCGGTAAACGGAAACTTTGGAGGCACGGCAATGATCTCGCCATTCCAACTCCTTGAAAAACTCGAGAGGTTCGATGAACGCCAGGTGGGTTGGGGCAACAGCTGGTTCCGTACGTTCGTACTCCTTAGCGAGAACGTTTCGCTGGAACAGGCTGCCATCAACATCCGTGGGGCTAAACTAAAAAAAGTACTGGGCGACGACGACCGGTTCAAACCCGCGCTCTTCCTTCATCCCGCACGGGATTGGTATCTCCGCTCTGACTTCAACAACGGTGTTTCAGTAGGAGGAAATATTGAGATGGTGTGGCTGTTCGGAACGATCGGTCTTTGTGTGTTGCTGCTGGCGTGCATCAACTTCATCAATCTCAACACAGCGCGATCTGAAAAACGGGCGAAGGAAGTCGGAATACGCAAAGCGATCGGTTCGGCACGAATCCAACTGATCGCACAGTTCTTTGGTGAATCCTTACAGGTTGTATTGCTGTCATTCATTCTTGCGATCATCCTCGTTCAACTGTCACTGCCATTATTCAATTCATTGGCAGGTAAAAGCCTTACCATTCTTTGGACGAACCCAATGTTCTGGATGATTGCAGTTGGGGTAACCGTATCCACCGGCTTGATTGCCGGAAGCTATCCGGCGCTTTTTCTTTCCTCATTCAGAACTGTGAAAGTTCTCAAAGGCGTGGTGCTCACAGGAAATTCTGCGCTGCCGCGAAAGGTACTTGTCGTCATGCAATTCACTATATCTGTCACACTCGTGATTGGTACCATCGTGATCTTTCAGCAAATCCGCCATGGACAGAACAGGCCGCTAGGTTACAATTATGATGGACTCGTTCTCTCGCCGCTAAGGTCTAAAGGTATATCAGATCACTTCGATGCCTTCCGGAATGAAATGCTCGCAACAGGCGCAATCGATGAAGTGGCACTGAGTGATATACCCATCACCAACACCGGCACCACAAACAGCGGATTCGACTGGGAGGGTAAAGACCCGGCAATGACTGAAGAGTTCAATACCCTGCGCGTGTCGTTTGAATTTGGGAAAATGGTCGGATGGACCATCCTGGAAGGACGCGACTTCTCGAGAGACTTTCCCGCCGACTCCACAAGTTTCCTTCTCAACGAAAGCGCCGTTGCTTACATGGGTATCAAAGATCCCGTCGGCAAAGTCATGCGGTGGAACAACAATGGAGAATGGAGAATCATCGGCATTGTAAAAGACCTGGTCACCCAATCTCCTTACCTCCAGGTGCGTCCGATGATCTTTATGGTGTCACGGGACTTTGTCAGCCAGGTGAATTTTAAGATTAGTCCTGGAGCCAACGCTGCTGAAGCCATCGCGCGCGTAACACCGATCTTTAGAAAATACGATCCGGCCAACGAGTTTACTTATCAGTTTGCCGACGTGCAGCAACGTCAAAAGTTCGACTACGATTTCCGCATAGGGAAACTCGCGCTGGTAATGACGGTGTTCGCAATAATTATCAGCTGTCTGGGACTGTTCGGTCTTGCTTCTTACGTTGCTGAACGCCGTACCCGCGAAATCGGCATCCGCAAAGTACTCGGCGCTTCCGTTGTGAATTTATGGACCATGCTTTCCCGTGATTTCGTACTACTTGTTGTAATAGCGAGTGTTGCTGCAGTGCCCTTGTCTCTTTGGTTGATGAACGATTGGCTGTCGCAGTTTCAATACCGCACTACAGTCTCGTGGCTGCTGATATCGATTGCTATCGTCGGTGCGATATTCATTACTCTGGCAACGGTAAGTTACCAGACCATTAAAGCATCGGCAGCAAACCCGGTGAAAAGTCTTCGCACTGAATGAGGCTCAACACTACACGTATCGCTCTTCGCATCCTCCGTTGGTTTTGCCGTACCGATATGGTAAAGCCGATCGAGGGTGACCTGGCAGAGCTTCATGTAGAACGGCTTCAGCAATCAGGGAAACTGAAAGCCGACTTGTTCCTCTTCCGCGACGTGCTGCTGCTTTTTCGGCCCGGTATCATAAAAACTTTTCAACCATCGAATTCAACAACATCACCAGCGATGTTCAAAAATTATCTTTTTATCACATGGAGAAACCTGATGAAAGACAAAGCTTACTCCATGATCAATATCGGGGGATTAGCAATCGGTATGGCTGTGGCTTTGCTCAATGGATTATGGATATCGGACGAACTCTCATTCAATAAGTCCTTTGAGAACCGCGACCAGATTGCCATGGTGGCCAAGAGTGTGGTTGTCGAGGGCAAACGGATTCATGCAGGTACCACACTCAACTATCCGTTGGCTACTGAAATGATGACAACATACAGGAACCAGTTCGAAAGAGTAGCTCGTGCATCGTTTACACAGGATCAAATCATTGCCAACAACGACAAGAAATTTGCGTCACGAAGTGTGTTCGCCGACCCTGCCATTGCTGAAATTTTCTCATTGAAGATGATCGCCGGGACAAGAGACGCTTTGAAAGAACCAAACACCATCATGCTTTCGGAGAGCATCGGCAGAAAGTTATTTGGCAACACAGACCCACTGGGTCAGGTGGTAACGGTTAACAACAAAACAGAACTGAAAGTCACTGGTGTTTTCGCGGACTTCCCAATGAACACCAAATTATATCTCACCACAGCCTTCATCTCCTGGGAGACCTACCGCGTCACAAACAAGTCGCTCCTTGAGCGCGCCGAGAATGATTGGCGAAATCACTTTTTTAACATGTACGTGCAGATCCCGGAAGGAAAAACATTCGAAGAAATTTCCACAACCATCATCAATGCTCAGGCCGACAAGACACTGCACATCCCGCAAGATGCAGCACAGCACCCGCAGGTACTACTCTTTCCTATGCGCGACTGGTACCTGCGCCCCTACAGCAGGGAGGGCCCCGGTTACGACACCGATCGCCTGGAAAAACTCTGGATGATGGGATCAATCGGTGCCTTTGTTCTGATCCTCGCTTGTATCAATTTCATGAACCTCAGCACGGCAAGGTCCGAACGCCGGGCAAAAGAAGTAGGCGTCAGAAAAACGGTAGGCTCATTGCGTCGTCAACTCATCACGCAGTTTTACAGCGAATCGCTCGTGGTTGTACTGATTTCTTTTTGTATCGCACTTGCGATGGCTGGGAGCTTAATGCCCTGGTTCAACCAGGTAGCATTCAAAGATCTCACACTACCTCTTGATGAAGCGGATTTCTGGTTGATGTCGGTGGGTGTTATTTTCGTTACAAGTCTTCTGGCAGGAAGCTACCCAGCGCTGTTTCTTTCTTCCTTCAAACCTATCCATGTATTGAAAGGAACTTTCAAAGCGGGACGCTGGGCATCTCTTCCACGCAAAGCCCTTGTGGTCTTTCAATTCGCGATCTCGGTGATCCTCGTCGGAGCAACAGTTGTGATCCAACAACAGGTACAACACGCACGTAACCGCCCTGCAGGTTACGACCAGGAGCGCCTCATCATGATTCGAAAGAAAACAAGTGACTTCTACGGAAAGTACGACGTATTAAAAAACGAATTGAAGAAGACCGGCGCTGTGACCGAGGTCTCCGAGTCAATGGGAAAGGTGACGGAAATAGCGTCTGGTAACAATGGCTGGACCTGGAAAGGAAGCGATCCCAAAGTCGACCAGCAATTCGGGACACTTGCCGTTTCGCATGACTACGGCCGCACCATCGGCTGGGAGATTATCGAGGGGCGTGACTTCTCGCGCGAGTTTCATTCAGACTCTTCCGGGTTGATCATCAATGAATCGGCTGCCAAAGAAATCGGAATGGCCAATCCCGTGGGTGAACTCGTTACCTGGACCTGGTGGGTGGATGGGCGCAAACGTGATTATAGAATTCTTGGCGTTGTAAAAGACATGGTGATGAATTCTGCCTACGAACCAACAGAAGCCACTGTGTTTTATATCGCCGGGTTCAATGGTACACCGGGATGGATCGACATCAGGATCAACGATCGCTACAGTATCTCCGAAGCATTATTAAAGATTGAAGACGTATTCAAAAAACACGTCCCCAGTGCACCATTTGAGTATTTCTTTGTCGACGAAGAATATGCATCCAAGTTTACGCTCGAAAAAAGAATCGGTACACTCGTAACCTTTTTCGCTTCGTTGGCGATCCTGATCAGTTGCCTTGGATTATTTGGATTGGCCTGGTTTGTTGCGGGTCAGCGAACAAAAGAAATTGGGATCAGGAAAATTTCGGGTGCGAGTGTCGCACAGTTATGGCGGTTGTTGTCTTCAGGTTTTCTTTGGCTTACGCTGATTGCCTGTACCATTGCTGTACCCACTGCCTGGTACCTTGTCGAAAGCTGGTTGCAGCGTTTCCCATACCGTATCGAAGTATCGCCATGGATTTTTGCAGTCATTACCGGTGGAACAATCATTGTCGCCCTCATTACGGTGAGCTACCAGGCGATCAAAGCCAGCACCATGAACCCCGTGAAGAGCTTGCGGAGTGAGTAACCTTCTTGTTTGGTCTCCTGTCTTTAGTCACCGGTTTGTTCCCTCATGAAACACAGACTAGACTTGAAACTTGAGACTATTTCTACTCTGCCCTCAAACTATCCACCGGGTTAGCAAACGCGGCTTTAATTGCCTGAAGGCACACCGTTACTAATGCGAGCGAAACAGCGATGCCGCCTGCGACGAAAAATATCCAACTGTATTCGGCGATGGGAATGTGATTCACAAACCTATTCAACCATTGGTCCATCGCGTACCAGGCAATAGGTGAAGCCAGAACTACCGCTACACTAACGAGTAAGACGAACTCTTTTGACAATAAACCGGTAAGATTGCTTACGGTTGCACCAAGTACCTTCCGGATGCCGATTTCTTTGGCGCGTTGCACCGTAGTGAATGTAATTAGCCCGAACAGCCCGATGCAGCCAATACTCACTGCAATACCGGCAAAAACTGTCAGTAGTCGCGATAGTTTCTTCTCTTCTTTGTAAAATGTCTCCAGGTCATCTTCGAGGAACGCGTAGGTGAAAAAATTTCCAGGAAAAGTTGCCTTCCAGTACTTTTCCAATGACACAATCGCTTCATCGGCGTGACGCATGTCGACCTTGGCCGAACCCTTCGCATAGTACCCGTTGTTAGTAAGCAAAACCGGGTGCATGCCTTGACGAAGATTCACCGTTTGAAAATCTCTTACAACACCAACGATAGTTGCGCGCTGGCCCCAATAATTAAACGTTTGACCAATGGCATTCTCTACGTCCGTGATGCCAATGGTTTTCACCAAGGTCTCGTTGACAACAACTTTATCGCTCTTTCCATATGGAACATAACCGGTGCCGGCAATGACCTCGATATCAAACATGCGGAGGTAGGTAGAATCCATGAATTTCACCTCCACGCCTGTATCGTTCTTTAGTGACGGATGGATGAGACCCGCCCACCATTTATTTATAGTGGCCGACGGTGTGTTCAGGGAAAATGTAACATCAGTGATCTCCGGTCGCGTCAACAAATTGTTTCTCAATACCGACAGCTTCGACGCTTCAGCCGACGGCAGATCAAATGTCAGTATTGCCTCCTTATCAAACCCAAGCGGCCCCGTCGAGAAATACTCATTTTGCTTTACAACAAAGAACGCACATACTATGAGCACCTGCGAGATCAGGAATTGAAAGGTGATCAACCCTTTTCTTAAACTAAGACCGCTTACGGTCACCTTATTTCTGAGGGCCGATGCCGGTTGAAAACCTGAGAGAACAAAGGCGGGGTAAAATCCAGACAGTATAGTAACGGCAAATAGCACAAAAACCATAAAGACGAACAGCTCAGGTTGCAACATCACATCAGCATTCAACGGTATATCGGTTAACGCCTTCGATGCGCCGACCAACTGCCCGGCAATAGCGTATGCCAGTACCAATGCACCAAGTGTAAGCAGGAATGTTTCACCTAAAAACTGAAACACGAGATGCTGACGTTTGCCCCCCAGGGTTTTCCTGATACCCACTTCACGTGAGCGCTTAACGGCCTGCGCACTGGCCATGTTAATAAAATTGATACAGGCGATGATCAGAATAAACACACCGATCAACCTTAACGCGAAGATCGTGTCGGTCGAAGTTATTCGTTGATGGAAATTACCTACGTTAAAATGTATGTCGGTCAGTGGCTGTGGAATCAATGCATAGTGTTTCTCGGCCTTTTCTTTACCAAGATGCTTCTCTACCAATTGGTTGAGTCGCTCCTGGAATTGAAGAGGATCAACACCTTCCCTGAGAAGTGCAAACGTCTGGTAGTAAGAATTGCTGCCCCCGTCCAGGGTGGTAGGTAATTCATTCTTGTTACTGGTTAAGTACAGTGCGTGTGAGATAGCAATCCTGATTGGAATGTCTGTATTGAGCGGATGATCAGAAATTATTCCGGTCACAACCAGGTCGACATTATTGTTAAACCTGATCACTTTACCGATCGCGTCGCCCCGAAAATATTTTTGAGCGATTGACGCCGCAATAACGACCTCATTCGGTTCATCGAGTGCAGTGGTTGGATCGCCAGCTTTCCATTCGAAGTCAAGCAGTTTGAAGGCATTGGGTTCAACGAGATAAGTTTCAGGTTCCCTGAACATCTCTTCGCCGATCTGCATTTGAGTTTGGTCCGGATTAAGTTTAAATACTACACCGGCTTCCTCTACTTCACTAACTTCGTTACGCAGCAACTCGGCTACAAGGTGATTCGTTCCTGTGTCTGGTGAATCAGAACCCGGCGCACCCTGGTTAATGCGGTAGATCCGATTCGCCCTTGAATGGTAGGTATCGTAACTTAACTCATATCTCACGATCAGGTAAATGAATAATGCCGCCGCGATACCCAACGTAAGGCCCAGAATGTTGATGATGGTGTAAGTACGGTAACGGAGTAAATTCCGGAACGCGATCTTCAAGTAGTTAAGGATCATTGTTGATGATTCAATAAACAAATAATATCATAAGCCTCCATTCCAACAATGTGCCAGTCAATAAATACTGAAACACAGCAGTCACGGAGGTTTCTACGATACCGGGGCGTTCGTATCCGGACTTAGCTGGTCATCACCGGTCGCTATGATGGTCAACGAATTCGGGTCACCGGATCAACCTGATAAAATCCCCGATAAAATCCCTGCGATTACCACGAAGTCTTACTGACGCGATACCCCCTTTCGTGTGGTCACATTTTACGGATCAAATTGCAATTTTCGACAGGATGCAACCTAAGCAGTCTAACGGCATTATGGCAACAATTTTTACACGTTCATTGAAAAGAAAATAAAGAACTCATTCCAACGGGCACATTACAAAACGTGTCCAACACCTGATGAAAGTAAAGTTATGAAAGTGATTTTTCGAATAGTAATTGTGCTCGTAATACTGTTAATCGCGAACCACCTGGTACATGCGGAATGGCAGGGTGCCGCGGGGACCAGGGTACTCACGTATTAATCATCCTTATTGCTTCCGGGTTAGGCGGGCTTAAATATTTCACACGAAGTATTGAAGCACAAAAGCCACTTCGTGGAATACGCATTTTTTATTCTTCGTGTGCTTGTGCCTTTGTGCTTTGTTCCGGTCAATATCTCATCAGTGCAGCCATTGCACTGTGCGCGGGCATGTCGCGGCTTGAGAGGAAGTGAACTTCACCACCATTCAACAGGGTTTTCAATACAGCTTTGTCAACCAGGTTCTCGTCATCTTTTTCCTGCGCCTTATGAATGATGATACTGTTTGACGCTTTATCAAAAGTCCCCCACAATTCAGCGCCCTCCTCTACGAACAATTTTGCTACCCGCGAGTAGTATGCTGCCGGCACAATGTCGATAGGGCGCATCGAAACGAGATCGGTCGCCGAATGATTGGCGTATGCCTCAAGCGCTTTCCTTGTTTTTTCCTCAAAGTATGGACGAATCAGTTTTCTCGCCTCTTCGAACAACACCCTTGGATCTTCATATTCAAGGCTTCCTGGCAATGTATCTGTCCATACATTATTATATTGAGTAAGTCCTTTGAAGATCGTGACAAGATAGTCAACCCCTCCTACAACAAGTGGCGCCGTTTCATTGTTGAGTATCGTCGACCAAAGAGTGCGATCAACCTCCTTTAGATACAACGATATGTTGTCTTTTTCATCGGGCTTTCCACCACCCATTCCATGATAGTTAGCACCACCGCCAGCTCCACTGCTTCCGGTCCGGAATAATTTCTGATCGTCTTTCTCTTCAAGATGAACAACGTCTTCGATCCCGTTTGGCATTTCATCGATGGCGATATGCCTGATGTTGTAGTGATCACAACTGAAAAGGCTCGCTTTCTTCTTGCTGATGATCAATAAGAAAAAATATTCCCGGTCGGTAAGCAACGGCACCAGCGGTGCGATATGAAATGACGAATTGACCACGACTTGCTGCCGTGGCGCAAAGGGCAGTTTTATTACCCTGCAGAAATCCTTGGTCATAAATACCGCTATACCTGGGGGAAGATCGCTCCAGAATGAACTGTTATCCAACAGGCTATGACCTCCTTTGAGAACATCAGCTGGATTGATCTTTTTTTCCTGAACCTGTGGCGCAACCTGCTGCAACAAGTTTCTGAAATTGATGGTATTTGCGTCTTCGTTCACATCATGTGGGCTCATTCTCGCCGGCAAATACACTGATACGCAACCTGGTGCTTCAACCTCAGCCAACTCGACGACCAGGGTTCTTGATACATTTTCGATTATCTGGACAGTACTTGGGACTGTCAATTCATCGTTCGGCTTCATCTTACGCTTTGCCGTTCGCGTTGCATTAGAACGTTTACCGCGCTCAACACTCTTGTCTGTATTTCGGTTACGATGCCGTGCATGCACGCCAGGTACATCGAGTTCATTGTCTGAATCAACAAGATATTCGTCTTCGAGCGTAATTTGTTTCTGTATTGCTTCAGCGCTATTGCTGTGCGTAGTGATTCCTTTTTTTCTGACGGAAAGTGACTTGCCTTTTTCTGGGGAAATTTTGGCCTGCTTTGGTTTCGTCATTTTAGTGATATTAATATTTTAGAAAAAAACAACAAACGTACCGGGTAACTGGAAGTCATTGTCCCGATCTACGGGCACGTTTCTTAAACGCCTTAGGCGCGGATAATTGAAATTTGATGGACAATACGTGGTGTGATCTCCTCTACACCGGAACTGGCAAGGAATTTATATCGTCGTTTCGTCAGCGATTGTGGTTTCGTCGCTAAGCAAACGGTTCTTCCCTTCACGATCCTGCTTCGGCTTCCCTTTTTTTATCCCTGGCGTTGTATCTCTATTTCCTTTTTCGCGGGGCATATTCGGTGTTTCGTCCTGTGGTGCACGGGAATCCTGTGCGGATCCTGGTGTAGGCTTCTTTTCAGTTTGCTTTCCCATAAGGTCATTATTTTTTAATGTGAACGGGAAAACCGTGCCAGTAAATATGCGGTGGATTTGCGCGTTAAAACATCCGCTTCCGGGTTGTGGTCGAATCTCCGCGTAAGCGCATTCAGGCTCTCGGCTATGAATTTCAAAAACCAAAACGGTGAGCGGTAACAGACGACTTTCTGACCGCTCACCGTTGTTATCACTGGATCAATGGCTAGCCAATGCGTCGTGAAGGCTGGCAACATCTTCCTCTTTTACCCAGGAAGGAACATTCTCCCGCTGAACAATAGTCTTGCGTTCGATCGGCTCTGCGTGGGTATTTATCAATCTCAGTTTGAAATCACTAAGGATGTTCATGTAGTTGATAAAGGCTTCGTAAGGGGAATCGTAATGGCTGAAATATGAGTGAACGTTGCCGTCATCTGATCCTTTCGTGCTCATATAATAAAAGTGATCACTCGTCTGCAAATTCCTCCAGGTATCTATCAATTCCTGGTCTCCGGACCGGCGCACTTCTTCTTCAAAGGTCTGCAGTGTTTGGAAAGCATCCTTCTGCATCTCGTTCTCCATCCATGCCGAGATATCCTTACTTTCGTCAGCCCATGAAACAAAGTCGGGTACATCGAGTTTGCCTTCTGGCTTAACGCTCTCAAAAACCTCCGACGGTGTAGCCATTGTCATTGAAGAAGTCGTTGCGGCTTTGATCAGGAGTTCACGAAGGAATTTGATAATGCCGGTGCTGCCCGGCTGGTGTTCCCCGAATGTCTCGTAATCAAGCCCCAGTGTAACGGTCCCGGTTGTATTTTCAAGCCATTGGTAATAGCTGTCAACATCGAGTTTCCGGGGACCTTGCGTAAATCGAAATCCTATGTCGTCACTTAACCTGTTACTACGCAGCAATATGGGAAACTTATCATGAACGGGATGCTGGTAGAGTCCATAGGTATTTCTATTCTTCAACACGCGTTCTACGCCATCGCACAAAATTCCTTTAAAGCCCAGGTGAGCCACGCGCGATCCGATGCTATTGCTGTAAATAAGTTCCGTATTCCTGAACACAGACGGAGTAACGCCAAAATGCTTGTTCATCAACTGGACATGGTCTTTTACCTGTTCGATAAACTCATCATTGGGCATCAGGCTTGACAACGAGTGATGACTTGTTTCCGCAAGAAGTTCCACCGCACCAGTCGCGTGAAGTTCCTTAAAACTCTCAAGCACTTCCGGAGCAAATTTCTCGAATTGGCGTATGGCCACACCGGAAATCGAAAACGTTAACCGGATATTATCATGCTCTTTGATCAACCTGGCAAGCATACCATTTACCTGCAAATAGCAATTACTTGCAGTACGATTAATGATATCCGAGTTGAAGGAATCATTGAAGTAATCAGGATTTCTCCCGATGTCAAGAAAATTGACTTTGTTGAGGCGCATGGGCTGGTGAACCTGGAAATAAAGTACCAGGTGTCTGGCCTCCTGCAGGTTTGCAGCGAGGTTCTTAGTTGTTCCTGATCGTTTCATAATATAGCTTCTTAACATTTTTTGATGCCGACTCCCATGTGATGGTCCTGATACGCTCGCGACTGTTCTCCTTCAATGTATGCGCAAGACTTTTGTGTCGTAGAATACTACAGATGCTTTGCGACAATGCATCAGTGTCCCAAAAATTCACCTTCAATGCATGAGGCATGACCTCAGCAACGCCCGATTGATTGGAAATAATTACAGGAACACCTGCCTGAATTGCTTCCAATGGGGTGATGCCAAATGGCTCGGAAACAGAAGGCATAACATAAACCCTGGAATAGCTTAATACCTCGTCAATTTGTTTTTTATTCAGAAAACCTGTGAAATGAAAATTCGCAGACATCCTCTTCTGCGCAACCCGCTCAACGATCTTCGGCAACGCATCACCCGAACCGGCCATAATAAAGTGGCAATCCGGAACATGCTTCAATACCTTCTCTGCCGCGTCAACAAAATATTCAGGTCCTTTTTGGAATGTAATACGTCCAAGAAACGTCACCATGTTCGCTCCCAATGGGTGA
>WUUC01177269.1_pt1 | contig 11550 bp, 10 predicted proteins | sample 6278441 | NCBI WGS metagenome assembly WUUC01 (sample SAMN13675441, study PRJNA597444) | soil metagenome | isolation source: soil | place: USA: Washington | collected 2017-10 | reverse complement strand
CGGCGATCTCCTTCCAGAGGGGCAGGTCCTCAGGCAGGTCGCGCAGCTCGGCGCGATCCCCCGTTTCGGTGTGCTTCGACCAGTCATCCAGGATTGGCAGGACGAAAGGATCGTGCGCCCCCGTCCGATACTGATCGAACCGCTGAAGACACAGATAGTTCGACCGGCCCTTCATCAGCGTGGCGGTGAACGGGATGCCCAGCGCGTTGCGCAGCGCGGGCAGGTCCTTGAAGAAGATCTGTTCCTGCAGGTTCTTCGTGCCGGTGGATACGAGCACGCGGCTGCGGCTCAGGATCGCCGGGATGAGGTACGCGAGCGTCTTGCCGGTGCCCGTGCCCGCCTCAACGAGCAGCGTACCGCCAGCGTCGAGCACGGCGGCGACGGCTTCAGCCATCGCGCGCTGGCCATCGCGTGGTTCGTATCCGTCAACGGCGCGCGCCAGCGCCCCGCCCGCCGCGAACGCGGCAAGCACCGCCGGCTTTACGCTTGCCGTTCCGGATACAGCGGGAACTTGCGGCACAGACGTTCAACCTCGGTTTTGATCATCCCGAGCACGCGGTCGTCGGCGGGGGCCGCCAGCACACGCGCGATGAAGTCGCCGATCTGATCCATCTCTGGCTCGCGCATGCCGCGTGTGGTGACCGCCGGCGTGCCGATGCGAACGCCGCTTGCCGTCATCGGCGGGTTCTGGTCGAACGGAATCGCGTTCTTGTTCACCGTGATTCCCGCCTTCCCGAGCGCGGCCTCCGCCACCTTGCCGGTGATTCCCTTGCTGAAGACATCCACGAGCATCAGGTGGTTGTCGGTGCCGCCGCTGACGAGGCGGTACCCATGGCTCGCGATGGAGGCGGCGAGCCGCTTTGCGTTCGCCACGATCTGGCGCTGGTACTCGGCGAACGCCGGCTCCATCGCTTCCTTGAAGCACACGGCTTTCGCCGCGATGATGTGCATGAGCGGTCCGCCCTGCACACCGGGGAATACCGCCCGATCGAGGTCCTTCGCGTACTGCTCCCGGCAGAGCACCATGCCCGCACGGGGCCCGCGCAGCGTCTTGTGCGTGGTGGTCGTGACGAACTCGGCGTGGGGCACGGGACTCGGGTGGACGCCGCCGGCGACCAGTCCGGCGATATGCGCCATGTCCACCACCATTGGGGCGTTGACAGATTTCGCGACTCGGCTGATGCGCTCGAAGTCGATCACGCGGGGGTACGCGCTGGCGCCCACCATGATCATGTTCGGCCTGTGCTCTACCGCGAGCTTCTCCAGCTCCTCGTAGTCGATCCGCTCGTCGTCTTTGCGGACGCCGTAGGGAACGATCGTGTAGAGCTTGCCGGAGAAGTTGAGCGGGTGGCCGTGCGTGAGATGTCCGCCGTGCGCGAGGTTCATGCCGAGCACCTTGTCGCCCGGCTTGAGCAGCGTCAGGTAGACGGACATGTTCGCCTGCGCACCCGAGTGCGGCTGGACGTTCGCGTGCTCGGCGCCGAACAGCTTCCTGGCTCGCGCGATTGCCAGCGACTCCGCGACGTCCACGAACTCGCACCCGCCGTAGTACCGCTTGCCTGGATATCCCTCCGCGTACTTGTTTGTCATCACCGAGCCGGCGGCCTCGAGGATGGCGTTGCTGACGAAGTTCTCGGAGGCGATGAGCTCGAGCCCTTCCGCCTGGCGATGGACTTCGTTGCGGATCGCGGACGCGATCTCAGGGTCGGATTCAGCGAGCGACCGCTGCATGATCGAGGTTGCGACGTCAGCCATAGCGGCCGATTGTACTATGTGGCCGAGAGCCCAGAGCATGTCTTCCGTCATCGTCTCGGCCCGCGGCGAACAGCGCATTCGCGGTGGGCATCCGTGGATCTATCGCGCCGATGTCGTGGACGTGGACGCGCGTGCCGGAGACACAGTCGCCGTGATCGGGCCGCGGCAGCGTCTGCTCGGCCATGCGCTGTTCAGCGACCGATCGCAGATCCCGATCCGCATGCTCACGCGCGGAGAGGCCGACGCCGGGCTGGACCTGTGGCGCACCCGTCTCGCGAACGCGCTGCGCTACCGTGAGTCGCTGAACCTCGAGGCGACGGCGTATCGAGTCGTGCACGGCGAGGCAGACTTGCTGCCGTCGCTCGTGATCGATCGGTATGGCGACTATCTCGTGCTGCAGGCGCTGTCGCAGGGCGTGGACCGGCTGCTGCCGGACATCACGCGTCTGCTCGTGGACCTTGCGTCGCCGGCGGGCATCCTGGCACGCAACGATCCGCGCGTGCGCACGCTCGAGGGGCTCGAGCAGAAGGTCGAGGTCCTGCATGGCACGATCCCTCCGTCACTCGTCGTGCGCGAAGGGCCGGTGGAGTACGAGGTGGACCTGTGGAAGGGCCAGAAGACCGGTCTCTTCCTCGATCAGCGCGAGAACCGCGACGCCGCGGCGCGCTACGCGCGGGGCCGGCTGCTCGATTGTTTCAGCTATAACGGCGGCTTTGCCCTGCGCCTGGCGCGCGCGTGCCCGGAGGCCGAGGCGATCGACATCTCGGCCGATGCCGTCGCGCGCATCCAGGCCAATGCGGTCCGCAACAACGTGCCGCACCTGAAGGCACGGGAGGCGAACGTGTTCGACGAGCTGCGCCGCCTCGAGAAAGCCGGGGCCCGCTACGACACGATCGTGCTCGACCCGCCGGCATTCGCGAAGAACAAGGCGTCGATTCCAAATGCCCTTGCCGGATACAAGGAGATCAACCTGCGGGCGATGCGCCTCCTGACACCGGGCGGGTACTTGATCACGTGCAGCTGCTCGTACAACGTGAACGAAGCGATGTTCGCCGAGATGGTGCATGAGGCGTCGGTGGACAGCCATACGCCCGTGACGATGGTCGAGAAGCGGATGCAGGGACGAGATCATCCGGTGCTGGTGGGAGTGCCGGAGACGTATTATTTGAAGTGCTTCATCTTGCGAAGAGTGGAGTGAAGGCGCGAGGTCTTCGGTGTTGGAGGCGCGGGAGTTTCACAGACGACGGGCACGCCGAGGCGCGGAGGCGCAGAGGTTCTGGGTAACCTCAGCACCCTCGACGCGTCGCTCGGGGCCGCGGCCGTCTGGCGCCGTTCCGGCGTCGCAAGGCGCCGCGTCCCGTGCAGATGAAAGCCCCTTGAAGTTCTTTCGAGGCTTTCATCTGTGCGCGACGCGGGCCGTTGCGTGTTCGCCCGCGAAGCGGGCGAACCAGACGGCTGCGGGCGGAGAGCGCTGCTTTTCTCCGCGCCTCGGCGCCTCTGCGTGCCCGTGATCCGTTTTTCGAAATAGTCTCGAACCGTTACAAGGTTTTTTTGCCGTGTTGAAGCACAACGCGTGCGATCCCCTGACGGAGGACTTCCTGATTGAAGTTCAGAATCAGTCCCAATTCGCGTCCGGTCACTCTCAGGTACGTGAGCATCTGCGCGCGGTGCACTCGTGTCACCGCTTCGACGCTCTTGATCTCGAGCACCACAAGCTCCGCCACGATCACATCGGGGCGATACTCGGCCACCACTTCGCCCTTGTAAATCACCGGTAACCCGATCTGGCGCGTGTACGGCAAGCCGGCCGCGGCCAACTCGATGCACACGGCGCGTTCGTAGGCGCCCTCCGATAATCCGGGTCCGAGATGGCGATGCACTTCGATCGCCAGGCCGATGATGCGCTCGGTCAACGCATTGATCTTCTGCATGGTCGGCTGCTGCGGCCAGAATCGTTTGTCAGTGCCGCTAGTGCATGCGCCGGGCCGCAAATCGTTGGCCCGATTTTCGGCACGTTCTGAACCGCCCGCCCTTCCGGCTCCAAACGGATGCAGCATTTTTTTCGATCCCTTGACCCCCGCGATCGTGCAGAATCTGCACCGGAGTCACTGGACATGGGCGCTGAATCCAAATGCACGCTGACATTCGGGAAGACCCGGGCCGACGGGAAGGCGCTGCTCGAGACCGACGCGCTGATCTTCCGCGGCGGGGACGTCAGGCTGTCGGTCCCCTACAAGCAGATGTCCTCCGTCGAAGCGAAGGACGGCACACTGCGTGTCAAGTTTCCCGAGGGCCTCGCGGTATTCGCGGTGGGCGACGTCGCGCCCAGGTGGGCGGAGAAGATTCTCAATCCACCGTCACGCGTTGACAAGCTGGGGGTCAAGGCCGATCACGCGGTGATCGTGCACGGCGTGGAGGACGAGGGCTTCGCGCGCGAGTTGAAGGCGCGCGGCGCGCGGGTGTCCACGCGCCTCGCGGCCGAGGCCGACATCATCTTCTACGGGGCCGAGTCGCGGCCGGCCCTCAGCAAGCTCCAGGCGCTCCAGAAGTACCTCAAACGTGACGGGGCCATCTGGGTGATCCGGCCCAGGGGCGTGGACGCGATCACCGAGACCGACGTCATGAAGGCCGGCAAGGCCGCCGGTCTCGTGGACGTGAAGGTTGCGCGCTTCTCGGACACGCACACGGCAGAGAAGTTCGTCATACCGGTCAAGGACCGGTGAACCGCGTCGCGCTGATTACAGGTGCGTCCGCCGGGATCGGGGCGGAGTTCGCGCGCGTGTTTGCGGCGCATGGCTTCGACCTCGTCCTTACCGCGCGCCGCGAGGACCGGTTGAGAGATCTCGGCGCCGATCTCGAACGGGCACACGGCATCCGCGCGCACGTGTTTCGCAGCGACCTCGCCGAGCGCGACGCCAGCGCGCGACTCTGCGCTGAGCTCGCGGCGTCGAACCTCGCCGTCGACGCGCTCGTCAACAACGCTGGATACGGTGTGCCCGGATCGTTCGCCAGCGTTCCGTGGCAGCGCCATGCCGACTTCCTCCAGGTGCTGCTCGTGTCGCTCACGGAGCTCACGTATCGACTCCTCCCCGGAATGGTGGATCGAGGCTACGGCCGCATCATCAACGTCGCCTCGCTCGCCGGCTTACTGCCAGCGCCGGCGGGACACACGCTGTACGCCGCCACGAAGTCGTTCGTGATCCGCTTCTCAGAGGCGCTCTCGTGCGAGGTGGCTCATCGCGGCGTGCACGTGACCGCCGTCTGTCCCGGCTTCACGTTCAGCGAGTTCCACGATGTCACCGGGACGCGGGCAATGATGGGCGGACTCCCGTCATGGATGTGGATGGATGCGCCCACCGTCGCGCGGCAGGGCTACGATGCGGTCATGGCGGGACGCCCGGTTCATGTAACGGGGCGCGTGAACACCGCCATCGCGCTCCTCGCCCGCTATCTTCCACAACGCATCGTCTATGCGCTGAATCGCCGGGTTGGACGCTCCTACCGGGACGCCGAGTAAACCGAAATAATCACTTGGCCGTCTAAGCCCCGAGACAACTCATGGATCAGCTGCGTCAGGACTTTCGATTTGCGCTCCGCTCACTTCGTCGGGCGCCCGGGTTCTCTGCCATCATCGTGCTCACGCTTGGGCTCGGGATTGGCGCCAACACCGCCATCTTTTCGCTGATGGACCAGGTGCTGCTGCGCATGCTGCCGGTGAAGGATCCGCAGAACCTCGTGTTGTTCGACGGCCCGGGGCCCTTCTCCGGACGCACCATGAATCAGATGGTGTTCTCGGTACCGATGTTCCGGGGGCTTGAAGCCGGGTCCGGGGACGTCCTCGAGGGCATGTTCGCGCGATTCGACACCACGGCAACGATGGCGGTCGGACGCCAGTCAGAACGGGTCTTCACGGAGCTGGTCTCGGGGAATTACTTCCGCCTGCTCGGCGTCGGCGCCACGCTCGGCCGCACGCTCGGCCCCGAGGACGATCGCACGCCAGCAGGTCATCCCGTCGTCGTGCTGAGCCATGGCTTCTGGCAGCGCCGGTTCGGCGGGAATCCGTCCGTGTTGAACCAGGACATCCGCATCAACGGCCACGCGATGACGATCGTTGGCGTCGCGGCGCCTCGTTTCGTCGGCGTTGACATGGCCAGCTCCACCGACCTGTTCGTGCCGCTGATGATGAAGGCGCAGATGACGCCGACCTGGAACGATCTCGACTCGTGGCGCAGCCGCTGGATCACGGTGATGGGACGCCTGAAGCCGGGCGTCACCAAAGACCAGGCGACGGCAGCGATGAACGTGGTCTACCGCCAGCTCCTGCATGAGGACTTCAAGACCATCCAGCGGCTCCCGCCGGGTGCCGCCACGTTCCGTGAGCGGTTCCTCGCAAAGAACCTGATCGTGCTGCCCGGGCACAAGGGACGCTCGGATCTTCGCGAGCAATTTTCGACGCCGCTGATCGTGTTGATGGGCATGGTCGGGCTCGTCCTGCTGATTGCGTGTGCCAACGTCGCGAACCTGCTCCTGGCACGCGCGGCGTCGCAGCAGAAAGAGGTCGCCATCCGGCTCGCGCTCGGCGCGGGACGCTGGCGCGTGGTGCGGCAGCGCCTCACCGAGAGTTTCGTGCTCGCGTTCGCCGGCGCCGCGGCGGGCGTGCTGTTCGCGTGGTGGACGACCAGCCTGCTGATCGACACGCTGCCGTTCCAGCGCGCCGTGCTCACGTTGTCGGGGGATCCCGACCCGCGGGTCGTGCTGTTTGCCATTGCGGTGTCAACGGTCACCGCGCTCCTGTTCGGGCTGGCGCCGGCATTCCAGGCGACGCGCCCGGCCCTCACGTCGGCGCTCAAGGAACAGGTCGGATCGATCGCGGGCGGCGGACGGCAGGCGCGGTTCCGCAAGGGCCTCGTGGTGGCGCAGGTCGCACTTTCGGTGTTGCTGCTCGCGGGCGCCGGGCTCTTTGCGCGCAGCTTGTACAACCTGCGGACGCTGAATCCGGGATTCAATACCGACAACCTGCTGCAGTTCTCGTTGGATCCCGCCCTGAGCGGCTACAGCAAGGAACGCAGCGTGGCGCTCTTCACGCAGATGCAGGAGCAGCTTGCAGCCGTGCCGGGCGCGACATCCGTCGCCGCCGCCGTTGTGCCCGCGATGACGGAGTCGATGTGGAGCTCCACCGTCAGGGTGCAGGGCTACGAAGGCAAAGAAGGCGAGGATCTCAATCCCGCGATCAACGCGGTGGCGCCCGGCTACTTCGCCACGATGGGGATGCCGCTCGTCATTGGCCGTGACTTCCGCGCAGCGGATGTGGACGGCGCGCCCCAGGTCGCCATCATCAACGAGACGATGGCGAAGTACTTCTGGGGCAAGGACAATCCGATCGGCAAGCGCTTCGGATGGGGCCGCAACGATGGCACGTTCCCGCTCGAAGTGGTTGGCGTGGTGCGCGATTCGAAATTTGCGAGGCTCCGCGACGAGGTGCCGCGGTTCGTCTACACTCCGTGGACGCAGCAGGAATCGCTCGACACCATGACGTTCTACGTGCGGATGCGGGGTGACGCGGCAGGGATGCCGACCACCGTGCGGCAGGTCGTCCAGGGCCTCGATCCGAACCTCCCGATCTTCGAGATGAAGACGATGGAGACGCAGGTGGACGAATCGCTGTTCCTGGAGCGCCTCGTGGCGTCGCTGTCGCTGCTCTTCGGCGCGCTGGCGACCGTGCTCGCCGCGGTCGGTCTCTATGGCGTGATGTCGTACACCGTGTCGCGCCGCACGCGTGAGATCGGCATCCGTATGGCCCTTGGCGCCGCGCGGACCTCGGTGCTCTGGATGGTGCTGCGCGAAGTCGCGACGATGGCCGTGGCCGGGATCATCCTCGGGTTGCCTGTGGCGATTGGGTTGAGCCGGTTCGTGCAGTCGCAGTTGTACGGGCTGTCTCCCACCGATCCAGCGACGTTGGGATTGGCCACCGTGATTCTCGGATCCGTCGCGATGTTTGCCGGGTACGTGCCGGCCCGTCGCGCCACACGCGTCGATCCGATGCTGGCTCTACGTTACGAGTGAGACAACGCTCAACGCCAGGCGCGTGCAGGGATCAGGCAGTTGGAGTGTGCGCCTGGGGATTGGGCGCCTTGGATGTTGGGAGTTGGTAGTGGGAGTTCTTCTGGACCGCTCCATGCACCCGCCCGGGACGTGCACAGGCCGCGAACCTGGACCGAGCTCATCGAGCTGCTCTACGCCGACTCGTGGAACGCGGATATGCAGCGGTTCCGTTCGCCGTATGCATTCCGCGGCGTCAGCAGTTCCGCGCATACGCTCTCAACCAGCCTGATCCGCCTTGCAGCGGGGCAGATAGACATCAGCAAGCTCGAGCAGTCGTTGATTCGCAACTTTCGCAAGTACGCGCACGCGCAAACCGCGTCGGTTGTGGACTCGATCTGGCACTGGCTTGCACTCGCGCAGCACCACGGCCTGCCGACACGGCTGGTGGACTGGACCTACTCGCCGTTCGTCGCGCTGCACTTCGCGACCGAGAAACCCACGGATTTCGAATGTGACGGCCTCGTGTGGTGCGTCAACTTCGTCGAGGCGAACCGCCTGCTGCCCCCGCGTCTGAAATCGATCCTGGAACAGGAGCATTCAGACACCTTCACCGTGGAGATGCTGAGCGAGTTTCCGACGTTGCGCGCCTTCGATTCGCTGGGCCGCGAGCCGTTCGTCATCTTCATGGAGCCGCCGTCGCTCGACGCGCGCATCCTCAACCAGTTCGCACTGTTCTCGCTGCTGCCGAACCCGTCCTCCCGGCTCGACCACTGGTTGCAGTCGCATCCAAACCTCTTCCGTCAGATCGTCGTACCTGCCGAACTCAAGTGGGAAGTGCGCGACAAGCTCGACCAGGCGAACCTGAACGAGCGTACGCTCTTTCCCGGGCTTGACGGTTTGAGTCGCTGGCTTGAACGCTATTACATGCCTAAATCGCGGGAACTGAAAGCACACCCACAGTAGCGCTCTGGCACCATCATTGCTCTGCCGTATCGCCGGACCTGGCATCAGCCCTAACCAAGGAGGGGCGGTCGTGACGGTGCAGCGCTTCTGCAGCAGCGGTGAACAGGAAATGGTCAAGGGCGGTGTGCACGGCGCGGCCTGCGCCATTGCCGCCGCGATGGCGGCGTACAACATTGCTGCCTGGTGCTTCAGGCGCGACCGTCACCTCGGGGCGAACGCGGTGATCTATTCGTTGGCGGTTGGCTGGGAGGTGAAGCAGACGATGCGTCACCTCCGCAGGTGCTCGGAACCGGAGTTGAAGCAGGACGCAGCCTAACGCTGGCTGCCGGTATCTTCGTCGCTGCCTCGCTCGAACTCCGGGACCGCTTCATCGCGGTTGCTCGAGTCGCGCGAGGCCTCGCCGCCGCTCGGCGGAATGCCGAGCGAGCCGCGGACCTGCGTGTCGCGACGGAGTTCGGTATCCCGTTCCATCTCGCGGTCCAGATCGCTGCTTTCCCGATTTCGCCTGCTGCTGTCGTTCTGGTCCACGTCCCCTCCTTTTCAGTCGGAACAGGTCAGTTACGCAAGTCGAGTACCGTGTCTCCGCGGTATCGCGCTTGCACCAGCTCATCGCGTCATGGGGACACCCGGCCTCGGTGGAATCTACCGTCACATTTTTCCTGTTGTGCTCATCACGGTGCTCACGTCGGTCGCGTGCAGCAAAGTCGACCGTGAGCAGTTCGCGCCCGCCGTCCAAGGCGTCGTCGCGACCAAACCGAAGTGGGTAGACCGCGGCGAGTTCGGCAACCGGCTGTGGGCGATCGAGCAGCAGTTCTATGAGGCACGCGAGTACACCCCGGCGTGGATAGACGGAGATCGTCCGACGCCGCAGCTCGACCAGCTCCTCGAGGTACTGCGCAGCGCTGCGCAGCATGGCCTCGAGCCGGCCGACTACGGAGTCGATGACCTCCATGCCGCGCGGGCGGCAGCGGACGAGAAATGGTTCGGCGCCAGGTTCGAGCCCGAGCGGATTCCGGAGCTCGACCTTCGTCTCACGTATGCATTTCTCGAGCACGCAGCCGACCTGCTCGGGTGGCGTCACTCGCCGCGCAGTATCGATAAGAGCTGGCTGGCCACTCCCAAGAAGGTTGACCTCGCTGACCAGCTGGGAGCTGCGATCGATGGAAACGACGTTCGGGACACACTCGCCTCGCTCGCACCGGTCCACCCGCAATACAAGGGACTGCAGGCAGCGCTGTCGCGCGCGCGCCAGGAGGGGAGCAAGGAACACGTTGAACGCATCTCACTGAACCTGGAGCGATGGCGATGGGTTCCCCGGCATCTCGGCGAACGTCACGTGCTGGTGAATGTGCCGAGCTACCAGATGCAGGTCGTCGAAGGAGAAAAGCCCGTACTCGCAATGCGCGTCATCGTGGGCGCTCCCGACACGCCGACGCCGCTGTTCAGCGACAACATGACGTATGTCGTGTTCAGCCCGTACTGGAACATCCCCGACTCGATCCTTCGGGAAGAAACCCTGCCGCGGCTCACGGAAGACCCCGACTACCTCGTGCGCAACAACATGGAAGTCGTCGGCACCTCCGGTGAACGGGTGGACGTCGCCTCGGTTGACTGGGCCGATGAAGAAGCGACCAAGGGGCTTCGCTTCCGTCAGGCGCCGGGCCCGGAGAATGCGCTCGGCCTCGTGAAGTTCATCTTCCCGAACCACTTCAGCGTCTACCTCCATGACACGCCGGGGGACGCGCTCTTCAAGAAACAGCAGCGCGCGTTGAGTCACGGATGCATTCGCGTGGAGCAGCCTGTTGCGCTTGCGGAGTACGTGCTTGCCGATAATGAGCGGTGGAAGAGTCCCCGGATCGTCCAGGCGATGAACGCCAAGGAAGAGCAGACCGTCACGCTCAAGGAACCGCTGCCGGTTCACATCGGTTACTGGACCGCTTGGGTCGAGGAGGACGGCAAAGTGACGTTCACCGACGACCCTTACGGTCTCGACCGTAAGCACGCCGCCGCTCGCGCTCGCGTCCGTCCCCGATAAAAGCGGCCCCCGGGGCTTGATTGCGGGTCCGGAGTCACTTACAACCAGTAGTCCACGTTCCGCACGTCCCTCGACTACTGGAGATTCCAATCGATGAAGTTGAAGCTCGGTATACCCGTGCTCGCGCTCGTGTGTTCGGCCACACTCTTCGGCCAGAGCCAGACTGCGCAGCTCACCCTGGATCCCCACGAACGTACCGGTTTCCCTACTTCGGACACGGCCTACAAGAGTTCGTATCGTCCCAAGCCCATCGAAATCTCGCCCGACATGCGCGTCAAGGACGACGCACGGGCACGGCGTGAATGGATGAAGGAACGCATGGGCGGGCCTGTCACCGCGGACATGCGCGATGCGCTGCTGACTGAAATCGGCGCGGTCGAAGCGCGTCACCCGAGCATGTACGACCGAGGAGCGGTTCAGCCTGGAGCACCCGGGACGTGGACCAACCTCGGGCCCGTCCGGTCGAACTGGATTGAGAACAGTGTCCGCCTCACGAAGTCCGACACCGGTCGTGTGCGGACGATCCTCGCGCATCCGGTCAACCCCGACATCGTGTACCTGCTGACGTCCGGCGGCGGCCTGTGGAGGACCACCAATTTCCTGGCGCCGCGGCCGACGTGGGCTCCGCTGAGCGACAGCGTCAGCGCTGCCGGTGGCGCCGTGGCGTTCGGCGCGGATCCCAATACTGTCATTCTCGGCCTCGGCGACCCGTTCGATGGCGGCCTGGGCGGCTTCGTCGTGAAATCCACCAACGG
>WUUC01149649.1_pt1 | contig 11550 bp, 11 predicted proteins | sample 6278441 | NCBI WGS metagenome assembly WUUC01 (sample SAMN13675441, study PRJNA597444) | soil metagenome | isolation source: soil | place: USA: Washington | collected 2017-10 | reverse complement strand
CGAGCCAACCTTGAAGTCGTCAGCTCCTCACAACGACGCGTCGTTGGATCATCCGCAAACAGGACTGCCTTCCGACGAGGATCGCCGCAAGGTCCTGTCCGGCCTGCGCATCAAGGTCACGCTCAGTGCGATGGTCGTGCTGGTGATCGCGCTGCTCGCCGGCACGATCTTCTGGCTCGTCGACGACATCTTCGCGACGCTAACGCCCACCCTGCAGCGCGACCTCGTCTGGAAGACCGAGCGCGGCGTCGCGGAGCTCAGCAAGACGACCGAGCTCGCCGTAGTCGCTGAAGAACAACGCGCGATCGCGCACGCCTGCCGTCACTACGTGAACGACGAGGATGTGCTCGCGCTGAGCGTGCTCGGCAGCGACCAGCGCGTCCTCTACCAGCACGGCACCCTGCCCGCGGGCGAAGCGCTGTGGACGATCCCACCCGAGCGCGTCACTCGCCGCGCCACCTATTACGCAGCGTGGTCGCCGATCTCGATTGAGGGCATGCAGGTCGGCCGCGTCGGCCTGATCGTTTCGACCAAGCGCCTGTCGGCAGGCATGGACCTGCGGCGCGAGATCCTCTCAGTGGCCGGCATCGTCGCGCTCGGCGCGCTGCTACTCGCGCTCGGCTTCGTCAACTTGCACATCGGCCCGCTGCTGAAAGTCACGGAGAACGCCTTCCGCCACCTCGAGCGCACCACCGAGCTCGCGCTCGAGAGCGCGCGCCTCAAGAGCCAGTTCCTCGCGAACATGAGCCACGAGATCCGAACGCCGATGAACGGCGTGCTCGGCATGACGCGCCTGATGCTCGACATGCACTTGGAGGCCAAGCTGCGTCGCTACGTCGAGACCATCGATGGCTGCGGCCGCGGCCTCATGACGATCATCAACGACGTGCTCGACTTCTCGAAGATCGAATCGGGTAAGTACACGGTGCACCCGATCGAGTTCGACTTGCCGCTCGCCGTGCAAGAGGTCGCCGAGCTGTTCGCTGAGCGCGCACACGCCAAAGAGCTGGAGCTTGTGTGCCGCATCGCGACCGACGTGCCGCACCGCTTCGTCTCAGACCCCGATCGCTTGCGCCAAGTGCTCGGCAACCTAGTCGGCAACGCGGTCAAGTTCACCGAGCGCGGTGAGGTGTTCATCGAGGTCGTGATCGACCGCGCGGGCGACATCCCGAGGCTCAAGGTAAGCGTCTCGGACACCGGCATCGGTATCCCCGATACGTCGCACGCGCTGATCTTCGAGGCGTTCTCGCAGCACGACGGCTCGTCGGTGCGCATGTTCGGCGGCACCGGCCTTGGCCTCGCGATCGCCAAGCGCCTGGTCGAGCTCATGGGTGGCGAAATCGGCGTGTTCAGCGTGCCGGGCCAAGGCAGCACGTTCTACTTCACGCTGCCATTGAAGATGGATCCGGCGGCGGCCGCCGAGCGCCCGGTGCTCGGCCCGGCGGGCAAGAAGGTGCTGCTCGTCGAAGCCAACGAACATTTGCGCATGATGCTCGCGGAGCACCTGCAGGCTTGGGGCCTGTCGCTCGAGGCGCGCAGCTCGGGCGCCGAAGCGCTCGCGCTGCTCAGCGCCATGAGCAACGCGGGCCAGAGCTTCGATGTGATGATCATCGGCTCGACGACGAGCGACATGCGCGGGCGCGACTTGATCGAGCGAGCGCGAGCTGCGGGCTCGACCATTCCATTCGTGTACATGGCGCCCGGTAGCGCGCGGCCGCTGTCCGAAGACGGCGCCGGCGTGCACGTCGTGCAGCTCACCAAACCCGTGCGCACCTCCGAGCTCTACAACTGCTTGGCCGCGACGCTGCGCGGTCACTCGGTCGAGACGCGCGAGCCGAACGCGCCGCGCCACATGCAAAACGCGCTGCCCAAGCTCGGCGGCCGCATCCTGATCGTCGACGACAACGAGGTGAACCAGTTCGTCGCGGCCGAACAGATGGCGGCGTTCGGCTACGAGGTCGACATCGCGAGCAACGGCCAGGAGGCCTTCGACAAGGTGCAGGCCGGCGACTTCGTCGCGGTGCTGATGGACTGCCAAATGCCGATCATGGACGGCTATGCAGCGACGCGCGCGATTCGCAGTCACGAGCGCGCGGGCCAACACATGCCGATCATCGCGCTCACGGCGCACGCGCTGGTCGGCGAGCGCGAGCGCGTCTTCGCAGCGGGTATGGACGACTACCTGACCAAGCCCGTGCGCATCGACGCGCTGCGCAAGACCATGCAGCGCCTGCTCGGCGGCACGGCCGAGAGCGATCAGGGCTCCGACCCGCCGGCCATCAACTCGATCGCGCCCGGCATGAACGACGCGCTGCCCGAGCTCGACGACACGCGGCGCTCGCCGAAGGTGATTCAGCTCGTGCTCAAGCACGTGCCCGATCAGCTGGCGGCGTTGGCCGAAGCGATCGAGAGCAGCGACGCCGCGGGCTGTCGCGCGCAAGCGCACAAGCTCAAGGGCAGCACCGCCAGCATTGGCGCGCGGCGTATGGCAGCGACGGCCGAGGACCTGCAGAAGGCGGCCGAGGTCGGCGAGCTGAGCAACGCGCCAAAGGCCATGGAGACGCTGCGCTCGTCCTTCATCCACGTGAAGCGGCAGCTCGAGCGCGATCTCGGCATCGCGCGCACCGGCTCGGGCGCACCGGCGCCGCCCAACGCTTGATCGGCGCTACTCGATTTGCCGAACGCACAGCGCTCGCGGGTAGTACAGCGCGAGGTCCGTCCACAGGCGCTCGGCGTCGAGCGTGTTGGTGGCGTAGGTAGCGACCAGCGTGCAGCCGCGGGCAGGTAGCGCGCGCACGGCTTGATGCGCTTTGCCCGCGTACACGAGCAGCAGAGGGCCACGCGGCAGGCCGTGCGGCACGGCGAGCGTAACGGGCGCGCTGAACGGCCCGGTGAGCGCGGGCGCGACGCGCAGCGCGATCGGTGCGTCGCCAAAGCCATCGCTGTAGACGAGCGCGTAGCCCTCGACGCTGCGCGTAACGGAGACCTCGGTGGCCACCGGCCCGAAGAGCGCCGCCGCGCGCGCGCCGATCACGAATGCCTTGCCGTCCCAGACCTCCGGTGCGCGCAAATCGCCCGCGCTGAAGCGCGGCGCAGCGAAGCGCACGAGCGTGAGCGCGCGATCGCCCGGGTCGCGCACGCCGTACGCATACACGTAGCCGCCCTCTCGCAGCACAGCCGCGCCGATGAGCCCTGCCCCCTCGACCACGGGCACCTCGATCGACTCGATGCGCCACGCGCTCGGCGCATCGTCAGGGTTGAGCACGCGCCGCGCTTCGACGCCGTCCGGTCGAAAGCCGAGGGGCGGCGCTGTGGGGTCCGCGACGATTCGATGCAGGAAGATGACGAGGCTCGAGCCGACGCGCACGCCGTGCGCCGGCCACAGCCAATGCGAAGGGCCGCCCTCGAAGAAGGCCGCAGGCTCGCCCGCGGCGTCCGTGCGCGCATGGAGCTCGAGCCCCGCGCGCTCGAGCGCTGCGCCGCGTTGCAGCGCGATGCTGTTGCGCACCATGCGCGCCGCGCGCCGATCGTGGTGGCCGCCGCGCGCCGCCGACGGCACGACGAAGCTGTCGCCGAACAACCAAAGCACGCGCTCCGATCCGAGGTCGATGCTGAAGGCCGCATCGCCGCCGAGCCACGCTGGGTCGCTTCGAAAGGTCGCATCGGCTTCGGGCAACGGCTCCGCGATCCAGCGCGCTTGATCGCTCGGGCTCGCGTGCTCGGCGCGCGGGGTTGCGCACGCGAGCGCGCACGCGAGCACGCACGCAAGCACGAGCACGCGCGCGAGCGGGTCGGGGTCACAACGTCGTAGGAACGTGGCCAATGTGCTCTGCCCCCCTCCGAAGTTTCATTCCGGCTGTGCGTGGTCGCGCACAGCGCTTGATTCAGGGTGTTACGCTCTGCGCGTGGGCGACCGCAACACACTCGAGACCGCGCCTGCGACGACGGTGCTCGTCGTGGGCGGACCCCCGCTGCTCATCGATCGAACCAAGCTGGCCGCGCGCAGCGTGCCGATGGCCGGCGTCATTTCGTGCGAGCTGCGCGATGCGCCGACGCGCGTCGCAGAGCTGTGGCCTTTCGCGATCGTGATGAGCGAAGACCTCTACGCGTTCGACGCCGCGGAGTTCGACGCGCTCGCCCGCGACGTCAACGCGCGCTTGATCACGATCCAGGTGCAGTCGCCGACGACGATCAAAGACGACCGCGACCTCGGCCCCAAGATCCTCGAAGCCTTCAAGCGCCGCTTGGCCTAGCTCACGAGCGCGCCACTCGACAGGCGCGCTGCTCAAGCTACTCCGCCACGTTGCCTTGCTCGGCGATGAACACGCCGAGGTCGGTGACGCCGACGTCCTTGCCGGACTGCGCGAGCACGGCGATCAACGCGCCGCGGTGGTGCGCTTGATGGTTGAAGAAGTGCACGACCGCCGACCACAAGGGCTGCGTGTACTCACGCTTGCGGCTCAAGCTGTACCAGCGCAGGTCCTTCTTGAGCGCCGCTTCGTCGAGGCCGAGCAGCCACAGCTCGATCGCCTCGTCCAAGCGCTCGCGCTCGCGGCGCAAGACGTCGAAGTCCGCGTGCAGCTCTTGATCGAGCGAGCGGATCTTCACCTGCTCGCGCGCATCGTTGCGAAACGCGTAGCGCTGGTCGTCGCCCGTGAACCGCATCATCCACGCCTTGTCGACGAGGAGCAGGTAGTTGAGCGTGCCGTGCATCGAGCGCCACGCGATGCCGCGATCGTTGCGGCGGTCCGCGTCGGTGAGCTCGGCGCAGCGAGCAAAGACTTTGCGGTTCATCCAAGCGTTGTACTTGGCGAGCCAGCGAAACTGGTCGTTGTACATGGACGCGGAGCATACACGGAGTTGGGGGGAACGTGCGCAGCCCGGAGTGCTAGAAGCACAGCGCGCGGGAGGGAGCTTCGATGCGAGCTGCAGCGATTGAAACGAAGAGCACGGGCGTAAAGTTGCACGCGATCGCGCTGCTGTACGCGGCCGCGCTGGTCGCGGGGTGTGCGGATCTCGAGAGCGGGCCGGCGCCGAGCGATGACGGCGGGCCCGGGGATGCAGCGATGGATGCGTCGGACCGCGATGGCCGCATGCCGATCCCTGGTGATGGTGACGGCGACGGCGACGGCGACGGCGATGGCGATGGCGATGGCGATGGCGACCTCGACGCCGGACTGGACGCCACGATGCCGACGCCCGACGCAGGCGGCGACGCGCAGGTCAGCTGTGGCGCGGGCTTCGAGCTCGACGAAGGCGTGTGCACCGACATCGACGAGTGCTTCGAGGGCACGGATGCGTGCCACGCGACGGCGCGCTGCGAGAACGCCGACGGTGGCTATGCGTGCGTGTGCCCGCTCGGATACTCGGGCGGCGGCACGAATGGGCTCGCTTGCGCTCCGAGGATAGCGGCCGGCATCGGCCACTCGTGCGCAGTGCTCGCGAACGGGCGCGCGATGTGCTGGGGTGCAAACGAATATGGCCAGCTGGGCGATACGACCGAGCTGACGCGGGTCGAGCCTGTGACTGTGATCGGCGTAGAAGACATCGCGATGATCAGCAGCAGCGTGACCAGCACGTGCGCGTTGATCACTGACGGCACAGTGCGCTGCTGGGGCAACAACGATTCTGGACAGCTCGGGGACGGCTCAACGACCCCTCGCTCACAGGCGGTCGCGGTCCAAGGGCTCGAGGGGGCGGTGTCGATTGACGTCGGTGCCGGCACCGCGTGCGCGATCCTTCAAGACACGACGGTCCGGTGCTGGGGCAGGAACACGGACGGCCAAATCGGCAGCGGCGAAGCGTCGATGGATCCGGTCTTTGCGCCAACCGCTGTCGAAGGACTGTCTGGCGCGGTGGCGCTCACGGTTGCTTTCGACTTCGCGTGTGCGCTGCTCGCGAACGGTACGGTCCATTGCTGGGGCGCCAACGACTGGGCCAGCTCGGAACGGGCACTACGGATCCAAGCCTAACGCCAGTCGCCGCGTTGAATATCAGGAGTGTCGTCGCACTGGATTCGGGCGCGCGGCACGTCTGCGTGCTGTACAGCTCGCGGGCAGTCACTTGTTGGGGCCTTAACTCCGTCGACCGAGTTTTGGTCACCGGCTTGGCGGAGGTGTCCGCATTGACCGTCGGCACGTACAACAGCTGCGCCGCACATGCAGACGCGTCGACCGTGACGTGCTGGCTTTATCCATTCGACGCGACCCACGAGCTCTCCTCGTCGTTCAACCTCGAGGGGGTGCAGTCCATCGCCATGGCCGGCGACAATTTTCGCGCCTGTGCCGTCATCGCCGATGGCACCGTGCGCTGCTGGGGAAGCGCGGACACAGCGACCGGAACGACCGAGCAAGTGGTGGGCCTTGATCTCTTCTAAGCGCTGCCATTGCGCAGCCTGCTGCGCGCTTCTGGAGCGGATTTGTCGTCATCCGTATACGGCAAAACACGAGCCGCAGTGGCGTTCGCCGAGCACAACGACTAGGAACGCGGTGGTTGCGCTCTATGCCCTTTGGAGGTGTGTGTGATCGGACAACTTCGTCACTTGGCCCCTGCTCTCAACGTCGGCGCGCTCGCAGGAACGATGCTCGTCGTCGGAACTGCGCAAGCTCACATTGATCTCGACGCTGCGGGCACGCACACGTCGCGCTACGGCGGCGGACAGGAAGAGATCAAGAGCGCGCCCTGCGGGGTGTCTGGAGGCGCGCGCAGCGCCAACGTCCACATGTACAAGCCGGGCTCGACGATCTCCATCAGCATCGATGAGTACGTGCCGCACCCAGGCTACTACCGCATTGCGTTCGATGACGACGGCGACAACGACTTCGTTACGCCTGCGAGCGTCTCCGGCGAGCACGGCGATTGCGCGGGCGACCCGCTGTGCGGGCCCGGCATGGAAGACTTCTGCAACAACGACACCGTGCTACTCGATAACCTCGATCCGCATCCGTCTATGTTCGGCGCGTCGTGGACGTGGACCGTCACTCTTCCCGATGTCGAGTGCGACAACTGCACGCTCCAGATCATCCAAGTGATGACCGACTTGAACCTTCACTTTACGCAGCCGTATCCGGGGGACGACATCTACTATCAGTGCATCGACCTCGTGCTCTCGAACGACGCGACCAACGACCTGGGCACGCCGGGTGAAAACGACGCCATCGACTGCAAGGCCGACGCGCCAATGGGAGGCACGGGCGGGATGGACGGCGATGCGGGCGTTGCCGGCGTGGGCGGCATGACGGGCGGCGCGGGTGGCATGACGGGTGGTGCTGGCGGCGCAGGCGGGGCAGCGAGCGGCGGTGCGGGCGGCGCTGGCGGTGCTGGCGGTGCTGGCGGCGGCGCTGCAGGCACGGCCGGCGCAGCTGGCGTCGCCGCGGGCGGAGCTGGCGGCATGGTCGGCGGCATGAGCGCTGGCGCGATGGCGCCGACGACGCCCGCCGCAGAAGAAGAGAGCGGCTGCAGCATCGCCAGCTCCGGCACGCGCAGCGGCGCGCTAGGCCCGCTGCTCCTCGCGCTCGCGTGGCTCGTCACGCGCAAGCGCCGCTAGCGCTTACGACGCGGCTCCGACGCCGACGCGGCGCGCTTCAACGCAAGCGCGCCGCGTTTGCTTTTTTAAGCGCCAAGGAAGCAAGCCCCGCGCACAAGAACGCGATCAAGCCGCTGCTCGTCACCGTCGCGATCACTTCGCTCAGCTGCGTCGTCTCGGAGGCCTTGCCCACCGCGTGCGCGCTCGAGCGCATCAATGGCCCCGCGATGCTCACGGGCACGATCGCGATCGACAGCCACAGCGCACCACGCGCCAGCTCGCGCGCGGGCTTTGCAACGTCGAGCGCGGCGAGCACGAGCGCGAGCACGCCAAAGAGCGCCGCCAGCATGATCACCCACCCCGCCGACGACATCCCACTCATCGCGGCCGATGCTGCGTGCCAGCGCCCGCGGTGATGAACAGCGCCGTCGCGCGCGCTGTGACGTCTGCCGTATGCCAAACGCCCGGCGCGTTGATCGCGTACTCGGAAGGCTTGAGCGTCGTGCGCACGTGCTTGCCGCCGAGCTCTTGGATCAGCGTGATCTCACCCGCCGTACACACCACGAGCTCGCTGCCTTGCGGGTGCATCTCCCACGCATCCCATGGCGCCTCGAACGTGAACATCGAGACCAGACGCCCTTCCCCGCCGTCGGCCGCGTGGCGCGCGCCGTAGCCCGCGTACCAGTCCATGCCGCTGAACGTGGGCTCGCTCACGACCGTGGCGCCGAGGCCGAGATGAACGGGATTGTCTTCGAGCTTGGGCATGCGGTCGGAGCGAAATGTAGCGCCGAAGCCGCGCGAGGAAACATCCATCGCTCTATCCTTGGGTGCGATGCCCGACGAACCGCGTTCATCGCTCGAGGCGCGCGCCCGCAAGCTCGCCGAACAAGCGCACGCCGCGCAGCGCTATGGCGACGCCCCCTACGTCGTGCACCTGCAAGCCGTGCGCGACGTGCTCGCGCGCTTCGGCATCACCGACGAGGCGGTGCTCGGCGCCGCGTGGCTCCACGACGTGCTCGAAGACCACCCGAGCATCACGCGTGAGCGCCTCTCCGAAGACTTCCCCGAAGCGCTGGTCGCCATCGTCGACGCCTGCACCGACGGCCCAGGAGACAACCGCAAGACGCGCAAGCAGCGCCCGCTCGCGCTCATCCCGAACGTGGACGACGCCGTGCTCGTGAAGCTCGCCGACCGCATCGCGAACGTGGAGGCCTGCGTGGCCGTGGGCGATCAAGTGAAGCTCGCGATGTACCGCGACGAGCTGCCGGACTTTCGGGCTGCGCTGCGCCGCAGCCCTTCGAGCGTGAGCGCGGAGCCGATGTGGACATTGCTCGAGCGCTTGCTGGGCTGACGACTAGACGCGATCAAAGCACCGCGCCCGCCGCTGGCACTTACCGTTCACCAAGAGCAGGAGACCTTTGCCCGAGCCCGAGTCCTCACCCGCGCAAGTCTCGGCCATGCACATCGGCGCTGCGTTCGCGCTCGCGGGCTTCGTGATGGCCGGTATCGACTTGGTGGGGGTCGGCGCGCGCGACAGCTGGGTCGACACCGATCCGCAACTGTGGTGGTTCGGGCCGCGTCTAGTGCTGGCGCTGCCGCTCCTGGCAGGGGCGCTCGCTTGGGTGTGCGCGAGCCTGATGCAGCGCCTGCGCCCACCGCGGCTGGTGCTCGAGGTTGCCTGCGCGCTGCCGCTCTTGCTGTGTGTGCCGCCGCTCTTTGCAGGCGCTGCGATCGCCGCCAGTCCGCTTCGTGTGCCGCTGCTCATCGCAGCGCTGGTGCTCACGCTCGCCGGTGTTTGGGCGCTGCGCGCGGGCTGCCTGCAGGCGCTGGCGCGGTTGCCGCGAGCCGGGCTCGCGCGCCAGCTCGCGAGCGTGGCAGCGCTGCTCGGCGCACTCGCGAGCCCTGCGCTCGTTGCAACGGTTAGCGCCGAGGTGCTGCACGGCCTCTATCCGAGCTTTCACATCGCGCTGCTTTGGCTCGCGCTCGGTAGCTCGGCTGCTTGCTGGCTGGTCGTGCTGGCGGTCGCGTGGCCCGGACGGCCGAGCGCTCGCGCGTCCAGCCGCCGAGCGCTCGTGCCCGCAGGCATCGCGCTGGCGGCTTGGCTCGCCACGCTCGATCCGTGCCTGAACGCCGCGAGCGGGCGCAACACGCTGATCGAACGCGCGCCGTTCGCCGGCGCGCTCGTGCCCTTCATGTTCGAGCTCGACCTCGCGAGCGCTTCGCTCTACCAAACCGCCAGCCATCCGCGCCCGCTGCGTGCTTCGAACGCGGGCGTTCCCCTCTCGAGCGCGAGCTTCGATCGGCCCGCGCGGCCGCACGTGCTGCTCGTCACCGTCGATGCGCTGCGCGGCGACGTGCTGCACGACGGCACGCCGTTCTCGAGCTGTGCACCGGGGTTGCGCGCGCTCGCCCAGCGCAACCGCTTCTTCGAGCGCGCGTACGCACCTTCGAACGCCACACTGCGCTCGGTTCCTGCGCTGCTGACAGGCCTCGCGCACGCCGAGGTCGACGCGCCGCGCGAGGCCTTCTTGCCGGCGATCTTGGCGCGCAACGGCTACGACAACGCAGCGTGGGTCACCAAGCACGACAAGGCGGTCGTCGACAACGAGCTCACGCGCTTGCGCGACCTCGGCTTTTACTTCGCTGCATACCAAGACGCCTACGTCGCGGCCGACGAGGTGCTGCGCTGGGGGCTCGACAAGCTGCGCGGCGAGCGTCCGCGCTTCGTATGGCTGCACTTGAGCGATGTGCACGCGCCATATGCCTTACCCGGCGGCCTGCCGCCCGCCAGCTGCACCGCGACGGACGAGTACGGCGCGCGGCTCTCGCTCGTCGATGTCGCGCTCAGCCGTTTCTTCGCGCAGCTCGAGGCGCGCAGCGACGTGGTCTGGGCGCTGAGCTCGGACCACGGCGAGTCACGCGGCGAGCACGGCGTGATGGGCCACGCTTCGAACCTGTTCGAAGAGCAGATCCGCGTGCCGCTCGTGCTCGGCGGCGCCGGAGTCGAGCGGGCAGCGATCGCGCAGCCGATCAGCACGCTCGATCTGCCTGCGACGCTGCTCGTGATGGCAGGCGCTCGGCTTGCGAGCGGCACTCCCGTGCTTGCGCTTCGCGGCACCCTCCCCGGCCCGAGCGCGCGTCCGGCCATCAGCTACACCGACACGGCGTGCGCGATCATCGAAGACCGCTTCAAGCTGCTCGCTGACGCCCGTGCCGGCACGCTCTTGATGTTCGACCTCGACGATCCGAGCGAGCGCACGAACGTCGCCGCCCTGCACGCGGCGCGCGCGCACACACTGTTCGGCAAGCTCGCGCCTCCGCTGTGTCCGCATGCGATCAGTCGGCTCTCGTTCCTCGTGCCGCGCTGAGCCTCTCGGCACGCCACCCTCTCAAGCGTCGTCGCGCAGCGACGCGCCTCCCGGGCTATGGGATTCGCTTGTTCGAAGGAAGCGCGCAGCGCGCCCGCCGAACCCCGAAGCCCATAGAACGCGAACGGGCGCGTCGCTCAAGCGACGCGCCCGGAGCGGGCTATGGGATTCGAACCCACGACTTGCAGCATGGGAAGCTGCCACTCTACCGCTGAGCTAAGCCCGCAAACGTGAGCACGGATCGTTAGCGGCCTGACCGGCGATGGTCAAGCGTTGCTTTGGACGCGCGCCGAAACACTCGAAGCTAGATCGTCATCGGCACGAGCTGCCCGACGCTGGTGCCGAGCACCTTGGCCATCTTGTGCAGCATGACGAGCGAGGGACCGCGCTCGCCGCGTTCGATATAGGAGACGTGCGCGTCGGAGATGTGGAGCTTGTCGGCGAGCTGGCTCTGGGTCATGCCGACCTTGAGGCGGCGCTTGGCGACTTGCTTGCCGATCGCGCGCGAGAGTTTCTTGCTGTAGTCCATCGGGCGGCGACACTACACGCTCGCTGGGCAAACTTGTAGTTGGGTCAAGCTGGGAGTTATGTCGCGCAGCGGCGCGCGCCGACGCACTCCGCATACGATGAGCCAATAAGCTCACTGCAAGACGTCGA
>WUUC01112267.1_pt1 | contig 11550 bp, 5 predicted proteins | sample 6278441 | NCBI WGS metagenome assembly WUUC01 (sample SAMN13675441, study PRJNA597444) | soil metagenome | isolation source: soil | place: USA: Washington | collected 2017-10 | reverse complement strand
CTCAAGAAAGCTGTCGACCAGGGTTATCTCGACGACCGCTACTGCGCCGTGGCTCAGAAGGGCTGGCAAGCCTTGCAGACCAAGCTCTCCGAAGGTCCTCGGGTGCAAGACGCGGTGGAAGCCATGGGCGTGCTTCCGACTGCTTCAGCCTATGAAAGCAAGGCGCGGGTGAGCAACTCGGCGCACGCCTTGTTGGCGATCGTTCTCGCGGCATCAGTCTTCGAATGACGCCAGCGGCAGAACCTCACGCACTACGCTCCGTGACTTTCGCGCCGGTGCCGCCGACGATTGACTAGCAGCCAGGCCGCCACGAGCATGCCCGTCAACGCCGCGTGTCGCGATGGGGCTTGCGCACCAACCCGGCAAGCGCAACCAGCATCAGCGGAGGCAGGAGAAGCGTTTCCATCCACCCCAAGACCGGTGGTCGCTGTTCCCGCAGCTGCAGGCGCGCCGCCTACGGCACCGGCGCTTCCGACACCGCCGCTGGGGCTACCCGCGGCGCTGCTGCCCGCTAGGCCGCTGCTTCCACCAGAGCCGCTTCCGTTTTGTCCGCCATTCGTCCCACCGCTGCCGGCGCTACTACTACCGGCGCTGCCGGCGGTGCCCTCGGGGGGCAACGGTCCAGTCCCGACCGAGAACAGCATGGTAGGACCAGGTGCCGAGATATCGTAGATGCGCAGGCCCGATGGGGACCCGTCGTTCCAGCGCGTGCTCGGTTGCGTCTCGCCACCGAGCTCCGAGTTGCCGCCTTGTGCGAACAGATCCGTCTTCGCGCTGCCAGGGCTGGGCCAGGTCGTGGCCGCCAGTTTCCGGTTGCCACCGGCTTGTACGACCGCCAGCTGCAACGGATCTGGCGGGTTGTTGCCGCGGATCGATTTATCGAAATGCCACACCAGTAAGCCGCTGCCGTCGATCGATTCCCATTCTTTTTGGTTTTGGAGGTTGGACCACACGAACTGCTCGGTAGGTCGCGCCGGGTTGAAAAAGCGATACACCGCGCCGTCCGGGACGGTGGATAGCCGAGCATTGGTGCTGGCGTCGATGTCGACGACATCAATCCAACCTTGATCAGCGCGATACATGTCGTTGATACCAACCGGGTTCGTATTACTGCCTCGATTGGCCATGATGCAGTAGTCGCCCACGCCGTACAGGTCCGGCCAACTGAACACCATATGGCCGCTTTCGTGAGCAAACACGTAGTTGGTCGGCTTGCTGTTCATCGCGGTCATCATGTAGCGGCTCAGACGCACGCCATCACGATCCAGGCTCGTGCCGCCCGCGTGCGGCCAGAGCCCCTTCGCGAAGGTGCCCTCGCCTCCGGCGTACAGCAAGCTGATGGCTTCGGTCTTCCCGTCGCCATCGTTGTCGAACTTGGAGTAGTCGATCTCGCCGTCGAGTGCCGCCACCGCGTCTTCCAACAGCTCCTTGGCTCGGCCGGAGGCGTTGGGGTCTTCATAGTAACTCTTGGGCTTCGGGGCGCGGTAGAAGCCGTGCACCTCGTTCTGGTAGTCGACCTTGCCGTTCGACTGACCCAAGAAGTAGTCGCGGATGGAACCCTTGAGGCCGAAGCCGGTGAAGCCTGCTTCGTTCAACCACGCCTCGACGTCGGCCTTGGTGTAGGCCGCTGGCTGGTCGCTGAAGTCGACGATAATCGTCAGCCCGCGCACCACTCCACTAGGATGCGGGAACATCGGCATGTACACGGCGGCTTGCGCCCCATTAGCGTGCGCGTGGACGGGCACCTGCGGCGGCAAGTCCGGCCAAGCCTCGACTACTTTACCTTCCCAAATGATCGTCGCCTTCGCCGGCGCGACGAACGACGACACTGCTGCCGCTAGCAGCCCCGCAGTTGTCGTGATTGGCCAGCGCGTTCGGAAAGACTCAACGAGCCGACGACTCGTTTGGCGGCCGTGCGGTCTGCAGTATCGCGTGAAGCTTCGACCAGCCATTTCGTTTCGCCTTTTCCGACAATCTTCCCCTGAGCGCGTATGTATTATTGGCCGAAGCCCCCCCGGAGCCATCCATCGTTCGTCGACCAGACGCGCGAAGTCGGACGATCACCTACACCCGCGACGAATGGAGCAGCACTATGCCTGCGTTAGTGAGGGCGCACGTGTGGTGGGCTCCAGCGTCGATCCCGTGAGTCCCGGTGGCATGTTCAACTGCCCGGACGAGTTGTTGCCCCAGCAGACGTCCGGCTCGCGGCCGGACTTTGCCCCCAAGCGCAGGCGCCGTGACACGCCCCCGCCGACGCACCCGCATCTTCGCGACTCAGCGCGGTGGCCCGCCTGGGCTCGTCGCCGCAGCACCTGGCGAAGCTGAGCCGCGCCCTCTCGCGCGCCGGCCGCACTGCCCAGGCCCACGCCCTAGCTACTGATCGTTGGCGTGCCGGTCGAAGTCTTCCAGCAGGCTTTCGACGTCGCTGGCTTCGGGCACCGGCAGCTGCGACAAGTCGTAGTCATTCTCGTTGTCTTCCACGATGACGTTTTCGAACGCTTGGGTGAGGTCTAGGTCGGCGTCCTGCACGTTGATTCCAATTCGGTTTCGCACGACCCGGCCCTCACGGGCACGAAAGCTCTTCGCGTCCACGATCATGATGCCCACGAGCGCGCTGGTGCTGATGTCGAAGTCCGCGAGCTCAGCCGAGGACCCGCCGTGGACCACGATGCCTCCGCCCCCTGGCGCGTCCATGCAGCTGGAGTCCGCGCAGTCCGCTGGCCGGGTCTGAAGCACCCGCGTCTTGCGGAGGTCGAGCGCGGTCCCCGAATCCAGCGCGACGAACGCGTAGTCTCGGCTTCCGCAAATGAGGGCCCGGTTCACGGTGGCCGTCGCACCCCCTTGCACCTCCAAGGCTCGTCCTCCGCGCAGGCCGTGAGGCTCGGATTCCGTGTTGGTGACGATCAGGTCGCGGAGGTCCAAGCGCCCTCCGAGCAGGCCCGCAACGCCCGCGCCCCGGCTGCGAGTCAGTCGGATCCGCTCTGCATCGATGCGCGCCTCGCGTGCCACGCCGAGGCTTACCCCAGGTCTGTCCCCCATAGCTGGAGGCAAGGTGTCCTGAACCTCCACGTCTCGAAGCGTGACCTCGGCGCCGTCGAACGCAAAGACACCGGCCGTGCGGTTCTCCACGAACGCCACGCGTTCCAAGCTCGCGGTCCCCGCAACCACTAGAAGGCCGTTACCCAACGACCCATCGCTCGACGAGGACGCGGTGTTGCGCACGATCGAGTCTCGAAGCGTCAGCTTGCCTTGGAGGGGAGTCTTGCCGCATTCGTCGCATAGCTCGTCGGGACTCAGCGCGATGGCGCTCTGCACGTTCGCATCGAAGACGGACCGGTCGACGCGGGCCGTGCCGTCGATGACGACGAGGCCGAAGCCGAAGCCTTGTTCAGTTGTCCGGGTGTTTTCGACCAGTACGTCTTCCAACTGCAAGTCCGAGTCGCTTCCCACGACAGAGAGCGCAGCCTGGCTGCTGGCCTTGACCGCGATTCGTTTTCCACGAGCCACCGCGCCCCCATCCAAGGAGAGGGCCGTTCCGCCCACCCCTTCGACCGGATTCGTGTTCGCTATTTGGACGTCCCGTAGCGTGAGCTCGGTCCCGCGGTAGAGAGCGACGATCGCGTCTCCGTAGGTGTCGTCGAATGAGACGCGCTCGAGCGTTGCATGGCGCTCGCCTTCTGCGGCCTCATCGGGCATTTTGCTGATGGCGACTCCCGTGCTTACTTGCCCTGATCGGGGCGAACGCGTATTGTGAATCCTTGCGTCGGAGAGATGCAGATCGATGGCTGCGCCGAGCATGCTAACCCCCGTTCTCTCATTGGCATCCAAGAACGCGCGACCAATCGCAATGTCGAGAGGATGAGTAGACTCGCTATGTGCAAAGACGCCGACATCGTTGCCCGTGGCCCGCAAGTCGGTCACGCTCAAGTGTGTATCGGCACTGGCGATTACCACCACCCCGGCCGTTCCGACCGTCGCATTGCGATCCACCGCAACACGGTTGAGGGTGGCCTCTTCGTCGGACACCACGACGCCGTACGCGTAGGCTCCTTCAGGCGCCGTTCCGCCTGCAACGCGGATGTCTTCGAGGGTGGCTGTCTGCCCTTCCGTTACCAAGCTGTTCCCGTCAATGTCGAAAAACAGGGCCCGCGCCAGGCTCAGTTCACTGGAATGAGTCTCCATTCCCACGGGCACGAATTCAGGAGCCGTGGAGGTCTTCATTCGGCCCACCACCACATCCTCTAGATCGAGAACGCTGTCCAAGGCGCCGAGTCCGACGTCAGCGTTCTCCATGAGCGCTAGCCTTGACGCGGTCAGGGTGGCACCCTCCTCGAGCGCGATACCCTGTGAAAGCAGCCCTTGGACGGGAGCCGTATTCCGAACGACAACGTCGCGGAACTGCAGGGTCGTCCCGGCGTCCGAGGCATGAACAGAGCGGTGGGTCAGCCCACCCATGGTTACGCGCTGCAGCTCCAGAGCGGCGGACTGGTCGACAAATACTCCCCACCCTCCTCCGGCGATGAACGCGTCGTGCGCGACGAGGCGCGAGCCAGCTCCGCGTGCTAGCAGTGCCGCGTCCGTGTTTCGTGCTACCACGAGCCGGGCTAACGTCGCGTTGGCGCCGCCAAAAACTGCGACGCCGCTGCCGGTTACCACCAGGTCTTCGGCGACAGCCGCTGCCTCCGTTCCCTCAGCCGCTAAACCATACCCAAGATTCTTCGTGAGCGCGACGTGCGAAAGTTCGGCGTTTGCACCAAATAGGTAGATGCCCATTGCCAGGTCCCTGATGTTCTTCTCGGTCGCGCTCACCGAAACTCGCGTTATCCCCACACTGGTCCCCTCCAGCGCAAAGATGCCCGCGCCTCGTGCGCCCTGAACGCTGACTCCCTCGATGCTCACGTCTTGAGCCGCGTTCACTACCGAGATGCCGGGTCGCGGCCCGAAGATGCTCAGATCGCTCAGCCTCGCCCCGGTCCCGGCAATGCCGACGAAGGCGAGCTCCTCGTCTGCGAAATCCGTGCTCAATTGAGTCCCGCCCGCGCATGCACCCACGATTGCAACTCGGGATGTAACGAAAATGGGCTCACTCAGATGAACGCCGGTCGAAAGGGCCACGATGTCCCCATTCGAGCGGCCATTGAGCGCGGCGCCGACATTGTGAAACGGCTTCTCTCGGCTCCCATCCTCCAGAAAAATGCCGGTCGTCGAAGGGGCAACGTAGACGATGGCGCCTTGAAAGCCCGGCGTTCGAGCACGGATGGCCGACTCCGAGTGCCAAGGAGCTGCGCTGGGGCAATCCGCCGAGATGGGAACGCATTCCCCGGAACCCAGCTCGGGCATGGTCCCGTCCGCGCATTCCTCGGCCCAGGAAGGTTCACAGACGTTGAAGTCCGCCACGGAAGGGAGACCGTCGCGAGAGCTCGTCTTCCCGATCGCGGGAGCGGGTTGCCAGCTCGGCGGGCACTCCCAGTCCGGCAATGAGGGCGGTAACGGCTCGCAAACGCCATCGGCTACGCCGCCGGGACACGCGCCGTCAGGTGGAGGCAATGGGTCTGCGGGGCGGCAGAGCCCGTCAGCCGTGCTCGATGACTCGCATCCTTCAGGCGGGGCGAGGTTCGGAGGAATGGGCAGCGCTAGGCCTTGTAGCAGCGCCTTCGTATCACAGTCGGGGGTTGCGGCTTCGCCGCCGCTGCCATCCGACCCCGAAGCACCCGCGGAGCCATCGGCACCCGCAGCGCTATCGACAGGCGGAGTTGCCGGGTCGTCGCTTCGCGACCCTTTCCCGCACGCGCTGCAAAACAGAAGGATGACGAAACCAGCGGTTCGACTCATCAGCGATAGCTCCTCCGCTCATTGCTGAGCTGGCGGTCGTATGAGCCTAGTGCGGTTCCGCGCCCATAGTTATTTCATGTAGTGGCCGCGCCGCTTCCGCGTCATCACCTGGCTCGAGGTTTGCTCGATCCGCCACGCTACCCAGATCTCGCTGGGCAGCGATCGTCATGGAGTGGGCGTCACCGAGGGTTCGGCTGAGGATGGCGACGGCGCGTTCAAGCAGCTGACGCCCTTCGTGGACGCGACCCGTGTTGGCCAGCACGCTTCCCAGATACCTCGAACGGAGCGCCACGTTGGGGTGCGTCGGAGGCAGCCTGGCTTCGTCGATCGCCAACGCACGCCGGAGGAGTGATTCTGACTCGGCGGCGCGGTTGGTGGACGCGAGCAGCCTGGCGAGGTTGCTGAGCCGAATGGCAACTCGCGGGTCTTGCGTCCCAAAATGCCGCTCGGCAAGCTCAAGGGAACGGCGATGCATCTCCTCGGATTCGGCGAGTTGCCCGTTGGTGTGAAGGAGAGTCGCCAAGTTGCCGAGAATGCGCACTTCCAGAGCTGGCGCGGCGGCGTCAGAGCCTTCGAGGGTCGCGGGGACCTCGAGGGCCGTGCGGTAGAGCTTCTCCGCGTCTGCCGGCCTATTCCGCTCCGTGAGGACGACGGCGAGGTTGTTCAACACTTCGGCGGCAGCGATCGTCCGCTCGGCCCCCCGGCTTCGGTACAGGTCGTGGGCGCGCTCGTAGAGGGCCTGGGCTTCGGCCAACCGGTCCGTGCGCTTCAAGGCCAGCGCCAACCCGTTCAGGAGCTCCGGCTCATGCAGCCGCGCGTCCGGCATCGCGGCCAGGAGCACGATACCCTGGCGGTACGTGTTCTCTGCGGCCGCATAGTTGCCGATACCGGTGAAGTAGTTGCCGGTCCGGTACAAGAGCCCAACGTGCTCTCGACTGACGGTGGCGCCCTCCCGTGCTCGCGTGAGGACGTGCGGAACCAGGCGCGAGCAGAGCTGCCAATGCCTCGAGTCATCCGAATCGACGGGCAACAGAGCGCTCATCAACTCCACGACGCTGAGCGAATAGCGCTGTCGGTCCTCGGCCGAGAGGTGCTCGCGCGTCACCGCCTGAATGAGGCGATGGACCGTGACCACGTCACCCTCGACGTGGACCAGAGAATGCTTCAGAAGCTCACCCTTGGCATCCTCGAGCGCGAGCTCGTCCGTCAGCGCGGTCGCAAGCGTGGCGGGTAGGTTGCCGGAGTCATTTCGCTGGCAGACGAGGGCAGCCGCGTCGCGCAGGTCGCCCAAGTGGATCTCCTCCGGCGCCATGAAGGAGACCAGGGACAGGAACGCCTCGGCGGCGGGCGTGCTCTTGAGCGCGGCGAGGGCGATGAGCCAAGTCGTCCCCACCGTGCGCTCGTAATTGTACGGCTGCTCTCGCTCCAGGATCTGCAGGCCATTGGTACGCAGGAGCCGAGCGTACCGGTCCAACGTGGTGCCGCGACTGTGCGCGTACGCCGCGGCTTGCTCCAACGCAAGCGGAAGCCCTCCCAGAAGCGAGGCGATATCCTCCGCGCTCCCGTCCGCGCGAGATTGACCGGACCGAACGTGCAGAAACTCCACCGCCTCGTCGGTCGTGAGCCCAGCAACGCTCATCAACGCGGCGCCGGGCCATGTCGAAGCGCGCGTGGTAATCAGGACGTGACACTCGGTGCCCTGAGGCAAAAAACTCTCCAAGCGACGCGGCTCGACGGCGTTGTCGAACACCAACAAAAAGCGAGCTCTCTCCGAAAGGGCCCGGCGCACCTGGGCCACGAGCTCTTGCTGACTTCCTCCGGGTGGACTGGCGGACGGGAGCCCAAGGTGGGGCGCGAGCGCCACGTAGTCCCCTGTGAGCGTGGAGTTGTCCTCCGCTCGGAGCCACCAGATGCCGTCGTAGTCAGCGGAGTACCGGAACGCGTATTCCAGCGCCAACTGGGACTTACCCGCACCCCCCAGCCCGGAGAGGACTCGCGTCCGAACCTTGGTGCCCACCCTCAGCTCGTGATGCAAGCGCTCAAGCGCCTCATCGCGCCCGGTGAAGTACACGTTCCTCGCGCGCGAGATGTTCCAGATGGGCGGGAGCGTGCTGGCGTGGCTCCGAGCTCCAGGGAAGCGAGCCTCCGCTACTCGAGGCAAGCCCGGGAAGGGGGGCGCGTCATCAGAGCGCGATTCCTGCCCGTGGAGCTTTCGGAGCTCGACTCCCAGGTGCGCTCGCGTGCTCGTTTCGTCCAGGCCGCACAGGTCGAATACGCTCCTGGACCCTAAAAGCCCGTCTAACCTGCAGTCGTCCAGGCGAACGGGCACTAAAGCGCCCGCTGAGAGTGCCGCCCAAAGCTCCTCGTTGCACCAGCGCGAGCCTAGGTATTTCTTCGAGAGCAAACACAGCGTCCAACGGCATTCCTGGAGAGCGCATTGCATCGAGTGGACGAAGGACTCCCCCAGCTTGAAGTCATACGCTTGCATCAGCGTGCTATGACCACGGCTGCGGAGCTCCGCGTCGAACCACCTCGCCCACGCGACATCTGCGCTCGTGTAGCTGATGAAGAAGTCTTTGGTCTTGGCCACGATGGCCCTCGAAGGCACAGTACCTGACGCTCAGAAGTCGAGCAAGGCGGGAGCTCCGAAACAATCAGTCGTTCCTGCGGTAGGGTGCCGTAGCAGACAGGACGAGAGTCGATGATGCTCGAGAGATGGTCGCTGCGTGCCTTGCAGTGTCTGACGGTGGCAATGAGCGCCTCAGTATTGCTCGCGTGCGGTGACGGCGATGCCGTGGGAAGCACGACCGTCACGAGCGCAGAGCAGCTCGCCGTGGCGCTCCGCAATTCACGCCCCGGCGATAACATCGAGCTCGGCACTGGAACCTTCACCGGCAGTTTCTCTGTTCCTGCGGGCGTCACGCTAGACGGCGCCGGCGCCACCATCTTTGGCGACACCGAGCTGGCGCTTGAGCTCGAGGGGGGGGGTGAGGTCGCGACGCGCCTGAAGAACATCAACGTGACGGGCGAGGGGTCCGGCGTCGTCGCTCGAGAGGGCGTGGTGGTGCTGGAGGACGTCACCATTAATGTAGACCGTGGCAAAGCCTTGCTGGTGTCGAACGCGGCCCACGCCGAACTGACGCGAGTCGCGGTGACCGGACCCGTCTCGGAGGAAACGGTCGAGCAAGTGGGCGGTTCGATCGATGCCGAGTCCTTCGCGGCCCTCGGCATCGGCATCGTCGGCGGAGAGGTGCAGTTGAAGGACCTCTCGGTGAGCGGCTTTGCGGGATTCGGTGTGATTCTCCGCGGCGTTTCTGGTCATTGGCGCGGAGGTACGGTCTTCGAGAACGTGGGGACTAGCGTGCTCGCCGAACAGAGCGATGTCTCGCTCGAGTCGGTGGACATTCGGGACGGCTACAACTCGGCCGAGGCTGGCGATCTCTCCACCAGCACCGGTCTCATCATCTCGTCATCGAGTTCGGTCGCAACGAAAGGTCTCGTCATCGACGGCATGTCCGGCGCCGGCATCCTCCAAGACCATGCTACGTCGGAGCATGCCGACCTCAAGGTCTCTCGCTCCGGCGCGGCCGGAGTGTGGGTGCAGAATCAGGACGACGCGAGCGAGGTCGGGACCGCGCTCTCCATTGTCGGCGAGAGCGCCCTCCTAAACAACCGGGGCAATGGCGTGCACCTCAAGTCCATTCGCAGCGCGCTGTTCGACGGAGTCTTGATCAGTGGGACCACGAAGTTGACGCGCGTGGACGGCGTCAAGGGTGTAGACATAGCCGACGGCGTGCAAGCGATCGACGTCACAGAAAAGCTGTCGTTCTTCAACACCGTGCTCGCCGCCAACGAACGCGTGGGTTTCCTGTTCGACGGACGAGACGGAGAAGAGGGCGAAGCCTCGCCGGAGTTCGAGGTCGACGAATGGAGCATCACAGGCGCCGGTGACTATGGTCTCATCCTTCAAGCCACTCGGGCGGAGGTCACCCCGACCCAGATCGACCCCACGCTCGCGGCAAAGGATCTGCAAGCGCGAGAGATCGCCTTGATCCTGGCTACCGACCCTTTCGAGCCGAGCTTCCCCGGGTCCAACCTGGCGATTGGGGACGACGTCCAGTCCGGCCCCTAACAGAACAGCTCCTAGCGCGGGTTCGAATCCCGCCCTCTTTCGCTGCTGCCCCAACTCGCAGGTGCTCGCCCCCTGCGGGGCGAGCTACTTGGTGGCGTAGGGGCGAGCTTGCTTGAAGACGATCTCGTGCTCCGGCGTCAGCTTGAACTCGATGTCGAGCACGATATCTCTGCCGTAGAGCTTCGAAAAGTGGGCGCGCGCTCGGTCGCCCGCGTCGTACAGGCTCCTGATCTCGGCCTCGGTCAAGATGGGCTCGTCGGACGACAGGCTCGAGAAGCGTTGGCGCACGACCTGGTAGCCCGTATCGGCGAGGATGGAAAAGATCTCGGGCTGCTCGCCGTGCTGCGGATTGGTGACCTCGGCCTCCCCTCTCTGGACGTTCACGTACATGCCATAGACCGTTGGGTCGGCGATGTTCTGGGTGATGAGCACGCCATTGGCGAGCTCGTCGGTGAACGCCTGATTGATGGCGCAACCCATGCGCACCGCCTCGTGATCGATGTTCCAGAAGGAGCGCTCCTCGAACGCGCGAAAATTCCATACTGAAGCGAACACTCGGCGCACGACAATCGAAGCCGCGTCGGCGCCGCTGGCGCGGGCAGCGTGGGAATCGTACAAACCGGCGCCGCTGAAGTCGGGCAAGTCCTCGGCGTTGGTGCTGGAGCGAATCTTGACCTTTGCATCGCCGAACACCTCGGCCACGCGGCGATCGAGCAGGTTGGCAAAATCACTGCTGACGGGAGTGCTCTCGATGCCGTGCCGCAGGTTGGCGAGGACAGCCTCGCGTAGCGCCGTGTCTTGATTGAAATCGGCGTCTCGAGTCACGCGCGCGACGAAGGCAGAGAACGTCTCGGGCGTGTCTCCGGGCATGCAAAGCGCACGAGCATCCCGGCAAGTCGTAGGGTCGCGACCCGCTTCGAGGCAGTTGCTTTCGGCGCGATCGCAGAGCTCGCTCGACGTTTCGGACGAGCTCATGAACGCATCGTAGTAGTGGAACGGTATCACCAGGCCCTGGGCAGGGGCGTTCTTACCGAGAATGTGCGACAGCTCGGCAAGGTTCGCGGCTTTGGCACCGATGCGGAGTGCATCGGCGAAGCCGACATCAGCAAACCCTGGAATGCCCACCGTAGACGTGTCGAAGCTCGGTACGTAGCGCTCGCGCTGACGCCCGTTCCAGAACGCCTCTGCCTCTTCGAGCGTGGCGCTTTGCAGACTGAACGTGCCGGGTGCCACCTCGAAGCGCACCAGCTCACCGAGCCGCGACGAAATGAGCTGGTCTTGGAAAGCCTCGGGATAGCCAAGGTTTGGTGTGCCGCGGCTTCTGGCGGCCACGTTGACGTGAGCGAGCGGCGTTTGAAACTCTTCGGTGATGGTGCCGCCGACGAGCGGCAGCTCGTTCGGAAGGCGAGTGAGCAGCAGGATGTCGCGAAAAGAGACCACCCGCGTGGTCAACTCTTTCGGAGTCATGCGCAGCAAGGTGCCGAAGGCCACTCCGTCGTTGAGCGTCTGCAGGCGCAGGCCGCCGAGCAGCTCTGCGTGGCTCATCCAACCGATGCCCGCGCGCTCGAAGCCCGACTCGTCTTGCG
>WUUC01110348.1_pt1 | contig 11550 bp, 15 predicted proteins | sample 6278441 | NCBI WGS metagenome assembly WUUC01 (sample SAMN13675441, study PRJNA597444) | soil metagenome | isolation source: soil | place: USA: Washington | collected 2017-10 | reverse complement strand
CGACATGCAATCCCTTGCCGCCGGTCGTCTTGCAGAACGGCACGAGCCCGAGCTCATCGAGCCGGTGCCGCAACTCCTGCGCTGCCAGGATGACCTCGTCGAAGCCGACGTCCGGCGCCGGATCGAGATCGAACACCAGGCGTCCCGGCACGGACGGATTGAACGGCTGGTTGTTCCACGGATGCAGCTCCAGGCCTGCGATCTGCGCGATCGCGGCCAATGCTTCGATTCGGTCGAACTGCAGATAGGGCTGGCGATCGCCCGAGACGATGGCCAGCTCGAACAGGTTCGACACGCCCCTCATGGCGTGTCGCTGAAAGAAACGCTCGCCATCGATGCCGTCCGGAAAACGAATGAGCGAACATGGTCGGCCGCGGATATGCCCGATCAGCCAGTCGCCCACCGCCTCGAAATAGCGGGCAAGCTCGAGCTTGCCGATGGGCGGCTCGCCGGCGTGCCCTGGCCAGAGCGCCTTGTCCGGCTTGCTGATCGGCACACCCATGACGACAGAGCTTTCAGTCGTTATCGAAGAACGCGATCGCTTCGCCCTACTCGTCACCGCTGCAGGCTTCGCCAGCTCGGCATCCTTCGCGGGCGCCTCGGCTTCGACCTCTTCCGCAGGCTTGTCCTGACGAAGTCCCTTGAATGCGGCCTGGCGGATGTTTCCGGCGCCAGTCCAGCCGGCGAATTCGATCTCGGCGACGAGCTCCGGCTTCAGCCAGTTCACCCCGGGCTTTTTCCCGGGTGCATTCCTGCCGCCAAACGGATTGTCCGACGACGCCATCTTCTTGAGGTGCGGCATCAGCCGCCTGACGGCCTCCTGCCCAAAGCCCGTTCCTACATTGCCGACATACACCAAATGGTCACCACGATAGACCCCCACCATCAGCGAGCGCAGCCTTGCCCCGTCGGAATTCCATCCGCCGAGCACCACCTCATGTCCGGCGCGGCATTTCGCCTTGGTCCAGCTGTCGGAGCGGCCGGAGCGGTAGGGAGCATCAGCCTCCTTGGAGATGATGCCTTCAAGCGACATCCGGCAGGCCGATTTGAGCACGGCATCGCCACCGCTCTCGAAGTGCTCCACATAGCGGATCTCGCTTTCGCGCTTCCGGAACGTCGATCGAAGCATGGCTTCGAGCTGCTGCTTCCGTTCGACCAACGGCTGCGAGCGGAGATCCTCGTTGTCGCCGCCGAACAGCAGGTCGAAGGCAAAGAAGATCAAGCCGGCTGTCTTCCCGTCGGACAATGCCGCCTGCAGGCCCGCAAAATCAGGAGAGCCGTTGTGATCGAATGCGACGATTTCCCCGTCGATGATGCTGTTGGGGAGCTTCGCCCCCGCCGTCGCAATTTCGGGAAACTTCGCCGTCCAATCCAGGCCTTTCCGGGTCTTCAGCGTTACGCGTCCGTCTGCCGCGCGCATCTGTACGCGATAGCCGTCGAACTTGATCTCATGGACCCAGTTCGATCCTGCAGGTGGTCGATCGACAAGCCTGCAAAGCTGCGGAGGGATGAATGCAGGCAGATCGCCGGAGGCTTTCCGTCGCTTTTTCGCCGCGCGTTTCGCAGGCTTGCGCGCTTTGACCGCGCGTGGCTTTTTCACCGCGCGGGTTCGCACGCGTGGAGCGCGCCTTGCGGTCGTACGGGTTCTGGCTGCCATGTCAGCATTCGACTCCCATGATGCCTTCGCGGGCTTGCGGCCGCCGCCTCCCATGATGAAAGGTTTCGGTCCCCGCCCCTTGCCGGCCGCGATGTCTTCCATGGCTCGCCCGGACGCGACGGATCGGTCCAGCGCCGTCACGTCATCGTCGTCGCGGGCCGCCTCGTCCCGATGCTTGATCAGCAGCCAGTTGTTTCGCTTCGTGCCGGTGCGGTCGCTACGCATCCTCACCAGGACCCAGCTGCCGCCAAGCTTTTCGCCAGTCAACGTGAACTTGAGTTCGCCCTTCTTCAGGGCGCGCTCGGGATCATCGCCAGGACTTTCCCAAATGCCCCGATCCCACAGCATGACGGTTCCGCCGCCATACTGTCCCTTTGGGATCGTGCCTTCGAAGTCGCCGTAATCAAGCGGATGATCTTCGACTTCGACCGCCAGCCGCTTGTCAGCGGGATTGAGCGAAGGCCCCTTCGTCACCGCCCAGGACTTGAAGACGCCGTCGAGCTCCAGACGGAGGTCGTAATGCAGGCGCGATGCGGCGTGCTTCTGGATGACAAAGCGCCGATGCCGCGCCACCTTGACCCTGGCCTTCCCGCTCGGCTCGGCCGTTTTCGAGAAATCGCGCTTGGTGCGATAGGTCGCGAGTTTGCTGCGAACGCCCGGCATGCACGAACATCCTTCCGACGGAACGAAAAGTTCCGGCTCCTGTTAAAGTTCCATGCCGAAACGTGGAGCGCAGCGCAGCCGCCGCGACGCGGGTGTTGCCGCGCTTGAACCGATGGAAGCCCGGTCGGTCGATGCGCTTCCCGCAGGCGAACAGTGGCAATACGAACCGAAGTGGGATGGCTTCCGCTGCATCCTGGCGCGGCGCGGGGACGCCATAACCTTGCGATCGAAGAGCGGCGAAGACCTCACCCGATATTTTCCGGAGCTTGTCGCGGCCGCGCTCGAGCTGAAGTCCGATGATTTCACGCTGGACGGCGAAATCGTGGTTCCGGCCGGAAAGACACTTTCATTCGACGCACTGCTGCAGCGGATCCATCCGGCGGCGAGCCGCGTCGCCCGGCTTTCGCGGGAGACGCCAGCCCTGTTCATCGCATTTGACCTGCTCGGAGCAAATGGAAGCACGCTGACCGATCAGGCGCTGGCCGAACGACGTGCCGAGCTCGAAAAGTTTGCGCGGGTCTTCGGGAATAATGGAAGCTTTCATCTTTCCACCTTCACCCGACGGCTCGCGCAGGCGGTGCGGTGGCTGCAATCCGCCGGCGGCGGGGTCGATGGTGTCATCGCCAAGCGTATCGACCTTCCCTATGAGCCTGGCTCCAGGGACGCCATGCAGAAGATCAAGCGTTACCGCAGCGCCGACTGCGTGATCGGAGGCTTCCGCTATGCCGAAAACAAAGCGGGCCGGCACAAGGTCGTAGGCTCGCTGCTGCTTGGTCTTTACGACGACGCCGGACTCTTGCACCACGTTGGCTTTACCTCGGCGTTCAAGGTTGCGGAGAAGGTCGCGCTGACCGAAGCGCTTCGGCCGCTCGTCGCCAGCGCAAGTTTCACCGGCAACACGCCCGGTGGGCCCAGCCGCTGGTCGACGCGGCGGTCGGCGGAATGGGTCCCGCTCAAGCCGAAGAAAGTCGTCGAGGTTTCCTATGATCACTTCACGGGCGGGCGCTTTCGCCACGGCACCAGCATCCTGCGCTGGCGCCCGGACAAAAGCCCGCGCCAGTGCACGTTCGAGCAACTCTCCCAGAAGGAGATGAACCCTTTCAGGCTCCTGGATCCGTCTGCGACAACCCCGACCCGTGCACATGGCGCGGGCTCGCAGCCGCGTACGGCGAGGCCCAGAAGTGCCTAACGATGGTTGGGTGGCAGCAGCTTGTGAATCGCGGTCGCCGCAACGGCGGCATGGGCTTCGGCGATGCAGATCTGGTGCAGGTCGGACACGACATCACCGGCGGCAAACAGTCCGGCGACGCTTGACTGCTGCCTGTCATCGACCTTGATGGTCCCGGCCGAATCGCAGTCAGCGCCGAGGCCGACCGCGAGCCGCGAATGCACGTCGCAGCCACACGCCGCGTAGATGCAATCGACCGCGCGCTGGCTGCCATCGGCGAAAGCGAGGACCAGCCGCTCTGCCGCGAGCGCAACACTGCAAGGTGCGGCCAGAAGCTCGATGCCACAATCAAGCGCGGCAGCAGGCATCGCCTGATCGAGGGGCGCAATGGCGATGCGGGCTGTGAAGCTCCGAAGAAAGCGCGCCTTGGGCAAGGCATCCTCCACACGCCCGATGACCACGACGGCGCGGTCGCGGGCTTCGTAGCCGTCGCAGACCGGGCAGTAGCGCACCAGGCCCGCCGCTTCGGCCGCGTCGATGCCGGCAAGCTGTGGCTTGCGATCGGTCAACCCGGTCGCAAGCAACACTGTCGCCGCATTGACTTCCGCTCTGTCCAGCACGACCGCGAAGCCGTTATCGCGCTTCTCTATTTTCGAGACCTCGGTCGGCTCAATTCCGACGCCATAGAATTTGGCCTGCCGGCGCAGCCGCTGCAGCAACTCGTCTCCGGAAATGCCGATAAACGCCGGATGGTTGTGGCTCATCGGAATGAGCCGCGCCCGGCTAGCGCCCCGATCGAAGATGACGGCCCGGCGATTGTAACGCGCCAGATAAACCGCGGCGGTCAGCCCGGCCGGTCCACCGCCGATGATGATGCAGTCGTAGCTATCCGACATGAGGCAAAAGCCCTCCCCCGCGCAAATGGAACGTCGCAGCGATCGACCCGAGGTAACCTCCTAACGATGACTGCCGTTCCGCATCGCGCCTGATCGAACCTGGTTGGTATTTGAGGAACAAGCCGGGTGCTTGGCATGTTTCCGCTTGACGACGTGCTGCAATATCCCGCCGGCCGAAAGCGGCGCCGATCAGCGGGTTGGCTGTGATCAGGGAGATATCCATGAGCCGAGGATTTCCATCTATGACGGCATTGCTGGGCCTGCTCGCAGTTGCGGGCTATCAGAACCGCGACAAGATTGCGGAAATAATTGGCGGCCTTGGCAAAGGCAAACCGCCCACTCCGGGCCTGGCCGGCGTCCTCGGGAATCTTGGCGCGTCCGGCCCCGGCGGCCTGCTGAGCGGCGGGTTGAAGGAGTTGGTGGACCGCTTCACCGCGAACGGACAGAGCGACGCCGTCAACTCATGGGTCGGCACCGGCCCGAACAAGGACCTGCCTACGGACAAGCTGCAGTCCGCCATTGGTCCGGACGTACTCGCTACCCTCTCAGAGCAGACAGGCCTCTCGCAGGACGAGCTGCTTGCACGTCTTTCCCGGGCACTTCCCGATGCCGTCGACAAGTATACGCCGGACGGGCGGCTTCCTGGCGACAGCAGCGAGGGAAATCGAGCATGAGCATTGTTCTAACCATTATCATCGGCTTCATTGCCGGCGTGATCGCCAAATTCCTGATGCCTGGACGCAATGAGCCGTCGGGCTTTGTGTTAACCACCATCCTCGGCGTCGTCGGCGCCGTCGTGGCCACATATCTCGGACAGGCTATTGGCTGGTACCGCGCGGGCGAGGGTGCGGGTCTGATCGGAGCCGTAGTAGGTGCCCTGATCGTATTGCTCGTGTGGGGAATGTTGAGCAAGCGCAACGCTCGCGCGTGAACCGGCGTTGTCAGGTGGCGGCTTCTAAGCCGGAGGCGTGCCTGCGCCGACGCCGGGGAAGTTCCGCGTGAATGCCTGTCACCGCCGGCTGCCTCCACAAGCGTTCGAACGAAATGGCTCCCCGGCGCATTGACTCAGCATGTCTGATATCACGCACTATTTCCTGGCACACGCCCGCGCAGCTACCCGGAAGGCGCGAAACATGGAACGTGGCACCAAACTACGGTCACGCCAGCGGACAGTCGCGCGCGTCTATCATCTGCTGGCGAAGGAAGCGGCCTACACCTCCAATGTCGAACGGCTCGAGGAATTCCGAGCGGCGAAGCGCTTTGAGAAACGAATTGGACGCTGATCGATGTTCGTCTTTTTCTCAAACGGCGTTGGCGTATTTGGTTCAATTGTCGTTTCGCTGCTGCTAACGGCAGTCCTGCTTTACGCCTGCAGCTCCTAGCCTTCGGAACTCCCACCACTGGCGGATAGAACCCGGTAGGCCAGGAGGAACAGCCAAGGCAACGCCACGAACAAACCGCGAAGGCTTCTGCGCCGCGGGCCGGATTGTTCGGATGGTGGTGTTTAGCGAGCGAGCTGCTGGACCAGCAACGGAAAACTTCCAGGCTGTCGAAAGCCTGTCGACAATCGTCCTAACGCTTTGAATCAGACGCGACTTCTCACTTGGCTGCGCGGGATCAGCCTCAGTAGCTCCGGGGGCATGTGGCAGGCAATCTGCGCAACATCACCGGTGTCAGGACGCGAGTTTGCTGGCGATCGGCTTCTTCGGCGACCAGTGCATGCGCAAACACAGGCGACACCTGTAGACGCTGTGCACCTGTTTCCCGACAAGGCCGACAACCTTTTCTTCCGCCTGCAGAGGCACCCGGCACCACGCGCAGTAAGGAATGCCGTCCGCGTTCTCTCGTACATCTTCATACATGACCTGAAAACGCGCAACTGCCCGCGCGGTTGCACAGCGTCTTGTTAAACGCGATCTTTAATCGCAGGAACCTAGCGCCTCTCCCGAACGGTCTGAGACAGGCGGTGCTGATGCTCGGTGTCGGTATGACGGCCTTCGTAGCTTTCATCGATCTTGTTGATGGTCTTTTCGCCGGTTTCCGGCGCGACGGCCAGAATAATCGCATCCAGCTTGGCCTCCATCCGATCGTCACCCTCCTTCGATTGCGGCGAACCGACATGAAGCAGCAGAGCCAGCCCGGCGACTTGCCAAAGCAACTGTAAAAATTCGGACTGCCAATTTTCGAGGGTATCTCTGCCCATCTCCACGATATATTCACTAAAGACAACTGGGTTGTTTTTGTCGTGCTGTTCGTTGACGTAAGCGAACCAGCCGAACAGCCAATGGCCGAGAAGCGAAATGGCGAAAAATCCGCCCGTGACCCAGGCGAATCCATAGCGACGCAAAATGCTTTGTTTCATGGCGCTTGCTCTCGTGGAGGCCGGCTATGCCGCGTTCTGATTTTCGCGCTGCCGGCGCGTCGGTACCTGGACCATGGCCTGTTCGCGGCACTGGCCGCAGGTGAACAAAACCCTATGCGGCGCAAGCGGCGATACGGACGTCGCCGACATGGGCCAGCGCCCGCAACGCGGACACTTTACCAAAAGCTCGTCATTGGTGAGATCCACGACATTGACAACCATTGCCACACTCCCTGGTCTCCTTTTGCTTTTATTCTCAAGTCGGGGAAAAACGCGAATGTTCCCGTGGTCCGGCCACCGACTTCAAGCGGGGCCAAATGCTCGCACCTGCAGAACATAGATGAGGTTGGCGAATTCATCGCGCACATCGAGCTGCCAGACTTCGCCGGGCTTCAGCTTGCCATCGACATCCTTGAGCGCCTCGCCCGCATAGCGCGTGGCTTCGGTCCAGGCGGCATGGCGGTCCGCGAGCTCTTCTCCAAGCTCGTCGGTATGGTTCTGCCGCCCCTCGTGAATGTCGAAATAGTAGCGCGGCATTGCGGCACTCAGTGTTCACGTGTGGACCAACGAAGACTTCGGACCAGCAGGGAGGCCGTCCGAAGGTCCGCTCAAAGCCCATGGCTCGTTGAGTGGTTACTTCGTCCCTTTTGTTTTCTCGCGGGTGGGGAACGTATCGGTCACCTGGGAAGTTCCTCTTCCAGCGGAAACGGGCAGGAGGGAATTTTCGAAGTGGCCAAAGCCGAAATCATCACCAGGAAAGGCCGGCCCGCACCAGAGGTCACGCCGCGCAAGCCGCTGGCACAGCGCATTGCAAGCGCGAAAACGCGCATACGCACTGCAAAGAAAAGGACCGCGCGCAAGGCTTGAACGCCCGCGTCGCGGCCCCGGTTTGCTGTTGCAGCACGCGTTGATCAACTTCGTCAGGAGTCAGTACGTTTGGGTGGCAGTGATTTCATGTCATCCGACGCATACCGTCGCCATCACTTACAAAACGCTTCATCTCAGCCATCGCCCTGTCCTGCTTCGCGGCTTTCAGGATGCGATCACGGGTCTTACCGGCAGGAAGCAACTTCGCGAGCTTATCGCTCTCCCTGGCGCGCTGGTCCAATTCGGTAGCCGAAAGAAAGATGTCGGGCGTGTCGGTGTTCATATACTCCTCCCTTGGTCGGGTGGGAGCGCAACCGGTCTCTCAGTCGCCGGTACGTACCGCATGCTGGACGGCGATGACCGACGATGCGCCTCGCGTGCAGGAATTGCGAGTCAAAGCACCGCGACAGTACGCCCCAGGCATGTTCTGAATTTGTCAGAATGGACGGTGGGGCTTTGGTACTCTCGATAACCACCGCTTCGCGCTTGCGCGCAAGCGCAGCCGCGCGATGTGCGCCAGAATTTTCTGCTTCTCCAGGCTCGGCCGCATTTTTGCGATCTTCTCGCGGCACGCCTTTATCTCTGCCTCAATGTCTTCTGCAGTCTGCTCGGGCCGTGTCGTGTTCATGCAGCGGTGATCCTGTTCTGCGTCGCATATGATCTTCGCAGCCCGCAAGAGTAATAAGTCTTGCCCGTCGATCGATGAGGGTAAACGCCGCAGCGACGAAAGGCGCCGCGCAACGCGACTTCAGTGGGAAGCCGCCCGTCTGTCTCACCTCTCAGAATGGTCTCAAGCAATGTCGTATCCCCCAAATTGGCGCGCAGATCGGCGAACTAAGTTGGGCTGCCGCGCTTATGTTCCTCACACATGCTGTTTGCGTTACAGGAACGATGAGCACGATCCTTCAGCATCCTGCCGACAAGGCGACCGCGGCTCCCGCCCCCGGGAAAGGCTGGAGAGGCATCCTGCGCGGGACTTACGGGAGCATATCAGAGGACCGCGTGCTTGCGGTCGCAGCCGGTGTCACCTTCTACGGACTGCTGGCGGTGTTTCCCGCGATTGGCGCGGTGGTGTCCCTGTATGGACTGTTCGCCAATGCAGCGACCATCAGGGACAACCTCGACAGGCTGGCAACGCTGCTGCCTGGCGGCGCCATAGAGGTGATCGCGGACCAGATCCAGAGAGTTTCAGCGGCCGGAGGCGGTGCGCTCAGCTTCAGCTTTATACTCGGCCTGGGGATAGCGCTGTGGGGCGCGAATGCCGGCGTCAAGGCAATGTTCGACGCAATCAACGTCGCCTATGGCGCAAAGGAAGAGCGCAGCTTCCTCAAGCTGAACCTGACGTCGCTCGCCTTCACGATCGGTGCCGTCATCTTTGCGCTCGCCGCGCTGGGTGCCGTCGTGGTGGTGCCGGTGGCGGTGCACACTCTTGGGCTCGATGCGGTGGTGGAAGCCACTCTGCGATACGGCCGCTGGCCGCTGATCTGGCTTGTCGTCGCACTCGCTGTGGCCTTGCTTTACCGGTTCGGCCCGACGGATTCGCTCGACCCAAAATGGCGCTGGATCAGTTGGGGCAGCGCTTCGGCTTCGCTGGCATGGCTTGCCGCGTCGGCGCTGTTTTCCTGGTATGCAGCAAACTTCGGCAACTACAACAAGACCTATGGCTCGCTCGGGGCGGCGATCGGCTTCATGACATGGATGTGGATTTCGGCCGCGGTCATCATCATGGGCGCAGAGCTCAACTCCGAGATCGAGAAGGCAGCGGACGAACCGCACGCCCAGCGACCGAAGAACGACGAACAGCCGGCGCGCAAGGCTTGAGACCCGCAGCGACCGGCAAGCCAACCCCCGGTAAACTCAGATGATCCGCCTCGTTCGCAACTCGCGGGAAACGAGAGCACCTGCAGCGAGACCCATTGCAAGGCCGGCGAACGCGCCAACCATCGCTGGCTTTGACAGCGTCAGCTCCCAGCCGGGCGTGAGCCTTCTTGGTACAATGCCATAATCAACGACGGCCGCAGCAGCCGATACTGCTGCTGCAGTGCCAAGCAACTCGCCCAAGCTACGCGGCGGGTTCTTCTCCAACCACGCCTCGAGCGGCAGCGCCCAGAACACCGCCGAGGCATGATGGGTCGCGTAACCAACCGCGGTGTGCGCAACGTCAGCCATCTCACGGCTGCCCGCCTCGTCGCCATGGAGCCAATGGCTGGCCGAATTGGTGGGCCGAATACCGCTCTTGCCTTCGGACCTCGCCAGGGCTGCCAGCGCAACGGTCGAAACGATGCTTGCCACGGTACCTGTCACCATCGCCGAGGCGCTGAGCCGTACTGTCGTATCCATCCTCGTCCGCCGCTTTTTTCCCAGCAACTGCGCGTCTGCGAGGTTCAATGCCCGGGTGCCTACTCCGCGGCTTCGGAGAGAGCCTCAGCATTGACGACTCTTTCTGCAAGTTGCGAGAGGGCCGCGTCAGTCTTCTCCTCCTCGTTAAGAGTCTGCTTAAGAAGCTTGACCGACTGCTTCAGTCCGAGCTGCTGCGCCCAGGTTACAAGCGTTCCGTAGCGGCAGATCTCGTAATGCTCGACGGCCTGAGCGGCCGCAAGAAGGCCGGCGTCCAGCGCCGGCGATCCCTTGTACTCCTTCATGATCTCCTGGCCTTCCTCGATGATGCCGATGATGGCGGGGCAGTTCTTGCCCCTGGCATTTTCACCGAGCTCCTCGAACACCCGCTCGAGCCGATCGACCTGGCTTTCGGTCTCGGCGATGTGCTTTTCGAAGGCTGCTGCCAGTCTCTCATTTTGCGCAGCTTTGGCCATCTTCGGCAGGGCCACGAGGATTTTCTTCTCGGCGAAATAGACGTCTTTCAAGGCGTCCTTGAACAGATCTTCCAACATCTTGCTCCTGGCCATGTCGAATCTCCCTCTGGATGAAGCTTCCGCCAACGCCAAGGGGCAACAAATGTTCCTCAAACAACATCAGGCGCGATGTGCGGCGGTGCGAGCGCGCCGGCAGAGACTTCGCGTTAAAGCCATGTCCGCGCCGATGTTCATTAAGGCACCTCCAGACCAGACATCCCGCATGATCTGCTGTCGGCTGATTGCGCGCTGCAACTTTTCGGCTCACGTTTTGCATGGGGTCACGCGTTTTGCGGAGCAACCCGGCGCCGCAAACAAGCGCTCCTGCTCGGGAGGCCGAAAGAGCACACTTCCGTCAAAGCTGCGGCGGCACGAAGCGCTCCGAGCCGCTGGCGCGCTTGCGCAACTCGCGGATGGTCGGAAACTTCCAGCCATTCGCGGCGGCATGCGATCGCACGGCCTGCTCGCTGCGGCGGAAGATCACCGAGGCGCGCGCCACCGAACCACCCTGCTCGATGTGGCGGCGAAGCCGCTCGGTATCTTCATCGGTCCAGACCCGGTTATTAGCGCGTTTTGCCAATGTGTTGACCCGCAAAAAGAGTGACAGAGGAGCCGCCCCGCCGCCGATAAATCCACGCAGTCCCGCGCGAGAGGGACTGCCATCCGCGCGGCACCTGTTTCGAGCTAGCAGCGGGTCCAGCGGGGATGACTGAACCCTTTGGCTATTCGGGACAGGCGCCGAACAGCGGGCAAGCGGCTCCCCGTGATCGCACAACGCCATCCGAACCTCGGGGTTCCACCCGCAGCAGCGCGTGCGCTCGCTTTCGAGATAAAAGAGGAAAAGAATGCATTGCACCGGTGCTGGCGGCTACTCAGTGCGCAGGATTGCGAAATTCCGATCGCGCATTCAGGAACGCTTGGCAACTGCGAAACCGTCCGGCCTGTGTCCCCAGCAGGCCGGGTTATTGTCTTCACGGAGCGGCGGCGCGCCCGCGCGCTCAACCAGCCGGCTCTTGATCAACCTGCTTCCAACTCGCTTCCGCCCCACGCCTGCCGTCCTGCGCAGTCTGAACCGCTTCCTCGCC
>WUUC01109290.1_pt1 | contig 11550 bp, 13 predicted proteins | sample 6278441 | NCBI WGS metagenome assembly WUUC01 (sample SAMN13675441, study PRJNA597444) | soil metagenome | isolation source: soil | place: USA: Washington | collected 2017-10 | reverse complement strand
TGTCGGCGCCAATGGACTCAAGGTGGTGGTAGGCGAACTGGCGGCCGTAGGGGCAGCCGGAGAAGGATTCGGAGAAGCCGCTGGTGGCGAGTCGCTGGGTACTAGCGGTGAGGTCTGAGGTCCAGAATCCGAGATGGTGGAAACGTGGTCGGCTGGTGTCGCCCCAAGGGCCGCCAGGCGGTGCCTGGATGAGTTCAATGAACGGAGGGCCATCGTCGGAGAAGACGATGCGGTAGTCCCAGTCTCCGATCCGCCCGTCTGCGGGTTCGCACCAGGTGAGCGCGGCGACACTGGAGAGATCTCGCATCGCTGCGTCTAGATCGGGCACGATGAAGCAGACGTGGTAGGGGGCCGACATCGTGATTGCTCCTTGCTGTATAAGACGCAGAGTCTGCGCGTTTACCGGTTTGCCGCTGATTCGGTTCACCCTCGCACGCAGGGGGTCAATCATTGCCTCGACTTGGACCAGAGTCCGATGCCCGGCCAGGCCGCGACCGAGAGAATGATTAGCATGATTCACATGCTGCCCCGGGTAGCGCTCATCTCATGCCTCACACTCGCGAGCGTTCTCCCGCTGGCGAGCGCGGCGGTCGCCGAGGGCCAGGCCACACGGCACGCCACATTCCGGGTGTCCACCCAGGGTCTGCCGAACTCCAGCGACGGCCGGTGCAAAGTCCGCAGCGAATACCCGCATCTGACGGTGCTGGTAAAACGCCACGGCAAGACCATCCGGAAAGTGCCGGTGAAGAACATCCCCGAACGAGCGGGCTTCTGCTACAAGCGCTTCACTTTCAAGGCGCCGAAGTCCTCGAAATTGAAATTCTACTGGCAGACCAGCGGCAAGGGTTGGAGGAACACCCAACGGCTCCTGCGGTGCAGCAGCCCATCCGAGTACGCGAAACTGGTGTGCATCTCAGTCCGATAGCGACAGTTCTGGGGGATGCCGCCCTGGTCAAGCTCCATGAGCCCGAGGCCGGCAGCGGCCGTGTACGCGGCCACGGGCGCACGCAGTTCGGCCGCATGACGTACAGCAGAATCGGCGGGGTTGTTCACACGGACTGGCTGCGGCGTTCGAGTCTGGCTACGTCGCGCCAGCGGGGCTGGTCGGCTAGGGGGTGGTGGCCTACGCGTTCCTGGATGCCTATGAGGCGGAAGCCGGCTGCCTGGTGCAGGGCGATGCTGGGCTTGTTCTCGGGGAAGATTCCGGCGAGCAGGGTCCAGATGCCGGCGCGTTCGCTGGATTCGATCACTGTGTCCAGGAGGGCGCGGCCTACGCCGCGGCCTTGGGCTTCTGGGTGGACGTAGACCGAGACTTCGGCGACGCCGCGGTAGGCGGGACGGCCTGGGACGGCCTTTGACAGGACTGCCCAGCCGAGGAGGCGGTCGGCGTCTCTGGCTACGAAACGTTGGCCGGGGATCTTGCCGTCGAAGAATGCCGTCCAGTCGGGCAGTTCGGTTTCGAAGGTGGCGTTGCCGCTGTCCATGCCCAGGCGGTAGATGGCCAGCACTTCGCCGGCGTGCTCTGGCTGCATCTCGACGATCTCCACTGCAGGTTCAGTCCTTGGCTTTGCTGGGCTGGACCCGCTTGGGCTCGCCGGCCATTTTGGGGTAGTTGGGTGGGTATGGCATGTCGCCTAGGCCCAGGTCTTTCTCGTCCTTGTCGGCCAGGTCCAGCAGCTTCTCCAGCGAGTAGGCCTCGTCGTCGATGGCCGCGTGCAGGTCGCCCAATTTGGCGAAGCGGGCAGGCATCGTCTTGATCGTGAAGTCGCCGGTCTCTACTGAGGGGAGCTCCTCCCAGGTCACGGGAGCTGAGACGGGGGCGTTGGGCTTGGGTCTGACGCTGTAGGCCGAGGCGATCGTTCTGTCCCTGGCGTTCTGGTTGTAGTCGATGAAGATCTCTTGGCCCCGTTCCTCCTTCCACCATTTGGTGGTCACTTTGCCGGGCATTCGGCGTTCCAGTTCGCGTCCGAAGGCCAGTGCGGCCCGGCGTACCTGGGTGAAGGTCCAGCGGGGCTCGATCCGCACGTAGATGTGCACGCCTCGGCTGCCTGAGGTCTTGGGGAAGCCCACCATTCCCAGCTCTCCCAGCAGGGGTAGGGCGCCTTCCAGGGCCACCTCGACCGCGTCCGTGAAGTCGGTGCCCGGTTGTGGGTCCAGATCGATCCTGAGCTCGTCCGGATGGTGGACGTCGCCGTCGCGCACGGGCCATGGGTGGAAGGTGATCGTCCCCAGGTTGGCCGCCCAGGCGATCGCCGCCAGCTCGGTCGGGCACACCTCGTCGGCTGACCTGCCGCTCGGGAAGTCGATCTTGGAGGTCGCGACCCAGTCGGGGGCGCCTTTGGGGATGCGCTTCTGGTAGAACGCGTCGCCACCGCTGGGCATCGCCCGGGTGGACAGTACGGCCCCTTCGACCACTCCCCCGGGCCAGCGCTCCAGGGTCGTCGGCCGGTTGCGGAGCGCCCTGAGGATCCCGTCACCGACCGCGAGGTAGTAGGAGACGAGGTCCAGCTTGGTCAGGCCGACCTCAGGGAAGTACGGCTTGTCTGGGTTCGTGACCTTGACAATCCGGTCGCCCACGGGCAGCTCGATGAAGGGTGATGCCATATCAGCACGCTACCCATCGGCTACGACAAAAGAACAAATGACCCTTGGGTCACGTGAGCCCGGGCAGGTGCTCCTCAAGGTGCATGGTGTGGAGCTTCGCGTACTCCTCGTGGGTGCACTCGCCGTACACGGGGTGCGGCCGGTGTGGTCCGGAATGCGCCGTGAACGTGTCGATCGACGACTTCAGTCGGCTGATCGCCTCGCCGGTGGGCATCGTCGGATCGAGGGGCGGCGCGCCTTCGAGCGGAGCGTCCAACGAGTGCTTCATCGTGCCGCGCTTGAGGAAGACCGTCTTCACCACCCGGCCGACGGTCGCCCGAAGCCAGGCCGGCTTGAGGGCCGGATAGCCGGTGACCGAGTATCCGATCGACTGGGCACAGTGCTGAACCGTCTGCGACAGGTTCCACCCGCCACCCTGTGCCAGGACCTGGCTTTCGACCTGCCCCGCTTCCAGAGCGCGGTCCAGTCGGTCCACCAGCAACTTCAGCTCAGCCATCCGGCCAGCCTACCGCCCGGATCGCAGAGATAAGGCGGCGCGATCAGGCACGGCGGGGGCGGCGCTTACGACAAGAGAACAAGTGACCCTTGTGCCGCTTGTCCACCTCGGACGGAGGTAACGTCTGAGTCATGGCTAAGATCAGCAAAACCGAGGACGAATGGAAGGCTCAGCTGAACCCGGAGGAGTTCCGGGTGCTGCGGCAGGCCGGCACTGAGCGGCCCTTCACCGGCGAGTACACCGACACGAAGACCGTGGGCGTCTACCACTGCCGGGCCTGCGACGCCGAGTTGTTCCGGTCGGAGACCAAGTTCGACAGCCACTGCGGCTGGCCTTCGTTCTATGAGGCCAAGGACTCCGACGCGGTGGTCCTGATCGAGGACAGGACCATGGGGATGACCCGGGTAGAGGTGCGGTGCGCCACCTGTGACTCCCACCTCGGGCATGTTTTCCACGGCGAGGGATACGGGACGCCCACCGACGACCGCTACTGCATCAACAGCGTGAGCCTCAAGCTCGAAGAGGCCTGAGACCGCTAGCGGGTCTCGACCGATCGGCACTTCTTGGCGCCGGCGTTGTTGACCAGGACCACATGGCCGTTGCCGCCCTTCTTGGCGTGCACGAAGACGACCGGCTCCTGGTCCTTGAAGTTCTGCTCCAGATACTCCACGGACCACTGGCAGAACTTGAGCGCCGCGGGCGAGTCGGTGTCGTACTCCTTGAGGTCGGTGTAGACCCGTAGGAAGTCACCGCTCCACTTCACATCCCGCAGATGCTTCAGGTCGGCCGAGCCGGGGTCCTTGGCCTTGAGAAAGGCCAGGGCTCCGGGGTCGGCGTCAGGGTTCTCCGCCGACTCGACCGATGCGGCGGAAGGGGCGGCCGGAGCCGCGACCTTCGCCGCGGCAGGCTTCTGCGGCTTGGACGCTTTTGCGGGCTCGGACTTGAAGAAGCCGAAACCGACCAGAGCGATGGCGGTCAGGCCGATCGAGGCGATGCCCCAGGCCATCACGAAAAGCCGGGCGGGGGCGACGCCCACCAGCATCCGGTCGATCTTCCGGGCGAGCTGGGAGGGCGGCTTTCCGTGGCGATAGGTCGCGCGAGTCACGATCCTGAACTCTACTTCGCAAACCGCCGCCAGTGACCAGAGAACACCCAGATCGGACTGGTTACGGCAGATCGGCGACGAGTTCGGCGACAGGCTTGCGACGCCCGGTGTAGAAGGGGACTTCCTCGCGCACGTGCCGCCTGGTCTCGGAGGAGCGCAGGTGGCGCATGAGGTCGACGATGCGGTGGAGCTCGTCGGCCTCGAAGGCCAGCATCCACTCGTAGTCGTTGAGCGCGAACGAGGCGACGGTGTTGGCCCGGACGTCGGGGTAGCCCCGGGCGAGTTTGCCGTGCTCGGCCAGGAGTGCGCGCCGCTCGGCGTCGGGGAGCAGGTACCACTCGTAGGACCTGACGAAGGGGTAGACGCAGATGTAGGACCGGGGCGTCTCGTCGGCCAGGAAGGCCGGGATGTGGCTCTTGTTGAACTCGGCCGGGCGGTGCAGGGCCATCGCCGACCAGACCGGGGTCGAGGCGCGGCCCAGTTCGGTCCTGCGGAACCGGTTGTAGATCTCCTGCAGGTCGTCGCTGTCCTCGGCGTGCCACCAGACCATGTAGTCGGCGTCGGCGCGCAGCCCGGCCACGTCGTAGACGCCCCGGGTCGTGACGTCCTTGGCGGCGTAGGCGTCGATCAGGTCCTGGAACTCGGTGGCCACCGCGGTGCGGTCGGCGGGCAGCGCCCCCGGCGAGGCTTTGAAAACCGACCACATGGTGTAGCGGATCACCTGGTTGAGGTCCCGGGCCTTGGCAGTCACGATTCTTCCTTCAACTGGGTCATTTGGTCGATGATGCGGGCGGCGGCCGCCCGCGCGGTGGAGATGCACGCAGGGATGCCGAGCCCATCGTAGGCGGCCCCGCAGACGGCCAGCCCCGGGTGCCCCGCCACGGCCGCCCTGATCCTGGAGACGCGGTCGTTGTGCCCCACCGTGTACTGCGGCAGGCCCCCGCCCCAGCGGGTGACCCGGGTGTCCACGGGCAGTTCGCTGGCATGGCAGGTGCCGGCCAGCTCGGTCATCGCGATGGCCTTGAGTTCACTGTCGGGGCGTTGCAGGACCTGTTCCTCGCCGAACCGGCCGATCGAGGCCCGGACGATGATCAGGTGGGGGTCGCGGTCGCGCAGCCACGGCCATTTGACCGAGCTGAACGTGACGGCTTTCACGCTGTGGCCCTCGATGGCCGGCACGAGGTAGCCGCTCCCCTTGGGCAACCGTGGGAAGGCCGTCGAGTGGTAGGCGAGGGTGACGATGGCCATGCTGGCGTAGTCGATCGCGTCGAGCTCCTTGGCCGCGGCCGGGATCACATGGGCCAGCAGCCGCCCTGCGGGCAGGGCGGGCACCGCGAGGATGACCGCGTCCGCGTCGATCACCTCGGGCGTGGGCCTGGGGCCGATGATGATCCGCCAGCCCGTGGTCGTCCGGGTCAGTTCGCGGGCCATCGCCTCGGTCCTGATGACGCCGCCCTGCTCCCGTACGGCATCGGCCAGCAGCAGCGGCAGGTTGCCCAGCCCGCCCGCGAGGGTCGTGAAGACCGGTCCGGCGTTGGCGGGGGCATTGTCGATCACGGACTTGGCGGCCATGATCAGGGATCGGTGGGTGCGGGAGACCCCGGCGAGCTGCGGGAGCGTGGCCTCGAACGACAGGTTCTCGGCGCGTCCGGCATAGACCCCGGCGAGCAGCGGCTCCACCAGGCGGTCGACGACCTCCTGGCCGAGTCGGTCGCCCACATAGTCGGCGACCGAGATGTCGGCGCCCCGGGGCGTGGGCCGCTTGGCGATGTCGAGTGCGGCTCGGGCCAGGCCCGCCTGGGACAGAACACCGGACCGGGCCAGGGCCTTGAGGTCGGACGGCACGCCCATGACCTGCCCGGCGGGGAAGGCGCGCAGGGAACCGTGGCTGAGGATCGCTGCGCTGGTCGTCCCGGGATAAACGAGCTGGTCAGAGAGGCCGAGCTCGCGGACGAGGTCGAGGCCTTCGGGGCGGCGGGCCAGCATCGACTCCGCGCCCTCGTCGACGGGGATTCCGGCGACCTCGCTGATCTTCAGCTTGCCGCCGATGGCCGGCGAGCCCTCCAGGACGGTCACCCGGAGCCCTGCCTTCAGCAGGAAGCGTGCTGCGGACAGGCCCGCGATGCCCGCCCCGACGACCACCACGTGTGCGTTCACACCTTCCACCTTGGCAGAGGTCGGGCCGTGCCCCGGACACCGTGCCGTGTGACGTGGACGTCAAAAGGCATCGTGACCGGATCGCGATGGTTTCGGCAGAACCGAACGGGTCCCGGCACCGTCCGAGCGGCATGCGTATAGCCATCTGCTTGATCACCGCGGCTGTCCTGTTCAGCAGCGGATGTGCCGGCGACAGTAAAGACTCGGGCATGAGTTCCCCGGCGAGCGCCCCTGAAGTAGCCGCGGACCGGGGGACGGCGCAGAACAGCCTCGCGGACAGCGGCGCCGCGAGGCAGAAACCGCAGGCCGAGCCCAAAGTCCTGACCGCCCCCGACCAGCGGGCCGTGGTCTACACCGCGAACCTGCGCGTCCGGGCTGAAAAGGTCGACGACGCGGCGGCCCAGGCCAAGCAGTTCGTGCTCGGCGCCGGCGGCTATGTGGACAACGAGAACTCCACCACCGATCCGGTGTCAGCCCACCTGACATTCAAGATCCCGGCGGACCGCTATCCCACGGTCCTCGACCAGCTGACCAAGCAGCTGGGCAAGAAGCTCCGGCTGGAGCAGAAGGCCGAGGACGTCACCGAGCAGGTCGCCGACGTGGACAGCCGGGTCAAGTCGGCCGAGTCGGCGCTGACGCGGCTGCGGACCCTGCTGAACAAGGCCAACACGGTCGGCGAGGTTCTCAACGTCAGCAACGAGATCGACCAGCGCCAGTCCGATCTGGAGTCGCTGCAGGCCAGGCAGAAGACGTTGACCCAGCGCACGACCTTCGGCACGGTCAGCCTCAGCCTGATCGGCCCCACCAAGGCCAAGGCGGAGCCCGAGGAGGAGCCGACGGGCTTCCTCGGTGGCCTGGAGAGCGGCTGGAACGCCTTCACCTCGTTCCTGTCGGGCCTGGCCGCCGCCGTCGGCTGGATTCTGCCCTTCGCCGGCCTCATCCTGCTGCTGGGCCTGCCCTACCTGGCGATCCGACGCCGCAGGAAGCCCGTGCGGCCGGAGCCCGAGGAGGAGCTCACCCCGCGTTGAGCCTGATCGACTCCGAGTGGACGAACTCGGCCAGCCGCGCGAGCTGGTCGGGGTTCGTCGAGGGCGGGACGCCGTGGCCGAGGTTGAAGATGTGACCCTCGGCCGTACGGCCCCGGGTGAGGACGTCGCGGGCGCGCTCCTCGACGGTCTCCCAGGGGGCGAAGAGGATGGCCGGGTCGAGGTTGCCCTGCAGGGCCTTGCCCGCCGGAACCCGGTGGACGGCCTCGTCGAGCGGCACCCGCCAGTCGACGCCGACGACGTCGGCACCGGCCTCGCCCATCAGGCCGAGCAGTTCGCCCGTGCCCACCCCGAAGTGGATCTTCGGCACGCCGAGGTCGGCCAGCGCGTCGAAGATCTTCTTGCTGTGCGGCATGACCGAGCGCCGGTAGTCATCGGGCCCGACCGCGCCGACCCAGGAATCGAACAGCTGGATCGCGCTGGCCCCGGCCTCGACCTGGGTCCGGAGGAAGGTGATCGTGATGTCGGCGAGGCGGTCGAGCAGGAGCGCCCAGAGCTCGGGCTCCCCGTACATCATCGCCTTGGTGTGATCGTGGTTCTTGGACGGGCCGCCCTCGATCAGGTAGGACGCCAGCGTGAACGGCGCTCCGGCGAAGCCGATCAGGGGCGTGTCGCCCAGCTCGCCCACGAGGCCCTGGATCGCCTCGGTGACGTACGGAATGTCGTCAGGGGTGAGCGCGCGCAGGCGCGACACGGCCTGGGCGTCCCGGATCGGGTCGGCCACGACCGGGCCCACGCCGGGCTTGATGTCGAGGTCCACGCCGATCGCCTTGAGCGGCACCACGATGTCGCTGAAGAAGATCGCAGCGTCGATGTCGTAGCGGCGCACCGGCTGCATCGTCACCTCGACGATCAGCTCGGGCCTGGCGCACGCCTCGAGCATCGGGATCCCTTCGCGGATCTTCAGATACTCGGGCAGGGAGCGGCCCGCCTGGCGCATGAACCAGACCGGCGTGTGGGGGACCGGTTGACGGCGGCAGGCGCGCAGGAACACGGAGTCGTCCAGAGGCATAACACGATGGTCCCATGAACTCCCGGTGACCAGATGCCAGGGTCGGACACTCGATTTCGGGACACGCCGAGCAAAGTCCCGCATTATGCCCGCGATCCATGTCACCTTCTGAGGCACCAGGTAACTCTTTGGCAGCTGGAGGTTCCCCCGTGGAGATCATCAACGTTCGCTGCCCCGGCTGCGACGGATGAGCAACCACGGCGTGGCAGCCGCCGGTCCGCGCACTCCGGAGATCTACTCTCAGCAGATGACACCCCCGAGCGAGGTACCAGAACCGTTCCAGCGGGCCCTCGACACCTTCCGTGAGGCGCTCGAAGGTGATCCCGAGCGGCCCGAGCTCGAAGTCGAGGACATGCCCGCACCCCAGCGGCTCGCCCCGTACTCGGCCGCGCTGTCGGCCGCAGTAGTCAGGGACGACAACGAACTCGCGGTCGGCCGGCTGATCCTGCTGTTCGACCCTGAGGGCCGCAGCGGGTGGGCCGGCCAGTTCCGGCTGGTCGCCTATGTCAGGGCCGATCTGGAGCCCGAGATCGCCGAGGACCCGTTGATCGGGACCGTGGCCTGGAGCTGGCTGCTCGAGGCCCTCGACGTGGCGGGGTACGCCGGGGTCTCCGGCACGATCACCCGCGCGGTCTCCGAGAGTTTCGGCGAGAAGCAGGACGAACCGGCCACCACGGAACTGGAGATGCGAGCCTCCTGGTCCCCGGCCGGAGACGACATGACCGGGCACGTGATCGCCTGGTCAGAGGTCATGTGCATGGCCGCCGGGCTGCCCCCGCGCGGAGTCCGGGATCTGAAAGACGTACGGTAGCTGGGTGGAAGAAGGTCAGACAGCAGCGAGGCCGCTGCTGGAGCCGAGTGAGGGCATACCGCCGGTCGTGGAGACCGATTCTGAACTGGACCGGGTGATCGAGGCGTTCGCGGCCGGCACCGGGCCGGTCGCGGTCGACGCCGAGCGAGCCTCCGGTTACCGCTATGGCCAGCGGGCCTACCTGATCCAGCTCCGCCGGGCGGGTGCGGGGACCGCGCTGATCGACCCGGTGGCATGCCCGAATCTGCTCGATTTGGACCGTGCCCTGGCCGATACCGAGATGGTGCTGCACGCGGCGAACCAGGACCTGCCCTGCCTGTACGAGCTGGGACTGGTCCCGCAACGCCTGTTCGACACCGAACTCGCGGGGCGGCTGCTCGGTTATCCCCGGGTCGGCCTGGGTTCGATGGTCGAGAACGTGCTGGGCTTCACCCTGGAGAAGGGGCACTCCGCCGCCGACTGGTCGACCCGGCCGCTGCCCACCGACTGGCTCCGCTACGCCGCGCTCGACGTTGAACTTCTGGTCGAGCTCAGGGACGCCCTCCATGCGGAGCTTGAGGAGACGGGCAAGCTCGGCTGGGCGATGGAGGAGTTCGACGCGATCGCCAAGACTCCCCCCAAAGGCCCCAGAGTGGACCCGTGGCGGCGCACGTCGGGAATACACCGCATCCGTAACCGCAGGGCCCTGGCGATCGTCCGTGAGGTCTGGGAGACCCGCGAGGCCATCGCCAAGGAGCTCGACCTGTCCCCCGGCCGGGTGCTGCCCGACGCCGCCATCGTCGAGATGGCCACGTCCCAGCCCCGGACGATGGCCGACCTGTTCCTGATCCCCGCGATCAAGGGCAGGAACGCCCGGAAGCACACCACCCAGTGGCTGCGGTCGGTGGCACGCGGCCGGCAGCTGCCCGACACGGAGCTGCCCGAGCAGAACCTGCCCGGTGACGGGCCGCCCCCGGCGCACCGCTGGGCCGAGCGTGATCCCGAGGCGGCCGCCCGGCTGTCGTCGGCCCGCACCGTCGTGGCGGCTCTCGCCGACGAGCATCATCTGCCGAGCGAGAACCTGCTCCAGCCCGATGCCGTACGCCGCCTGTCCTGGACGCCGCCCGCCGAAGTCGAGCCCGAGGCGGTCGCCGCGGCGCTGCGTGCGCTCGGCGCCCGGGAGTGGCAGGCGTCCCTCGTCAAGGTCCCTTTGGCGAAGGCCTGGATCCGGCTGGAGACCAAGGGCGAACTCTAAGGGTCTTGTCATCTACCCCGGTGACCTGCACACTCAGGCCTAGGTTAGGTTTGCCTAATTAAAGCTGTGAGTCGAGTCAACCCCCCGGAGTCCTCGTGTTCCTCGGCAACTACCTGATCGGCCTGCGTGAGGGTCTTGAGGCCGCGTTGGTCGTCAGCATCCTGATCGCCTACATCGTGAAGAAGGGCGACCGGAGCGCGCTGGCCCCGATCTGGGCGGGTGTCGGCTTCGCGGTCGCGCTGAGCATCGGCTTCGCCTACGGGCTGCACCTGCTCGTCGCCCAGGAAGATCACTTCATGGTCCAGGAGCTGACCGGCGGGATCCTCTCCCTGATCGCGGTCGCCCTGGTCACCTGGATGGTGTTCTGGATGCGCAGCGCCGCCCGGGGCATCAAGGCCGAACTCGAGGGCAAGCTGGCGGCGGCCATCGACATGGGCGCGGGGGCCCTGTTCGTGGTCGCGTTCCTGTCCGTCGGGCGTGAGGGGCTGGAGACCGCGCTCTTCCTCGGCAACAACATCAACCACTCGATCGGTTCGCCGGTCGTGCCGGTCACCGGCGCGGTCTGCGGCCTGCTCACCGCCGTGGTCCTGGGCTACCTGATCTACCGGGGCGGGCTCAAGCTCAACCTCGCCGTCTTCTTCAAGTGGACCGGAATCGGGCTGATCGTGATCGCCGCCGGGGTCTTCGGGTACGGCTGGCACGACCTGCAGGAGGCCGACGTGCTGCCGGGGGTCAACTCGGTGGCGCTGAACCCGGGCGACTTCTTCGAGAAGTTCGGCACCGCCGGCGACTGGATGCAGACCTTCCTCCAGGGCATTCTCAACATCACCTCGACCATCACCTGGCTGCAGCTCGTCATGTGGGCGCTCTACCTCGTGCCCGTGATGTACCTGTTCCTGCGCCCGACGAAGACGGCCGCGCCCAAGGCCGTGGAAGCCCCCTAACTCCGAAGTAGGCGCGGAGCGACTGCTTCGTCGCCCGTACGGGCGGGCCTTTCGGCCCATGGAAACTAGGTGGGTTTCAGTGGCTCTGCTGCTGCCCGTACGACTGGAGAAAGAGCGCCTCGGCGAGGGCCAGGTGCTCGA
>WUUC01206911.1_pt1 | contig 11551 bp, 15 predicted proteins | sample 6278441 | NCBI WGS metagenome assembly WUUC01 (sample SAMN13675441, study PRJNA597444) | soil metagenome | isolation source: soil | place: USA: Washington | collected 2017-10 | reverse complement strand
GCTTCGAGACGTCGTAAAACATTACAGTGATCAAATTGTGGATCACCCTAACCTGCACGCAGATCTTAAGAACGAAAATGGCGGGCCGAGAAAAATGAACATTTCAGAACACGAAACAGAAGCAATTGTCGCCTTTCTTAAAACTCTGAGTGATAAGTCGATTTTGAGTAATCCGAGGTTTTCGGATCCTTTTAAGGGGGAGTAGGAGGTTGGTGAAGGCTCTTAATTTGCCGAAGCTTGCCCTGGCTCTGAAAGAGAGCTTCGGCGAGGGGGAAGTCGTCCTGCCTGTACAATTCTCGGACTTTTTTCTAGAGGATTTGAAGAACATAGCCAATATTTGAACTTGAAATAGGCTGTTATGTGGAAATATTTGTTGATTATCCTCCTCCTGATCAACCTCGGCTGCGTGGTTGAAAAATCGTTTATTACCATCGTCGACATCGGGCGTCTCGACAGAAACGGAATTGCGAAGGAATTGAGCATTATAAACAAATACTCCCCAAAAGTAATTGGACTGGACTTTTTGTTAACGACGGACAGCTTGGAAAAAGACACTTCTCTATCACGAATTCTTTCGCAAACTAAGAAAATGGTCCAGGCATCAACACTCCACAATAATCACCCTCTCCTTATCGCAAGGTGGGGCAGTTTGGAGATGAATCATCCCAAGTTCAGGTTTGGAAGGCATGGGTTTTCGAATATTACGATAACCAATGACTCTGTAATAGTTCGCGAGTTGCCGATGCGACAGTACTATCGTACCCAGCCGGAATTTGCATTCGCTTATCAGGTGGCAATTGAATATGATTCGAATCGGATAAACCCGAAATATAGGAATGATGATAAAGACTTCGCCTTCGAGAAAAATTCCTTTGGCCGTTATTTTAAAGTAATTTCAGTGGAAGATTTAATGGCAGCGAAATTTGACAAAGACGATTTGATAGACAAGATCGTGCTGGTGGGGCACGTCAGCAACACCGAGGATTCATTTTTTCTTAACGAAAACGATACTGAACGAATAGCTGGGGTTGAGATTCAAGCGTGTATAATAAAACAAATATTGAACTAAACCCTGTTTCATGACAAACAAAAAAGCCATCATAAAATCTGATGGCTTTTGATTGAATTTGACTTCATGTCGGGGTGGCCAGGAGAGTATCGTGGGCCTTTAAATCTTAACAATCAATAAGTTAGAAGAACGAAAGGGTTCCGGGGCACAAAGAGGGCACAAGAAATTTGGTTTTGGTTGGTGCGGGGGTTGTGCTCCGATAGTTTGATAAAGGTAATCAAAGTCGATCAAAAATGATCGATAATGTATACCCTCCAGCCGTCAAAAAACTATTAAGTACGTGACAGAGAAAATCAAGGTAGTTGCAAAAAAAAATTGAAATTCAATCTTACACTTGGCGGTAGGTGCAAGCATAGTTGCTCGTTTACTTTGATAATCCACACGAGAAATATCATTCCCCAGCCGATCTGAAAATATATTTCAGTGTCGCCCTTGGGGAAAATTAAATGATAGCATTGAACTACAAAGAGATTGTGACATTGTGCCAATTCTTATTGAAATTCTTATTATCCCAAGCTGATTGTATCTTGGCTTTAGTTGCCTGGTTATTCTGAATACACAGTACAGCAATGAATTGATTGTAGTCTGAATCGCCTTTGTAGTTCACCGCATCTGAAACAATTTCATCAATGTAATCCTCTAGGTTTTTGTTTGCACTAGCGAACTTGAATTCAATGGCCGTTTCAATTTCGGGTAGAAGAATATCGGGCACGTATCGCTTAAGCTTGCCTGTGAATTGGGATTTATTAATGGGCGGCAAGGTATAATAGAAGTCTAGAACCCAACCAACAGCCTTATAAACATCGGCTTCTTTGTTAGGCGTGATACCTAATTTCCTCAGAATCATCGGAGTTTCATCGATTATTTCAATCACCTTACTTAACCTGCTTTTTCCTTTGGGCGAATAGTTATGTGCAAGTGCTTTAAACGGTGCTAAGTATGCAGTCATTTCAACAAGCATTATTAGATATGGTTCTCCATCGTGGTATCCAACTTCTGATACCTTCGACGTCTTCTGAATGTTTAGTCCGAATTTCTGGACAAAGCGATTTCTGTATTCCGTTAGCCCCTTTGCCTCAAAGTACGCACTTAGCAGATGGAAGTACTGTTGTATATAGTATATTATTAGTTCGTCTGTTTCCTGTGCAGAATACATCTGAAACGATCCGTGCTTGTTGTCGTATGGGGGATCGAAATTGTCGCTGATCTTTTTGGATGCGCCTTCAATCTGTTGTTCAATAAAGTGAAGTTCTTTTTGCTCGAGCATAGATTTAATATTTTGTATAAGAGTGGTTCACTAATTTATAATGCTATATATATTTGTATTACTCCAATCACACTGGATATTATCATTGCGGCTGCACTCAGGTAGATAGCTATCATTGACTTTCTATTAGCTTCAATGGCATTAGCCTTGGCAAACTCTGCATTCTCTCTCGCTATCTGTACTTCTTGCAAGTCGACATAACTGAACCACGCAGTTGGTAGTAGACTATACTTAGATTTCTGCCTATTTATTATTCCTGATGCACCCCTGTAATTGGGATCACTTACCCCGAGAATGTTATTTGGATTTGGATCAACAGTCTTCGCTGCCAGAATGTTATCAACATAATTCATTTCAGTACTTGTATTGATTGTTAGTGCCTCGAACAATTCACTTAGTTTAAATGATTCGTGTTCGTTAGCCCATTCAATAACACGAATGGTAAGACTGGCTTTATCTTTTGCTTTCATCGACATTGACGTTTAATGTAGAGTAGTTGGAGCGATAGCAAATATTCTTTGTGCAAGCTCTATTATCTTGGGTGATATTGTAGTTACGGCACCAGTGACACCACTCAGTATAAGATTTGCTGTTATACCCACACCTATGTCATAGAATATCTTCATTGCAACAGCTTGCCAATCCCGTTTGTTTAATCGATCAACAGACTCCTTTAGATATTTCATTTCACTAACAACCTTCTCTTTTAAATCATTGTCTATTTCAAAATGGTTAAGTAGTTCCTTATGAAATTTGTCAATGCTTTCTTTGTACGCGGTTTTTTCGGCAGGCGTGAACGATGAAGTTTCTTGTGCGCTTATGTTTCCAATCGTTGTTGAATGAATATCGCTGGAGAATTGTAAGAAGGGATCAGGCATTGATAGTTCTTCAATAGCGAGTGCGACCTCCCTTGTCAACCATCCTTGGAACCAAGGTACGGTCAGATGAAAAGGCAGGTAGTCTTTGGGACCGGGCAATAACTGGTCAGGGACTAAAAATGTAGAGTAAGCTATTGCGAAGGAATCAGTTGTCATTGGTTCCTCGATAAATTGAAAACTTAGGTTAGTTTGTTTGTGAGTAATCAACGTTTTGATTCCCTTGGGAACAAATGTGAATTCACTCGGTGATAGTTCTTCCTTTTCTATCCAATAAAGTATTGACTGCTTGTACCTTTTTATCATCTGATGTTGGAGTTTGGGTGCGAGCACAAATATAATTCGTTGGGGTGTATTTGTTTATGGTTGACAGGCTTTCACTTATCGTCCATCCAGCTCACTTAGATTGCATGCTGGGAAGAAGTCGTTACCCTCCCCCCCCCAAAGTATTTATATGGACTATGACTGACCAAAAAGAAAGAGCAAAAATTGACGGATCAAATAGTACTATTGATCGGCTACAACATTAAGGAAAGTGATTACATACTTTCAATGACCGAGTTGGCTGGGTAAGAATTTCTCAGAAGTTACTGAAAATCTTCCACCAAGTCAGATGAAAACGCTACCTCAACATCCCCGAAACTGTTGACTTCGATCAGCGAGAAGCAGCAATGGCTGTGGCAGTCAGGTTGTACTCAACTGGAAAGTTGTCGCTTGGACAAGCAGCTGATGTGGTCGGGTTGTCTAAGCGTTCGTTCATGGAGTTGATGGGTGATTATGGGGTTACGCTGTTCAATTACTCAGCCGAGGATTTAGACAGGGATGTAGACAGCGCGAGACTTTAGCGGCCATCAAGGCTACTGATGCTAAGTCAAGATCAATTTGAAGACGGTAAGACAAAAATTGGTGTAAAGTTGTCCTGTTTAGTTCAATTATGTTCAGGCTAGTTCAGTTAAGGTCAATTAAGTTCAGGTATGTTCAGTTAAGGGTGAAGGATGTTCAAGTAGCGGCAAAGCGTTGAAAGTTCGGAGCAAGCAATGTTTCCGCTACGCGGAAACTGACTTTCCTAAATTGTGACTACACTTCGTTTGGCTCAAACCTGGCATCTGTCGAAAGCCGAGTTTCGAGGCTTGATTACGAATGCGGCAGCATTCGTACATCTTGCCGAAACCGCAATTCAGGTTTCTGATCTTATGAATGTGCCCAACATTCGTACACCTTGCCGTAAGCGAAGACGACGGCCTGGTACTAAAAAATGAAGGGGCTTTTATGGAACTTACCAATACTTTGCGTCATCTTCGAAATGTCCTGCATGAAAATCGGTTTCTTTGTTTTTGGGCTTGCATCTGTCTGCTGGTCTTGTAATGTCGCCCGAAGAATACCTGGAAACTATTCTACTCGGCTGGCGTCGCAAGGATTCTTTGCAACATATCTTGACCTTCATACGGAGTCAAGCTTCTTTTATCAATTCTCAGGAGATCTCATAAGAAATAATGGCATCGGAACTTATTCGGTGAATAAGAGAAGAATCGAATTGACTTATCTCCCTTCAAAGTATGATACTCTGTGGCTTGGCGTGAGAGAAGACACTGTTTGGAGTCCTGACCGAAAGTTCATCCGAATTGACACAGTTGGAATTCCGCTTAAAGTGTTAGATACCGCGATGGTGGAAAGTCGACCGACTAGATTCTATTACAAGAGCAATCGATTATTTTATGTAAACAAGGAAGGTAATGTTCACGAGGGAAAAGGCTTCGTCTATTCTCCCCGTAGGAAGTTTCTAATCTTTGGAACACATTATTTCAACCGACGAAATCCGTTACGAAGGAACAAGCGCACCAGAGACATTGCCTAGTCACCCTATTCCCTGGTCGGAATCAGCAAATCGCGAATATCAACATCAAGAGCTAACGCCATTTTGCGTAGTGTCCGCAAGGTTGGCTGTTGCTCATTGTTGCATATCCTTGAGATCGTATTAGGATCGACGGAGAGCTTCTTTGCAAAGTCCTTTTGACTTATTTCCTTCTCAGCCAGGACTACTTTCAGTCGATTGATTTTGATTTTTTCAGGCATTTGCTCGTCTTAACGTTGCACAAATTAGAACGAGCTTTTCAATTTTAAAACTAAAGTCGTTGGCAATCAGATGGTTAAAGACTTATAGTATATTTTAAAAGTAGTATATTATACTATTTATATATTATTATCTACTTTTAAAGTAGATAATAATCAACCAATCTTTTATGAAACGTGCAAAGAAGACTACCTGGAAAAAGAAAGTTGAAGGACCTGACTTCACAGTTACTCCACGCTTACAGGAAGCATTTGTTCGGTTCCTGGAATATCATCCGGCGAAACGATTCAGTGTCAATCTAAGAAGCTGGCTTTTGGAATTCCTAATGTATGATGGATCCCCAGAAGCGGAATACCTCAAGGATCTTGTTGTGGATCTTGATGGATTCTTTGAGCTTTTGGAGGTTGTGCAGGAGGAATGGAAAGGTGATAGATTTAATCCCGCATCGGTGAGGGATTGAGTGAGGGATTAAAATGCCGTATAATTTTGACCGCGCGGACAAGCTACTATTTGCCGAAAGTATCACTTTTCGATACTTATCGCAGAGATTTACGTCGGGGTGCGAATGGGTCAGAAAGTGGCAGATACCTAAACTTGTAGGCAAAAGGTCGAAGGTTACCCTAACTCTGTGACATAAACAGCTATAAATTGCCCTAACTTTGTGACGTAAAAGGGCAAAAATTACCCTAATTCTGTGACAAAAACTGATCAAAATTGCCCTAACTTTGTGCAATGTTTGATCGAGAATTGCTTTCTGACCTTAAAAAGTGGCAAAATCAGCCTACTCGCAAGCCTTTAGTTATAAGGGGTGCCCGGCAGGTAGGGAAGACTACCGTTATCAATCAATTTTCGAAGAACTTCCGGCAATACATTTACCTGAATCTTGAACTGCCTGAAGATAGACAGCCATTTGAGCAGTTCACCAATATCGAGACCTTGCTCCAGGCGGTCTTCTTTCTGAAAAACAAAAGCCTGTCGCAACGAAATCAGACTCTTTTATTCATTGACGAAATCCAGGCTGCCCCGGAAGCAATCAATCTATTGAGGTACTTCTATGAGCAGGAGCCCGGGATATTCGTGGTTGCGGCGGGAAGCATGCTTGAAACGTTGTTCGACAAGTCGGTCAGCTTTCCTGTTGGCAGAGTCGAATATAAAGTGTTGCGCCCGGTTTCGTTTCCTGAATTCTTGTCAGCCATGAATGAAACAGCCGCGCTTGAGCAATTAAAGCAAGTGCCGGTGCCGGTGTTCGCCCATCAAAAACTCTTAACACTGTTCCACACCTATGCATTGATTGGCGGGATGCCGGAAGCCGTTCAGCATTACAGTGTGAACAAGGATCTTGTTGCATTGTCCTCCATTTACGATTCGCTGCTTACTTCCTATATGGATGACGCCGAAAAGTATGCGAAGAGCGATACGCAAATGCAGTTGATACGACACGCCATTCGAGCGTCCTTTGCACAGGCTGGAAAGCGCATTAAGTTTCAGGGATTCGGAAACTCAAACTACGGATCGAGGGAGATGGGCGAGGCATTGCGCACGTTGCAAAAGGCATTGCTCTTGTACCTCGTATATCCTGAAACTGGATTTACGTTGCCGTTACTTCCTGATCTTAAGAAGTCGCCTCGCCTCCATGTGTTGGATACTGGACTCATGAACTACTTTGCGGGCATTCAAAGAGAAATTCTAAGCACCGATGATCTAAGCAAGGTATATCAAGGCTCAATGATCGAACATTTGGTTGGTCAGGAACTGCTGGCTTTTCAACATCAATCCCTAAGCGCATTGCATTTTTGGACCCGTGAAAAGAAAACGTCGGTGGCAGAAGTTGATTATGTGTTTCCCTTTGAAGATAAACTCATTCCTATCGAAGTAAAATCAGGAAGAGAAGGAAGCCTTCGTTCATTGCTTCTATTCATGGACCAAGCGCCTCATGATATTGCGGTGAGATTTTATGCGGGGGAGTATTCAATATTAACAACTCAGACTCCGCTCGGCAAAACCTTTAAACTCTTAAATCTGCCATATTATCTGGTTTCTCAGATTGAGGGGTATCTGTCAAATTCGGGCTCGGCAGACTAAGATTCATATTTCAAAGTTTTATCAACCATTGAAGATTTGTTAGTTGTCTAAAGTTCGCCAGAACATAAAAGCTATAAACAAGTTCATATCGACTCAAGCGACTATCATTATAATCGTTCAGATTTCTAAATGATTCGGAGAGATTGGGGGCGTCGCTTACTATGGACGCTATTTGCTTTCGAAAGGAAATGATAAAATCCCGATTGCTTTCGCTTTTATTTACATTTTCATTTCCGAGATTATTAAGCTCAGCGAGTAGGTCAATAAAATCTAATTGCTCTGGATCACTGCAGGCGATGGAATGCGTCCCCGAACGTATATATGTATTCCGATAGTGCTTATCTAACTCTTGAACTTTTCTGAAATTAGAGTAATCAATAAGATTTCTCGATTGATGTACTTTAACGAGTTCATTTACATCGTGAATTGCGGGGCAGCATAAATCAATAGTATCGAACCCTTGAATTTTCTATGAATGTGCATGAGAAGCTCTTGTTGTTCCTGATATATGTCATACCTGTAGTATGAACGATTCCATAGGTACCATTCAGACCCATTCGACTGCTTTATATATTCGGGCTTCTTGTATTGAAACAAAACATTTGCCTTCATTTTAGGTACGTTCTCAATTTCGTGTTGAAGAACGTGTTCCATTTCATCGGCAATCTCTTGAAGCGGGGCGCCACGAAAAGGATGAAAAAACCAGAATGGATGACCTAGCCTTCTCCATAGCTGGCGATTGTTTGAAAAGGCGGATGCGTCAAATCCAAGACTGCCTTCCTGAACCTGGCCGAGAGGAAAGAAGATTTCTGAGCGTCGATCGAGTTCGCTATTGAAATAGTTTTCGTAAGTTTTCTCCTCAAACGTACTGCGCATGCTTCGTTACTCTTTTCCACTCACTAAATATCCATCCAAAAACCGATGCATCATGTGCCTCATCTCCTTCATCAGCATGAAGCTATCCTCAGAACGTGAATAGTTTTCTATAAGGACAGGATGACCCATCATTTCGGTCATGTGTCCGAAGGTGGAGATGGCTTTTTGTTTTTCGGCTTTAGTCTTCGCGCTCTTAAGTGTTCTATACGTCTCGACTCCAACCTCATAAAACCAAGGCATTTCATCTTTAAACATCGAAACCATAATTAGAAAAGACAGATTTGGATCTTCAAACCGCGTAGCCAGATGAAAAAGTTCATCTAACATTTTCGGATGAAATTTTCGCCTTCTACGCATCATCAAATCTGGATCAAGTCTCTTGTCTATCCGGGAAGGGAGGTCCTGAAACATTATCTTCACTTCTTCAAAGAGTTTGGCCACCGAATCCTCCTCCTTAGGTTCTTGATTTTTCTCAAGTTTTGCACTCGTCTTTAATTGTTCCGTTAATTTCTGTTTAAATACTTTCACTTGCGCCTTCACAACGCTCTCGTCCGGTTCTGCGTTTGGAATCCTTCTCACCAATTGAAGTACAAGTTTTGTTAGACTGTCTTCATCATCAGGACAATTTTGAAATTGAGCGAATGGACCACTGCTCGCTTTACTCAATGGAATGCCGAGGGCGACACCCAGCACTTTGGTATTCAACTTTCCCATAGCTACGCCAGCTTCATATAATATCCATGGTCTATCAACACTGGTTTGCGTTAGTAAGCAAACAATGTCAGAAGCATCGTCTAACTTCTTCATTATTTCCGGAAACCACTCTACGCCATACTCTATACCTTGTGTTCCCTTCCTATCGGATGACCGAAAAGCCTTTAAAACGCCTGCACTTACGGAGCCAAGTAATTTGCTGAATAACTCAGCTATTTCAGCATCCCTGGTGTCGTGGCTTATAAATACAAGGGTTTGCTTGGGCTTATTCCCTAATGTATCCTCAGGCTGCTCATTAGTCTTGATACGAATTTTTCTGCGCGGCATTTTGTGAAACGTTTAGAGTGTGAATTGGCATTTCGATAAAACAAAAGCCCACCTCCCTCTTTTAAAGGAGTATGGGCTCAATACGAATGTAGTTACATCAACGAAATTTCCAAAGGAAGGGAGGCTTGTGAGTTGGTTTATTCCAAATTCAGCATCAATATCCATCCAAGGAACGCCATGACAGGAGCTAGTGGAATGGCAAGTGCCGTAAATGCTTCTTTGTTGAATCTTGTCGTTTTCAACTCCGAGAAAATTGAATCTGCTGGAACTGGCTCTACCTGTATTAGTTTGGTGCCCGCGATCCTATCCCCAATTCGAATATCCGACCCTCGCTGAAGGTATAGGAACTCAAAAGGATATAACAGCAACGTTACATTTCTGAGCATTGACTTAATTGGCGCCGGTATGTCTCCAGTCTTAGCATCAACCACGCGATAACCAAAATGGCGGTTGACTACGCCTTGACCATTAATGATGTCTTTGTTGAGAATAATAACCCCCAAACAAAGGGCAATTGAGTTGAAAATCCAGAATGAGATGTGAAAATTCGAATTCAACAATTCTTTAGCAATTACCTCAATCACCTTCGAAATAATCTGGAAAAAGAACCATAGCGTAAACAACACCGAGGCGAAATACAGGAATTCCCGTGGTAAAAGGAGGCTCCGCTCAGTTGCTTTTATTTCTTTGGGAAATTGGACTCGCAGAAGCCATCTGCTAACCCGATTAAGAAATATTAGTCTCAGAAAATACATAAGTCATAGCCGGAGGGTTGGAGTTGTGAATATACTAATAAGCCTGATTTGCTAAGATCTGTCTCAACCTACCCATATCATCACTTATCTTCTTCTCAAGCACCTTCGCATAAATCTGCGTTGTCCTCAAATTCGCATGACCTAGCATCTTAGAAACCGTCTCAATCGGTACGCCATTGGTCAGGGCCAGCGTGGTAGCGAACGTATGCCGCGCCAGGTGAAATGTCAGATGCTTATTAATCCCACAAACTGCTGCAATCTCTTTTAGGTACGAGTTCAATTTTTGATTGGATAGGACAGGAAATAACGTACCTGTAACCTTTGTTCTATCGTCTTCCGAATACTTCCTAATCAATTCCATCGCCTTCGGCAGCAACGGAACTCTAACGGGCTGCTTCGTCTTTTTCCTGGCCATCATTATCCAATGCTCCCGATCAATCCCTATGGAAATATTTTGCTTCGTCATTCGAACAGCATCCGAATAGGCGAGACCAGTATAACAACTAAATACAAATAGATCACGAGCCAATTGCAGGCGTTCTAGTGAGAGATCTTTAATCTCGATGACTCTCAGGTCATCCGGTGAAAGAAAAGCTCTCTCGTTGCGTATAAACCGCGCCTTGAACTTCATAAACGGGTCCCGGTCAATCCATTCATTCTTCATCGCCAAATTTATCATCTTACGAAGCCGCTCAATGTGTTTGAGAATTGTGTTATGACCGCACGGTTTCAAGTTGCCTTTCGGTTTAACCGACTTCAGGAAGATTTCAAAGTCCACCAAAAACGAATAAGATAAATGAGAAAGCGGGATGTCTTTTATCCGAAGCCGTTTATTCAAGAACATCTGAATATAATTCCGAGTCGTGAAATAATTCTTCATCGTTCCCCATTCGAGAGAATCCTTCAAATACCCGTTATGGTACTCAATCAACTCAAGCAACGTCTTCTCTTTTTGACCTAGTCCACAATACAAATTTTTCAACACCTCTGCATAGATCGGCTTCTTCTGAAATTTAAGGTCTGAGTAATGGTTGCTGATCTCGTTACGCACCTTGTCCAAATACGTGTTAAGCATCTTCACTTCCTCGCGGCTACCTCGTGCCTGTCCCCTGGAAGGGTTCCAGTTCGCTAAGTCAATGTCCCTTTTCAACGAGACATCCGCCGACTTGCCATCAATCGAGATGCGGGCGTAGATCGGGGCGATGTTGTCTTTTGCTTTGTACCTCTTCACAAAGAATCTGACCGAAAGAACGTTTGCATTCATATCACCTGGGTTTAAAGTTTCCAACTTCACACTATGTCCCAACGTAATCCCTTCGACTATAGTCGAGGGCACGGATAGGGCACAAACCCCTTGTTATTCTTTGTTACTGATTGGTGATTAGAAATGACAAAGGCCTCTAAATCAATAAGATTTAAAGACCTTTAGATTCGGATGAATCATTGAAGTCGGGGTGGCCAGATTCGAACTGACGATCTCTTGGTCCCAAACCAAGCGCGATACCGGGCTACGCT
>WUUC01151688.1_pt1 | contig 11551 bp, 10 predicted proteins | sample 6278441 | NCBI WGS metagenome assembly WUUC01 (sample SAMN13675441, study PRJNA597444) | soil metagenome | isolation source: soil | place: USA: Washington | collected 2017-10 | reverse complement strand
GGCACGGGGATTCCCTCCGGCGCACGGCTGGAGGGAGGGGAAGGACCTCAATGAGCATTGACCAGACCGCCGAGGTGGCTCCCTGTGAGAAAAAAAGGGTCGACCAGGCGCGTGCCGTGATCGGGCCCGGGCCTCAGTCAACGACCTTGAACTCGTCCTTGGCTGGGGTCGGATCTTCGTTGCCGGCGGGATCGACCGCCCGGACCCTGAACGTGTGCCTGCCCTCGTCGAGGCGCCTGAGCTCCTTCGGCGACGAGCACGGCGTGAACGGCTTGTTGTCCGCCTTGCATTGAAAGGTGGAGCCGGGCTCGTCGGAGACGAACCTGAACTTGACCGTGCTCTTGTCGGTCTTATCCGGCGGGCGCTTGGTGATCGTCGTCTGCGGCGGATCGGCGCGGTAGGTGACGGTGCCTTGGTAAGGCACGGTGGCCGAGAAGTTCACCACCCGCGCCACGTATTTCGCGCTGGGCGTGAGGCCGTTCACCTTGACCTCCTCGGCGGCGCCCGCCTCCTGCAGCGAACTGTCCTCGAGCGGCTCGTCGCTCTGGGCGTGTCCGTCGCCGTTAACGTCGCGGAACACGAGGAGGTCCCAATCGGATGCGGCCGTGGAGTCCCAGGTCACCCGGACCGTCATCCGCTCGTTCTCCTCGTTCGCCGGGACCGTGATCGGGTGCTCGTTGTAATGGAGGGGGTTGAGGGAGCCGCGGTCCGAGCTGGGGGCGGCCCCGTCGCTGTTCGGGTCGTCCGTGTTCCCGGCGGGGCTCCCGGTGAATTGGTATGGGGGGCTGGGATCGGCGACGGCCACGGCCGCCACGGCCAGCGCCGCCAGGCCGGTGCCGAAGACCGCGACCGTGGCCATCACGTTCGCGTACGAGTGATGCTTATGGAGTCTCTTGAGCATGGTGCTCCTGTGTAGTGAGCCGAGCGTCAGTAGGTCATCGGAAGTGGACTGCCACACGAGCCCGCCACGCAGGCGCACCAAGCATTCTCAAGGAGCGCTCAGCGCCGTTCCCGACAGGAAACAGAGGCCTTGGTCGGGGAAGATGCTGTAGGAGAACGCGATCGACACCTGTGGCGATCCGGCAAACGGCGAGCCGATGACGATTGTGCCGCCGCCCGACTCAGATACCCCGGAGGCCGCGGTCCGCGAGAACACGGTGTCGCCGATCGAAGTCGTCGAGCCCTGCTGGAAGTGGGCCACATCGGCTGCCGCGGACGTCCGGTTGTAGGAAGCTCCCGACGATCTCGTATCGGACGATGTCCCGCGCACTGCGAGGGTTGCATCACCAAGGGGCTCAGGTTGCTGACAGCTCGCGGAGAGCTGGACGCCGCCGATGTCGGCGAGCGTGTTGGGATCTCCTGCCCCACTGTTGAACGCAAACGACGCAACCCGATCCGATCCGAGGAAGTCGCTCGAGTCCTTGTTGTCGAGAAGCCCGGCGTTGTCCGCCTGCTCGGCCGCTTGGGCGTTATCGGCTGCGAAGGCCTGTGGTACCTCGCCGAGGGTGTCCTCCCTGATGTCCGCGCCGGTGAGGCCGCCCCCCGACAGGGAGTCATCGCGGACATCGACACTCTTCACCTGGTCGTTGACGATGTGCTTGGACTTGACGGTGTTACTGGCAAGCGCCCAGGCGACGCCGCCACTCAGAGCGAGAAAGAGCGCAATCGTCGCCGTGACGTTGGCGTAGGTAAGACGCCCCCGAAGCCTCTGGACCATGCTTCCTCCCTTGTAGGAGCCCTCCCCGTCCATGCGACTGTAGGCCGGTGCGGAGCCTCTGTCTTCAGTAGTTATCCGCAAATCCCGCTCAGGCGGGCTGTTTGCCTATTCCACCCGCTGGATCTCGAAATAGAGCAGGGCGTGGTCGGAGAACCTCTCAATCCATGGCCTCTGCTCATCCTCCGGGAGCTGGGGCCACCCACGCACATCGACCTCCTTGCCGTCGAAGGCCTCGAACTGTCGAGCGGCAAAGGAGAGCAGGATGGCTGAGGCGTTCTCGGTGGCCTCGTGGAACGTGAGGCACTTCGGGGCCGGCGGCGCGACGAACGCCGAGGCGGCGGCGTTCCTGGGGAGAACCTAACCCCGATGCTGTGGGGCGGCGGGTCGCTATCTGAGTCCGATTATGTAGAACGCCAGCCGCGCATCATCCACAGCCTCGTTCGAGATGTTGCAGACGCGCGCCGTGACTCCGGGAATGCCCGTGACGTTCTCCTCCGCGTCGGGGGCCTCCGGACCGTAGCCATCGAGAACCAGGCGGTGATCCCAACCCGGGACCGTCGCCCCGTCGCGACGTCTGGGAACCACCAGGACGCCGTCATCCGCCTCGAGGGACTGGGAGAACAGGGTCAGGTTGACGCAGTCGTTCGCGCCCACATCGAGTCCGCTCCACAGGTGCCCGCCTACCCCTTGGATATCCGCGAGCGCGACCGAGCCGTTTTCGAGCTTCGCCGAGTTAACGCCAGCATCCGCGAGGTCCTTGGTCTTGACCTGGCCGTTGGCGATGTGCCGGGACTTGACGCTGTTGTTGGCCAGCGCCCAGGCGACACCGCCACCCAGGACGAGGAAGACGGCGACCGTGGCCATCACGTTGGCATAGGTGAGGCGGGTCCGAAGCCCGGAGAGCAAGATGAGTCCCTTCTGTGGAGGATCCCCGCAGGGGCGAACCTCTCACGGCTCAGGCGCGCTTGTCAAGGGAAGCCGGCTCGTAGCCGCTCCCACCGCAGCGAGGACACGGCTGATTTGGCCTACCGCCGCTCTCGGCGATCCGCTGCTTGCCCGACCCGCCGCAGCGGACGCAGAAGGGGCGGTCGGGGACGAGCCGGGCGAGTCTGCGGGCTGCCACGGCGAGGAGCATATACGAACATGTGTTCGATACCCACGCAGGGGATCCCACAGCGCCGTAGCGCGCTTCCGCGCTTGTAGCTCGGCGCCGAATGTCTGCGGCCTATTACCGATGGGTGCTTTGGGATACGGGGCTGATTCGCGCAGCCGGGGCGCCATGCCGATAAAGAGGGTAGGCGGCCAGCCCAGCGGGGACCGCGCGACCAGAGACTGGCAGAGAGGACATGGCAATGAACCGACCGACAATGCGGGAGCTCGCTGAGGCGAAGAACCGTGACCGGCGAGAGAAAATGCGGGCCGCTATCGCCGAAGGCCGGCTGACGGTGCGCCAAATGACCCCGCAGGAACGCAAGGAGTCGGATGCTCATCGAGCTGCCGGAGCCAGCGCGCGGGCGGCGCGTGCTGCAAGCCGCGGCTCCTAGTGAGGTCGGAGGCTTGACGAGAGTGTCCGCTACATCCCGCTGAGTAGCTCGTCCGCCTCCCGCGGCTTTCGCCGGTCTGCGAGCAGGCCGAACGGGAAGCCCAGAAACCACACGGCCACGGCCGCCGTGGTGCTGATGAACGCAACCGGGATCGAGGCGGCGAAGAAGAGGACGGGCGAAAGCGAGGCGAAGCGCCCCCACCGGTAGACGCTCTCAGGAAGCCGCCGGCGCAGGAGGTCGTTGCGGTGGGCGTGGGCGAACATCACCACCTCGAGGCCGCTCACAAGCCCGACGGCCACCGCGTAGATGCCCACAGAGAGGGGGTTGTCGAAGTAGGTGCCGAGAAGGTCGGTGGGGAACGGCAGGAACGCGATCAGCGCGAGGAAGACGAGGTTGATCGCGATGAAGCGGACGTCCATGTGCGAGAGCAGCGAGAAGAACCGGTGGTGCGCGACCCAGTAGCGGCCGATCACCGCGAACGAGATGAAGAAGGAGATGAAGCTCTCGGAGGTGTCGTCGAGGGCATCCGCGAGCTGATCGACGCTTGCGGAGTCGGAGATCGCCGGGACGCCGATGCCCACGACGAGCAGGGTCATCGCGATGGCGAAGACGCCGTCGCTGAAGGCGACGACGCGAGTGAACTCGTCGGTCCCGCGAGCGTAGGACGGCCCCCGGCGCTCGGTCGCGGCTGCGCTCACGCGGCCAGGGTACGGTCGCGTTCGGCCGGGAAACCGCCGGGGCGGGCTAGCGGCGCGCCGCGAAGAACGACTCGAGCAGGGCGGCCGACTCGCCCGCCAGCAGACCGCCCGAGACACTCGGGCGGTGGTTGAGGCGGGGCTCGGCGAGGATGTCGAGGACGCTGCCGGCTGCCCCTGCCTTCGGGTCGGCGGCGCCGTAGACCACCCGGGGCACGCGGGCGAGGACGATCGCGCCGGCGCACATGGCGCAGGGCTCCAGGGTCACGTACAGGACCGAGTCGGGAAGGCGCCACCCGCCGAGGCCCTTGGCCGCGTCGCGCAGCGCGAGGATCTCGGCGTGCGCGGTGGGGTCCGAGCGCAGCTCGCGCTCATTGCCCGCAGCCGCGGCCACCTCTCCGTCGCGAACCAGGACGGCGCCGATCGGGACGTCGTCGTGCTCGACGGCGCGCTCGGCCTCGCGCAGGGCGAGGCGCATGAAGTGCTCGTCGCGGCCGAAGAAGTGGGCGTCGCTCACGCCCCGAGCATGACGGAGCGGGCCCGGCCTGCGGAGCGCCGGCTACGTGGTGCGGACGATGTACACGCCGCAGCCGGCGTGATGGGAGACCTTGTTGGGAACGCTCCCCAGCAGGAACCGCTTGGCGCCCGTCATCCCCTTGTTGCCGACGACCACGAGGTCGGCCTTCGTCTCCTCGGCCACGTCGAGGATCGCGTCGGCGGGCTCGCCCTCGCGGGCGTGCGTTGTGGTCTCCACTCCTGCGTCGCGGGCGGTGCCGGCGGCCTTGTCCAGATTGGTGTTCACGTCCTCGCGCGGTCCGATGGCGTGGGCGACGTCGCCCGGCACCTCCGAGGATTCCTCGCGCAGGCGCTCCTGCGGGATCGGCTCATACGCGCTCACGATCTCGAGGGATGCGTCCATCGCCTTCGCCAGCTCGACCGCCTGCCGCACAGCCTCGGCCGCGGTGGCGGATCCGTCGGTGCCTACAACGATGCGTTCGAACAAGGGGCCTCCCCCTTCGCTGGGCGGGGACGGCCGCATACTAACCCGGCCCCGCAGGGAGGGGGACCACCTCAGAACAGCTTGATCGCGGCGATCACCATCGACGCCAGGAGCGCGAGGACGAGGATCGCGAGGCTGTAGACCCAGCTGCGGGGCACCGGCGAAGCCTACGAGGCGGCACGCCGAGCCCGCCTTTGGCTGAACCGCGACCCACGCATAGACTGGCGCGATGCCGACGGTCGAGACCGTCACCGGCCCCGTGGACGCCGAGGACCTCGGCAGGACGCTGATCCACGAGCACCTCCAGGCACGCGACGAGGCCGTGCTCGCCCAGTGGCCGCACACGACGGCGATGGCCATGGACCCCACCCCCGTGGAGGTGGGGCCCTCCGGGGCGGAGCGCGTCGCCACCGACTGCGCCCGCGGCCTCGTCGAGCGCAACGTGCAGACGATCTGCGATCCGAGCTGCATGTTCCTGGGCCGCGACGTCGAGCTCATGCGCCGGGTTGCGACCGAGACGGGGCTTCAGGTCGTCCCCTGCACGGGCATCTACACCTACGACCCGCTGCCGGTGTTCCTCCAGACGCGCGACGCCGACGCGATCGCCGAGCTCTTCGTGCACGACATCGAGCAGGGCATCCAGGGAACGGATGTCAAGGCCGCCTTCCTCAAGTGCGCCGCCGACGAGCCGGGCGTCACGGAGAACGTCGAGAAGGTCCACCGCGCCGTGGCGCGCGCCAGCCTTCGCACCGGCGTCCCGATCATGGCCCATACCCGCCCGGCGAACCCCACCGGACCGCGGCAGATCGAGATCTTCGAGGAGGAGGGCGTCGATCTCTCCCGGGTGCAGCTCGCCCACTGCGGCGACACCGACGACCTCGACCACCTCGAGTCGCTTTTGGAGAAGGGCGTGTGGCTTGGCCTCGACCGCTTCGGCCTCGAGATCTTCCTGCCGTTCGAGCAGCGCATCACCACGGCCCTCGCCCTGCTCGAGCGCGGCCACGCCGACAGGATCTTCCTATCGGCCGACTACTGCGCGACCCTGGACTGGTACTCGCTGGAGGCCGCGAAGGGGATGCTGGAGGGCGGCGCCGAGAAGGACTGGTCGATGAACATCGTCCCCGACAAGGTCATCCCGGCCCTGCGCGAGGGTGGGATGGACGACGCTCAGCTCGAGACGATGCTCGTCTCGAACCCGCGGCGCTGGCTCACCGGCGGCTGACCCGCTCGCAGCTCCCCGCGACGCTGTCGCGGCGACCGACGCGGGCGTGGTCGTCGCCCGTCCCGCAGCGCACCTTGTCGACGCCCGCGCCGGTCGCACGGATCTCATCGTCGCCCGAGCCGCCGCGCGCCAGATCCCTGCCCTTGCCCGCGGCGATCTCGTCGTCGCCGGGGCCACCGCCGAGCCGGTCGGCGCCCCTGCCGCCCTTCACGCAGTCGCCTCCGCCCCGCCCCGAGAGAGCGTCGGGGCCCCGGCGGCCCCTGATCAGATCGGAGCCGGCGGTCCCCGCGAGGACGTCGCGCCCGGAGGTGCCGACGATCCGGCTGCCGCAGCGAGCCACCGGCGGGATCTCGACCGAGCGCAGGATTCCCCAGTTCCCCTCCTCGTCGCGGTAGAGCACGGCGACGTGCGTGGCGTCGCCGACCGTCCCCTCCTCGAATGAGCGCTCGAGGGTGGCCCCGGCGCCGTCGCCCGCGTCCTGCTCGGTGAGCACCGTGCCGTCCTGGGGCTCGTCGATCGGGCCGTCGGCGGCGATCACGCGGTAGCGCGCGGCGGTGCCGCAGAGCCAGTCGTCCCCGGGCGCCGTCCATCGCAGGGACACGGTGTTCGTGCCGGGATCGCGCTCGGCGGTGAGGTCCTCGGGCGAGCCGGGCGGCCTGCCGTCGTGGCCGTAGTTGGCGGTGGAGTGCTCGTCGTGGTGGAAGGTCCACCACTCGCCGTTGGAGCCGCCGCACGCCGGCTGCCCCGTGTCCCACAGGAACGACCATCCCTCGCGGGTGACGGCGCTCACGTCGAGATCGCCGTCGCGGTCGGCGTCGCCGACGGCGGGGGTGGACTGGATCCAGCCGCCGGCGAACTTGGGCCATCCCTCGGCCTCGGCCCCGTCGGGCCCGTAGGCGTGGAGCTGGTAGAGGCCCGTGCCCACCAGCACCTGGCGCTCGGGCCCGCCCCCGGCGACCTGTGCGACCGAGCCCTGCGAGAGGAGCTGGAAGTCGTCCGTGGCGCGCGGATAGCCGGGCACGGCCTGGCCCGTCGCGGGGTCCCACGCCTGCTCGACGTGCGAGAAGGGCAGGTTCTGGTTGGGCGCAAGCAGGTTGGCCGCGCCGTTCAGCGTGAGTCCGCCCTTCAGCACCAGCGGCGTATCGCCTCCGGAGAGGTCGCCCACCGAGGTGTAGTCGGCGAGGTTCAGGATCGGGCCCTGGTCGATGGTGTTTCCGGCGGCGTTCTCGTAGGTGGAGAGCGTCTGGCCGTCGCCGTCCACGAGCCGCGAGCCGCCCGTGGCCGCCAGCGAGGTGGCCGCCGAGACGGAGACCTCGTCGTCGGCGGGGTCGCCGTCGGAGTCGAGCACGGCGGAGTCGTGGCCGGGCAGGACCAGCGGCAGGAGATCGCCCGCGGCGACGCCAACCTCCACCGGCCAGCCCTCGACCGCCTCCCCGTCGCCGTGGAGCGCATATACGGGGTTGAAGCCCGCGGAGGAGGAGATCAGCGCGTTCGGGATCTCGAAGAGAGACGTGGGGAGCTCGGGATCGCCCGGCGCCACCTCGTTCGTCGAGATCACGATCTCGGGCGGGCCGGTGCCGTCGAGCTGGGCGATCGCCGGGGTGGTCACGATCTCCGCGCCGTTCGCCCCCTCGGTCTCGAGCTTCGCGGGGAAGCCCGGCAGGAGCTCGCCGTCGCCGCTCCACGCATAGACGTGCTGGTCCATCGCCCCCGCGACGATGTCGAGCGCGCCGTCCTCGTCGAGATCGGCGAGGGCGGGCGAGCCGAAGAACCCGCGCTTGATGTGGTTCTGCGGCGTGATGGCGCGATCGTCCCGGTTGAAGCACGGCTTCTCCACGCCGGAGTCACAGGGCTCGGAGAGCGCCGGGTCGAGCCGGAGGGGGAAACCGCCGAGCGGGTCCCCGTGGCGGTCCCAGGCGTAAACGTGCTCGCCGGCGGTGGCGATGATGTCCGATTCGAGGTCGCCGTCCACGTCGCCGAGCGCCGGCACCCGAAGCGACTCTCGGGGCGCCTCCAGCGAGGGGTCAAGGCGTGCCGAGCCGGCCAGGGCGATCGGCTGGGTCGTCACGGGCTCGCCGCCGTTGAAGCTCTCGAGCGGCTCGCCGTCGGACCCGCGCACGCTGAGCTCGCCGCTCGACGTGGCCTGGACCACGTCGAGGCGGTTGTCGCCGTCGAGGTCGAAGAGCCGCGGGGAGGCCTCGCCACCCGAGCCCGTGCGCAGGAGCGAGGGATCGGAGCCCGAGCCCACCGGCCGTGGCCAGCCGGGGCGGTTGCCGTCGTCGGCATAGGCATGGAGGGTCTTGCGGTAGCGGCCGATGTTGTCCGGGTTGGCGGCCTCCTGCACCGTGAGGCGGATCTGGAACGCGTGGCGCTCGGGATCGGGCTCTGGGAAGGGATCGGCGGGCCACTCCTGGTCAGCGGTCCCGGCAGGGCGCCCCGCGTCGTTCGCGACGCTGCCGTCGCAGCTCGTGGCGAGCTCCACCAGGAGTGATCGGGGCAGGTTGCCGAACGTGCCGCCGGCCACCGGGCCGCTGCCGCTGATGCCGCCGCCCGGTATCGGAGCGAAGTCATCGTCGGTGGCGTCCTGGCCACATGCGTACTCCACCTCCCAGTCGCCGACCCCGGAGCCCGCGGGGGCGTGGGGGGCGAGCGCGCGACCGCGGATCTCGATGCCCTCGTCCGGCACCCGGTCCACGTTGATCGGCGCGAACCAGTCGGGCGAGTCGATCTGCGCCTCGGGCGGCACGCAGCTCGGGGCCTCGTCGGCGCAGGGCCAGTCCTCGGGAGCTGCGGCGCCGCGCTCGTTCGTGATCCGCGCCATCGCGCCGGCGAGGTTGACGCGGCCGTAGCCGAAGTGCGAGTCCCAGCCCTCGTTCGCCCTGTCCGGCAGGCCGATGGTCCCGGTGTTGAGGGGCCGCACGTCCTCCGCGGTCATCGTGAGGAGCTGGCGGATCTCGTTGCCAGAGAGCGGATCGCCGGCGCCGAAGGTCTCCCGCCCGAACGAGGCCAGAAGTCCGGCGGCGCCGCTCGCCTGTCCCGTGTTCTGTGAGCCCGTGGCGCCCATGAGCACGATGTCGGCCTTCCCGCCGTACTGCGTCAGGTTGGCGTTGCGGAAGAAGCTGGTGGTCGTGGGCTGGCCGGCGGTGCCGGGAGCCACGCACGAGGAGGCGGGCGGCACCTCGTCGCACCCGCTTGAGGCGGCGAGCTGATCGAGCAGCTCCGAGCAGCCCTGGTCGAAGCCGGGGATGTCGCCCGGCCCGAAGGGCACGTCCCCCAGGCCGGGCAGTCCGCCGGCGCCCGTGCAGGTGTCGTTCGGGGCCGTGTCAGGCAGCGACCCGGCCACGTAGACGGCCTCGTTGTAGTTAGTGGGGTAGTTGTGGTTGGCGGAGTTGATGTCGCTCGAGACCAGCATCAGGGCCAGGCCCTTCGAGTCCGCGTAGGTGAAGACGCTGCGCGCGAACTGCGTGTTGGTGAGCCCGCCCACAGCGCCCTCGACCACCGAGGCGCCGTTGTCGGCCGCGTACGCCACGCCCATGGCGAAGTTGTCGGTGGGGACTACGAAGGTGTCCCAGACCCGCAGCGGCATGATGCGGCAGTCCGGGCAGAGGCCGAGCCCGTTCTGGGCGTTGTCCGTCTGCGCCGCGGCCTCCATGGCGCGCCCGGTCCCGTGCCCCGAGGCCGAGCAGCAGCTCGAGGCGTCGAAGGGGTCGTTGTCGTCGTCGAAGAAGTCCCATCCCGCGATGTCGTCGACGTAGCCGTTGGCGTCGTCATCGACCTCGTCGGAGAACTCCGCGATCAGGTCGGAGCCGTCCAGCATCCCGTCGGCCTCCTCGTCGCCCGCCGCCTCGTCGACACGCGGGTCGTCGGCGTAGTCGGAAACGGTCAGTGTGGGGTCGCCGTTGCAGCTTCCCGCCGGGCAGGGCTCGCCCGCGGCGTTCTGCGGCGGCGGGAGCTCGGCCGCGTTCAACGCGACCTTCTCGGTCAGCTCGGGCTGCTGCCACAGGATCCCCGTGTCGAGGACGGCGATCACCACCTGCGGGCTTCCGTCCGAGAACTTCCACGCCGTGTCCGCGCGAACGCCCGCGATCTGAAGGCACTCGGCCGCCTCCGCGAGCGTCGGGTTGCCCCCCGCGTTCTCCGCCTTCACGTTGGCCTCGCGGCCCTGGGCGTCGAGCTGCTCGCAGTCGGTGTAGCGCGTGCCCGTCGTGGCGTGGAGGGCCGGGGACGCGGGCGGCAGGTAGTTGGCCGAGTCGGGGGAGAAGCCGAAGGTGCCGAACTGCTCCTCGAAGTAGCTCGAGCAATCCCCCTCCGCGGTATCGGGGTCGTCGGCCTCGCAGCGGTCGAACTCCGGATCGTTGGGCGTGTTCGCGCGCGGGCTCTCGCGGGGGTCGGCGCCCGGGAACTGCGCCAGGGCGACCGCCGGCACCAAGAGCGCAGCCATCAGCACGGCGGCCACCGCGCCTCGCCCCCGCGCTGCCGAGTCCGGGCTCCGCATCCCGAGGATCACCCTAGACCCGCGGACACCCGGGCGCGCCGGTTCGCGCCGCCACTCGGACTCTGTAGGGTGCGCCGCCGATGGCCGACGCCACCCTTCACACGAACGCCGGGCCGATCGCGATCGAGCTCTTCGACGACGCGGCGCCGAAGACCACGGAGAACTTCCGCAAGCTCGCCGGCGACGCCTTCTACGACGGGCTCACCTTCCACCGCGTGATCAGCGACTTCATGATCCAGGGCGGCTGCCCCGAGGGCACGGGGACCGGCGGTCCCGGCTACACGTTCGAGGACGAGTTCAACGAGAACAAGGTCGTCCGCGGCGCGCTCGCGATGGCCAACTCGGGGCCGGACACGAACGGGTCGCAGTTCTTCATCGTCACCGCCGACGCGGCGCCGTGGCTCGACGGCAAGCACACCGTCTTCGGGCGCGTCACCGACGGCATGGAGGCGGTCGACGCGATCGAGAAGACGCCCACCGGTGGCGGCGACCGGCCGCTCTCACCGCAGGTGATCGAGCGCGTCGAGCTCGACTCCTGAGCCTCCCCGCCGACACCTGAACCCCTTCCCCAAGCGCCTCTCGGGCGCCTGAGAGAACTCTCAGCGCCCTCAAACGTTCCTCTCAGGTCCGCAGGCAACTCTGTCTGCACGCAATCGAAACACCGGCGACAGAGAGCCGGACCAGGAGGTAAGAAAATGCAGTTCCAGACACTCGCTCCCGCTTCCCAGGCGGACGGCAAGCGCTCGAACAGCGGCTCGGGCGGAAACAGGCGCAGGCGGCGACGTCGTCGCCGGCGGCGGCGGAACCGGAGCCGCTCCTAGGTGCAGGACACCACGCGGATGTCCGAGGGTGGTCTCGCCACGGCGAGGCCGCCCTCG
>WUUC01108032.1_pt1 | contig 11551 bp, 11 predicted proteins | sample 6278441 | NCBI WGS metagenome assembly WUUC01 (sample SAMN13675441, study PRJNA597444) | soil metagenome | isolation source: soil | place: USA: Washington | collected 2017-10 | reverse complement strand
GTTCCAGGGTTCCAGGGTTCCAGGGTTCCAAGGTTCGAACGTTCCAGGGTTCCAAGGTTCGAACGTTCCAAGGTTCCAAGGTTCGGCGCGTAAGGATGCGTTCGGTCACGTTCTCAGATCCCTTGAACCTTGAAACGGTGCACGCGTCGGAACGTTGGGCCGGGAACCGTTAAACGTTAAACGACGAACCGCAGCCGCACGTCGAGGTCGCGTTCGGATTTTTGATCGTGAATCCGCCGCCCGTGATGGTGTCAACGAAGTCCACTTCGGCACCCTTCAAGTAGCTCATGCTGACGGGATCGACAAACAGCTTGATGCCGTTCGAATCGATGGTCTGATCACCGACGCCGCCCGAGCCCTCTTCGATCATCAGTCCGTACTGGAAGCCGGAGCATCCGCCACCCTGAACGAACACGCGAAGACCGCTCTCGGTCTTGCCCTCTTCGGAAAGCAATTCTTTGATTTTGGACGCGGCCGACTCGGTGACCGTGATAAAGCTCGGCACCAAGGGCATCGCCGTCGGAGTTTGATATTCGGTCTGCATGAGGCTCATTTTATCAGAATCCCTAAATTGTTGAGGAAACAAGACTTTCCAGCTGCACAGCAGACGTATCCTCGATGTCCTTGTGCAGACTGTTGCCGTGCGCGTCCATGGTCACAATCGCCGGAAAATCACGTAATTGCAGGTGCCACATGGCCTCGGGGGTCCCAAACTCCATGAAAGACACCCCCTCGACGCGGTCGATGCAGCGGGCGTAAAACTGGGCTGCGCCGCCGATGGCGTTCAGATACACCGCCCCAGCGTCTTTCAGCGCGGCGAGCGTCTTGGCCCCCATCCCACCCTTTCCGATGACGGCCCGGACACCAAAACGTCGAATGATGTCCCCCTGATACGGTTCCTCACGAATACTCGTCGTCGGACCCGCCGCAGTCACACGCCAGCCGTTGCCATCTTTCGCGACCACGGGACCGCAGTGGTAAATGACGCTGCCGCGCAGATCGACCGGCGCGTCGTGCGTGGAGAGATGATGATGCACCGCATCACGTCCCGTATACGCGGGGCCGCTTACCATCACGACGTCCCCCACCTTCAACGAGCGAACAGTGGCCTCGTCCAGCGGCGTGGTCAATGCCACCTCGCGACCAGTGCGACGGAAGCCGGCCTGATCCATCATCGGAATAGTTGCAACGGCTGGATCCCGATACAGCCACTGCTTGATCGCGCCAGTGGTCGCGTCGAGCACCACCCCGAGACGCCTGAAGGCCCAGCAGTCATACGCTACCGACACAAAAAAACTCGCGGGAAGCCGATTGAGCGCGCCGATTTTGCAGCCGATGAGCGAAACACGCCCACCAAAGCCCATCGTCCCCACTCCAAGGGTATTTACCGTGCGCATGATTTCGGCCTCGAGATCGGCGAGGCGAGGATCGGTGTTGAGATCGTCGAGCGTGCGAAACAACTGTTCTTTCGCGTGCACATAGCCCGATGTGCGATCGCCCCCGACGCAGACGCCGACGGCTCCGGGCGCGCAGCCTTTACCCTGCGCTTGCCACACAGCATGCAGGATGCACTTACGCACACCATCGAGAGTGCGATCGGCGCGGCCAAGATGTGGCAGCTCGCTCGGTAAGGAGTACTGCGCGTTCATGTTCTCGCAGCCGCCACCCTTCAAGATCAATTTCACTTCGACTTCGTCGTGTTCCCATTGCTCGAAGTGAATGATCGGTGTGCCTGGACCGAGATTGTTGCCGCTGTTCTCGCCCGTCAGTGAATCCACCGAATTGGGCCGGAGCTTGCCGCGCCTGGTGGCCTCGGCTACTGCGTTTCGAATCTCCTGCTTCATCCATATTTGATTGGCGCCGACCGGCGTTTTGACTTCGAACGTCGCCATGCCAGTGTCCTGGCAAATTGCACCTTCACCCGACGCCGCTTGATCGATGTTCTGCCCAATGATGTCGAGCGCCTGCCTCGAACGCGAGCCTTCGGGTTCTTCGTTCATCGCGACGCGCATGGCCGCGCGCGCATCTGGCGGCAGGTCGGTCGACGTCTTGATAATGAGGGCGACGACAGAGTCGAAAAAACTCGGCAACATAACAAATCAGTGTACTACCGCGATTCGGACGACAACGAAGGAACCAACCTGACCAGACTACGTCTTAGATGAGATGCGGCATGCGTTCCGTCGCCTCGCCAAAAACCCCGCTTTCTCGATAACCGCAGCCATCACGCTCGCCGCCGCAATCGGCGCCAATGCGCTGATTTTCTCGGTGATCAATGGCGTCCTGCTCAAACCGTTGCCGTTTGCCGACCCGGCGCGTCTCGTCGGCGTGTGGCATCTCGCGCCCGGCATGATGTCGGAACCGCTCAACCAGGCGCCCTCGACATACTTCACGTATCGCGAGAATGGGCGGGTCTTCGAGGATATCGGCCTGTGGGACAACGGTTCGGTGACCATCACCGGGCGTGGCTCACCGGAACAAATCGACGCGTTGGATGTCACGGATGGCACATTGCCACTGCTGGGTATCAGGCCAATCCTCGGCCGCACCTTTAGCCGCGAGGACGATGCGCCCGGTGGGCCGGCGACGGTGATGCTGAGTCACAGCTATTGGCAGCGGACTTTCAACGGAAGTCCGACCGCTATCGGCCAGCAGCTGATTGTGAACGGCGAGCCTCACGAAATCATTGGCGTGTTGCCCGCGGACTTTCGCTTTTTGCGCTACAACCCGTCCGTCGTTTTCCCGTTCCGTTTCAACCGGGCGGAGATCACGCTGGGCCAATTTAGTTATCAAGGCGTCGCGCGGCTCAAACCGGGCGTCACCATCGAGCAAGCCAACGCCGACCTGGCGCGGCTGATTCCGACGTTGATCGATCGCTTCCCCATGCCACCCGGGTTCTCCCGGACCATGTTCGACGAGCTGAAACTGGCGCCGCTGGTGAGGCCGCTCGAGGTCGATGTCGTTGGCAACATCGGAACCATGCTGTGGATTCTGTTTGGCACGGTCAGCATCGTGTTGCTAGTCGCGTGCGCCAATGTGGCGAATCTGTTTCTGGTTCGCGCAGAGGGACGCCAGCAAGAACTGGCGGTCCGCATCGCATTGGGCGCGGGGAGCGGCCGCATTGCGCGCGAGTTGCTGACCGAATCAATCCTCCTCGCCGTGATCGGCGGGCTGCTCGGCATCGCCCTCGCGTACGGCGGCATTCAACTGCTGGTGTTCCTGGAGCCGGCACGGTTGCCCCGGTTGCAGGAAATTTCCCTCGACCCAATCGTGCTGCTGTTCACCTTAGGGCTCTCGCTCATCGCCGGATTGTTATTCGGTGCTGTGCCTGTTCTTAAATACGCACGTCCGCGCTTGGCCAATGCGCTCAAGGACAGCAGCCGCGGGTCGAGTGAAGGACGTGAGCGCCATCGCGCGCGCAACATCCTGGTAGCAGCGCAGGTCGCTCTGGCCGTTGTCCTCCTGGTCGGCTCGGGCTTGATGATTCGCACCTTCCTGGCCATGCGCGATGTGCCCCCCGGGTTCGTGCGTGCCGAGGAGGTGTTCACAATGCGGATTGCCATCCCTACTGGCGTGGTCAGCGACGCCACGCAGGTCGTGCGCACCCAACAGGACATTGTTCGCCGCCTCGAGGCGGTGAACGGAGTCGAATCGGTTGGGGTCTCATCGTCACTGACCATGGACGGGGGCAGCAGCAACGATCCAATTTTCGTGGAGGACTTTCCGCGCAGTGACGGCAAGCTCCCGCCGTTGCGCCGCTTCAAGTGGATTGGCGAGGGCTACTTCCAGACGATGGGCAATCCGGTGCTCGCCGGCCGCACCATTTCGTGGTCGGACATTTACAACACCACTCCTGTCGTGATGATCAGCGAGAACCTCGCGCGCGAATATTGGGGCGATCCGGCCAAGGCGCTCGGTCGCCGCATTCGCCAGACGCCGAACAACCCGTGGCGCGAAATCATCGGCGTCGTCGGCAACGAACGTCAGGAGGGTGTCACCCAACCTGCTCCGACGATGGTGTATTGGCCCCTGATGATTAAAGACTTCTGGGATTCACCGCTGTTTGTGCAGCGTGGCTTGGGGTATGCGATTCGCACTTCCCGCCTGCGTGATCGGACGTTTATCGAGGATGTGCAACGGGCGGTATGGGCGGTGAACCCCAACTTGCCTCTCGCGCGAGTGCGTACCCTGCAATCGATGTACGACGCATCGATGGCGGAAACGTCGTTCACGCTGGTCATCCTCGGTATCGCGGCGAGCGTCACCCTGCTGCTTGGTGTCGTCGGCATCTACGGGGTGATTGCCTACATCGTCGCGCAACGGCGGCGGGAAGTCGGGATTCGGATGGCGCTTGGCGCCCGGCCCGGGGAAGTGCAGCGGCTGTTCGTTTCACGGGGCATGGTGGTAACCGCTGTCGGCTTGCTGATTGGATTAGCTACGGCTTTCGCATTAGCCCGCATGTTGACCGCTGTGCTTTTCGGCGTCACGCCATTCGATCCGCTGACGTATTCGATGGCAGCTTGCGGTTTGGCACTGGTGGCGCTGGTTGCAACATGGGTCCCAGCCCGTCAGGCCACACGCGTGGACCCGGCAATCGCGCTACGAGGGGAATAGCGCGATAATCGAAAGACAGTGGCGTTTCGAATCGAGCGCGATCCCCTCGGCGAGGTTGCAGTCCCTCCTGACGCGTACTACGGGGCGCAGACGGCGCGCGCTATCGAGAACTTCCCAATTAGCGGACTCACGGCGCCGGACAGTCTGGTCACGGCGACCATTCTCATCAAGCGTGCCGCCGCCGAAGCCAACAAGCAGTTGGGACGGCTCCCCGGAAACATCGCCGACGCCATCATCTCGGCCGCGGACGAAGTGCTCAACGGCAAGTTACGCGATCAGTTTGTCGTCGATGTCTATCAGGCAGGGGCGGGCACGTCGCACAACATGAACAGCAACGAGGTGTTAGCCAACCGCGCCGAAGAGTTCCTCGGGACGCCACGCGGCAGCTACTTTCAGGTGCATCCGAACGATCACGTCAACATGGGACAGTCGACCAATGACGTGTTTCCGACCGCTACACGTCTGGCGCTGGCAATGCGGCATGGAGCGCTGCATGCAGAATGCGCGGCGCTGGCGGGTGCGTTACAGGACCGCGCTGAGGTTTACCGCGATGTGTTGAAGGTCGGCCGCACGCACCTGCAGGATGCCGTGCCGATTACAGTGGGACAGGAATTCGGTGGATATGCTGCCTGCGTCGTCAGTGCTGATCGCGCATTAGAGGCGGCCGCGCCAGCCCTCCTTGAATTGAATCTCGGCGCAACCGCGGTCGGCACCGGCCTCAACGCCGGCGACGATTACACGCAGCTGGCGATTGGCGCGCTCGCACGCCTTACGCGACTACGTGTGACAGCAGCCGAAAATCGCTTTCGCGTGACGCAAAGCATGGGCGACGTGGTCACCTATTCGGGCGCATTACGCAGGCTGGCCGTCGAAGTCAGCAAGATCGCGAGCGATTTGCGTTTGCTCTCGATGGGCCCGAGGGCAGGAATCGCCGAGGTGCGCTTGCCCGCCGTTCAACCAGGCTCGTCAATCATGCCCGGCAAGGTCAATCCATCGATCCCCGAGATGGTCAACCAAGTCTGTTACCAGGTATATGGTTGCGACGCGACGATCACGATGGCGGCCGATGCCGGACAACTCGAACTCAACGTGATGATGCCTGTCATCGCCTGGAATGCTTTGCACGCCCAGCGGATTCTGACCCACGCGATCAAAGCACTACGCGAGCGCACGGTTACTGGACTGGAAGTGGACGAGGCCCGTTGCCGCGAGCTGCTCGATCGGAGCACGGCGATGGCCACCGCGTTGAGCCCATATCTGGGGTACGCGGCCACGGCGGACATCGCGAAAGCATCGGTCGCGACCGCTCGTCCGATTCGCGAGATCGTGCTGGAACGTGGGTTGATGAGCGCCGAAGATCTCGATCGCATCCTGAGCGTCGAGACGATGACACGACCCGGGATACCAGGACGATGAGAGCGATTGCGGTGCTTGTATTGTTGGCGATGGCCGCGAGTGACATCGCGGCGCAACAACAATCGACGCGCCCTCGTCCGCAACCGCACGGCCGTCTATTCCCGCCTCAGGATCTCGGGTTACTCGAAGCGCCGGATCGCGACCTCTGGCAGCATCCCGATCGGATCATGGACGCGCTTGGTATTGCTGAAGCATCGGTGGTGGCGGATATTGGCGCCGGCAGCGGATGGTTCACGATTCGCCTGGCCCGTCGCGTCGGCCCGAATGGCATCGTCTACGCAGAAGATGTGCAAACAGAAACGCTGGCCGCCAACACGCGCCGCGTGCAGAGTGAAGGGCTCACTAACGTGAAGCCGCACCTTGGCGAGCTTAGTGACCCGCATTTGCCGATCGCAACCTTCGATGCGATTCTCATCGTCGATGCGTACCACGAATTCGACGACGACAAACGCGTGCCGTTCTTGAAGAATCTGGCGCGCTCGCTAAAACCGGATGGGCGAATCGGGATCGTCGATTTCAAACTCGAAGGCAGCGGCCCCGGGCCGCCCAATGAGGAGCGGGTCGCGCCCGATGTCGTGGTACGAGACGCTGCCAATGCGGGGCTGCGCCTGCGCCAGCAGGAAACGTTTCTGCCCTACCAGTTCTTTTTGATTTTCGAGTTAAACGCTACCGATCGCGCGAGCCGCGTCCAGCCAAAACCCAAACCGCCGGCAACACTCCGCTCGCGACGCACACCTTGATGAGGTCAGGGACGAGGAACGGGTAAAGACCCGTGGCCAGTGCCGCGTCGAGACCGGCAGGAATCGGCGCCGCAAAGTAAGCTAACCAGAGCACGCCGCCGCCGAATAGCACGACTAGGCCCGCCAGCATGGCGACGACAGAGGTGAGATATCGGCGATCAAAGCCGCGCTCGGCGAGGTATCCGGTCACGAACGCAGCGATGGGATACGCCATCAAATAGCCACCCGTGGGACCGAGCAGGCGCGCCGGCCCCTGCGGTAATAAAGGGGAAGCGGCAAACACCTGCATGCCCGCGATGCCGAGGCCAAGATAGAGGATCTGGCTCAACATACCGAAGCGCGCACCTAATGCCGCGGCGCCGACGAGCACAATCATCGGCTGGAGCGTCAGTGGTACGGGTGTGAACGGGATGTGGATGCTCACCTGGGCCGCGGCCGCCGTCAGTGCCGTGAGAAAAAGCACCGAGGCCAACCGGATGCTCGTCCAGGCGGCGGCTGATGCGGCGCCAACGCTGACGTGGTCGAGCAAAGTCGAGTCATAGGTCACAAACGGTGCACGAGACTGCGGCATAGCCGCGATTGTAGCCCACATGAAACGAGCACTGACAATAGCCGGCAGCGACTCAGGTGGCGGGGCGGGAATTCAGGCTGACCTCAAAACCTTCGCGGCCCATGGCGTGTACGGCACGTCGGCCATCACCGCCCTGACCGCGCAGAACACGCGCGGGGTTACTGGCGTTCATAGCGTGCCCGCGGAATTCGTCACCATGCAGATCGAAGCCGTGGTCAGCGACATTGGTTGCGATGCGGTCAAGACAGGCATGCTCGCGACGTCGACCATCGTCGAAGCGGTCGCCGCCGCGGTCGATGCGATGGAGTTGCCTAACCTGGTGGTCGATCCCGTCATGATCGCGAAGGGCGGCGATCGCCTGTTAGACGAAGACGCGGTGGAGGCGATGAAGACGACGCTGTTGCGACGCGCGCGCGTGGTCACACCGAATCTGCCGGAGGCGGAAGTGCTGGCGGGCATGCGGATTCAGTCCTTCGAGGACATGCGAACAGCCGCGCGTCACATTCTTCGCCTCGGACCGGCGGCCGTCATCGTGAAAGGCGGGCATTTCGATGACCGCGAATCACGTGACGTGTTGATCGATCACGACGGCGAGACGGTGTTGACAGCGCCTCGCTTGGACGTGCGCAACACGCACGGCACGGGCTGCACGTTTGCGGCCGCCATTGCCGCGCGACTTGCCCTGGGCGATAGACTCGACAACGCCGCACGCGCTGCGAAAGAATACGTGACCGGTGCCATGACACACGGCGTCGATGTCGGCGGCGGGCATCAACCCTTAGGGCATTTCTGGCGGACGCGATGATACCTACGACCGATCAACGAGAACGGCTCGCCGTCCTGGGCGCCGCCCGCTGGCGCATTGCCATCATCCTGACGATTGCGATGATGGTGCTCTACTTTGGATTTATTTTGCTGGTTGCGTACAACAAACCGCTGTTGGGCCAACTGATCGTTCCGGGTCTCAGTCTCGGCATTCTGCTCGGCGCGCTGGTGATTGTCGCGTCGTGGGTGTTGATCTACATCTACGTCCGCTGGGCAAATAAGCATTACGACGTTGGCGTTGATCGCTTACGGCGCGAGTTGCATCCTTGAAGATCGCGGCAAGGATCAGCGTTGAGCTGTTCTGATGTATTGAGCGACGAAAGCCACGGCTAATCCACAGATACGCACAGATAACGCAGATCAGGCGCGAGCCGCAGCGGGCGTAGCCCGCTTGCAAGGGCAAGGCGAGGGTCAAAAGAAAGAGCGTCAGCATCTCTCTCCGCGCTTTTTCTTTTGACCTCGCCTTGCCCTTGCCAACCGGCGGCTTCCAGCCGCCGGTGCGGCTCGTTCTCAGCGTGACAGGCGTCCCGGACACATCTGAGCTATCTGCGGCATCTGCGGATGGAGTTGTGTTGGCCGCCGGCTTCCACGGTCACCAGTTATCGTTTCTCACCGCGAACTTGTGGCCGCAGGGAGTGGTGGAGGCCGCGGGATGGTGCGTCGCCACGCGCGCGGCGTGACACCGTAAGCGCGGCGGAAGTCGCGGGTAAAGTGACTGGCGTCGTTAATGCCGACGCTGGCGCGGACTTGTTTGACGCTCAACAGCGTGCTCTCGAGCAAGTCGCGCGCCCGTGCGAGCCGCAAATCGCGAAGATACTTGGCTGGCGCGCGGCCGGTCTCGGCCCGAAACAAATGTGTAAACCTCGATTGCGAGAGGTTGGCGCCAGCGGCCAGTTCACGTACCGACAGGCTTTCGGTGATGCGCCGTTCCATCTCGCCGATTGCCCAGCTCACGCGACCGTCCATGCCATTAACTACCTACAATTCGTTTGCCGTTTGGTCTTGATCGCTCAAGCATCAAGAGGATTTGTTGTTTCGACCTCGAGCGCTCAAACATTGGCGCAAGACCAATGGGCAGGCCGTGCACAAACTCATCCTCATCGCGGGTGCGGCCACGCTGCCTGGGTTCGCCGACTTCGAAGAGGAGCGGGGGAGCCGCAATCCACGGACGAGATTGGGGCGCTATGCGTGCAGCGTCCTGCGCCGCGCGCGCTTTACGCCGCCCGTGCCCGGTGGGGTAAGCGCGGGTAGTCTATACTTCGCGCCCAGTGTCCCCCGGCGAAGCCAACCCGACAGCGATTGCCGGGTTCCTCATTTTCGTCTCTGCCACCCTCCTCATCACCTATTGGGCCTCCCGCAAAACGAAGACCACTGAACACTTCTACGCGGCAGGCCGCAGCATCACGGGGTTTCAAAACGGGATGGCGCTCGCCGGCGACTATATGAGCGCCGCCAGCTTTCTTGGCATCGCCGGGCTCGTTGCGCTGTCTGGATTCGATGGGTTGATCTACTCGATCGGCTTTCTTGTCGGGTGGCCGATCGTCATGTTCCTCATCGCCGAACCCCTTCGCAATCTCGGGCGTTACACCTTCACCGATGTCGTTGCGATGCGATTGCGTCAGGCGCCGGTGCGCGTTGCCGCGGCCACGGGCTCCCTCGCGGTCGTTGCCTTTTACCTGATCGCGCAAATGGTCGGCGCCGGCAATTTAGTGCGATTGCTGTTTGGCATCGACTACGCGACTGCGGTCGTGATCGTGGGCGTGGTGATGGTCGCGTACGTGTTGTTCGGCGGCATGATTGCGACGACGTGGGTGCAAATCGTCAAGGCCGTCCTCCTGCTTGCCGGCGCGTTCATGCTGGCGATGATGGTTCTCGCGCGATTCAACTTCAACCCGCTCACGCTGTTTGCCATGGCCGCGGAGCAATATGGGGCCGGCGTGTTATCGCCTGGTCGATTGGTATCCGATCCGCTCGACGCGGTGTCGCTCGGGCTCTCGTTGATGCTCGGCACCGCGGGCCTGCCACACATCCTGATGCGCTTTTACACTGTGCCCGACGCGAAAACCGCCCGCGAGTCGGTCAGCTATGCGACGGCCTTCATCGGTTTCTTTTACCTGCTGACGTTCGTGCTCGGCTTTGGCGCAATGGTGCTGGTTGGTCAGGACACCATTCGCGCGGTGGATGCAGGCGGCAACATGGCGGCGCCGCTGCTGGCGGAAGTGGTCGGCGGCAAACCGTTTCTCGGGTTCATCGCCGCCGTCGCCTTTGCCACCATCCTGGCGGTGGTCGCCGGACTAACGTTATCCGGCGCGGCTGCGCTGTCCCACGATCTGTGGGTGCATGTGGTGCGTCGTGGCGTCGCCGACGATCGCGAGCAGTTTCGCGTCGCCAAGGTGTCGACGCTGGTCCTTGGCGGCTTCGCGATCGTGCTTGGGATCCTGTTTCAGGGACAAAACGTCGCGTTCATGGTGGGTCTCGCGTTTGCGATTGCCGCCAGCGCCAACTTCCCCGCGCTCGTGCTCTCGATGTTCTGGCGTCACTTCACCACGCGCGGCGCGCAGGCGAGCATGCTGGTCGGCACCGCATCGGCGTTGTTGCTCATCTATTTGTCGCCAACAATTCAGATTGGTGTGCTTGGCGGCACATCCGCGCTGTTTCCCCTCACCAATCCCGGCTTGGTGACCATCCCGTTATCGTTTGCCGTGGGCATCATCGTGTCGCTATTGACACCAGAACCGACTGCCGTCGCACAATTCGCCGCAGTTGAACACCGTTTGCACCTGGGCGACGCGCGGGAACATTGAGGCGGCCGGGGCTGACGCCCAGTCGTCGGTCACTGTTCAGTGGATAAAATAGAACTCGTGCAGCTTGCGCCCACGGCGATCACCACCGCGCCGCTCGACCTCGTTGCGCTGGTTGCCATCGTCAGCGCACCCGGCGTGGGCGGCGTTGCGACGTTTGTTGGACTTGTGCGCGATCACAACCAGGGTCGCCGCGTCCAGCACCTGGTCTACGAGGCATATGAGCCGTTGGCCGAGCGCTCACTCGCGCGCATCGTGGACGAGACGCGTGAGAAATGGCCGTCGGTCGCACTGGCCGTGCATCATCGCGTTGGACAGTTGGCGATTGGCGAGGCGAGCGTGGCCATCGCGGCTGGTTCACCCCATCGCGTCGAGGCGTTCGCTGCCTGTCGCTACGCGATCGAACGCGTGAAGCAGATCGTGCCCATCTGGAAACATGAGTACTTCGACGGTGGTGACGTGTGGATCGAAGGCGCCACTGCGGATCCAGATGACGCCGCCGCGCGCGACGCTGCCTTGAGGATAGCGTGCGCGTGACCGTGCGGCTCTTCGCGCGACTGCGCGATCTGGTGGGCGCCGGCGAA
>WUUC01131885.1_pt1 | contig 11553 bp, 16 predicted proteins | sample 6278441 | NCBI WGS metagenome assembly WUUC01 (sample SAMN13675441, study PRJNA597444) | soil metagenome | isolation source: soil | place: USA: Washington | collected 2017-10 | reverse complement strand
TGTTCATGCCGATGATGTTCATGAGCACGGCCTACGTCCCCAGGGGGAACCTGCCGGCCTGGCTCCAGACGGTGTCGGATTGGAACCCGTACACCCACCTGCTGGAAGCCGCCCGGGTGTTCATGACCGGCACGCCGGCGTGGACGCCGATCTGGAAGGCTCTGGTTGCCGCCTCGGTCATCTTGGTCGTCACCCAGCTGTTCACGGTGATGGTGTTCCGCGGCCTGGTTCGGGGCGACTGACCGGCCGGTGGGAGCCCGCCTCAGCGGTCTTGGCTGGGCCGGTCGAGCACCCACCGGCGGAAGTCTTCGAACTCCCGCTGGATGAGGCCGGACCCGGTTGCGGCCAGGGAGAACACGCGAATCGCGGCACTGAGGTCCAGGAGCGCTTCGGCATCGGCCCACACCTGGAGCCGATCCTTCGCCAGCAGGCTCATCATCGAGGCGGTCCCGTCCACGAGCCGCAGGATGTCTGGTGCCGCGATGGCGACCTCTGCGCGAACGCCCCGAGGGCCCCGGGCCATGACCTTGACCCGGTCGCCCTCGGCGACGACGGCGAACCGTTCGTCGTCCACCCGGTAGCTCGCCGGGACCCGGCCGACGTGGGCTCGAAGGTCCCGGTAACGGACGGGGTCCTGTCGTCGAAGGAGGTCCAGGCATCGACGAAGGTACACCGCGGTCGACCGCCGACCAGGCCGGGTTCGGATGGGCGAGAGCGCAGCGTCAGCCGGCAAGCTCGGCGAACCCCACGTAGGAGAAACCGATCGGCTCGTCTTCAAGCGAACCTCGAACGTCGTACCTCCCCACGAGCTCGGAAACCGTGGTGGTGGTGGAGCCGCTGGGATGGGGGATCACGAACTGCATCGCCTGGTTGACGTCCAGGTCGATCTCGATCCAGTCGTCCGCCTCCCGAGCCTCGATGCGGACGTGCCGAGGGACCGAGCGGCGATTCGGCTCTAGGAGCGACATCAGCCCCGGAACTCGTGGGATGTCGACGTCGGTGAGGGTTCCTCTCGTGCTCATCTCGACGGCGTTGTCCAAGAACACGTGGCTGCACCGGCGGCCCGTCCAGACCATGACCACCATGTCGGACCGCGCCTCCGCCCGGCTGGCGTCCGTTACCTGACCGAACACGATCGACCGGCGGGAGGATCCATTCGCGCGGGCCCCCGATGACTGGATCACGTAGCCCCAGTCCCACCCCATGTCCTGGCCCCAGTTCCAGTACCCCCAGTTGTGGTCGTGGTAGCCGGTAGCCTTCGAGAGCGCGTAGGTTCGCCCTTCGATCATCGCCATCCCGTTCACGGCTAGCGCCGGGACCACGAAGCTGCTGACCACGCCGCCGATGTTCTCGATCCGAACGCCATCCGAGCGTGGCCTCCACTCGGCCTGGATCGAGACGGATCCGTCCTTCAGCCCGGCGCGGACGACGTACCGGCCGTCGCAGAGCTGGACCGAGTTGTCGCCGATGGCCAGGTCCACGGCCCCCGGTGCGAATCGCACCTGGTCGGTGGGGTGGACGTTCATGGTCCCGCGCCACCGGATGCCGTCCCATATGGCCAGGGACACCCCGGCCCGGCCTTGTTCCGGGCTCCGAATGTCCCCGGACATTGCGAGGTTGACGATCCCGTAGAGCCCGTTGGCGTCGTCGTTCAGATTGAAGTGGTGCCATTCGCTGTACCTCTCGGGGTACCCCGGATCGGTTCGGAGCCCCGCGAGCCGATCACCCCGGGCGACGTCGTCGAGCCATCCGATCTTCATGGCTCGACGTCAGCGAAGAAGCGACCCGAGGTTCTGGCTCTGACGGGGGGCGGAGGCGATCCTTTCGCGAGCGGCGTCCGGGGAGCGCGCTGGGCCGGATGGCGGTGCGACGGCCCCCGCAGCCTCGAACGATTCCACACGGGCGCGGATGAGTCTCGCGGCCATCTCCAATTCGGGCGCGTATTGCTCCAGGAAGGTTGCCGGGTCCGCCAAGCCCGCAGCCACCTGTCGGGTGGGGGCGATCAGCGAAAGGATCACGCAGAGGTCGTTCACCAGTGTGCGTTCGATGGTGATGCTCGGGATCCCCGAAGCGCGCCGATCCCCTTGAGATTCGCCGCTGTCGAGCATCTGGCGATGCTGGTCGTCACGTCGCCTCATCGTCCGACCTCACCCGGCGCTGCCGTGGGGCCCGAGGGCGCCTGACGGGCTTTGCAGCCGTGGAACGAGTCCGGCGCGCCGGCCCCGCGTCCTTCGCCGGTCGACGTGCTCGAGGCCGCGGTTCGGAAGGTGTCGACTCCGGAGGCAGAATGTTCAACGCGATACCGATCTCCCTCCCCTCGAACCCGAGCACGCGGACGGTGGTCCGATAGGTCTCGCCGATCATGAACTCATCGGACACGTTCACCACCGCGGATGCCACCGCGCGTCCGTGGGGTGGCACCGTGACCTTGGGAGGCTCGAAAGCCACCGCTGTGGATGGGACCGGGGGCGCCTTCTCCGCGGTCAGAGGATCGGCCTCAAAGGAGACGTCCACCGGCGTGTCGTACTGGTTCTCGACCATGAAGGGGGAATTCACCTGTTGGCCGCGTCGCCCTTCGAGCTGGAGGTCGATCCGGGCCGCACCCGGCATCACCGGGGGCAGGGCGCCCCCGCCCATCAGGGATCGCTCCGCGGCCGAGATGAGGTCGTTCAGGGTCGAGAGGGTGTGGTTGGTGAGGATGGTGTAGGAGGCCAGGTTGAAGTCCAGCCATCGGGCCAGGAGATCCGTGGAGTCCGGTTGCTCCTGCGAGGCGGCTGACTTGGCCGCCAACTTCACCAGCGCGTTGAGCCGGGCCATGAGCTCCACGTTGCCCGCCACGTTCGCCGCGGCCAGCGTCTTCAGCTGCTCCGCGAAGGCCTCCGGCGACCTCGAGCCGTCCATCAGCGGACCACCGGGGTGGTGGGCTGCCGCGGCAGGGCCACTGCTGTGCGGCTGGCGGGCTCCCGGGTCCGTTCCCGGTCCCGGGGCGGGGTGAAGCAGGGCTCGGTGCACTGGAAGTGGTCGTACCAGTGGTGGGCCCGGATGCGGACCGGGGGCTCGCCCTGGACCACCTCGCAGAAGCAGTGGGGCTGCCCTGGGGGACAGAGCTGCTTCGGCAACACGTGGAGCAGGATCTCCACGCACTGCTCGTAGCTTCCGGTGATGACGATCTCCGCGTAGTAGTCGCCCTGGGGCTGCGCCTCGGGAACCGTGTACGACACGCTCACCACGCCGGATGCCCCCGGCTTCAAGTCCAGCTTGGTCGGGGACACGGTGATGTCGGTGGGGTTCCCTGGGCCGGCGAATTGGGTGGCCTCGATGGTGAAGGTCCGAGCCGACTGCGAGGCGTTTCGGACCCGGATGGTGCAGTTGAGCTCCTCCCCGGCTGAGGCGTCCCACGTGATCTCGCACACGCACCGCGGAGGACAATCCACTTCCGGGATCTCGCAACACGCGTCCTTCGCCCTGGGGAACAGCTGAAGCTTCGGTGCCTTCATGCCCGAGATGGCCGGAGCCAGGACGGAGGCCATCTGCTGGACGAAGTCGGTGATGGCGTCCGCCCCCAGCGTCACCATGCGCGGGGCCAAACGGGCGGCGCTCGACGCAGGGTGATGACCTTCGGACGCCGACCTCACGCTGACTCTGCTCATTGCGCCCTCCTGTCCTGGGGGGCCCTGCCCCCGGTGCACTCGATCTTGAACGCCAGAGTGGATCCCAAGAACGGTGTGGACCCGACATACGTCATGCCCTTGACCAGGCCCGTCGGCAGGTGCACCTCGACCTGCAGATCCATGGTCTGGCCGGGGGCAAGCTCCTTGGTCCCGGATTTCACCCTTACCCGTGCCGGCCTTGGGAGTGCCGCTCGGAGCTCACGGGATAGCCGGTCTCGGACCAGCTCACGGCTCTCTTCGGGGGGCGTGTCGCGCAGGACGGACATGACCGCGTGGGCCGCCCAACCGGGTTCGCGAAGGGTGAGGGGCAGCCCGGTAGGCACGCGGTAGGCGACATTCCCCCGATTGGTCGCCACGACGACGTGCGAGAGCGACTCGCCTGCCCTGCCCGACAGCTCGACAGGCCGGGGGCGGAGGTGGACGCCGCGGGACGCGAACACGTGAAGGATCGCTGACTCTCGCTGATCGCCGCTGAGCAGCTCAATCTCGTACGTCCCGGGGGGGGTGATGGGATCGACCGTGACCTGGGCATGTGCGCGGGCGGTTGAACCTGGAGCGAGGCGAATCATGAGACGGACGTCCCCGATGGCTGGGATCGATCTCCCTCGTTTGGCCCGGCGCTCCGCGGTGGGGATGGCTTTGATCCTGACTGGGAGATCGGAGACATTCGTTAGCTCCACGTCTCCGGTCAACAGTGGTGGTCTGCCGGCGAAGATGAACGGGCCGGGCCCAAGTGTCCATTGCTCTGCCGGCAACTCAGTCCTGGTTGTCATCACACGCCTCCTACCTGCGGGGCGATCAGAGGCACTCCTCCGTCCGGTGGGGTACATAGTCCTCGACGACGACCATGCTCTCTCCGCACACGGAGAAGCTCACCACCTCCGTGCCGAGAGTGCACAGCGCGAATTTCATGTTCACCGGGAAGTGAACACGCGTGGGCTTCATGGAGGTCTGGAGATGGAGGTCGATCGTCGGAAGCTCCTTGATCCGGATGTCGTTCAGACCCATGTCCACGGTCGACTTGCTGGTCAGCGTCGACGTGCTGGTGAGCGTCGATGTGCTTTCCAGGGTGATCGTCGGGATCTCCCCGATCTCCTTGATCCGGATGTCGTCCAAACCCATGTCCATGGCCCCGTTCATGGTTGTGTGAAGGTCCCATGGGTCTGGGAGCTCTGGAACACCCATCTCGCCCTCCTTCGTCGATCCGCCTCGTCTACAACTCCCTGTGGATCACGTAGTCGATCACCTGTTCCAGGAACTGCCTGTGCGGTGAGTCGTGCACCTCCGCCAGCTCATGGCTGAAGATGGTCTTCGCTTGGCGAGCGAACTCGACCGACGCCTCCCGACCGTACTCCAGGCAGCCATGCTTGCGCATCAGCCTGAGGATCTCATCGACCTCCTCATCGGTCTTGTCCTCGCGCTGCTTCGACAGGATGCGCACGACCCGGTTCCGCTCCCGCTGTGAGGCCCGCTCGAGCAGCTTGATCAGCATCAGGGTCCGCTTGCCCTCACGGATGTCGCCTGCGGTTTCCTTCCCGTACTTCCCCTCCTCTCCCAGTAGATTCAACAGATCGTCCTGGATCTGAAACGCGATGCCGAGGCTGGACCCGAATCGGGTAAACACGTCGAGGTCCACCTGGAACCCCCCACCGATGAGGGCGCCCACCCTGCACGGTGTGATGCACGTGTACCAGCACGTCTTCTTCAGGGTCATGAGGTGGTAGTCGGGATCGGACAGGTCCCACTGCCGGTTCTTGACCCAGTCGAGCTCCATGGCCTGGCCTTCGACAGATTCCCGGCCCATCCGCTCGATCTCCTTGAACACCCGAAGGGTCTTCTCCAGGCCGATGACCTCCAGGTTGGCCAGGAGCGGGGTCATGGTCAGGACGTTCAGCGCGTCGCCGACGTTGATGGCGATGGCGATCCCGTACTTCTGGTGGATGGTCGGCGCCCCTCTGCGATGGATCGACTCGTCCTCGATGTCGTCGTGGACCAGGAATGCGTTGTGGAACAGCTCGAGGGCCGCGGCCGACTGGAGGGCATCGCGGATGCCTCCGCCGAAGGCTTGACAGGTGGCCAGGCACAGGGCAGGGCGAAGGCCCTTCCCCGCCCGCAGCGGATACTCGGCCAGTCGTTGGGCCAGCGTCTCGTTGAACCCCTTGCCGGCGATGATGGTGCCGATCTCACCGATGACCACGTCGCGGTAGTGCAAGAGCTGGTCGGCGAAGGGGAGGTGACCGTCCACCGAACCCGAGCCGTTTCCCGAGACGGCCTCCGGGTAGTCCATCCCGGCGTGCGCCCGGTCCGGCCGGGCCATGGTGGCCGAGGCGCCCCTCATTCCCCCAACACCTGCATCAGCACACGCCGCTCCCGGGCCCGGTCGCACTCGAAGAAGAACACGCGCTGCCACCGTCCCAGCTGAAGCTCACCTTCCACGATGGGAATGGCCTGCGACGCGGACCCCAGCAAGGCGTGGCGGCAGTGGCCGTGGCCGTTGGGGACGGCGTGATCGTCTTCCAGGTTGTCCACTCGGAGGTCCGGGTCGTCGTGGAGATACCGACCGCTCGACGGGACCAGGTGATCCATGAGGCCGGCGAAGTCGGCGGCAAAGCCAGACTCGTGTTCGTTGATGATGATGGCGCCGGTGGTGTGAGGGGAGAACACCACGGCCAGACCGTTCCTCACCCCGCTGCGCTGGACGAGGTCGAGGAGGTCTGCGGTCACGTCCACGAAGTCGTGACTCTGGCGGGTGGTGAAGCTGTGGTTCTCGAGAACCATCTGCATCAGCGCTGCCCCGCGCCGTCGTTTGGCCGCAGCTACCTGAGTCCGGAACATACACCTGGTGAACGTGATGTCATGACGGACATTGGGGTGATGCGAGCTGTCAGCCATTCGGCTGATACCTGGGTCCGGTTGGCATCAGCCGATCACATGGTGGCCGGATCCTTCTCCCGAATCTCCGAACGTCTCCAGGGCCGGGGATAGCCATGGGGTGAAGGAGGCAGGGTCACGGGACAGCTCCGACCGGAGATCGGCAAACGTCGTCCATCGCCAATCCGATACCTCGGTCGGGTCCGGCGCCGGGGTGCCATCGAACCGGCCCACCAGGACGTGGTCGTACTCGTGCTCGACCAGCCCCGATCCCGGATCCTCGGCCCGGTACGTGAAGCGACCGACCTCCTCCAGCCGAACGGTGAACCCCATCTCCTCGGCCAGCCTTCGCTCCGCTTCGGCATGGATGTCCGCGTCCGGCCGGGGGTGGCTGCAACAAGCGTTCGACCACAAGCCCCCGAACGTTCGCTTCTCCGGTGACCGTCGCTGGAGAAGGGTGCGGCCGCGCGTGTCGAAGACGAAGATCGAAAAGGCACGGTGGAGCCGGCCCTCGCCTCGGTGAGCTCGCAGGACGTCGTCGCTCCCGATCGAGGTGCCCCTGGTATCGGTCAGATCCACCAGCCGGCGATCCTGCCGTCCCGGCCGGGGGGCGACATCTTCGCCTCCGCCCATGTTGGCGGCATGTTTGGCCGATCGTCCTGTCGGGTCAAGCCGGCTCGACCACAGCCTTAACCGTCCGATGGGAGAGCCCTGAACTGCCCTTGGGGCGGGCCCGTATACCTTCGGATGGCCCGATCAACGCTAGGGGGAATCCGATGGACGGCAGCGCAGAGATGGGTCAGACATTGCCCCGCGGCCTCGCGGTCGCGATCAGCTTGGTTGCCCTGTTGACGCTCGGCTTGCTGTCGGCCACCCCCGCCCATGCGCAGGGCTATTCGTTCACCAAGGTGGCGGACAGCGCCGAGGACGGGTTCGACCCTGTCAGCTTCGGTTGCGTGTCCATCAACGCTCCCGGGGACGTCGCCTTCCGGTCGGGCCGGGTCGCCGCCGATGGCTTCAACATCACCGAGGGCATCTATCGAGCCAACGCCGCGGACGGGTCTCTGACCACCATCGTGGAGAACGAGCGGCGGTTCGATTTCATCGGGAGAAACCCCTCCATGAACGACCTCGGAGCGGTGTCCTTCGCGGCCAACCTCGACCGGGGAGAGGAGGCCATCTTTCGGAGGAGCGGAGGCAGGCTGCGGCCCATCGCCACGACGGCAGGGCGGTTCAACTTCTTCGGCTTCGACACCTCGATCAACAACAGCGGCGTGGTCGCGTTCAAGGCCGAGCTCGATCAGGACTTCGACGAGGGTCTCTTCTCGGGTTCCGGAGGCAGGATCACCACCTATTACCTGGCCTCGAACACCGCGTTCGACGGCTCAGACTCCCGTCCCTCCATCAACAACCTGGGAGACATCGGGTTCGAGGAATCGGTGAACTTCGATAGCGGCATCTTCGTCACCGACGACGGGGGATTCGCCGTCATCGCTCAGCCCGATCCGGAACGCGTGGTTCAGGAACCCACCCTGAACGACGCCGGCACCGCCGCGTTCGAGACCTCTTTCGTGGACCCGGAGACGGGCGAGTTCGTGACGGCCATCGTGACCGGCGACGGCGGCCCCCTCGCGCCGGTGGCCTCCACGCAGGGACCGATCGGGTCATTCGGCTTCCGGCCGCCGTCGATCAACAACGACGGCGACGTCGCCTTCCTGGCCACGCTCGACGACACCGTCACCACCGGCATCTTCGTTCGCTCTGCCACCGGGAGGGTCCAGCGGGTGGTCCGAACGGGCCAGACACTTGACGGTGCCACGGTCCAGAGCCTCACGTTCTGCGAAGAGGGGCTGAACGACTCCGATCAGGTGGCGTTCGCCGCCACGCTGGAAGACCCGGCCGTGCCGGAGGGATTCCGGGTGGCCGTGTTCAGGGCCACGCCGGCCCCATAGCCCGACAGCCCCACCGGATTTGGCAAGCTAGACGAGGCATGCCTGATCCGAAACGAGTCCATCGAAAGGTCGTTGAGTTCGCCATGGGGCTGCCCGGGGCGTGGGAGGACCACCCCTGGGACGAGGTCGTGGCCAAGGTCGGCAAGAAGGTGTTCGCCTTCTTCGGGCAACCCGACGGTGAGTGGGGGCCGGGGATGACGATCAAGCTTCGCGAGTCGCACAGCGAGGCGCTCGGGGTAGCCGGCGCCGAGCCGTCGGGGTATGGGCTGGGGCGCTCGGGCTGGGTCAGCATCCAATTCGGCGACCGGACTCCCCCCACAGGGGTCCTCACCGACTGGGTGGAGGAGAGCTACCGGCTGATGGCCCCGAAGAGATTGGTCGCCGAGCTCGACGAGCGAGGTCAGTAGCGAGGCCGGCGCCTTCGCTCAAGGAACGACGGCCAGGGCGTCGATCTCCAGAAGGACCCCAGGGCGAACCAGCGCCGAGACCTGAACTGCCGTGCTGGCCGGAGGCCGGGCCGTATCGATGTAGCGGTCCCGGACCTCCCGGATGGCCGGCAGGAATGCCACGTCCGTGACGAAGAACCCGAACTTGATGACGTCGGCGAACGTGGCGCCGGCCGCGGCCAGGGCCAGTCGCAGATTCTCGAACACCTGCTCCGCCTGCGCTTCGGGATTGCCCGCACCGACCAGGTGACCTTCGGGGTCTATCGCCACCTGACCGGCGATCGCCACCAATCGCCCGGTGGCCTCCACGGCGTGGCTGAAGCCGAACCCGGGCGCCATGCCCGGGGGAGACACGTGATGCCGCAGCGGTGATTCGTCTCCCATCGGAGCTCAGTCGGGCCCCGACATGGGGCTTCCGTCCAGGCCGCGGAAGGCTCCCGCCGGAGTCGCGGCCACCGTGAACGCTGCACCCGCAGGATCGGTCACGACGGAGAACTTCCCGATGGGGATCTCCATCGGCGGCAGCACCACGCGCCCGCCCAGCTCCTCCACGCGAGCCGCGCTCTGGTCCGCGTCGTCCACCATGAAGGAGATGGTCCACCCCGCCGAGTCACCCTCCTCGGGCCGAGGGGCATGCGCCCCTCCGATCAGGTACGGGCCCAGGGTGAAGGCGATTCGGGGGATGTCGACGGGGACGTCTCCCGCCTCCCATCCGAACAGGTCGCCGTAGAAGCGCTTCGCCCCCTCCAGGTCCGGAGTGGTCAGCTCGTTCCATGCCCACGCCCCGACCTCGTTCACCAGGCGGGCGCCGGCGTAGCCCTCGGACTGCCACAGGCATGTCACCGCGCCGGCGGGATCCTTGATCACCGCCATTCGAGCGGCCCCCGGCACGTCGAGCGGCTCGAGCACCACCGTGCCCCCCAGATCCCTGGCCCTCGACACCGTGGCGTCCACGTCGTCCACCGAGACGTAGGAGCTCCAGTCGGTGCCCTCGTCCTGGGAGTGGCCGTGCATGCCGGCAACCTCCTTGCCGTCGAGTCGGCACATCGTGTACGTGTCCGACTCGCCGCTGGGGACGTCGGTGAACTCCCAGCCGAACAGGCCCCCGTAGAAGGTCTTCGCTCCATCCACGTCGGTGGTCCCCAGGTCGATCCAACAGAAATGCCCGTGTGGGTACCTCGTCACCTCGCCCATGGTTCCTCCTTGGATGCTCGGGCGAGGCTACCGCGACTCGGTGCCGAGGGTCTCGGCCGGGAATGCCCGAAGCCGCGACCGGACGACGGCGACCAGCATCTCCACCTCCGCACGGGGGAGTTGCTCGGGCGCTCCGCGATACCGGACGGCCAGAGCCCGGTCGACCACCTCCGGCCGCTCCAGCCGCTCCCGGGCCCATGACCCGGCAGCCCTCTTCGAACACCAGACGCCCTCGTCGAGCCATCGCCAGGCCCGACAGGCGTTGAGCACGGTCTGCACCCCGTCCTCATCGTGGGCCAGGTGCCAGTCGAACGACCGCGACAGGGCGTCCCGGACCGCGGACGACGGTATCGGGGGGAACACGTCGGGAGGACCAGGCCCCGCGAGGGTCCGGGCCTGAGCGCGGGCCTGATCCAGGTCCAGGACGAACCAATGGGGTGGCTCCTCCGCGAGGTCGAATGCCACGTGGTCGGCCTCCCCGGCCCCGGTGTTGAGGTTCAGCTCGAACCGCCACGGCTCAGGGGACAACAGCCGCTCGGTCGAGTACACGACCAGCTCCAGTCGTCGGGCGGGGCAGGTGAAGGTGGCGTGGGAAAGCCTCTCCGCCAGGCGGGCCTTGGACGACCGGTCCAGCGAGCCCCGGGTCACCACCGCCACGTCGAGGTCGCTCAGGCCAGGTGTGAAGTCTCCGAGCGCCCCGGACCCGATGACGTACGCCCCCACCAGGTCCCCGCCCAGGGCCGTGCGGACCCGATCGACCAGGCGGACCAGATATCTCTCCTCCGCCGCCCCGAGCTCGCCCTTCCCCGCCACGGGTCGGAGTGTGGCCCGGCCTGGACCTTCGGGTCGAGCCGTACTCCCCTGGGAGTACCTCGAATGCCTCCCCGGGGACGACGACAACGCACGCTTCCGGGCCGACCATCGAGTCGACACATCCGCACGAGGAGGTGACGAGATGATCGGAGTGCTGGCACGTGAAGTGGGAGCGTGGGGCTGGCTCTGGCCGCTGTGGATCATCGCGGTCTGGGTCGGCGTGTTCTTCCTGTTCGGATTCCTGTTCCGACGCCGGGGCCGCGCGTGGCACGACCATGACGCGGCCGTCTCCGCGGAGGGAGTCCTGGGGGAGCGCTACGCTCGCGGCGAGATCACCGAAGAGGAGTACCGGCAGCGCCGGGACGTCCTTCGGCGCAATCGGTAACCCCGCCCGGGAGGCATACCCTGATCGCATGAGCTCCCGGCGCTGGCGGCCGCCCCGGCACGGCCGGTTCGACGTTCCGCTGGCGCTGGGGCTCGCGATCATCCAGATCGTCGGGACCCACTTCGCCTCCCACCGCCAGATCCCCCGGCGTCCGCTGGACCTGGCCGGATACCTGCTGCTCCTGGCCGGTCCGGCGGCGCTGGTGGTCCGGCACCGGTGGC
>WUUC01019542.1_pt1 | contig 11553 bp, 9 predicted proteins | sample 6278441 | NCBI WGS metagenome assembly WUUC01 (sample SAMN13675441, study PRJNA597444) | soil metagenome | isolation source: soil | place: USA: Washington | collected 2017-10 | reverse complement strand
GAGCTGGCCTGCCACGTTCAGGGAGCGCGGCCCCCATTCACTGCAGAGGCGATCGCCGATCGGGCGTTCGAGCGCCGCGCCGAGCACGACGAGCCTTACGTTCGGATCCTCCCGCAGCAGTTCGCGGCCGACTGTCTCGTAGCGGTCTTCCGGCCATGTCTTCGCCTGCATCTTCGAACCGGGGCCGAAGGCAATCAGCCGGCATCCCGAAAAGCCTGCACCCTCCACGATCGATTTCGCGCGCAGCCGCTCCTTGTCATCGGGCTGCAGCCCCGCGTCGATCAAATCCGTCGGCACGCGCGGCAGATCGGCCGCGATCCACGCCAGGAGCCGCGCCGATTCTTTCTCGAGCCGCACCAGCTTTCCCTCACGGTCGCGAACCGGATACGTGCCGGTCGCGCGCAACCCGACGATGTCGCTGATGCCGCAGATGTACCTGAAGAAGAAGCGGTCGCGCTCGACCTGCCATCGCGTGCGCGGCATCGGCGGCAGGTAGTACAGCCGGTGCGGCGCAAGGCGCCGAATCTGTTTCGCGAGCGCCAGGTAATCGAGCGGCGTTGCCGGAATCGGCAAGTACCGCACGCCGGCGAAGAGCCCGGTGGCGCCCAGGACGTCCCAGGCGGTGACGGCGCCGCTTGCCGCATGGCGATCGGTGAGGAGCACGAGCGCGTCCTCTGGATGCGCCGCACGAATGGCGCGGACCGCCGGAACGCTCTCGAGCGTGTCGCCGAGCTGGCCGATGCGGAAAACCAGAATCGTCTTCACCGGCCTGCGTGCACCGTTGCCGGGATCTTCGCGATGACCGAGCAGAGCGTGTCGACGACTCTCTCAGCCTCGCTGTCCAGCAGCTCGGGGCAAAGCGGCAGCGAAAAGATTTCCGACGCGAGCCGCTCGGCCGCCGGCAGGTGCGGCTTGCGGGCGAGGAGCGGCTGGAAACATTCCTGCTGATGAATCGCCAACGGGTAGTGAATCCCCGCTCCGATACCACCTGCCTGCAGCGCCGCCACGATTCGGTCGCGGCCTCCGTCGAGCGCACGAACCACGAAAAGATGGTACGCATGACGGCTCGTCCACGGCCCCTGCTCTATCGGCCGCAGGCGGTCCGCAAGCGGCGCCAGTGCCTGCCGGTACCACGCGCCGACCTGATTCCGCCGGTCGTTCCACGCGTCCAGGTACGGCAGCTTCACCCCGAGGACCGCCGCCTGGATGCTGTCGAGGCGCGAATTGAATCCCATCCGACTGTGCACGTACTTGGTGGGCGATCCCCAGTTTCGGAGAAGTCTGATTTCCGCCGCGAGTCCATCGTCGTTGGTGGTGATCGCACCGGCGTCGCCGTACGCCCCGAGATTTTTCCCCGGATAGAAGCTGAATCCACCGGCGACTCCGATGGTGCCGCAGTTGCGGCCCTGATATGCCGCGCCGTGCGCCTGAGCGGCATCCTCGATCACGTGAATGCCGCGATCGGCGGCCAGCGCGATTAACGGATCCATGTCCGCGGGCTGGCCGAAGAGATGTACCGGGATGATCGCGCGCGTCCGCTCGGTAACAGCCGCGCGCACAGCGGACACGTCGATCGTCGCCGTCCGCTCGTCACAGTCGACGAGCACGGGCATCGCGCCCGCGGACCACACCGCCTGCGCCGTGGCGATGAAGGTATTGGCCGGCACAATCACTTCGTCGCCAGGCCCGATGCCGAGCGCGCGCACGATCAGGTGCAAGGCGTCGGTGCCGCTGGCCACGCCGATGGCATGGCGCGTTCCGACATACGCGGCAAACGCCGCCTCGAACTCGTTGACTGCGCGGCCGAGGACGAAGTCCCCGCGCGCGCACACCGCTCCGATCGCACGCTCGACCGCCGGCGCAAGCCGTTCGTATTGACGCGTCAGATTGACGAGCGGAATAGAAGTCACGATCGCTTTCTCGAGCGCGCTCGCGAAACGCCTGACCTGCGCCGGTCCTCGCGCAGTTCTCCGGGCTTCCGTCGCGACGGCAGCGGCCGCGCCGGAACGCCCACGACGACCGCGCCGGGCGCCACATCCTCGACGACGACGGCTCCGGCACCCACGCGAGCGCCTTCGCCGATCGTGAGCCCGCACAACACGACGGCGCCCGATCCGATCGAGGCGCCGCTCTTCACGAGCGTCGGTTCGAGCGTCCAGGCGCCGGTCCGCGCCCCTTCCGTGCTCGGATGGCGATCGTTGATGAACGTCACGTTGTGGCCCACGAACACGTCGTCTTCGATGCGGACGCCGCTGCAGATGAAGGTGTGGCTTTGAATGCGGACGCGCCGGCCGATCACGGCGTCGCGCTGGATCTCGACGAACGTGCCGACGCGGCTTTCGTCGCCGATCTCGCACCCGTACAGGTTGACGAACTCGAAAAGGGTGACGTCGCGTCCGAGCTTCACGTCGTCCGCGACGTTGACGAACCGGCGTCCCGGGATGTCCATCACGCGTGCACCTCGGCGCTGACCGCCACCCGGCGCCCTTCCGTCTGGAGCGACTGCTGAATCGCCTCGAGGCAGGCGACCACGCGAACGCCGGCATCCGCTTCGCTTGGCGTCGGTGTGCCGTCGGCCAGGCGGCCGATGAACGCCTCCGCCTGTACCCGCAGCGGCTCCTGCAGAATGAGCTTGGGAATGACGATGTCGGCATCGCGCAGACTGAGCTGAAACTCGCCGAACGAGTCGTAGTAGGGCTTCTCCATCAACCCCTTGTCGTACACCCGCACCGGCTCGAGCGATTCCATGTCGTTCCAGGTGACCATGCGCTGGGTGCCGACGAGCGTCAGCGTCCTGATCTTCTGCGGGTTCAGCCAGCTCGCGTGGACGTGCGCGAGCACGCCGTTGCCGTATTCGAGCGTGACGAACGCGACGTCCTCGCGCGGCGTGCCGAGCAGGCAGCTGCCGGTCGCGGACACCCATGAGGGCGCACGGCCGAAGAGATAGTCGAAGATCGTGAGCTCGTGGGTGGCGAGATCCTCGACGACGTTCACGTCGGTCCGGATTGGACCCAGGTTCGCGCGCGTGGCGTGCACGTACTGGACCGCGCCGAAGTCTCCGCGCGCAAGCCGTTCGCGGACGAATCGAATGCCGGCGTTGTAGAGAAAGACATGGCCGTGCACGAGGACGCGTTTCGCTGCATGAGCTGCCGCACGCAGCGCGAGTGCATCGTCAAGCGAGGTGCACATCGGTTTTTCGAGCAGCACGTGTTTGCCTGCGGCGAGCGCAGCGCGAGCGAGATCGAAATGGGTGCGCGCAGGCGTTGCGACGACAACGGCATCGACGTCCGGTCGGGCAAGGAGCGTGTGCGTGTCGGCCAGGATGTCGACGTCCCGGTACAGCGAGGCGACGTGCCGCCGGCGATCGGCCGACGGGTCGGCCGCGGCAACCATGCGCGCGCCCGGGCATTGGCTGAACACGCGCACGTGATTGGGCCCCCAGTGGCCGAGGCCGATCACGCCGATACCGAGTGCTTTTGTATCCTTCACGGCAGTCATGACGTTTTCGACCTTCATACCGCGGCGGCCAGCGTGGCACGTCCGCACGCTTTGTCCAGAATGCCGGCGAGCGCGCGCGTGGACGCACGCGCCGTATAGCGTTCGACGGACGCCGAATCGGGCACCCGGCGCTGCGCCGTCGCAAGGCGCTCGATCGCACGAGCGATCTCGGGGACGAGTCGATCGATCTCTTCGGTCGTCCTGAAGGTAATCACCGACCCGGCGGCTGTCTCCTCGATCACGCAACGGATGCTCGACTCCGCGTGGCACAGCGCGAGGATCGGACGGCCCGAGACGATTGCGGGATACAGCTTGGAGGCGTGGTAATACGCGTCGGTCGAGCCGGTGACGAGCACGATGTCGCACGCATTCAGGATGGCCAGCGCCTGCAGATACGGCACGCGCTCGGGGATCTCCGACACGATCTCGGCCATCCTCATCTCGCGCGCCATGGGAACCACGGAGTGTCGATCGCGACCCCACGTGAGATTGCTCGTGCCATAGGCGCGCAGGCGCAGGCGGCGGCCGGTGGGCGATCCCGAGTCGCGCAGGACGCTGATAGCGCGAAGGACGGCGCCCATGAGAGGCCTGCCGGTCGGCTGCAACGCACCGGTGAAGGCGATCGTGACCTCCTCGCCGCCGCCCACGAAGTCCGGAGGCATGATGCCGTGTCGCACCGCCGCCGCGATGTCCTCCGGCTCGGCGCCGTAAGGCATCGCGGTCATGGAGTCGGCCGCGAGCCACCGATAGCGGAGCCGCAGGTCTTCGAGAATTCCGGGGGAGACCGCCGTGATATGAGCCGCCTGTCGCAGCACGCCAGGCTCAATGGCGGCAGCCGCGCGATGATGGAGCCATCCTTTTGACGGAAAGCGATGGGAGGCCGTCCAGTCGGAGATCCACGGATCGATGTAATCGACGATGTACGGAACGGCGCGGCGCCGCTTCAGCCAGGGGCCGAGCACGAACGAGAACCAGGGAGGCCCAAAGAGAACCAGAGCGTCAACTTGCCGTGCTGCGGCGATTGCCGATAGCCGCCGACCATGCGAGGCGAGGGTCCGAAGGCCCGGATCACCGGTAATCCGCACAGGCGTCATCCGGAGAGCCGCGGTACGGACGACGTCGAGCGCAGGGGCGACCAGGCTCTCCAGCGTCGGGTCGATGGGCCCCTCGATATCCTCCGGGCGCATCGTCAGCACGGTGGGCGTCCAGCCGAACGCCGGGAGGTGCTTCGCAAACAGCCGCGGGCGGTGCCCAGCGGCCGTATTCGCCGGCGGAAACTCCGGGGCAACCAGCACGACTCGCATGTTCATGTGCGCGCGGCCTCCCAGTCGGCGGACGGAAGCCGTTCGGCGTTCACCCTGCTTACCACGTCGATCAGGGCGCGCTGCTCGACTTCCCAGTTGAACCGCGAGTGGCCGAGGCGGAACGCTTCGGTCCGCCTCCGATGAAGACTGCCCGGATCGCGTGCGACCTCATTGATCCGGCGCGCGAGCTCGCGGGAGTTGCCGGGCGGGTATTCGAAAGAGATGTCGGGCATCTCAGCGAGGACGCTACGATGGCCGCGCGTTGCCGTGGCGCCGACCACGAGCCCGGCCATCACGTACGTGTAGATCTTGTTGGGCACGGCCATCTCGTGGTTCTCGCAACAGGGCTGCGTCAGCACGAGGCCAATATCGTGTTCGGCGGCCGCGCACACCACGTCACCGGGCGCAGCCAGATCGTGCATGAAGACACGGTCCGCGACGCCGAGCGACTCGATCAGCTGACGCAACTCGCGCTCGAACCCGGGAAGGATTCGGCCGCGCAGGTGCAGCTGGACCGGCACTTCGATCAGCGGCAGCGCGCGAATGGCGTCCTCCACGCCGCGCCGCGGACCGAGGGAGATCGAAAACCAGTACAGGGAAAGAAACGACCGCGCCACTCCGTAGCCCGGCTTCATGTCGCGCGGCGCATCGGCGACAGAGGGCGCGTTCGCCAGATAGACGGCGTTGCGAACGTCGAGACGGTCGGCGAGCCACCGTCCGAACTCGGGCGAGGCAATCGTGACGTAATCGGCGTCTGGAATGAACGACCGCTCGACGTACTGAACGAGCGCCCTGTGCGCCGGATCGTCGATGCCCTCCCCGAACTCCTCGCTGAGCACGTCCTCGCAATCGAACGCCCACCGACAGCCGAGCCGCGCGGCCGCATGATGCGCCACGGCGAGCATGGGGTGCGTGTGCGCGACGATCAGATCCGGCGCCTCGCGAAGAATCAGTCGCGTCGTTTCGACTGCCGTTCGCGCATACGCGAGCGCCGCGACGCGTCGGCCGCGCCGAACGCCGCGCCAGACAGCCTTCGCGAGCTTCTGTCGTGCGCCGGAGATCAGCCATGCCGCGCGCCCCGACACGCGTTCGATGTTCACCTCTTCAAGCCGCCACGGCTGTCCCGCCGCGAGCGACCGGTCCAGCACGCTCTGTTCAGGCCGCAGTCGGACCGCGATGACGCGGACGTCGTGCCCCGCCGCGGCGAGCGCCTGCGCCTCGCGCACGATCCGCGGGTTGTTCAGGAGTTGGTGCGGTGTAATCGAGCAGATGCGCACCTACATGCCCTCCCGCCGGCCTGCAGCGGCTGCTGCCCACCCGGCCCAATGCTGCTGCACGACATCCAGCAGCACCTGTTCGACGCCGGTAACCATGCGGTCGACCGTGAACCGGGACGCCACATGCGCGCGCGCGCGGCGGCCGATGTCCGGATCCGCGGCGGCGCGACCGGCGGTGGCGAGCAGAGAGTCGGCAAGCGCATCCGGCCGTCCAGGCTCGCAGAGCCACGACGCGAACTCCCCGGTGAGGATCTCGGAGATTCCGCCAACCCGGGTCGCGACGACCGGCGTTTCGCAAGCCATCGATTCGATCACCACGCGTCCGAACGGCTCGGACCACCGGCTCGGAAGCACGGTGAGGTCGCTGGCGCTGAACAGCTCCGGCATGTCGTGCTGGTGGTCGATCCAGATGACGCGGTCGGCAGCGCCGAGACGCTCCGCGAGCCCGCGCAGCTCCGAACGATACGGCCGCAGGCGCCCATTCGTGCGAGCTTCATCTCCGGCGAGGACGAGGTGCGCGGGCCTGGCGCGCGCGACCTGAGCGAACGCTTCGACGAGCGTCTCCACTCCCTTGGCCGGATGCAGACGGCCGGCATATGTCACAACGAGCGATTCCGGGGGGATGCCGTGGGCGGCTCGAAAAGCGGCTGCCTGCTCGCGCCGGCTGTAGCGCTCGACGTCAATCCCGTTCGGAACAACGGTAATCGCTTCCGCTTCGCAGCCGCGCGCCGTCCAGTCAGCCTTGGTCTGTTCCGAGGTCGCGATATAGCGCGACGCCTGGCTCATCCCGATGCGGAATTGCATGCACATCCTGTCGGGCGGCGGGAGCCGAAGATGGCAGACGAACCGCGCGCCGTACGCGCGCCGGACGATCGCGCCGAAGAGGCTGTCGATGTACTGATTCGCATAGACCACTTCGGGCGCATCTCCGTGAACGGCGCGGACCGAGTGCAGCAGGTCCAGCAACGATCGGACGGTTCGCGTCCGGTCGACGGAGTACGTCCGCACCTGCACCATCCGTTCGCAGAACTGCGCGTAGCCGCCTGCGAGATCGCCACCGGTGACATATGCGAGCGTGACGCGATGGCCGCGCGCGGTGAGCCCGCGGCAGACGTCGATCAGGCTCAGCTCCTGGCCTCCGCGCGTGGACGTCAGCTCGTTCTCGAGAACCAGAATCCGCATCGGAGTCACAGTCGGCCGAGACACTGTTTTCGACCGAGGGATCAAGTTGCCGCGCCCAGGGCCGCCGGCCTGCGGCACCACAGGAGCACGCGGCCTCCTCTGCCGAGCAGCACGTCAGCATAGTGGAGCGCGTAGAACGCGGCCTTTCCGTACCAGTGTCGAAATTGGTAGCGAGGCAGCTTTTCCTCTATCGACGGCGTGTAGACGAGACAACGCTCGGCCGTGAGGCCATGACGTTCCACGAGCCGGCTCAGGCTGCGTCCGGAAAAATAGAACGTGTGGTGCGCGGCCGTCTGAAACTCCGGCAGCCTTCGCCCTTTCAACCAGCTGCGGGCGCGCCGTACCGCGACCCATGCGTTGTGATGGTTCTCGGTTCCGACGACCGCCAGAGCGCCAGGCTTCAGCAGATGGAAGATGCCGGCCGCGAAGGCATGCGGGTCGGCCACGTGCTCGATGACTTGAAACGAATAGACCACATCGAACGAGGCCGCGGGCCAGTCGCCGGGACGGAACGGGCCTTCACGTACGTCGGAGAGTCCCATCACCTCCCGCGCGAACGCCGCCGCGCGGGCCGACGGCTCGACGCCCGCCACCTCGAACCCCAGTTCTCTCGCACCCCCCAGGAGCGCGCCGTAACCCGCGCCGATCTCGAAAAACCGGCCGGACGTCACGAACGGCAGGACCGACCCGCGCAGACCCTCGGCCTCGTGACGCGCGCGATCGCGCACGAGCCGCTCGAGCTGCGGATCGAGCGCGTTGTACTCGCGCTCGTGATGTTCGTAGTACTCCGATCGATAGAATCGCTCCAGCTCTTCTTCGCCGGCCACCGGATTGCTGAACACGAGGTCGCAGTTCCGGCACCGGGTCTGCGCAAAATGAAGATCGCGACCGCGCTCCTCCGGCACCGTAAACGAAAACGGCACGAGGTTGTGGCTCTTGCAGCCCGGACACGCGTGAAGCCGAGTCATGATCGCGTCGCGGCCGAAAGTTGCGCTCCGCCCTCGGTGATTCGTCCCGCGGCGAGCGCGTCGAGAATCCTCATCGATGCCCGGCCATCGCCGTACGGATTCTCACCTCGCGCCATCAACGCGTACGTCTCGGGGTCATCGAGCAGACGAAGCGTCTCGCGGACGATCGTCGCAGGGTCTGTCCCGATCAACCGGGCGACCCCTGCCTCGATCCCTTCAGGTCGCTCGGTCGTGTCGCGGATCACGAGGACCGGCGTGTGGAACGCGGGCGCTTCCTCCTGCAGGCCGCCCGAATCGGTCACCACGAGCGTAGCGGCGTCGAGAAGCCACAGGAGCTCGGGATAGTCGATCGGTCCCAGCAGGTGCACCCGCTCCACCGGCCGAAGCACGGCGTGCATGACCGACTGCACGGCCGGATTCGGATGCACGGGACACACGACGTGTACGTCGGGCCGCGCCGCGACGATCTCGCGCATCGCGCCGCAGATCCCGGTCAGCCGCGCGCCGTGGTTCTCGCGGCGATGACACGTGAGCAGCACGAGACGCGAGTTGACCGGCAGGTCCAGTCCTTTCGGCCTTGTCGTTGCCGTCCGAAGATGCGCGAGCGCATCGACGACCGTATTGCCGGTCACCACGACGGCGTCCGCATCGACGGCCTCGCGCAGCAACCGGTCCCGGGCGACTTCGGTCGGGGCGAAGTGGTACGTAGCCACACGCGACGTGAGCCGCCGGTTCATCTCCTCCGGGAAGGGGCTGTACCGGTCGCCGGTGCGAAGCCCCGCCTCGACATGGCCGACCGGGATCGTGGCGTGATAGGCGCAAAGCGCGCCGGCCAGCGTGCTCGACGTGTCTCCCTGGACGAGGACGACGTCGGGCCGCACCGATCCGAGAACGGGCGGAAGCGCGGCGAGCACGCGTGCAAGCACGTCGGTCGGCGTCTGGCCGGACTGCATGATCGCCAGATCGACGTCCGCGCGGAGCCCGAATGGATCGAGCGCGGCGGTGCCGATGTCGCGGTGCTGGCCGGTGGCGATCAACGTCACCGTGAAGTGCGCGCGCCGCTGCCGCGCCGCCAGGGCGATGGGCGCCAGCTTGATCGCTTCGGGACGCGTGCCGAACACACACGCAACGTGCAGGGGCGTCATCGGCACGTCAGTTCCAGCCAAGAGCTCGCCCGAGGCGGCCCGCGAGCGCACGCTGACTGAACTCGCTCCGCGCCCGCTCACCGGCGCTCGCCGCCAGCCGCGATCCAAGATCCCGATCCGCCAGGACCCGTTCGATCGCCGTGGTGAGATGGCCGGGACGTTCCGGATCGACCAGCAGACCCGTCACGCCGTCCGCGATTGCGTCGCCTGCCCCGCCCGAACGGCCGCCGATCGCGGCGCGGCCCGCGAGCGCAGCTTCGGCGAACACAATCCCGAATCCCTCCCAGTCGGTGCCGTCGAGCGATCGGTTGGGCATCACGAACAGATCCGACAGCTCGTAGGCGGCCCATTTGGTCAGATCATCGACGGCGCCGAGGAAGTGCACGCGTCTCGCGACGCCGAGATTCCGCGCAAGCCGCGCGAGTGTTTCGTGCTCGGGCCCCTCGCCGCCAATCACGTATTGCAGCGCCGGAAAACGCGCGGACAGATCCGCGACGCTGCGGAGGACCAGGTCGAAGCCTTTGCGGGCGACGAGCCGGCCGATTGAAAACACGATGGGCCCGGTCGTTTCCGGTGGGCACGCCAACTCATGCCGCAGCTGTGCTGCTCGATCACGTACGGCCGTGTCGGCCGGACGCGGTCCGGCTGCCGGCGAAACCGCAACGGGAGCTGCGGGCAGCTCAAAGAGGCGCTGCGCGAGTTCGGCCGTCGATCTGCTACAGGCGATCACTCGGGCGGCGCCGGCGAAGTCGCGCCGCCGCCACTCGGGCAGCCGGCCGTAGAGCGGGAGCAGCAGCTCCTTCCCGTAGGCGAAGAGGTAATAGGGCACGTCAGCGCGACGGCAGGCCTCGCACCAGAAATGCGTCGCGGTGTCCCAGATCCCCAGGAGTACGCGCCGGCTGCCGTCCGGCGCGGCTGGCAGGTCGAGGATCAGCCGGCCGCCGTAGCCGCGCAGCGCCCGGAAGTAGGCGCCGGTATGCGCCCGCCGCACGACACTCACCGTGTCCCCGACACGCTCGCCAAGCCTGCGCTCCGGCAGCGGCGCAAGCGGCCGGAGGCGGTACGCGTGGTCCCACCGCGATCCGTTCACCGCGACCGTCGTCATCACCGTGACGTCGGCCACCGGCGACAGCGACTGCGCGACGTTGTGCAGGTAGTCGGCCACACCACCGGGCATGGGCCGGAAGTCGGTGGTGGCGAGCACGACCGTGCGGTCAGCTTTCAATGCCCGGCCTCCACCTCGGTCGCACGGGCGGCGCCGAGCGGCGTCACCTGCGCGAAGGGTCGAAGATCGAGCGCGGGGCGCGGCTGACTCCAGCGGCGAAGAAACGCCCGCGGGAAGCTTGGCAGCGCCCGCAGCAGCCCCGCCAGCGGCACGCGGTAACCGTGCGCAAGCGGCCGCAGCACGCGGTATGGCAGCAGCAGAAGGAAGCCGGCCAGGAACGCCGGACCGCCGACGTTCTTCACCGTGAACAGCAGGTGATTGCGATAGAGCAGCCGCGTTTTCCCCGCTTCTCCGTACCGCGAGATCATCGTCGCGCTCTCCCTGTGGTACGCGCGGCTCCGCGGCTCGTAAATCACCGTCCATCCGCGCGCCCACGCACGGTACGAGAGATCGAGATCCTCGTAGTAGCCGGGCCGGAACAAGGGATCGAATCCGTCCAGCTCGACGAACATCGACCGCCGGTACGCGGCGGCTCCAGCCGACGCCTCGAGCGTCAGCGCGGCTTGCCGGCGTTCGTCGCTCCACCACTTGTAGAACCAGCACCGATTGAGCCGCGCGCAGCGCGGGCCCCCTGTCTCCGACGATCCGTCCCAGGTGAGGATGGCGGCGCCGACGGCGAACACATCCGGCGTCGAGAAATGCGGGAGCAGGGGTGACACGAAGTCCCGGTCGAAGCGCATGTCGTTGTTCACGACGATCAGGATCTCTTCGCCGCGGGCGCGGGCAACCGCGTTCAGCGAGAACAGGAAGTCGTTCTTCGGCGCGACGATCACCTCGACGGCTGGAAAACGCCGGCGCGTGAACGCCACGCTGTCGTCGGTGCTCTGGTTGTCGACGAGCACGATCGAACACCTGGTTCCGGCGTTCGCGGCTGCGAACGTCACCGAGGACAGGCACGCCTCGAGATGCTCCAGGCCGTTGTAGTTCAGCACCAGGACGCACGCGGAACGCGGA
>WUUC01043023.1_pt1 | contig 11554 bp, 9 predicted proteins | sample 6278441 | NCBI WGS metagenome assembly WUUC01 (sample SAMN13675441, study PRJNA597444) | soil metagenome | isolation source: soil | place: USA: Washington | collected 2017-10 | reverse complement strand
CGTTCGGCATGGCGCGGGAGTCTAGGCGGGCGGTGGATTGAGGTGCAAGGACTTTCTTGTCACCCAACACCTCGCTCGATCAGTGAACGCACTCAGCTACGCCGTCATGACACGTAGCAGTGCATGCGACCGCCGTCAGCAGATGCCGAGCCATGCAACTCGTCGTGGCAGCCAGTTTTTTGCCCCGACGCGCTCTCCTCTCCGTGGGCGTGCTGCTCAGCATGCAATCTTCCTCGCAGACACTGCTACGGTCGAGCCCGCCTGAGCCGCAGCCCGTCCGCTCCTCTGCCACGGGGCAGGTTGTGCCGGCCCCGCAAGGGAACATTCGAGGCTCATGACTGGAGCAAGGGCGCGGCGTACGTGCCGCGAGCGACGCCTTGCGCTCGCCCGCCCGAGGCCCATCAAAGCCTGAACGCCGAGCAGCGCCTCGCGGCGCTGATGCCCGGATGCCGCGGCCTGTTGCACCAGCTCTCGTTTCTGCTGGCGCGCTGACGAGCGTGTGTGCGCTCGACTCACGCGCGGGCCCCGGCAGGGCAGCGTGACACCCACATCGCACCTCGACACACCGAAGAGCACACGAACGCGAGCGCGAACGCCTATCCTCACGTGCGTGCGTTCGGGGTTGAGACAGCGCGCCGTGATCCCGCCCATGAGCAGCTTTGAGAGCATGGCTGGCGGCGAAATTTCCAGCAGCGCTCGCGAAGAAGCAAGCTGCGCATCCAGCGAGCTCGAGCTCGCATCGCGTGTGCATGCAAATCTCTGGCTGCGCTGCGCACGCGACGGACCAACAGGCGCTCGTTGCGACACGTCACGACACACGAGCTCAATTCGACTCAATTGATGCCCTGGAAAATTAGGGTAAAACGCGCACGAACGCGTTCTCATTCGGGAGACAATCTCGCGCTCGCTAGCACGCTAAACGCTAACCGAGGAGCAGAAGGTCTGCTATTCTGAGTGCTCCCTTAAACGAGCTTCACGGTCGTCAGCGATAACCTGTAGCGCGTTGATCCGGAGTGTCACTTCGTCATCATCGCTGCACAACTCTCGGCGCAGAGCCTCAGCGCAGAGCCCGGAAGGAGCCACGCATGTCAGTTCAGAATTCAGCTCACACGTCAGCCCAAGCATCATCCAACGGCACTTGGGTACAGCGCCTCCCGACCTTGGTGCGTCCGGGGCCAGCGCTCGGGTATGATCTGATGCGCGCCTACCTCGGCATTGGCTTGATGGTGCGGGGCGTGTTGTTCGTGTCGCAGCCGGAGCTGGTGCTGGGCTACTTGCAAGACATCGACAGCTGGTTTTTGCCGTACGCCCTGGCTCATTTCATCGCCGTCGCCCACTTGTGCGGTGGGCTCATGTTGGCGCTTGGCCTGGCGACGCGTCTCGCTGCGGCCTTGCAGGTGCCGATTCTGTTCGGGGCCGTGTTCCTCGTCCACTCGCAGGGCGGGCTCCTGGACGTGGGTCAGTCACTCGAGTTTTCCGGCCTGGTGTTGGCACTGCTCCTCGTCTATCTGACCTTCGGCTCAGGTCAGCTCTCGGCCGACGCGTTCCTGAAGCATGCCGAAGGCCGCGCCAGCACGGTCCAGACGCCGAGCCTCATCCCGGAGCGTCCGCTGCGCAGCCTCCCGGTGCTCGCGCGCTCGGTCGTGTCCAGCAAGGCACACTGAGCAAGGTACGCGGAGCGAAACGATGCAGCGGGGATCGCGCGCCGTTTTGGTCGAAAATTTGCCGCAAACACGGAACCAACCTGGGGGCGCGCAGGCGCCCTGGCGGCGCCGCGACGCGCAGGCGGCCCGGTGCTCACCTGATGGCGTAGCTCAGAAAAGCGCCGCGACGGTAGCTGAAGATGTAGGTCAGCGCGAACGCGATGTAGGTCGCGAACACTGCCGCCCACAAGGACGTGGACTGCCAGTGTAGCAGGTAGGCGGCTACGCAGAGCGGCACCTGCACCCCGATGATGACCAGGGTATCCAGGCGCAAGCTCTGGCGGGTCGCGCCGGCGCCCTGAATGGCGGAGCCGAGCACGATGCCGATACCGAGCCCCACGTACCCGGGAGCAACGATGTCGAGATACTCCATCGCCGCTTCGACGACGCTGGGTGTCCGATCGAAGAGCATGACGAACTGCCGACCCCAGAGCGAGCAGGCCGCGGCGAATGCCGCCATCATGATCGCGTTGTACAACGTCGCGTACCAGCCGCTCTGCTTGGCGCGCAGGCTCTGGACCGCTCCCAGGTTTTGGCCGACAAAGGTCTGTGCGGCGCTGCCCCAGCCCAGCCCGACGTACAGAGCCATCGTTTCCAGCCGCAGCACGAGGCCCAGCGCCGTCGACATGGATTGATCCTCCGCCGTCGTGTACAGGCGCTGGGCCACCGACACGACCACGAAGATCGCCAACACTCGCACCACGAGCTGCGAGCTCGTAGGCCAACCGATGTCCCAGATGCGCCGCATCTGCTCCAGGTTCGGCCGAGCGCGGTCCTGAGCGCGGAACAGACCGAAACGTCGAGACGCGATGTAGAAGATCGGGATGAGCCCGAAGCAACGCGCCAACACGGTGGCCCAGGCGGCGCCGACCAGCTCCATGCGCGGTATGCCCAGGAGCGCCGCCAACGGCGGCCCCCAACTGAACATCTCCGGTGCCTGCCCCGGACCGTAGACGAACAACACTGCCAGTACCAGGTTGGCGACGTTGGCCAGTACCAGCAGCACGATCGGCGTCTTGCTGCTGCCCAGCGCACGCTGGATCGTAATCAAATGCAAGAGCAGGAAGATGCTAAAGCTGCCGCCCATCATCACGCGTAAGAACTGCGTCCCCATGCTCGCGACGTCGCCCTTGGCCCCTGCCAGGCCCACCATCAGCTGCTCCGCGCCGATAACCCCGATGAGCGACACCAGCGCACTCACGCCGACGAGCAACAAGACGGACTGCCAGGCGACGTGGCGAACGGCCTCCATGTCGCCCTCCCCCTGCTTGCGGCTGATGATGGCGCTCGTGGCGATGGACAGGCCATAACTCAGAATGGTGCCGATGGCGCCGATCAGGTCGGCCACGCCGATGGCCCCGAGCGCCGCGCTGGCGACCTGTCCGCCCAAACCCGAGATGATGTACGCATCGACCAGGTTAAAGCTCGTCTGCAGCCCCATACCCAGCGCCAGGGGCACACCGAAGCGAGCCATCTCCAGCGCCAGAGGACCCCGTAGGATGCGCTGACTCGCAGGCCCCATGCGTGCCGCGAGCACCGACGCTGCTGAAGCGGCGCCGGTAGGACCGGGGTTCGCCGCAACGCTCATGAGACGTCCCGCTCTCGCTCGAAGCAGTCATCCACGATACGCAGCGCATGCCGCGGCTCGCGCGCCCTCTTCACCCAGCCGTTCGTGCGCGGGTCGTGATATCCGCTCACGGGAGGATCCGTCGGCGTCACCAGCGCGTGAAAGCGGGAGATGCGCGCCATCAGCAGCTCGCGCACGTATTTCCCAACCAGCGACGCCAGCATCACCAGCGGATCACGCGCGTCCGCGTCCTGTACGAAGCTGACCTGCCCGAGCGCCGGGAAATAGTAGTCGCTGCGCTTTTTGCTCACGAGCAGAGCCGAATGCAAGTGCCCCGACAACGGCCCGAAAAAGCGCGAATAGTCCTGCATGCCGCCCACCTTGCCGCAGGTCGCCACCAGGTTCTTGCCGGCGACCTGGCGCAGACCGAGCAGCAACGCCTCCATGGCGTGCAGGTCGCTCAGGAAGCGATTTTTCCCGGCGCGGCGCGCCGCGTTCAGCCGCTGTGTGCAGGTGATGGCGACCGACACGCGGCGCACGTCGATACCACGCTGACTGAGTCGAGCGAGGTGGGCGGCCAGGCGTGCGCGCAGCTCGATACTCGAGTCGAAGCGCTCCTCCGCCACGCCCCAGCATTGAGCCTCGATCCGAGGTGGACATGCCTGGCGCAGGCTGTCCGCGCCCTCGAGCGACAGGTGCTCGAATAATGCTTGCGGCGTGGCCCAGCGATCCCCCGTCAACACGCGCGCCCAGGCCTCGCCCAGAACCACGTTCGAGTGGCTCACTAGCAGCTTGGAATCGCCGAGATCCTCGCTAATTTTTCCGCGCAGCCGCCGCGCCAACACGGCCTCTCCCGCCGCCGTGACGTCGGCCAATACGGCGGTAACCACGAGCGGCCCGACGCGTGCGCCCAGGCCATTTTCATCCACGCCGACGCGGCATGCCGGCTCACCACTTGGCATTCCGAGCCATCTCGACGGCACGTTCCTCAAACCACTGCCCCGCCGCTGGCCCACCCTTGCATTCGCCATCCGACTCGCCGGGGCGCTTGATCCATAGGAAGGCGTCCAACGCGGCCTCCCCCGTGTCCGCGGTGGGTGCACGCCCCAAGGCGCGCCCTTCCGGATTGCACCAGTCCTCCTCGGCTACCGGAGCAGGCCCGTTGCCGTTGCGGCTGGAGTCGATGATGAAATGGGCATCCGTACCGAGCGCCAGGATCACTTCCTTGCCATACCGAATCAGCTCGTCATCCGTCCGGTAGTTGGAGGTGTTGAGCGCAAAACCCCGCGCCAGATCGATCCCCGCACCCTTCAAACGGCTCGCCATCTCGGGCGCGGGAACCCAGCTCGAATGGCCAGCATCGATATATACCGAGACGCCGGGTCGTGACGCCAGGAGCTGCACGGCCTGGCGCAGCATCTCCAGCCGTGCGGATTGGTCCGGCTCCGACAGGCACTGCGCGAGGAGCGGCAGAGCATCCGGCTCCAGGACGACCGCGGCCCGACGCTGACCGATGCCCTCGGCGAAGGCCTCGACCCATTGTAGATAGGCGCTCGCGTCAGCCGCACCGCCCGCCGAATATTGGCCACAGTCACGATTAGGTACGTTGTAGAGAACCAGCAGCGCGAGCTCGTTCGCCCGTGTGGCGGCGTTGACGTAGTTGGTCACCACCGTCTTGATGTCGCCGCTCCAGCCGCCATACCAGTTGGCCTGCGGCTCGCGCGCGATCTTGGCGACGAGCGCGGCCTCCACGGGTTGGTCTCTCTCCAGACGCTTCTGGGCGTTCTCGGCGTTCGAATAGGGGGCGCGATAGACCTTGATCGCGGCGAACGGGTTACCCGCCACCCTCGCTGCCGGAGCAGCCGCGGAGCTCGGAGCCTCGCCGCTGCTAGCCTCCGCCGCCGGGCGCCCGCCGTGACAGGCGCTCATCCCGCTCAGTCCCCCGGCGCTCAAGCAAATGTAGGCGAGCCAGGAGCTGAGACGACGTGCATCACGCATCGCCGCTTGAATAGCTCAGCCGCTCCGGGCTGTAAAGGTTCGTGGCCTCAGCCCAGGCCACCTCTAAGAGATAGGCGACGAGAGGTCCGCTGCGGGACGTCGCGGGACGTCGCGTCGTTAACAGCCGATCAAACCGTTCTCCGCGGCGCAACTCATCACGTCCCGCAAGGCGGGGGAGATGTCGCCGAGCGTAGGCAGAGCGAGCTCCGCGGCGGAGCGGTCCGTCGGCGGCGCGCAGGAACCGTTTTGAATGGTCTCGATCACCTCGCCGTCGTTCTCGACCTGATAAAAAGTGCGATCGAGCCCGTCATCCCAGCATTCGATCATGCGCACGGCCTGCGGCAGGTCACCGTTGCTCAGACTGGCTTCCGCGCGCCCGAGCCCACGGTCGACGAAGAACGCGGCGTACGTGAAGCTCTCGTCTGCGTCCCGCAGCCCGTTCTCCTCGAAGCAGCTCGCCGCGGAGGCGTCGCACAGATCCGCGAAAATTTCTGCCTCCAGGAAGTCTGCCTGCACGCCGTCGATGCCCGCGAAATGGCCGTAAAAATAGTCGATGCGCAGCTCCGCCGGAGCTGCCGCGGCGCGCTGCCGCTCGGGCACGAAGTTTCGGAACAGTGCCACGTTGAAGAAGGCGTCCCCCGTGTCGACGAACTGGTGAGCGAACAGCATCACGAATCGTCCGCGCCCTTGCTCCGCCTCGAGCGCATCGGGATCATGCGCCGCGTCGAAGGCACGGTTCGCTTCGAGATCCCACAACGCGACGCCAGCACCGTAATCCGGAGCCGCCGGGTCGGGGGTGGCGCCCCCGGCGATCACCGGGGTCGCGGAGCCGAGATCACCGTCCATCGTGCGCACCAGCGCATACGCATACTTGAAAGCGGCGCCGGGGTCGTTCTCGCTCACGACGAGTGCGAGCTGTCCCACACCGCGCTCGTTGTCCCAGGGACCCCAGACGAACTTGCGTTCCCGCGCGGCATAACGAGTCGGCGGCTGAGCCGTGATGGCGCGCAGCGTCGAGACGAGCTCGCGTGCCGGATCGTTGACGGCGCGACCAAAAGCGACGCCCTGTGCGGCGAGCTTCGCGTTACCCGGCTGAGTCAGCGCTCCGCTCGTATCCTCGGCGCCGGGCACACCGACCCGCACGCGCGACTCGGCCGGTAACGCGGCCAGATAGGCCTGGAGCGTCGCCGGCTCGTACGCGTCCTCGGGCGTGCCGCCCGGATCACCACCGCACCCCAGCAGCAACGTGGGCAAAAGCAGCAAGGCTCGGGTTCGCATCTGTGAATCCTCGAAGGGGTCGCCGCGCCAGTGACGGGAATGAGGTGCATGGCTGCAGCTCGGCGGCTTCGAGAACGGAATATTGGGTCGCTACTAAAACCAAAACTTTCACCATCGGCCATGAGGCCGTCAGCACTGGCGACGTACGACAGCGGGCCCGAACGTGGCGGGGCGAAGAATGGGAACCCCGGTTGCGCTCGGCTGCCCGACATGCCTTAGAGTAGCCGTTCGATGCGTTCGCTAGCCGGCCCAGTCGCAGAAACCCGTGCGTCCGCGCCGGGTTTCGACCCATGTACAGGACGTGCCGAGCACGACACAGGGCTACCGCGTCTTGCGCGCGGTGCGAGGCACTATTCATGAGCACCGCCAAAGAACAGCGCCGCGCGCGCACCTCGGATCATCCCGGAAGGAGCAACGTTCAGCCCGGAATCAGCGCGGTCGAGGCGCTCGAACGAGACCTGCTCGCGCAGCAGCGCGGTCGCTACTGGAAGCTCGGTGCCGCGCTGCTCCTGGTCGTCGGCGGGGGTTATGCCGTGCAGACCTACCGGCAAGCTCAAAAACCCGTACCTCCTCCGCCCTTCATCACCGCCGCCCTGGAGCGGCGCGACATCGTGGAGGCCATCGAGTCGAGCGGTAAGCTCAAGCCCTTGACCGAGGTCAAGGTGGGCACGCAAATCTCGGGTCGCGTCGTGCGCGTGCATGCTGACTTCAATCGCCCGGTGAAGAAGGGCGATCTACTGGCCGAGATCGATCCCAGTCTTTTCGGGGCGCAGGTCAGTCAGGTGGCGGGGCAGCTGAGCGCGGCCAAGGCCCAGCTGGAGCGCGCTCGCGCGGCCGAGCACAACGCGCAGCTCGCCTCCTCTCGCACGGCGCGCCTGAAGTCCGAAGCCATCGCGTCCCAGGCCGAGCTCGATCAGGCGGAGAACGAGCTGCTGATGGCGCGCGCCGACGTCGTGGCCGCGACGGCCCAGATACAAGGACTGACCGCCCAGCTCAAGAGCGCCAACACGACCCTGGCGTATACGCGGATCTATTCGCCGATCGACGGCATCGTGATCGATCGAGCCGTGGATCCCGGTCAGACGGTGGCCGCCAGTTTCTCGGCGCCGATCTTGTTCGTGATCGCGCAGGACCTCGCCGAGATGCAGGTCCTGGCCGACATCGACGAGGCGGATGTCGGCAAGATCAGCGAGGGGATGACGGCGGACGTCCGAGTGGATGCCTTCCCGGACCAGGTCTTCCGGGGCCTGGTGACGCAGATTCGGTACAACCCGACCGAAGTCCAGGGCGTCGTGACCTACGCCGCGGTGCTCGACGTCAAGAACGACGAACTGAAGCTACGCCCCGGTATGACGGCCACGGTCACCATCACCGCCAAGTCAGCCAAAGGCGTGAACGCGGTGCGCAACTCCGCGCTGCGGTTCAAACCCAAGGAGCCGGCGCAGGCAGGCGCGCCGCTGGAGCTCCAGCCGGGTCACCGCCGGCTGTACGTGGTCGACGGAAGCCCGCCCGCTCCCGCGGGCGTGCAGGAGCCCGGCGCGCAGCCAGCAGGCGTGGCGCAGCAGCTCATCAGTCCGCGCATCGTACCGGTCGGGATCACTGACGGCGTCTGGACGGAGCTCCGGGATCCCAGCTTCTCCGTCGGGGACCTGGTCGTGACGGAGGAACGCAGCTCTCCCGAGGAGAGGCGCCGCAAGTTCCTCGGAATATTCTGATGACGCGCGTACCGGCGCAGAAGTCCGAGCGAGCGCTGCGGCTGATCTCCGAGGAAGGTGGCGGCGCGAGTCAGACGGACGAGAGCCCGCCCATGCTCGAGCTGGAGGGGGTGGGCAAGGACTACGTGACGGGTCCAGAGGTCGTACACGCCCTGATTGACGTGCACATCAGCATTCCGCGCGGCCAGTTCGTGGCCATCGTGGGCGCGAGCGGCTCGGGCAAGAGCACCCTGATGAACATCCTCGGCTGCCTGGATCGCCCGAGCCACGGCGAATACCGTCTTGGTGGCGTCAGCGTAGGCACGCGTTCGATCGACGAGCGAGCGCTGGTCCGCAATCGCCTGATCGGCTTTATTTTTCAGGGATTCAACCTGTTGCCGCGCACGACCGCGCTCGAGAACGTCGAGCTGCCCCTGGTGTATCGGGGGACCGCCAAGAAAGAGCGCCGCAGGTTGGCCCTGACGGCGCTCGATCAGGTCGGGTTACTCGGCCGAGCTGGCCATCGCCCCAATGAGCTCTCCGGGGGCCAACAACAGCGGGTCGCGATCGCTCGCGCGCTCGTCACCCATCCACCGGTATTACTGGCGGATGAGCCCACCGGCAACCTGGATAGCAAGACCACGCGGGAGGTGATGGACCTGCTGGAAGAGCTGGTGGATCGAGAGAAGATCACGCTGGTACTGGTCACACATGAAGAGGACATCGCCGCCCGCGCGCACCGGGTCATCTCGGTGCGTGACGGCAGGATCGAACGGGATGACCTGCAGCTCGTGCCGGCGACTCGGTCCATGAAGCTGCCCAGCCCCGAGAACGCACCGTGAACGCGCTGTGGGAGTCGTTGCTTCTGGCGCTGCGCTCGATCGTCCGCTCCGGGCTGCGCTCGCTGCTCACGGTGCTCGGGGTGCTGATCGGCATCGCCGCCGTGGTCACGGTCGTGGCATTGGGGGAGTCTGCGCGCGCACAGGTGAGCGCTCAAATTCAGAGCCTGGGCTCCAACCTGATCTATGTGTTCAATGGGAGCGGAGACGGGCGCTCGCAGCGGGGAGAGCGCAGCGGCTATCGACTGTCCGTCGGAGATGCGGAGGCCGCCCGGCGCCAGGTCAGCGGTCTGCGCGGCATCACAGTGTACTCCAGCGTGGAGGCGCAGGTCACCAGCGATTTCGAGCACGCGAGCGTCGACGTCGTGGGAGCCGATCAGGACTATGCCACGGTCCGCGGTTATGACATTGTCTCAGGTCGAGACCTGACGAGCAGCGAGGTACAGGCCAAAGCCAAGGTCTGTTTGATCGCGCACAGCGCCGCGTTGAAGCTATTTGGCACGGGTGACCCGGTAGGCCAGTCACTGCGCATCGGAAGGCATCGCTTCAGCGTGGTGGGGCGCCTGTCCCCCAAGGGTCAAAGCCCTTTTGGCGCGGATCAGGACAACCGCATCGTCGTCCCGATCGGCAGCTGGCACTCGCGCATTTCGCCCGGCCATGCCGGGCGCGTGGACATGATCATCGCCTCTGCACCCAGCGCGGACAGTGTCAGCAGCCTGCGAGACCAGCTCGATCAGGTCATGTTGGAACGCCACCATATCCCCGTGGACGGAAAGCGGGACTATCGGCTGATGACCCAGGACACGTTCCGGCAGAACGAGGAGGAGATTTACGGAGTGCTGTCCCTGGTCCTGGTGAGCGTGGCAGGGATCTCGCTGTTCGTCGGCGGTGTCGGGGTCATGAACATCATGCTGGTGAGCGTCAACGAACGCCGGCGCGAAATCGGCACTCGTCTGGCGGTGGGCGCGCGGCGCGCTGACATTCGCTTCCAGTTCCTGGCCGAGGCCATGACGCTGACCACGCTTGGCGGTCTGCTGGGACTAGGCCTCGGCCTTCTGGGCATCCGAGTGCTCGAGCACCAACTCGGCTGGGTGATGGGGCTCAATCTCTTGGCGGTGCTGGCCGCCCTGGGCACGAGCCTGCTACTCGGGCTGATCTTCGGACTGTTCCCGGCACACCGCGCCGCTGGGCTCGATCCCATCGAGGCACTCCGGCACGAGTGAGGCCCAGCCGGCCACGGGCTGGCTGGCGTCGAGCCTGCTTTGATCATGTTGCGCTACCTGACTACCTCCATTCCGTTGGCTTTTCGCTCCATCTTGCAGTGGCCGTTGCGTGCTGCGTTGACCGCGTTCGGGATCCTGATCGGCGTTGCGGCCGTGGTCATCACGGTAGCCCTCGGAGAGGGGACCGAGCTCGCAGTAAAGCGCAAGCTGAATAACCTCGGAGAGAACACGCTCACCGTCGTACCCGAGCAGCGTGCGGCCAGCGGCGCGCAGAGCGAACAAGCCGAGCCCCGGCTCACCGAAGCTGACGCACAGGCCATCGCTCGTGAAGCGGGCAGCGTAATCCTCCTGGCCCCACTCTTGAGCTCGCGCGCCGACGTCGCATTTGGGGGCTTCAAGCTGCCGTGCGACGTGCTCGGCACGACCCAGAGCTTCCTCTCCATCCGCGCCTGGCCGCTGGTCAAGGGCGAGGTCTGGAGCGAGCAGGCCGAAAAGACCGCCAGCCGCGTCTGCCTGATCGGCCACAAGGTGGCTCTGGAGCTGTTCGGTGACTCCGATCCGGTGGGCCGAGTGCTGCGCATCGGACGTCATCCCTTCCTGGTGCAAGGCGTGCTCGCGGAGAAAGGCCAAGGCGCGTTTGGCCAGGATCAGGACAGCGTGATCATGATGCCGATCGCGACCAAGCGCGCCAAGCTCCAGCCCACGAGCCCCGGCCGCGTCGATCAAATCCTGGTCAAAGCAAAGAGCGATTCGCTCGTCGAATCCGCTCGGAGCGAGCTGGGCGCCATCTTGCGCCAGCGTCACGGGTTGTGGGAGGGCGCCGAGGACGACTTCGACATCCGCAGCCAGAACGCCTTTCGCGAGACGCAGGACCGAGTGGTGGGCGTGCTACGGCTGTTGTTGACGTCCATCGCCGGCATCAGCCTGCTGGTCGGCGGCATCGGGATCATGAATATCATGCTGGTGAGCGTGACCGAGCGTACGCGAGACATCGGGGTTCGCATGGCGATTGGCGCCACACGCTGGGATATATTGATCCAGTTCTTGACCGAGTCGATCCTGTTGTCCTTCATGGGTGGCGCGCTCGGAGCGGGGCTTTCGGTCGTCCTGACGATGGTGCTGGCGGACGCGCTCTCCTTGCCCATGGAACCTTCGGCTGAAGCCTTGCTCGTGGCGCTCGGCGTCAGTACGAGCATCGGCGTGCTCTTTGGTCTGATCCCCTCCTGGCGCGCCGCCTCGCTCGACCCCATCG
>WUUC01014160.1_pt1 | contig 11555 bp, 7 predicted proteins | sample 6278441 | NCBI WGS metagenome assembly WUUC01 (sample SAMN13675441, study PRJNA597444) | soil metagenome | isolation source: soil | place: USA: Washington | collected 2017-10 | reverse complement strand
TCGGCCGCAACGGCTCCGGCAAGAGCACGCTGCTGAAGCTGCTCGCCAGCATCTACCGGGCGGACGCCGGGAAGATCCGGATCGCCGGGCGGCTGGCCCCCTTCATCGAGCTCGGAGTCGGCTTCAACGCCGAGCTGACCGCGCGCGAGAACGTCGTCCTCAACGGGGTGATGATGGGGCTCTCGCCGAAGGAGACGCGCAACCGCCTCGACGCGATCGTCGAGTTCGCCGAGCTCGGCGAGTTCGTCGACCTGCGGCTGAAGAACTACTCCTCGGGGATGATGGTGCGGCTCGCCTTCTCGCTGCTGATGGAGGTCGACGCCGACGTCCTGCTGATCGATGAGGTGCTCGCCGTCGGCGACGCGGCCTTCCAGCAGAAGTGCGCCGACGCCTTCCACGAAATGAAAGCCGCCGGCAAGACGATCGTCCTCGTCACCCACGCGATGGCGACGGTCGAGGAATACTGCCACCGGGCGATGCTGATCAGCGACGGCCAGATCGCCCACATCGGCGACCCGGCCGAGGTCGGCCGCAAGTACCTGCGCCTCAACTTCGAGTCGGCCGGCGTCCTCGGGGCCGGCAGCGGCGAGGGCGCCGACGAGGACACGGCGGTGCGGATGCTCGACGCCTGCGTCATCGGCGAGGGCGGCGAGCGGGTCAGCTCGGTCGAGTTCGGCGACGAGATCCGGCTGCGGGCCGAGATCGAAGCGCGGCAGGACTTCGCCGGGCTCGGCCTCAGCTACATGATCGTCAACAGCGACGGCGTCCCCGTCTCCCAGCTGCGGGCGCCGATCGGGGGCGAGCCGCCACGGCCGATCAAGGCCGGCGAGCGCTTCAAGCTGGAGACGACGGTCGCCAACGTGCTGGCGCCGGGCCACTACTTCGTCCACTGCGGGATCAACCGCATCCTCGAAGGCGGCGTCGCGCTCGACGTCGCCGGCGCCACCGACTTCGTCGTCTTCGGCGGCCCGGTCGGGGACCGCGGCCTCGTCTCGCTGCCGCACGAGACCAGCACCACGGTGCTCGGGGAGGCCGGGGCATGAGCGAGAGGACTGCGACGGCCGAGCTGCGGGAGGTGCCGGGACCCTCCGCCCTCGGCGGCGGGCGGCAGCGCTTCCTCGACCTGCTCTGGCTGATCTCGGTGACCGAGTTCAAGCGGGTCTACTTCGGCACCGTCCTCGGCTACCTCTGGTCGCTGCTGCGGCCGCTGATGCTGTTCGGCGTCCTTCTCTTCGTCTTCACCCAGGTGTTCAAAATCGGCGGCGAAGAAGTCGAGCACTATCCGGTGATGCTGCTGTTGGGGATCGTCCTCTACACCTTCTTCCAGGAAGCGACGACGAACGCGGTCAACTCGGTCGTCTCCCAGGAGGGGGTCGTCCGCAAGACCCAGTTCCCCCGCCTGGTGATCCCGCTGGCGACGGTCCTCACCGGCGCCTTCAACCTCGGACTCAACCTGGTCGTCGTCCTCGTCTTCGTCCTCGCCTTCGGCGTCGACCCGACCTGGACCTGGCTGCTGCTGCCGGTCGCCCTGCTCTTCCTCTTCGTCCTCACGGCGGCGGTCAGCACCGCCCTCTCGGTCCTCTACGTGCGGTTCCGCGACGTCGCGATCATCTGGTTCGTGATGGCTCAGATGCTGCTCTACCTGACGCCGATCCTCTACCCGGTCACCGCCTTCCACGACGAGACCAAAGAACAGCTGCTGATGATCAACCCGCTGGCGGTGATCTTCCAGCAGGTCCGGGTCTGGATTCTCGCCGAACCGCAGGCCCCGACCGCGGTCGAGGCCGCTGGCGGCGCCCTTCACCTGATTCCGGCGGCAGTGATATTCGTCGGCGCCTGCGTCTACGCGGTCTGGATCTTCAACCGCGAGGCGCCGCGGATCGCCGAGGACCTCTAGCCCACTCGGTCGCCTAGACTCGCCTGCGATGTCGAGTGACAGGACCCTGGCCGAGGAACTGGCCCGAGAAAAGGCCGAGGTTCAACGCCTGCGCGGCCTGCTCGTCGCCAAGGACGCCGAGCTGGGCGCGGTGCTCGGCCGCCGGGCGGAGCTCGAAGAGCGTGCCAAGCAGCTGTTCAGGGGCGCCCTCCGTCTGCGAGCGAAGTGGCTGGCGCTGAGCTCGAAGCTCGCCGCCAGGCTGCGCGGAACGCAGAGCTAGCGGGTGGCGGGGCCGCGCTTCTCGATAGTCACGCCGGTCTACGAAACGCCGGCCGACGTGTTGCGGGCGATGCTGCGCTCGGTCCGCCGCCAGCGCTTCGCCGACTGGGAGCTGTGCCTGGTCGACGACGCCTCGGCCCAGCCTCGGGTCGCCACGCAGCTCGAAGCCGCGGCGCGGCGCGACCCGCGGATCCGGTTCCAGCGCCGAGCCGAGAACGGCGGCATCGTCGCCGCCTCCAACGACGCCCTGGCGATGGCGGGCGGCGAGTTCGTCGCCCTGCTCGACCACGACGACCGGCTCCACCCCGACGCCCTGGCGGAAGTCGCGAAGGCCCTCGACGCCGCCCCTGAGGCCGACTACCTCTACACCGACGAAGACAAGATCAGCCGGCTGGGGATCCACGCCGGCCCGTTCTGCAAGCCGGACTGGTCGCCGGAGCGGATGCGGACCCAGATGTACACCTGCCACCTCAGCGTCCTCCGCCGCGCCCTGGTCGCGGAGGTCGGCGGCTTCGACGCCCACTTCGAGGGAGCCCAAGACTGGGACCTGATCCTGCGGGTGACCGAGCGGGCGCGCGAGGTGGTCCACGTCCCCAGGGTGCTCTACCACTGGCGGACGCTCGGCACCTCGGCGGCGGGCGGCGGCGAGGAGGCCAAACCGTGGGCGTTCGAGGCCGGCACCCGGGCGGTCCAGGCGCACTGCGAGCGGATCGGGCTGCAGGCGCGGGTCGAGCGCGACGAGGCGGTCTCCGGGGTCTACCACCTGCACCCGGCCCTCACCACCCAGCCGAAGGTCAGCATCGTGATCCCGACCAACGGCCAGCGGCGGCAGGTCCGCTACGAGCAGGTGGTGCTGGTCGAGCACTGCGTCCGCGGCATCGTCGAGACCTCGACCTACCCCGAGTACGAGATCGTCGTCGTCGCCGACGCCGCGACCGACCCGGCGACGATCGCCGCGCTGGAGGCGATCGCCGGAGAGCGGCTGCGGGTCGTTCCCTACGAGGAGGAGTTCAATTTCTCGGCCAAGATCAACCTCGGCGCCGCCCACAGCGAGGGCGAGCAACTGCTGCTGCTGAACGACGACATCGAGGTGATCACCCCGGACTGGATCGAGCGGATGGTGATGTACGCCCAGCATCCCGGCATCGGCGCCGTCGGCGCCCGACTGCTGTGGGAGGACGGCCGCCTCCAGCACGCCGGGATCCTGTTCGAGAACGGCGGCCTCCCCGGCCACATCTACCGCGGCTTCCGCGGTGAGTACAAGGGCTACTCGAACAACGCCCGGCTCGCCCAGAACTACCTCGCCGTGACCGGCGCCTGCATGATGACCCCGGCCGCTGCCTTCGAGCGGGTGGGCGGCCTCTCGACCGAGCTGCCCGTCAACTACAACGACGTCGACTACTGCCTGAAGCTGCGCGAGCAGGGGCTGCGGGTCGTCTACGACCCCGACACCGCCCTGCACCACTTCGAGTCGTCGAGCCGCTCCTCCGAGGTCGAGGAGTGGGAGAAGCAGGCGCTGGTCGATCGCTGGCTGCCGCTGACCGAAGTCGACCCCTCGACCAGCCCCTTCCTCACCCACGGGATCCCACGCCTGCCGGCCTACTTCGCCTGGGCCTCGCGGCGGTCGCCCTCACCGGGCGATCGCAGCTAGGGTGCCGCCGCGATGACGCAGGGAGCCGCCGCCACCTGGATCGCCCCGGTCGACGAGACCGACCGCGGCAACCTGCTGGGCGCCGCCGGGCTCACCGCCCAGCGCGAGGCCCGCGAGCTGACGGCGATCGTCGAGGGGGCCGAGCGGGCCGACGCGGCGCTGGTGGCCGGGCGTGAGACCGGGCTGCTGATCCTTCCCGAATCCAGCCAGGTGCTGGCCGGAGCCGAGCAGGAGCTGGCGCTGCTGCGACAGGCCCGCGAGGAGGGCTGGCGCCTGCTGCTGCTCTCGCTCGGCGCCGACTCCAGCGCCGGCAGCGGCGAGCTGATCGAGCGCCTGCTGACGCGGCTGGCGGCGACGCCGGGACCGTCCGGGCCGCGGCCGGTGCCGCCGACGTCACTGCGCCACCGGGTCGCGGTCGGCAGCGAGGAGATGTTCTTCCGCACCGGCCTGATGCATGCCGAGTGCTTCGAGGCCTCGCTGGCTGAGGCCGGCGCCTCGCTGGCCGCCAGCTCCGCGCTGCTCGACTGGGGTGCCGGCTGCGGCCGGATGACGGTCCACCTCGCCGCCAAGGCGCCGGACGCCCGCGTCACCGCCGCCGATACCGACGCCGAGGCGATCGCCTGGATCGCCGAGCACCTCGGCGTCCACGCCGCCGCGGCGCTGCCGGTGCTGCCGCCGACCGACCTCCCCTCCGACTCCTTCGATCTCGCGATCGGCCACAGCGTCTTCTCGCACCTCGACGTCGAGGCCCAGGATCGCTGGCTGGAGGAGCTGGCACGGGTCGCCCGCCCCGGCGCCCACGTCGCCGTCTCCTTCAACGGCCCGGTCGCCCTGCGCTGGCACCTCGACCACCCGCTCGTCGAAGTGCCAGCCTCGGTCGAGGCGGATGTCGCCCGAGACGGCATCGGGATCTGGCGCGGCGACGGCTGGGAGGACGAGTTCTACGAGGGCTACCACACGACCTTCCACAGCCACGACTACGTCCGTGAGCACTGGGCGCGGTGGTTCGAGGTCGCCGCGATCGACGAGGCGGCGGCGCTGCCCACCCAGGACATCGCCGTGCTGCGCCCGCTGCGGGTAGCGATGACGGCTCAGCGGTAGATCGTCGCGCAGAGCACGGCGCGGGCGGCGACCGCGCCGTCGCCGGCCCGTCCTTGGCCAGCGTTGTAGCTGGCGCGGGCGGCGCGGCGCGGCGAGCCGCGGCGCCAACCACCCCGGCCGTAGCTGAAGACGGTCCGCTCGTGGCGACCGGCGCCGGCAGCGGCCAGCAGGTCGTCGACGTCGGCGCGGTCGAGCTGGCGGAACCAGCCGTGGTCTTCGCGGCGGCCGAAGGGGACGCTGAGATGGACGCGGCCGCCGGGACGGACGACGCGCAGCAGCTCGCGCAATGCCTGCGCCGCCTCGGCGCGGGGATCCTCGGCGCGCGGCGCGGCGGCGCCGTAGACCGCGTTGTCCATGCCGACGTGCTCGAGCGTCGAGAGGCAGACGACCTCGTCGAACCAGGCATCGCGGAGCGGCAGCGCCCGCAGGTCCCCGTACAGGTAGGAGACGCCGAGCGAGGTGAAGGCCGTCGGCTCCGGCGCCAGGGTCGCGATCGTCAGCTCGTCGACCGACGGCAGCAGGCGCTCCAGCAGGTGGCGGTGGTTGAGCACCGAGCCGGCGTCGAGGACGCGCCCGGAGAGGCCGCGCGAGAACAGCCACGGGTACTCGACGACGCGCTCGTCGAAGCCCGCCCCGAGCCCGGCGGGCAAGCGAGCGCCGACGGCGAACGGCGCGCGCCACTCCTCGCTGTCGAGCAAGGAGCCGACCAGGGCCCGCTGCGTGGCGTCGTAGGCCAGCGTGCCCGGCTCGGCCGACGGCGGGAAGCGCCGCGCCCAGGTCCTGCTCAGGCGCCGCCCGGCGGGGAGCAGGCGCTCGCGCGCCGGCGGCGGCGGGTCTACCGCCTCAAGCAGCAGGGTCGTGAACGGCACCTCGGCGGCATCGACGGCTTGCACAAGCTCGCCGGGGTCGGTCGGCAACTCGCCCTCGGCCCCGCGTATCCGCAGCCCCATCGCCCGGTAGCCGTCGAGCACCGAGACCGGGTCAGTGCCCGCCTCGCGCAGCCCCTGTGGCCAGAACTCGACGAACAGAAGCGGACGCGAGCGCTCCAGCAACTGCCGGGCACCGCGCAGGGCGACGTGCTCGCTCGCCTGCGTGTCCATCAGCATCAGGTCGACCTGCGCCGGCAGCACGTCGTCGAGCCGCACCGCCGGCACCTGCACCGTCGTCCGCTCACCCTCGGCCGAGCCGACGCGGTGATCGCCGGTGTTGGTCTCGTGCAGGCCGAGGTCGAGCACCCCCGGCTCCGACCAGGCGGCCGCCTCGACGACCTCGATCGGTGCTCCGCGGGTCCGTTCGGCGTTCAGCCGCAGCACGTGCGCGTTGCGCGGGTCCGGCTCGACCGCCACGACGCGTCCCGACGGCCCCACCTGCTCCGCCATCAGCAGCGCCACGTAGCCGATGTTGCCGCCGACGTCGACCGCGGTCATCCCGGGGCGCAGGCGCGAGCGCAGCTCGGCGCCGAGCTCCTCCTCCCAGGTGCCGTTCGCGCGGATGATCGGCGTGATCACCTCGTCGTCCGCGTGCACGAGCAGCGGGCCGACGTCGGTCTGGACCTCCTCGAGATTGACGTTCGTCACGGCGCGAGTATTTCGCAAAGGCCCGCGCGCGACCGGCGGGAGTTCGTAGGCTGCACGGATGCTCACGCGCGAGCAAGTCGTCTCGGTCTACCGCCAGGTGCTCGGGCGGACGCCGAACGACGAAGAGATCGAGGCCCAGCTCGCCGCCAACAAGACGCTCGACGGGATGCTGCGGGTCGCGCTCGACTCCGATGAGTACGCGGCGCGCCTCGGGGAGCAGGGTCTGGCCTCGGCCCGGTCGGCGACCGTCGTCAACGTCTTCCACCCTGACCTGGCCGCCTGGGGGCTGCAGCCGGGGACGCGCTCTGCCGACGGGATCGCGATCATCGGCCACGAGGGCTGGCTGTTCCTCTGCGGCGGCAGCAACGCCAACCTCGGCCAGTACGTCGGCGAGGTCGAGATGGAGCCGGGCTGGCTGGAGGAGTGGCAGCGGGTGATCGAGCACCGCGAGGAGGAGATCGCCAGCCTCGGCGTCGCCGCCGCCCTGCTGGTGGTGCCGGACAAGCTCGCGGTCTACGAGCAGCACTACCCGGAGCCGCTGGACCGGGTCGGGCCGCGGCCGGTCGAGCGCCTGCTGGCGGTCCCCGGCCTGCCGGTCGCCTACCCGCTGGCCGAGCTGCGGGCCGCCGCGGCGAGCGGCGAGGAGGTCTACCTGCGGACCGACACCCACCTCACCTTCCGCGGCAACGAGCTACTCGCCTCCTCGGTACTGGGGGCGCTCGGGGTCGGGGAGGCGCCGGACTTCAGCTCGCTGGCGCTCAACACCTACCCGATCGCCGGCGACCTCGGCGTCAAGTTCGAACCGCAGATCGTCAGCATCGTCAGCGAGCCGGGCTCGCTCCACCAGGCCGAGATCGTCGAGGACAACCGCGAGGAAATCGAAGCCGTCGACGGCCACATCGGAACCCGGCGCGTGTTCCGCAACGAGCGTGCCCCGGACCGCCGCGTCGCCGTCATCTTCGGCGACTCCTTTGGCTTCTCCGCCCCCTACTACCAGGGCATCTCCTGGTTCCTGGCCCAGGTCTTCCGCGAGGTCCACTTCGTCTGGGTCCCGTTCGGGTGGGACGCCGAGTACGTCCGCCGGGTCGGCGCCGAGGCGGTGCTGGTTCAGGGCGCCGAGCGCTTCGTCGCCCGCGCCCCCCGCCTCGAGGTCGACGTCTCCCGCCTCGCCGAGGAAACCCTGCGGCGCAAGCAGCCGGTCGGCGTCGAGGGCGTCTTCGACTGAGCCTCGGGGGCACTCCTTCGCGGCCCGCACCGCAACCGGGCTAGACTGCCGCCGCATGCAGGACGACGCCAGGAGCCGCGCCGAAGAGGCGATCGCGAAACAGTCGAAGTGGCACCACCGGATCGAAGTCGCCCCGGGCGTCTGGACGCCGGGGCTGCAGGACACCCCGACCGTGCTCTCGCAGATCGGCATGCCCGAGGACCTCAGCGGCATGCGGGTGCTCGACATCGGCGCCCGCGACGGCTTCTTCACCTTCGAGGCGGAACAGCGCGGGGCCCGCGAGGTAGTCGCCCTCGACAACGAGTCGCCCCACAACACCGGCTTCTCGATCGCCGCTGAGCTGCTCGATTCGAAGGCGAGCTACATCACCGAGAACGTCTACTCGCTCGACCCGGAGCGCTACGGGCGCTTCGACCTCGTCCTCTTCCTCGGCGTGATCTACCACCTCCGCCACCCGCTGCTGGCGCTCGACCGCATCCACGACGTCTGCTCGCCGGAGGCGCTGCTGCTGCTGGAGACGCACATGATCGACGAAGGGCTTGTCGACGAGGGCGGCAACTGGGGCAGGCTCGCCGACTTCCACCCCCAGCTGACCTCGATCCCGCTGGCCCAGTACTACCCCGCCGACATGCTCGGCAGCGACCCGACCTCACAGTGGGCGCCGAACCGCGTCGCGCTCGAGGGCTGGCTGCGGGGGTCGGGCTTCGAGCCACTCAGCACCTGGCAGCACGCCTTCCGCGGCGGCGCCGTCGCCCGCAAGCAGGAGCTCGGCGCGGCAAGCGAGCGCGCGGTCGACGAGGCCGCCAGCTGGGACATGAGCACCTGGACCGTCGAGAAGTCGACGTCCATGGGCCGAGCTTCATAGCCTGGTGAACATCTGCACGATCATCGCGAGGAATTACGTCGCCCACGCGCGCGTCCTCGCCGAGTCGTTCAAGCGGATCCACCCGGAGGGCACCTGCACCGTCCTCGTCATCGACGACCCGGCCGGCTTCATCGACCCGGCCGAGGAGCGGTTCGAGCTGCTGACGATCGGCGAGATCGGGCTGCCGAGCCCCGAGGGGATGGCCGCCTCCTACGACGTGATGGAGCTCTCGACCGCGGTCAAGCCGTGGCTGCTGCGGACCCTGCTGGCGCGGCCCGAGGTCGACTCGGTGATGTACCTCGATCCCGACATCCGCGTCTTCGCCTCGCTCGGGGAGATCGCCCGGCGCGCCCGCGAGCACGGCGTCGTCCTCACCCCCCACTTCCTCGACCCGCTGCCGCGCGACGGCCGCAAGCCGGCCGAAGAGGACATCCTCATCGCCGGCTCCTACAACCTCGGCTTCATCGCCCTCGGCGACGGCGAGACGGCCGGGGAGCTGCTCGACTGGTGGTCGGAGCGGCTCGAGAACCACTGCCTCAACGAACCCGAGCAGGGGCGCTTCGTGGACCAGCGCTGGATCGACCTGGCGCCGGGGCTGTGGCCGGGGATCGACGTGGTCCGCGAGCCGACCTACAACATCGCCTACTGGAACCTGGCGACCCGCCAGCTGGCCGACGACGGCAGCGGCGGCTACCTGGTCGACGGCGAGCCGCTGCGCTTCTTCCACTTCAGCGGCTTCGACCCGCGGCGACCGACCGAGCTGAGCAAGCACCAGGACCGGGTCGACGTCGGCGCCAACCCCGCCCTGGTGCGGATCTGTGGCGAATACGCCGAGGAACTGCTCGGCCACGGCTTCGAGCAGGCCCACGGCTGGCCCTACGGCTGGAACGTCCTCCCGAACGGCCTCGAGCTCGACCGGGCGGCGCGGCGGGTGTTCCGCGAGGGGGTCGAGGCCGGCGAGTTCCACGACTCCGTCTTCAGCGAGCCCGGGGCGACGCGGTTCAAGACCTACCTGACCGAAGCCGGCCGCAAACAGGGCGCCAACAGCGCCGTCAACCGCTACGCCCAGGCGCTCTGGGACTCGCGCCCGGACTTCCGCCAGGCCGCCCCGAGCATCGAACCCGACGGCGGCATCGGCTTCGTCGAGTGGCTCCACGTCACCGCCCCCGACACCGGGGTGGCGGTCGAGCTCCTCCCCCCCGGCCGGGGCAGCAACGACGGCACCCCGAAGCCGCGCCCGGCCCGGCCCGAGCCCGGCGCCAACGTGGTCGGCTACATCAGCTCCGAGCGTGGGGTCGGCGAGGCGGCGAGGCAGATGCTCTCGGCGCTGCGCGCCAACGACCTGCCGGTGGCGACGATCGACTCCCCCACCGACCCGGCGAAGATCGCCGCGGAACTGGAGGGGCTGCCTGAATCCGACTACCCCTACGACTTCAACCTGCTCTGCGTCAACGCCGACATGCTGCCCTACGTCGCGACGGCGCTCGGCGACGACTTCTTCGCCGGTCGCCACTCGGCCGGGCTCTGGTTCTGGGAGGTCTCCCACTTCCTCGAGGAGTGGCGCGGGGCGTTCAAATACGTCGACGAAGTCTGGGTCGCCTCCGAGCACATCGCCAACACCCTGCGGCCGCTCTCGATCACCCCCGTACACACGGTGCGGATGCCGGTGACGCCAGCGCCTCCAGCCGAGGCGAGCCGGGCCGAACTGGGGATGCCGGAGGGCTTCTGCTTCCTCTTCCTCTTCGACTACCGCAGCGTCTTCCGCCGCAAGAACCCGCTTGGGGTGGTGGAGGCGTTCTGCGAGGCCTTCGAGCCCGGCTCGGGCCCCTCGCTGGTGATCAAGTCGATCTGCGGCGACGAGTTCCCCGCCGAGCGCCAGGAACTGGCCGACGCCGTCCGCGACCGCCCCGAAATCCACCTGGCCGAGGAGATGGTCAGCGTCGGGATGAAGAACGCGATGATCGCCAGCTGCGACTGCTACGTCTCCCTGCACCGCTCCGAGGGCTTCGGCCTGACGATGGCGGAGGCGATGTACTTCGGCCGGCCGACGATCGCCACCGGCTACTCGGGCAACCTCGACTTCATGACCGAGGACAACAGCTTCCTCGTCCCCTACTCGATGGCCAAGATCGGCCCCGGCGCCAACCCCTACCCGGCCGACAAGGAGTGGGCCGAGCCGGACCTGGAGCGGGCCGCGACGCTGATGCGGCAGGCCTTCGAGAACCCCGAGGAGGCCGCCCAGCGGGGTCACCGGGCCGCCGAGGACATCCGCCGCACCCACTCCCCCGAGGCCGCCGCGGCGCTGCTGCGAACGCGGATGGAACGGGCCCGGCGCGAGGGCCTGATCGCCCGCCTGCAGCCGACCACTCCGGCCCGCGCCTCGGCTGAGGCGGCCGGCGGCCGCGACCGGCTCCAGCACTTCCTCGAGGTCACCGAAGCACCGCCCGCGCCCGGCGTCGGCGGCAAAGCGCGGGCCGTGGCGAAGCGGCTCTACCTGCGCCTGCTGCGGCCCTACGCGGCCCACCAGCAGCGGATCAACGCCGCGATCACCGAATCGCTGGACGAACTGCGCGAGGGACTCAGCGAGGCGCTGCGGATCGAAGCCGAGACCGAGAAGGCGCTGAGCGAGCGGATCGCCGCGGCCGACCGCCTGGTCGCGGCCGCGGCCGCCGAGCCGTACATGGTCGACGACCGGCTCGGGGCGCGGACCCATCCCGTGCTCGGCGAGACGATCGGCTACCGCACCTCGCCGGGGGCGATGGACGGCGACGGCTACCGCGGCTTCGAGGACCTCTTCCGCGGCCCCGAGGCGATGATCCGCGACCGCCAGCGCGTCTACCTCGACCTGATCGGCGACCGCGCCCCGGTCTTCGACGCCGGCTGCGGGCGCGGCGAGCTGCTCGACCTGCTGGCCGAGCGCGGCATCCCCTTCCAGGGGGTCGACCTCGACCCCGACATGGTCAAGCGCTGCCACGCCAAGG
>WUUC01037840.1_pt1 | contig 11556 bp, 9 predicted proteins | sample 6278441 | NCBI WGS metagenome assembly WUUC01 (sample SAMN13675441, study PRJNA597444) | soil metagenome | isolation source: soil | place: USA: Washington | collected 2017-10 | reverse complement strand
TGCCCATCTCCTCTTTGATCTGCGAGTTGATGCGCTCGCGCATCTTGAGGATCTCGAGCTGGCGCGTCAGAAGCCGCAGCACCTTGCGGATGCGCTCCTTGATGTCGAGCGTCTCCAGCAACGCGGCCTTTTCGTCCACGGGCGTATCGAGATTGGCCGCCACCAGGTCAGCCAGCTGACCGGGCTCCTGGATCGAGTCGATCAGCGACCCGGCTTCACGCGGCAGTTCGGGCATCAGCTGGATGACCTGCTTGGCGATGTCGCGCAGGCTCATCGAGAGGGCTTCGGTCTCGACATCCTCCGCCTTCGGCTCGTCCAGACGCGAGACGCGCGCCTTGAGATACGGCGCTGCCGTGGTGACGTGCTCCATACGCACGCGTACGAGCCCCTGCAGGATGAGGCTGTAGTTTCCCGAGCTGTGCTTCAACGCTTTGAGCACGCGCGCGGCTACACCCACCGGATAGAGCTCGTCCTGTCCCGGATCGTCCGTCGATGGGTCGCGCTGCGCGAAGATCACGATGATCGGCTGGCTCTGATTTTCGATGTCTTCCACGAGCGCGACCGACTTTTCGCGGCCCACGTCGAAGGGAGCCACCGCGCCTGGAAACAACACAGCGTTGCGAATGGGCAAGAGCGGCATCTCTTCGGAGAGATCCATCTCCTGCTCATCGAAATCGGGTGCGAACTTTTCGTCTGCGTCGCTCATGATTTCCTTGGCCGAGCCTAGCTTGGTTTGCCGCGCCTTTCGATTGATGGCGAGGCGTGGATTCGTGGATTAACGATAACTGTAGCGCCGATCGCCGGTCGGCCCTCAAGAAGTTAAAAGCGAACATAACTTGCCGCCGAAGGGGGTCAAGACTGGGTGGATGTGCGACAGTTTTCGGCTAGCTCCCTTGACACAGGTGCGCGCGCGGGCTTGGCGCACCTGGGCGCCTGGCGCAGGAGCCAGCGCAGCTCGCCTCGACGACATCGCAGCGCGCGAAAGCGCCCGTCGGTCCAGACGTTGACCCAGTGGGTAGAGCCGCCTAATGTCCGCCTCGCAAAGCAGAGAAGGTCCATGGGTCATGAGCGCAATTGAGAGCGCAGGCATCGTGCGAAAACGTGGGGAGACTGGGCAAGGCGCGCGATCGGTAGCCGTCACCGGTGCCCACACGTTCCTCGGTAGGAATCTGCTGCGCTTGATCGAAGAAGACGAGCGCATTCGGCGCGTGGTCATCATCGACGGCGAGCCGCCCCAAGGAGCGGGGGTGAAGACGCGCTCCTATGCGGTAGATCGTACGCAGCCCAACGCATCCGCGAAGGTAGCCGAGATCCTCGCGGCCGAGTCGGTCGAGACATTCGTGCATCTCGGCTTCCTGGAAAAGCCCGTACGCAGTGCGGCATGGGCGCACGAATACGAGAGCGTAGGCACATTGAACGTGCTGAACGCGTGCCGTGAGCAGCGCATCAAGAAGCTGGTGCTGGGCTCGTCCACGTTGCTCTACGGTCCGCACTTCGACAATCCTCACTTCCTGCGTGAAACAGCGCCCTTGCGCGGTGTATTCGGGGCGCCGTTTTTCGCGGACAAGATCGACGCAGAGCGTCAGGTCGAGGCTTTCTCGCGCGAACAGGCGGGTGCGTGCGTTACCGTGCTGCGGTTTGCCCCGTTGTTGGGGCCCACCCTGGAGAGCTACGTGACGCGCTGGCTGTCGCGCCGGCTGGTGCCCACGTTGCTGGGCTACGACCCGCTGCTGCAGTTCGTGCACGAGGCTGACGCCGTGTTCGCGCTGAAGCTGGCGCTCGACCGCGACGTACCCGGCGCATTCAACATCGTCGGAGACGGCGTGTTGCCTGCCTCGACCGTGGTAAAACTGGTCGGCCGCAGCGCGCTGCCGTTACCGCATTTCTTGGCGCGCAGGCTCACGGCGCTGTTGTGGCTGGCCGGTGCTTCCGAGGTACCCTCGCAAATGTTGCGGTTCTTGCGCCACTTGTGTGTAGCGGATGGGGAACGAGCCAAGCGTGAGCTCGGCTTCATGCCCAGCTACACCACGCGCGAGGCGGTGCTCGCTTTCGGCGCTGCGCTGCGCCTGCGCGAGGCGCGGCTGCTTACAGAGGCCTACGTATGACGTCGGATCGACCCAAACGACCCTCTGCACGTCCGAATGTGCGACCCCCTGCAGGGCAGCGTGCGGCTTCTCCCGAAGCTCCCCCCGCGCCGAAAGCGGAGAGCGCGACGCGCACGACCTCGCCTAACGTTGATGCGGCGCCGGCCGAGCAAGCGAAGCAGCCCGTGCAAGCCAAGCAGCCCGTGCAAGCCAAGCCCAACACAGCGCGCGTCTCGGCGCGGCGCGGCGCGGGGGCGGGCAGCGGTCCGGAGCAGGCCAACGCGGAGAAGCCGCGCGGTGCGGCTAAAGGCGCGGAAAAATCCGGCAAGACACGCACGCGATCGGCCGAAATCGAAGGCGCAAACCGCACGAACGCCAGCGCGCCCGAGCCGCTCGCGCCACGCCCCCCGCGAGAGCCGCCCCCGGCCGCGCCGGAAGGGCGCCAAAGCGCAGGGGCGCAGGCGCTGCCGCCGCTGGCCTCGCCGGTCTCGTTCGCGCCCACCAGCGTGGCGGCCAACGACGAAGGCGACGATCTCTTTTCCGCGGCCGAGCCGCATGCGGAGCTGGTTTTCGGCCTCAACATGAGCACCGAACAGGCGGACGACGAGTCTGGCGCGCTCCCGGCCAGCGCGTCCATCTCCAGGCTCGCGCGCGGCTCGGGTTCCGATCGCCGGGCGCAAGAGGCCGCCCTGAAGGGCGCACAATCGCTGCTCTCTTCGGACTACTACGTGCGGCAGTACGGCGCGCACGGCATGCGCAGCCTGAGCGCAGACGTGGACGATTACGGTCTCGATCCACATGCCGAGGAGCGCGCGCGCCCCTGGCTCGAGCTGTTGTGCACGCGCTATTTCCGGCTCGACCTGGAGGGAGCGCAGCGCGTTCCGGCCGAAGGTCGGGCGCTGCTCGTGGCCAATCGCTCGGGCTCGGTCCCCTGGGATGGGCTGATGCTGCACACGGCGTTGCGCATGCAGCGCCCGGAGCTGCAGCCGGTGCGCTGGCTCTCCGAGGACTCGGTCATCCACTATCCGTTCCTGGGCGTGTTCATGAACCGCCTCGGAGCGGTGCGCGCCTGCCCCGAGAACGCGGAGCGGCTCTTGAGCCAGGACCGGCTGGTCGCTGTATTCCCCGAGGGCGCCCAGGGGTCCAACAAGCTCTTCAAGGATCGCTATCGCTTGCAGCGCTTTGGTCGCGGCGGCTACGTAAAACTGGCGCTCAAGCTCGGTGCGCCCATCTTGCCGACCGCCATCATCGGTGCGGAAGAGACCAACCCGCTGCTCGCGCGGTTCAGGCTCTTTGGTCGCATGTCTCGCGACGAATTTCTGCCCATCACGCCTACTTTTCCCTGGTTCGGCCCCGCTGGGCTGCTGCCCGCGCCCGTCAAGTGGCGCGTGATCGTGGGAGAGCCAGTCGACCTGTCTGCGTACGGGCCCGAGGCGGCGGAGGACGCGCTGGTGGTACACCGGCTCAACGAGCAAATACGCTCGATCTTGCAGGCGCTGCTGGATCAGGGGACGTCGTCGCGCCGCAGTGTCTTGTTCGGGTGAGGCGCGCGCCGCTGGCCGGCTCGGCAGCAGCGGGGCGTGTACGGCCCACGGCTACGATTTGACCTGATTGCGCCCGCCTCTCTTCGCCTCGTACAGCTTGTCGTCCGCGCACTTGTAGAGCGCTTCGCTGGTTTCGATGGCTGCGGCGAACTCCGCCACGCCGAGGCTGATGGTCACGGGGATCACCGTGCCCTTATGCTCGATGTGCTCTGTCTCGATCATCTTTCGCAGCTTCTCCGCCAGCGCCACGCCGCCCATGCGTCCGGCCTCCGGCAAGAGCACGGCGAACTCCTCACCCCCGACGCGCGCGATGATGTCGTTGGTGCGGACCTTGGTTTTGAGCAGCAAGGACACGCGTCGCAGCACGTCGTCACCGGCCAGATGGCCGTGGGTGTCGTTGATGCGCTTGAAGTGATCGATGTCGAACACCACCAGCGAGAAGGGGTGCCCGTAGCGTTTGCTGCGCGAAAACTCGCGCTCGAGCGCTTCCTGAAAGTAACGTCGATTGTAGAGCTGAGTCAGCCCATCGAGCGTCATCAGGCGATAAATCTCTTCGTGGTACTGCGCCTCGACGTTGCCGCTGGTGAGGAATTTGAGCATGGCGCGCCCGATTCGAATCAGATCTCCGTCGCGCAGGAGGCGCTGGTGAACGGGCACCTCGTTGACGAACGTGCCATTGGTGGAGTCCAGGTCGCGCAACACCCAGCCGCCCGGGGTCTTGCCAATACTGGCGTGGTTGCGCGACACATTGTCGATATCGAGCTGAACGTCCACTGTGGAGGAGCGGCCGAATACGAGCTCACGGTCGCTGAGCGGGACCCGCTTGCCGATCTCCGTGCCAAGGATCACGACCAGGCAGGCATCACTGGCCATGTCTGGAACGAATGGGTTCGACGCTACCGCGGTCACTACCGTGCTATCAGGCGTGATTCGCCGCTCGTCGTCGTTCCCCACTCTCCAATCCTAGCGTGGCAACACCTCGCTTCGGAAGTGGCTGCTACACGGCGTATCGGGAAGGCAGCCCGGCCTCCAGTGCAAGCACCGCTGCACGCTGCTCCTGGTAGCCCTGGCGCCCCAGCAGACCGAAAGCCAGGCGCTTGCCCTCTTCCACGCCGGGTTGGTCGAAAGCGTCGATGTCCAGCAGCTCTCCCGCAAACGCCGTGGCGGCCTCGAACAGAAAGAACAGGGCACCGAGCTGCTCCGCGTCGAGGCGCGGTAAGTGAATGCACAGGCTGGGACGCCCATTGCGAGCCAGCGCCAAGGCGGTTCCACGGCGCTCGGCATCGAGTAGCTCCGCGAGGCCGCGGCCTCCCAGGTAGGCATTGTCGCCGGCGCTCTCCGGAATTCGCAGATCCGTCAGCGGTTCATCCAGTGCGATGAAACTGACGAGCTTGTCCCGCGGCCCCTCGATGAACAGCTGCACCTGCGCGTGCTGGTCGGTGGCGCCGACCGCCGGAAGGGGCGTGGGACCGGTTTCGACGACACGCCCGGCGCGGTCCACGCGTTTCCCGAGGCTCTCGGCCCAAAGCTGCACGAACCAGGCCGCGATCGGGCGCAGAGCGTCGGAGTAGGGCATCAGCACGTGGGTCGAGTGCCCGAACAGGCGCATGTGCTGCACGTGAATCGCCGCGAAAATGCCCGCCGGGTTTTCCAGCAACGCCGGGCTCTCACAGCGCGCCGCCATGGCTTGCGCGCCGCGCAGCATGGGCTTTACGTCGATGCCGAGCAGTCGCAGCGGCAGCAGGCCGGCGGCAGTCAGCACGCAGAAGCGGCCTCCCACGTTGCTCGGAATCTCGAGCGTCTCGAGTCCGTGCTGGCCGGCGAACGCGCGCAGCGAGCCCTTCTGAGGGTCGGTGATCGCGACCAGATGCTGGCTCAGACTACCGGGGCCGAGGCGCTGCTCGAACCAGGCTTGTACGCACAACATCTGGGCGGCGGTCTCCACCGTGCCGCCCGACTTGGAGACCACCAGCGCCAGCGTGCGCTGCGGATCGAGGCGCTCCAGCAGCGCCTTGAATAGCCAAGGGTCACTGTTGTCCGGGAAGTGCAGGCGCCGCCCCGTGGACAGCCCTGCGCTCGCCAGCGGGCTTCCCAGCGCATGCACGGCCGCGCGCGCGCCCAGCGACGACCCGCCGATGCCCAGCACCAGCACGTCGTCGACCTGCTTGCCAAGCTTGTCGATGATGCGGTCGCAGGCCTCCACCTGCGCCAGGTTTTCGGGCAGCTTCCAAAAGCCGAGCTCGCCCGCCGCCACCCGTCCGAGCACGCGCTCGACGCCGGCGGCGAACAGCGGTTGTTCCGCGGAGAGCAGCTCCGCGCTCAGCCCGTAGCCCGCGCCCACTCCCTCTGCCATGGCCAGCGCGTAGTCGATGCGTAGACGATCGTTGGGCACGATTCACTCTCCTCGGCTAGGCCATCCATGTAGCATGTGGGTTAGGTTCGCACCCTATTTGACGCTGTGCGTGTGGACCGACTAGCGTTGGGAGATGATACGGCGGATGCCCCGCTCGACGTTGGCTCTCGCGCTGTTCGCAGCCGCCTCGGGATCGGTCGCTTTCGATTTCGGGTCGGCGGAAGCCGCGCCCAGCGCGCCGCGCCCTGCGCCGGCTGCGGCAAAGCGCGATAGGCGCGCAGAATTGCTCGCCGGTTTCGATCCGGGACAGCGCAGCCTCGCGGAGCATCGCTTCGTATCGCCGCTCGCGCACGGCAAGCGCGCGGTGCTCACGCTGGAGCCGGCCCTGGACAGCTTCGTTTCGGACCTGCTGGCGCGCTACGCCGTTCCCTACGCGGGGGTGGTCGCGGTCGAGCCACAAACCGGAAAGCTGCTGGCATACGTGAGCCACTCGAGCGCGGAGCCCGGTGTGCGGGACCAGGTGCGCGACGCGACCGCACCCGCCGCCTCGGTGTTCAAGCTGGTCACCGCTGCGGCTCTGCTCGAGCGCGGCATCACACCGGAAACGGGCACTTGTTATCACGGCGGCGCGAGCCAGCTGACGCGTGCGGAGCTGGTCGACAACCAAAAGCTCGACACCGCTTGTGTTTCTTTCGCCAGCGCGCTCGGCTGGTCGGTCAACGCCGTCTTCGGGAAGTTGGCGTTGCGACACCTCGATACGAAAACCTTGGCCCGCTACGCGGGGGCCTTCGGCTTCGGGGAGGCCCTGCCGTTCGAGCTGCCTACGGAGACGAGCACCATCGAGGTTCCGGCCGGAGAGCTCGAGTTCGCGCGTACTGCGGCGGGATTTTGGCACATGCGCATGTCGCCTCTGCACGCTGCGATGATCGCTGCCACCATCGCGAACCGCGGCAAAATGATGCGTCCGCAGCTGGTCGACAGGGTGCTGGACGAGCACGGCAAAGTGGTGCTGAAGAGCGAACCCGTGGTGCACCGCGCCGTGCTCGAGCGGCGCACGGCCGACCAATTGGGACGGATGATGAGAACCACGGTGACGCAGGGTACGGCGCGCAAGTACTTCTTCGACCAGCACGGCGCGCCATTCCTGCCCGGCGTGGAGGTGGCCGCCAAGACCGGCACCTTGAGCAAGGAGCGGCCGTACCGCGGCTACTCGTGGTGGGTGGGCTTCGCGCCTGCAGACGCGCCGAAGATCGCGGTGGGCGTGCTGGTGGTGAACTCGCCCAAGTGGCGCATCAAGGCCGGTTACGTGGGGCGTGAGACGCTCAGGCAGTACCTCTTTTCAAAGCCGCCTGCCAAGCGCGTGGAGCTCGCGCGGAGCCACTGAGCTCGGCCACGAGGTGCCATCCTGGTGCTCGATCCAGCGGGCAACGAGCAATGGAGCCTACGGGCGCGAGACCAGGCGGCTCACGCCGACAGCGGCCAGAGAAGGTTCTCGAACATCGAGCCCACGGAGCGGCTGAACGTCAGATGCTCAGCACACCGGTGCGCAGCAGGTAGGCGAGCCGCTTGCGCTGCTCGTCGTCGAGGACCGCGTGAATTTTTCGCAGCGCGCGCTCTACGGCCGCTCGCACGAGCTCGGCGCTCTTCTCTTGCTGTTCGCCGGCTTCGCGTAACTTGTGCTCGTCGAAGTCGCTCTTTTCGAGCGCCTCGGCGAGCGTAGACACGCGTCTTCTCTGATCGACGGCTGCCTGCGCACGCTCCGTCTTGAGCTCGTCGAGCGCGGTGGCAAAGACCGCCATCTGCTTCTCGTCGAGCTCGAGCTTGTGCGCCAGAAAGCGCAGCGGGCGCCTCACGCCGAAGCCGCCGCCCATGTCTCCGGGATCGAAACCCGAAGTGTGCCAGCCGCCGTGCGAGCCCGCGCCGCAACCGCCACGCCCGGCCCAATGCCCTGCATCTGCGCCGGCTTGCGTGCTGCAAGCGTAATGCGCGTGCCGATGCTTCCACCAACCCATGAAACCTGGATGCATGTTCGCTCTCCATCTGCCGGGGCTGACGCTCCCAGCGGGATACAGCGCGGGCATCACGCCACGCGCATTCCTGAAACATGAGGCCGTCCGCCAGGCTGTCAAGGCTCGAGCCGCTCGCGCCAGGTCGGCTATCGAACCAATCGCCCGATGTAAGTCGTCACCGAAGTTGGGAACAGGAGGGCTAGCCGAGCGCTGCCCGCGCGATCTCCACGCTGACGACGCCGCTGCGCACCAGATCCTTGAGATGCATCTCGAAGGTCTGCATTCCGTAGGGGTGCACGCCGCGCTCCATCACGTCCTTGAGCGGCAGATTGCCTTCCGGGCGGCGCAGCGTCTCACGCGCCGTGGCCGTGTTGACCAGCACTTCGATGGCTGCGGTCATCCCGCCATCCACGCGCGGAATCAAGCGCTGGGCCGCGATGCCCTTCAGCGCGTCTGCAAACCGTTCGCGCGTTTCGTGCGGGTCCAGGCTGCCGCACAAGGCGAGCACGCGGCCGATGGTGCGCGCGACGTCTGGTGTGTGCAACGTGGAGAGCACCAGGTGACCCGTTTCGGCGGCCTTGAGCGCGATGTTCATCGTCTCTTCGTCGCGGATCTCCCCTACGAGAATCACGTCCGGATCCTGGCGCATGGCAGCGCGCAGGGCACTGGCGAACGACTGTGTGTCGAGCCCGACTTCGCGCTGCGACACCGACGAGAGCGCGTCGGTGTGAATGAACTCGATCGGATCTTCGATCGTGACGATGTGCAGGCGACGGGTGCGGTTCATTTCGCCCAGCACCGCGGCCAGGGTCGACGATTTGCCGTTTCCGGCGGCGCCCACGACCAGCACCAGACCGCGCTCCAGCTCCGCGAAGCCGCGCACCGAGGCCGGTGTGCCCAGCTGGTCGAAGGTGGGGATGTTCAGGGGAATCGAGCGCATGGCCAGCGCGACCGACTGGCGCTGGCGAAAGATGTTCACGCGGTAGCGACCTACGCTGGGAACGGCATACGAGCAGTCGTACTCCTTGAGGTCTGCGATGGAGCCGGTGAAACGGCTCTGCGAGAGCACAATCTCCGCCAAGCGCTGGGTCTGTGCGGGTTTGAGCTTGTCCGCCTGCATGTAGTGGAGGTCACCGCCGACGCGAAACGCCGGCGGCTGACCGACCTTCAACAACACGTCACTGGCTTTGTGCTGACAACCCTTGGCGAGCAGGGCATGGAACGTCTGTTCGTCCATCTCGCAAGTCTACAGTGGAAAGCGCGCCGATCGATCGCCCAAGCTCGGCTCACTTCGAAGCGTTGCTGACGACGAGCGAGTGCATGTGCTCGTCGTGTTCGAAGCGGCTCTGATAGGCTTCCGCTTCCTTGCGTGTGGTGAACGGGCCCACGCGCACTCTAAAGAACCGACCTCGGCCAGGCACCTCCGCCTGGGTCACGAAGGCTTTGTGCCCGCGCGAGCGCAGCGTGGCCGCGAAGGCCTCCGCGGGCTCGCGGACGTCGTAAGACACCACCTGAAGCGTGAACGCACCTTCCGTTCCGGCCGGGGCTAGTCCGCTGGTCGCACGCTTGGGCAGCGCGCTGGCGACGAGCGGATCGTGCTTGGCGAGCCGGGACAGCCGCAGGTTGTCCGACGTAACGACGCGTCCGGCGGGCAAATCGGCGCTGCTTTTGGCCGTTTTGCCTTCCATTGGCGCGCTCTCGCCGCTCAGTGCGGCATGCTCGGCGGCGGCGGCGCGCACGGTTGCTTCGATCAGGGCATCGTCCTGTTCGGCTTCGACACCGTTTCGCGGCAGATTGCGCTCGACCAGCGTGGAGGGAAAGGACAGGGATTCGGGCGCCAGGCCCTGTGGCTGTCTGGCCTGCGCCGGAGCGGTGGCCGGCGCGCTCAAGGCGAGCTCAGTCAACGGATCGACAGCGTCGGCATCGGCATCTTCGCTCGGGCCCATCAGGCTGACCATGGCGACCAGCGCCGCGACCGAGAGCAGCGCGGCGAGCGTCAAAAGCGCCAACCTGCGCCCCCGAGTCTCTTCGCCGCGCTCGCGCAGCTGGTCGAGATCCCTCATCGCCGAATCCATGCTGTGGTGTAGGCGCAGCGGCGCTGCACCGTCAAGAAAGGGGCTTTCCCACGTGCAAGAAAGCCGGAAGCAGCCCATGAGCCTCAGCGCATGCGCTGGACCGTAGTGTACTTCGGTTCGCTGAGCTCGCCCGCCACGTCTTGCCAGATGGTCAGCAGGTCGCCGACCTCTGCCTCGAGCCGCGCCTGGAAACGGCCCTCGCCATCGGCGCGTGTGATGACCCCAGCTTCGGTGCTCTCGTTGAGCACAGACACGTACGCGTGTGCGTGGACCTCGCCCGTCACCAAGGCAAAGCCCTGCTCGTCCAGGGTCGCTTGGGCCACGGGCGGAGGCAGCGGCAGGGTCGGCGTGTTGTTGCAAGAGGCGCAGGCCAGCACCAGAAGGAGGGCGCAAGCCAGGCGACCGAGCCGCACGAAAAGCCGCATGCCGGCAGCGTAGCAAGAGCCGACGCGGCGTGATACCTTCCGCGCTCAATTTGGGGCTTTGACGCACGCGCGCGCAAGCGGCGAGCCGCCCCATCAGCGAGAGGTGTGAGGGTCCATCCATGGCGGAATCCCAAAAGGTCGCGGTCGCAATCGAGGACGAGCTCAGGACGTCCTACCTCGACTATGCGATGAGCGTCATCATCGGCCGCGCCATCCCCGACGTGCGCGACGGGCTGAAGCCGGTGCACCGCCGCGTCATGTATTCGATGCAGGAGCAGAAGGTCCTCTACAACCAGTCGTACAAGAAGTCGGCGCGCATCGTCGGCGACGTGCTGGGCAAGTACCACCCGCACGGCGACCAGTCGGTCTACGACGCGCTGGTGCGCATGGCGCAGGACTTTTCCATGCGCTACCCGCTGGTGGACGGCCAGGGCAACTTCGGCTCCGTCGACGGAGATCCGCCGGCGGCCATGCGTTACACCGAAGTCCGGATGGATCGGCTCGCCAGCGAGCTGCTCGCCGACATCGACAAAGACACGGTAGACTTCGGGCCCAATTTCGACGACAGCGAGCGCGAGCCGCTGGTGTTGCCGGCTCGCTTTCCGAATCTGCTCGTCAACGGTTCGGGCGGTATCGCGGTGGGCATGGCCACCAACGTACCGCCGCACAACTTGCGCGAGATCGTCGACGCGACGCTCAGGCTGATCGACAATCCCGCGCTGAGCGTCGCCGAGCTGATGATCGACGATCCTGCAAGCGGCCGGCTCGGGGTGAAGGGCCCCGACTTCCCGACGGCCGGCTTCATCTACGGCACGAGCGGCATTCACCAGGCACTCGAGACCGGCCGCGGGCGCATTTTGATGCGCGCGCGCACATCGATCGAACCGATCCCTGGCAAGAACGATCGCGAGCAGATCGTGGTCACCGAGCTCCCTTATCAGGTCAACAAGGCGGAGCTGCTCAAGAAGATCGTCGAGTTGATCAGGGAAAAGCGCATCGAGGGCATCAGCGACCTGCGCGACGAGAGCGATCGCGACGGCATGCGCATGGTGATCGAGCTCAAGCG
>WUUC01122764.1_pt1 | contig 11558 bp, 7 predicted proteins | sample 6278441 | NCBI WGS metagenome assembly WUUC01 (sample SAMN13675441, study PRJNA597444) | soil metagenome | isolation source: soil | place: USA: Washington | collected 2017-10 | reverse complement strand
CGGAGCTCGCCGCGCGGTTCGACGTCGTGGTGTTCGACCCGCGTGGCATGGGCGTCACGTGTCCGACCCCGAACCCCGCCCCCGTGCCCGCACCGGTGAACGAGTCCGCCCACCGCGACTACACCGCCGCCAACGGGCGTTTCGCGGTGGACTGCGCGGATGCCACGGGCCCGTACCGGGGCCGGCTCAACGCTCGCCAGGTCGCCCACGACATGGAGGCCATCCGAGGTGCGCTGGGTGAGCGCCGGCTGCACTACTTCGGCAGCTCGTACGGCACCGTGTACGGGCAGGCGTACGCGGAGCTGTTCGGTCACCGCGTGGGGCGGATGTACCTGGACAGCGTGCTGGACCACACACGGCGCGACCCGGCCGAGTGGGCGCGGGCCGGTGCCGTGACCGCCGAGCGCAACCTCCACCGGATGGCGCGGTGGTGCGCCGAGAACACCGGTTGCGCGCTGCACGGCCGGGACGTGATCACCGTGTGGGACCGCGTGCTGTCGACGCCGGGCGTGGACGCGTCGGTGGTCACCGGGTGGGCCGTGGCGCGCATCGGCGACGATCGGAGCTGGCCTGTCCTGACCGCCGGGCTCGCACAGGCGGAAACCGGTGACACGTCGGCGATGACGCCCCGGCCCGGTCCGTCCGACTTCCGTCTGGCACGGACGGCGTTCTGCGCGGACTTCGGGTACCCGGATGACTTCTCGGCGCTGCGCCGGGTCGAGGACCGGTTGCGCGCGGTCGCACCCCGGCTGGGATGGGCGGCGACCCCGTGGCGGGTGTCCGGGCACTGCTCGGGCGTGCCCCGGATCGGGCTCAACCCGCCGGCCGCGCTGCCCGCGATGCCCCGGGTGCTGGTGGCGAACGGCGCGAACGACCCGTTGACGCCCGCCGAGCACGGCCGCCGGGTCGCGGCGCAACTGCGGGGCACGTACCTGTCCGTCGAGGGCAACCACGGGCTCTACCTGCGCGGCAACACCTGCGTGCGCGGCCACGCGCACCGCTACCTGTGGACCGGACAGCTGCCGGCGCCGGGCGCACGGTGCGGCATGCCGGGCTGACCAGGACGTGTACAACGGTGACATGGATGACCCGCCGGGTGCTCGGGCACGCCGACCACCGGCGGCACCGCGCTCGTGGCGGGCACTGCTCCGGACCGGACCGAAGGGGGGCGGCGAGGAGGGGAAGCGGGAGATCTCGACGAGACTCCGGGACACCATCGGACGCGATGGGTCGCTCGCCGGCACGGCCGCGGTGATCGTGCTGGTGCTCGGGCTCGTCGAACACAGCTCGACGAGCCCCCTCACCGTGATCACCGCGTCGGTCGCGGTGGCCGCTCCCCTGCTCCTGCGCCGCCGCTTCCCCCTGACCACGGCGCTCGCGTCCGCCGCGATCGTGATCACCGTCGCCATACCGAACTGGTCCGGTCGCCTGGTCGCGATGGCCGCGTTCGGCTCCGCCGCCCACCACCGCCCCCGGCCGGTGGTGCTCGTCGGCTCGGTGAGCTGGTTCTTCGCCCTGGCCATGGGGAGCGTCCGACCGCCGGGGGCGACCGCCACCTACACCGACCTGGTCCTCCTCGGCATCGCCCCGGTCGCCGTCGGCTACGCCCTGCGCCTGCACCGCGACCGTGCCGACCACGCCGCACGCCTCTACCGGGAGGAGACCCGCCGCGTCGTCGCCGAGGAGCACGCCCGCGTCGCCCGCGAGGTGCACGACGCCGTGGGCCACCACCTCACCGTCATCCGGATGCAGGCCAGCGCCGTCCGCCACGTCACCCGCACCCTTCCCCCGGTCGCCGACCAGGCGCTGGCCGCGATCGCCGAGTCCTCTGCCACCGCGCTCGCCGAGGTCCGCGGCGTCCTGGCCGCGCTGCCCGCGCGCGGCAGCACACTGGCCGACCTGGACGCCCTCGCGGACCACGCCACCGGCCCGGACCGCACGGTCACCCTCACCAGGGAAGGCTCAGCGCGGCGCTCCATGCCGCCGCTGGTCGACCACGCCGGCTACCGGCTGGCCCAGGAGGCACTCACCAACGCGCTGCGCCACTCCGGCGCGACCCACGTCGACCTGCGCGTCCACCACACCACGGATGCCGTGGTGGTCGTCGTCGCCGACAACGGCGCCACCACGCCCGGCGCGCCGGCGGAAGGTGCCGGGCTGCGGGGTATGCGGGAACGGGTCCGGCTGCTCGGCGGCACCCTCCGGATCGGGCCGAACCAGCCGAGCGGATGGCTGGTCGAGGCGCGACTCCCCCTGCGGGAGGGCCGGTGATCCGCACGCTGATCGCGGACGACCAGGAGCAGGCGAGGTGGGCGCTGCGCCTGGTGCTCGACGCCGAGCCGGACATCGAGGTGGTCGACGAGGCGAGGGACGGCGCGGAAGCCGTCGAGAAGGCCCGGTGGCGAGGCGTGGACGTGGTGGTGCTCGACCTGCGGATGCCGCGGCTGGACGGCCTCGCCGCCATCCGCCGCATCGCCGAGTCCGTCAACCCCGCACCCGCCGTCGTCGCACTGACCACCTTCGACGTCGACGAGTACCTGTTCGGCGCGCTCCAGGCGGGCGCGGCGGGGTTCGTGCTCAAGGACAGCGAACCGGCGCTGCTGATCGACGCGGTCCGCGCGGCGGCGAAGGGACAAGGGCTGATCGACCCACAGGTCACCCGCCGCACCATCCGCCGGTTCGCCGAGATCGCGCCCCGGCCCGCGCCATCCGAACTGGACCTGCTCACCCCGCGCGAACACGAGGTGCTGCGGCACGTGGCGCGCGGGCTGAGCAACGCCGAGATCGCCCGTGCCCTCACCGTCGGCGAAGGCACGGTGAAGACCCACGTGACGCGGGTGCTGTCCAAACTCGGCCTGCGTACCCGCGTACACCTGGTGATCTACGCCTACGAGCACCACCTCCTGAACGGCACGCCCGCCGGCAGACCGGACCAGGCATAGCCCTCGGTCCACCGGCCGGTTTCACGCCAGCAGATCGCACATCCAGAGCCCGGACTTCTCGCCGGTGCTGATCCGGTTGTCCGATCGCGTTTTACCGCCGCCATTCCACAACGCGTCCACAGGAGATGCTCCGCTGCGTTGTCCGACAACGGACGGGAGAGGGCTTGGATCCCGTATCCTCAGTCGACCACATCCTGTCCAGGAGGGACGTCAGTGCCATGAGGGCCACCATCATCGCCGCCGCGTTCGCCGCAACGTCGCTGGTCTTCCTCGCATCACCGGCCAGTGCGGCCGAGGGGGATCTCACCGTCTACACCACCGACCCTGGGGATCCGGCCGCTTTCGCCTGGTGGCACCCCTACGGGGAGCACTGGGGTGTGTGCGACGACGAGGAGGACGGCAAGCGCGCCATCGCACAACTCAAAGACGTCACGGCGGGTGTCCAGTACGGCATCGTCGACGCCACCGGCTACGACAACACCTGCAGGGATGCTCCCAACGACTTCAACATCACCGACGGACACCGAATCGCGCTCCGGGTCTGCCTCCGCGACGGCGACCTCGGCCCCTTCTCCTACTGCAGCGCCTGGAAGTACGGCTCCGCGTAGCACTCCTGCCCCCTGATCCGGCCGCCGTCTGGGCATGCGACCGCGGTGGGCCCGCAAGTGCTGGTGCCGAGCCGGGTCCGTTACCGGTTGAGGCACTCGAGGAGGCGTGCGCGGCCCCGCTTTCCACCCCTCACGGAGTGTCCGCAGGGCATCCCGGCAGGGGAACGGCCGGCAGAAGTGTCCCGATGAGCCCTGTGACCGGTTGGGTGAGGTCATCGACGGCGCAGATCACCTCGTTCAGCGGCGGCGAGCCGGGACTGCTGGGAGGCGGGGCGGTGCTCGGTTGTGGAACCGTCACCGGGGTGGTCGTTTCCGGTGGAATCGTCGTCCCGGGCGTGGTCGGGTTCGGTTGCGGCATCGGTGCCGGCTCGGTCGCCGTGGGCGGGTGCTGAGGCGTCGGCACCGGAACAGGCGGCGTGCCGGACGGTGACCGACCGCTGTCAGAGCCCTCAGCCGGCGCACTGCCGACGGGTATGGCCACGGTCCCCCGCGCATACGTGGCCATCCAGGTCAGCACTATCCTCAGGTACGCCGCAGAGCGGTTGTAGCTGAGAATTGCCGCCCGCAGCCCTTCCGGCTCGCTCAGGTCCCGGCCCCCGGCGCACAGGTACCGGCCCGCGGCGGTCGCCGCGTCGCGGATGTTGTGCGGGTCGCGGATGCCGTCGGCGGTGGCGTCCGCGCCCCAGGTGGCCCACGTGCCGGGGATGAACTGCATGGGGCCGACCGCGCGGTCCCACACCGCGTCACCGTCCAGGCTGCCGCCCTCGGTGTCGCGGATGGCGGCGATGCCCGGCCCGCCGTTCAGGACCGGGCCGAGGATGGGGGTGACCGTGCGCCCGGCCTGGTCGACCCGTCCGCCGCGCGCGTGTCCGGACTCCACCTTCCCGATGGCCGCGAGCAGCACCATCGGCAGCCCGCACCGGGGCCGTTCCACCGCCAGGCGCCCGGCCGCTCCCTGGTACGCCGACAGCACCGCGGCTGGGATCCCGCCGCCCGAGACCGCCACCGGCGCGATCCCCCCGAAGGACGTCACGTCCGGCGGTGGCCCGGCGGCGACCGGTCGGTCGCCGTCCGCGCCGATCGGTGGCAGGTCGACCGGCCGCGGGACCCCGTCCGGGCCACCGGATGTCGTCGGCGCCGCGGGCGGTGGTGCCGACGACGTGGTCGTCGGTGCCGTCCCGGCCGAGTAGATCGTGCTGACCACCGCACCGGAGGTCAGCACGCCCACCAGCACCAGGGCCAGGGTGGGTCGCTTCGGTGTGACCACTCGTGGTCGGGGTGTGTGCCTCACCGCACCAGTGCAGCACCCCCGCGGTCATCCGCGGCCGGATTCTTCCCCAGGGGGAAGGATTTCATCCCCTTCGGCCAAGCGACCGGCAACGACCGCGACGACTTCCCCGTAGGGCAACTGTTTGGCCTCAAGAGACCTTCTGAGCGCGGGCGTGGCCGTCGTACGGTGCCACTGACGGGAGCGCGGCACGAGGTGCCGGCGGGTGAACCGTCCTACCCGAATCGAGGATGCCCCATGGATGACGACGTCAGATGGGTCGTCGGACTCGTCGACCACAGCGACGCGAGCACGGCTGAGAAGTGGTTCACGGCCATCAACACCACCATGACGACCGAGTCGCCCCCCACCGACACCTCCGCGTTCGGCGCATCCTTCGCCGCGGCCGCCGAAGGCGCCGGCTTCTCGTCGTCCACAGTGGAGGGATTCCTCGTGCGCCTCGCCGAGCGCACGAACGCCATGGAAGCGGTCACCAGGACCGCGCTGGCGAACCCGTCCGAGCTCGCGCAGGAGTGGGCGGCGCTCAAACAGCAGGTTCAGCCGCCTCAGTGGGACGCGGGCCGGAGCCGCTGGGTGACGCTCACCGACGGCGCCTGGGTGGACGAGGTGAGCGAGGTCAACGGCGAACCGTTCGTGCTCAACCAGACCCGGACGCAGTGGGTGCACGCGGAACCCTGGAAGTGGGACGACGGCACCCAGGAATGGTCCTACTACGACAACGGCACGTGGAAGGTGCAGCAGCACTGGAACGGGACCGAGTGGCTGAAACTGGCCAAGGACAAGCAGACCTGGGTCCCCTACCCCGCGGCCGCCACCGCGACCCAGGCGCCGGTGGCCGACGCGGTCGCCCAGGAGCAGTCGCCGGTCGCACTCGACGACCACGATGACGATGACGTTGACGACGACAAGCCCGAGGGCGAAGTGGTGCTGGCCGAGGAGATCCTCGACCCGGTGCTGGAGGAGATCCTCGCCGAGATCGGCGAGATCCCGGAGGCGCACAAGGACATGGTGGCCGAGATCCTCATGGAGCAGGTCGAGGTGGCGGTCAACGCCGGGAGCGGAGGGCAGCAGTAATGGGGCGCACGAAGACGAAGGCGGAGTTGCAGGAGTACCTCACGGAGAACTTCGCCGACCGGCTGGCGAAGCTGCGGCCCGAGCAGCGAGCGGCCGTCCGCCGGCTGATCAACTCCGATGCCTACGAGCACAACAAGCAGGTGCGCAGGCTGATCCGGCAGAAGACCGAGGAGCGCAAGGAGGCCGACGACCTCGGCATCCCCACCGACGCCGAGATCGCCTCCGGCAAGGTCCAGCGCGACCTGCAGGCCGAGAGCAAGGCGGCCGCCGAGTCCTCGGTCAAGTGGATCGCCGACACCGAGAAGGTCATCGAGATGTCCGGGCGGGTGGCCGTGCCGATCGCCGCGCTGGGCGGGATCGAGTTCCTCGCCGACACCACGCACGGCAGGAAGGTCATCGCGAAGGCGGGCAAGATCCGGGCGAAGGCCGCGAAACTGGAGGAGGAGTGCGGGCACGTCCGGGAGCTCGCCGAGAGGGTGCGGGCGACCACCGCGACCTCCGACCACACGAAGGCGTGGCTGGATCTCGACGCGCTCGTCAAGGGGTGCCGTCAACTGGGCACCCACCACTACGCGCTCGGTGACTACGCGATCGACGCGATCGACGATGCCAAGAAGGCCGTCGACTTCGAACTGCTGAAGTCGCACGTGAAGGACAACCCCGACAAGGTCGTCAAGATCCTGGAAGCCGTGTCCTCGATCTCCGACACGCTCATCGACATCGGTGCCGAGGCGGCCGGGCCGTACAAGCCGCTGGTCGTCGCGTCGACGGCGCTGAAGGCGCTCGCGACCCGCCAGCTCATGGCGTTCGTCGCCACGATGCAGGTGCGCAAGCTACGGAAGGGTGCCGTCGCGGGCAAGGGCCTCACGATGCTGGAGGGCGACCCGCTGCTGCCCGCCAAACGTGTCGCGCAGAAGCAGATCGCCAACTTCGACCAGGCACTGGCCATGGTGGGCGCGGTCGCCGGGAACCTGGAGCCGTGGCCGTTCATCAAGGCGGGCCTCCAGGTCGCCGGGCACGCCTACTTCAACGCCAGGGTGGACAAGCTCCACGACGACCTGGTGGCGAAGGCGAAGCTGGTCGACGGCGACGACGAGTCGGCGGCCGAGCAGATCATGAAGGAGATCTTCGCCGGGGAGAAGGAAGCCATGATCAGCACGCTGACCAGCGCGCTGCTGAAGGCCAGCATCGACCCGAAGGCGACCGTGACGGCGATCTTCCAGCCCGCGCTGGAGTGGGCGGTGACGCAGGTCGTCAAGCGGATGCCGATCTCGCCGTCCCAGGAGGTCTCCGCCGACGGCCTGCGGTCCAGCTTCGAGGCCATGAAGGCGGCGGCGCGGCTGGAGCGGGCCGCTCACCACCCCGAGCACATCGAGGAGCTGGACCACCAGGAGCTCAAGCCACCCAAGTACAGCAAGGACAAGCACCACGTCCACCTGCTGCAGACGGGCATCGAGCACGACGACGACGGCCCGTACTGGTGGGCCAAGGTGCACGGCAAGGTCGGCACGGTCCGCAAGGACGGCACGTTCACCGCCGACCCGGAGGCGCCCCGCTTCCCCGACAAGTACGGCACGCACCCGGTCAAGATCATGGGCACCCTCGAGAGCCGGCCCGACCACGTGCTCGCCGTCGTCGCGGACCTGCTCGGCGCCCTCGCCCGGGACGAGTCGGAGTTCATCGCCCAACAGCCCGCGGTGTTCGCCGACTGGTCCGACCGGGTCGTCGAGGTCGGTGGCTACAAGAAGAAGGGCGACGCCGCGCTCGTCGCGGGCACCTGGACGTCGTGCACCAACGCCGACACCGGCAACAGTTACTACCGGTTCGTCCCGGCGTCGGGCGGCGCCGCTGCCCGGGAGTGGGCGCGCCGCGACAGCAAGACCGGCAACGGCGAGACCATGGCGACGGTGTTCGAGCACACGAAACTCCCCAAGGGCGAGGTGGCCCTGCCCGCCTGACCCCCGGAGACGCGGGTCCCGCTGCCCGTCGGGGGGCAGCGGGACCCGTGACCGTGCCCGCCCGGGGTGCAGGAGGCCGGGGCGTGAGGGTCCCGTCACGCTGTGGACGCACCGGGTGACCGCTGACCGCGCGGCGCACGCAGCTGCCGCCGGGACGAGATCCCGAGCTTGGCGAACACGTTGCTGAGGTGGTACTCCACCGTCTTCTCGCTGACGTAGAGCCTCGCCGCCACCTCCTGGTTCGTCATCCCGTCCGACACCAGCGTCGCCACCTCACGCTCGCGGTTGGTCAGGCTGCCGCCGACCTCGGTGATCTCGAGCCCCGCGGCGCGGGCGGTGCGGGCGCAGCGGGCGGCGAAGGGGGCGGCGCCGAGGGCGTCGAAGCGACGAGCGGCGCGGCGGCACCACAGACCCGCCTTGCGGTGCTCGCCCCGGCTGGACAGCATCTGGGCGAGGGCCGTCTCCGCCAGCGCGCGTTCCAGCGGCAGGTCGTCCGGGCCGGTGGCGGGTGCGACAGCCTGCTCGTAGTGCCGCCGCGCCTCCCGTGTTCGACCCGAGCGCTCCGCGAGACGCCCGGCCAGCCTGCGCGCCACGGGCATCAGGTACGGGGTCTCCTCGGCCAGCTCAGCGAGCAGCCCCACCTGTTCCCGGGCCGCGTCGAGCTGATCGGTCTCGATGAGGCCTTCGGCGAGCAGTGGCCTCCACACCGGACCGGCCGGCAGCGACAGGTCGCGGTCCGCACCGATGTCGCCGATGTCGCCGAGCTCGGCGAAGGCGGCGACGACACCGCGGTGGTCGCCGCGTGCCCTGGCCACGGCGGCACGGGTGGCGGCGAGGTAGTAACGGCGGTTGCCACCGCCACCGCCACCGCCGTCGCCGTTGCCGTCGTCGAGCAGTCGGGCCAGTTCGGTGGTGTGGTGCTCGGCTCTGACCCGGTGCCCGCGCTCGGCGGCCAGGACGGCGGCACGCATGTGCACCGACGGGCCGATCCCCGCGGGCAGCGCGTGGCCGAGCAGGACCACGGCGTCGTCCACGACCTCCTGCGCCTCGTCCCAGCGCCCCAACAGGTACAGCCCCTCGAGCAGGATGACCAGCGAGCCCTTGTGCGCGTTGTCGCCCGCCGGGTGCTCCGGCGCGGCGAGCACCCGCCTCGCCCGCTCGACCGCGGCGGTCAGGTTTCCGGTGAGCAGGGCGAGCACGGCCCGCTCCGCCTCGAACGCGCCGGTCGAGTGCCGGTGGCCGACAGACCGCTCCGCGTACTCGGCGGCCTCCTCCAGCACGCGCTGCGTCGTCGGCCTTCCCCGGACGTACAGCGTGCCCAGGACGATCGAGCGCAAGGCGCGCAACGTGACCGTCGGGTGGTTCTCCGCCACCGACATCAGCGCCCGCCTGCCCCACAGCAAGGAGAGCCTCCCGTCGCCGAGTGCCAAGTGGACACCGGACAGCGTCGCCGCCGCTATCGCGGGGATCCAGGCGGGGCTGCCCGGCTCGGCGGGCGCGGACGCACTGCGGGTCAGCGGCACGACCGCGGCTGCGATGCTGTCGATCCGCCTGGCCAGCACCATCCCGTGGGCGCAGTCGTGCAGCGGGCCGGGGTCGGTTCTCTCGATCAGGGCGGCCAGCCTGCCGGTGTCCTCTTCGTGCTGCCACCACAGGTCGATCGCGGCGGCGCTGAGCAGCCGCACGTCGTGGTCCCGCTTGGCCGGGCTCAGATCGGCGGCCAGGTAGAGGCACTCGGCGGCGCGCTCGTGCTCGCCGGCGGCGAAGGCGCGGGCGGCCTCCTCGGTCAGCTCCATCGCCAGCGCCGGGTCCGCCCCGACGGACGCCGCCGCCCGGTGCCGCCACCGGTCGCCCGCGCTGACCAACTGTGCGGCGGCGAGGTGCAGCTCGCGCCTGCGGCCTGGCCGCAGGGTCTGGTAGACGGCGGCGGCGACGTCCCGGTCGATGGCCGAGACCGACGTCGGCCGGCCGGTGTGCAGCCGCACGAGCCCGTGGTCGAGCAGTGGCTCGAGTGCCGCGGCGTGGTCGGTCACCACGGCTCGTGCGGCAGTGCCCGCGGGCGCGGCGTCCTGGTCCGGTCCCAAGTGCGAGGCTCCGTCGTGGCGCACCGCCTGCGGCTGTGGGCCGGTGTTCCCGGGCGACACCTGCTCGGCCAGATCGGCCACCTGGGCCGCGCACGCCAGCCGCGGCCTGCCCCCGAGCACGGCGATCACCTCGAACAGCGCGCGGGCGGACGGGGGCAGCCCGTCCAGCCGAGTCGTGAAGAACGCCGCGAGCGACGCCGGCAGGGACTCCTCCCCCCGCGCCTCGTCGCGGTGGCGGGCCAGCAGCGACACCAGCCGCGGGTTCCCACGCGCGAAGCGGCGCAGGGTGTACGCCAGTGCGGTGTCCAGGGGACCACCCGACACCGCCTCCGCGAGCGCGGCCTGCTCCTCGTCGGACAGCGGGGACAGCCGGAGCTCGGTCATCTCCAACGGGTGCGACCCGAGGTGGCGGGCGAGCCGTGCGCCGTCGCCCACGCCCGCGCGCCCCGCGGTCACGAGCAACACCCGCTCGGCGTTGAGCCTGCGCACCAGGTAGCCGAGCGCGGACAGGGACTCCTCGTCCGCGTCGTGCACGTCGTCGATCGTCACCAGCACCGGACGTCGCCGTTGTGTGTGCCGGAGCGCACGCAGCAGCAGGCTGCCCGCGTCGGCGGGGGTGAGCGGGGGGTCAGCGCGGACCTCGTCCTCCACCTGCCCGGCCGGGTCGAGCAGACCGCCGCGGATGCGGTCGAACACCGCAAACGGCAACTCCCGTTCGGACGGATGGCAGGCGACCCGGACCTGGTGGAAGCGCGGCAGCTCCGCGGCGAGCAGCCGCAGCAGGACTGTCTTCCCCGCGCCGGGCTCCCCGTCGATCCGCACCAGGGCCGCGGTGCCCTGCACGACCCTGACCGACGCCGTGCGGAGCACGCGCATCTCCTCCGCCCTGCCCACCAGCGGCGTGACAGGGTCATGGTGTGCGGCAGACGACCACTCCGCTGTCATGGCCGCTCCGGTCGGCGCCTCTGACCATCCACTGTGCACCCCTGTCCGCTCGCGTGGCTAGATCAGCCCTTCCCGCATGGCGTAGGCAACGGCGTGTGACCGGTTGCGCAGGCAGAAACGCGTCGTGACACCGTGGAGTATGTTCTTGACGGTGCGCGACGAATAGGACAGCTGCTCGGCGATCTCGTCGGTGTCCAGTCCTTCGGCCACGAACCGCAGCACCTGGGTCTCCCGCGCGGTCAACCTCTGGAACGGCACGGATCTGCGGGACGCGCCGAACGCCACCTGTTTGAACAGCTTGGCCAGCACGTCGGCGGGCAGCGCCGCCTCGCCCCTGATCGCCTTGCGCACCACCTGGGCGAGCCGGTCCGGTGTGCTCTCCCGGTGATCGAGCAGACCGCAGATCCCGATCTCCACGATGTGCGACAGGTCGGCGTCGTCCAGCGACCGGCTGAGCATGACGAACCGCGTGCAGCCCACGTCGCTGAGCTGCCGGGCACAGTGGACGGTCTCCTGGGTCACCGAGTCCACGGCCAGCACCACCACCGTTTCGGGTCCTGCCGCCTGCCTGGGCACCACTACCAGGTCCGGGGCCTCGCTGACCTGTGCGGTCACGCCGAACCTGGTCACCGGATCGGTCGCGTCGATGTGGACGGCGA
>WUUC01110469.1_pt1 | contig 11559 bp, 13 predicted proteins | sample 6278441 | NCBI WGS metagenome assembly WUUC01 (sample SAMN13675441, study PRJNA597444) | soil metagenome | isolation source: soil | place: USA: Washington | collected 2017-10 | reverse complement strand
TCGCCTTCGCCAACCTGGTGCTGCCGCTGCAGATCGGCTCGCCGGACGTGGCGTTCCCGCGGCTGAACGCCTTCTCCTACTGGCTGTACCTGTTCGGCGCGACGGTCGCGTGTTTAGGCTTCCTGACGCCGGGCGGCGCCGCTGACGGCGGCTGGACGTTCTACCTGCCGCTCAATGACATGACGCACTCGCCCGGCGCCGGCGCCGACTACTGGATCCTCGGTCTGGCGCTGTCTGGGCTGGGCACCATCCTCGGTGGCGTCAACATGATCACGACGGTGCTCACGCTGCGGGCGCCCGGCATGACGATGTTCCGGATGCCGATCTTCACCTGGAACATCCTGGTGACCTCGCTGCTGGTGCTGCTGGCCTTTCCGATCCTGACGGCGGCGCTGCTGGTGCTGTGGGCCGACCGGCACCTGGGCGCGCAGGTGTTCGCCTCGGAGAACGGCGGCGCGGTCCTGTGGCAGCACCTGTTCTGGTTCTTCGGCCACCCCGAGGTCTACATCCTGGCCCTGCCGTTCTTCGGGATCGTCTCCGAGATCTTCCCGGTGTTCGCCCGCAAGCCGCTGTTCGGCTACAAGGGCCTGGTGCTGGCCACGCTGTCGATCGCCGCGCTGTCCCTGACGGTGTGGGCGCACCACATGTTCGCCACCGGCGTGGTGCTGCTGCCGTTCTTCTCGTTCCTGTCCTTCCTGATCGCGGTGCCGACCGGGCTGAAGTTCTTCAACTGGATCGGCACCCTGTGGCGAGGCTCGATCACCTTCGAGTCACCGATGCTGTTCTCGATCGGGTTCCTGGTGACCTTCTTGTTCGGCGGCCTGACCGGCGTCGTGCTGGCCAGCCCGCCGGCTGACTTCCACGTCTCGGACACCTATTTCGTGGTGGCGCACTTCCACTACGTGCTGTTCGGCACCATCGTGTTCGCCGCCTACGCCGGGGTGTACTTCTGGTTTCCGAAGTTCACCGGGCGCTACATGGACGAGCGGCTGGGCAAGCTGCACTTCTGGCTGACCTTCTTCGGCTTCCACCTCACGTTCCTGGTGCAGCACTGGGTCGGCTCCGAGGGGTTCCCCCGGCGCTACGCCGATTACCTGCCCGGAGACGGGTTCACCACGCTCAACACCATCTCCAGCGTCGGCGCGTTCCTGCTCGGCGCCTCGATGCTGCCGTTCCTGTACAACGTCTACAAGTCCTACCGCTTCGGCGAGGTGGCCACCGCCGATGACCCGTGGGGCCACGCCAACTCCCTGGAATGGGCGACCTCCTGCCCGCCGCCGCGGCACAACTTCACCTCGATGCCCAGAATTCGCTCCGAGCGCCCGGCGTTCGAGGCGCACTACCCGCACCTGATCCCGCAGCTGGAGCGCGAGGCCCACGGCGACAAGAAGCACCGGTTGGTAGAAGCGGCCGGCCAGGCCTCAGTCGGCGGCGAGGGCCAGCGTCAGGGCAGTCGCGACACCGACCCCGGAAGCTAGCTGCTCCCGGGCTGGGCCGACCGCTCGGCCAGGAAGCTGAGCACCCGCTGGTTCAGCAGCGCGGCGGCGTCCGGGACGTAAGAGGCCAGCGTGCTGTCGGCGAAGTAGTGCTGGTCGCCGGGATAGAGCAACAGCTGTCCGTCCTCGGCCTGCTCGACGAGCGCTCGGGCGGCGTCGAGGTCGCCCTCCCCGGCGAAGATCGGGTCGGCGTCCATTCCGTGCACCTGCACCGGCACGCCGGCCGGCCAGCCTGAGCCGAACTCCGACACCGGGACGCAGGAGTACATCAGCAGCGCCCCGCTCGCCCCGGCCCTGGTCTGGGCCAGGTACTGGGCCGGCAGCACGCCCAGCGAGAAGCCGGCGTACACCAGCTGCGCGGGCAGTTCCTGGACCGCCCGGACGCCGCGCTCGATCACCTCGCCGAACCCGAGCTGCTCGGCATGGGCCACCCCCTGCTCCAGGGTGTCGAAGGTGCGTCCCTCGAACAGGTCAGGGGTGTGCACGGTGTGCCCGGCGCCGCGCAGCTCGTCAGCGAACGCGGTGATGCCCGGGGTCAGCCCCAGCGCGTGGTGGAACAGCACTACCTCAGCCATCTCCGTACTCCTTTCGCTCAGCCGAAGCTGACCGTGAGCCCCGGCTCGCCGGCCGAGAGCTTGAGCGCCTCCCAGGGCAGCGCCGTCATGGCCGCGCGGTGGTGCTGGCGGGACTCCTCCAGAGTGGGGTGGGCGACCTGCTCGCCCTCGCGCAGCACCGGCACGCTCAACAACCGGTCTCCGGCCGCCGGCTCGAACCCGTCGCGCTGCTGCACCACCAGCTCTTCGGTGGCCGTTCCCGAAGCCCGGTGCCGCCGGTAGCCGAGCTTGGCGCCGCCGACGCTGGTCTTGTTCTCGCTGCGCTTGGCCACCGGCCGGCCCGCCACCTCGACCAGCTTGTAGACCAGCCCGGCGGTCGGGGCGCCGGAGCCGGTGACCACCGCCGTGCCGGCCCCGTAGGAGTCCACCGGCGCGGCGGCCAGCGCCGCGATCGCGTACTCGTCCAGGTCACCGCTGACCACGATCCGGGTGCCGGTGGCGCCGAGCCGGTCGAGCTGGGCGCGGGACTGATGGGCCATCACGGCGAGGTCGCCGGAGTCGATCCGGATCGCGCCCAGCCCCGGTCCGGCGACCTCGATCGCGGTCTGGATGCCCTGGCTGATGTCGTAGGTGTCGACCAGCAGGGTGGTCGCGGTGCCGAGTGAGTCGATCTGGGCGGCGAAGGCGGCCCGCTCGCTGTCGTGCAGCAGGGTGAAGGAGTGCGCGGCGGTGCCGGTGGTCGCGATGCCGTAGCGGGCTCCGGCCGCCAGGTTGGAGCTGGCCTGAAAGCCCACCAGGTAGGCGGCTCGGGCGCAGGCCACCGCGGCCTGCTCGTGGGTGCGCCGCGAGCCCATCTCGATGATCGGCCGGTCACCGGCGGCCACCACCATCCGGGCGGCCGCGGCGGCGATGGCGCAGTCATGGTTGAGCACCGACAGGATCAGCGTCTCGAGCACCACCGCCTCGGCGAAGCTGCCGGTCACGCTCAGGATCGGCGAGTACCCGAAGTACGGCTCGCCCTCGGCGTAGCCGCTGATGTCGCCGGTGAACCGGTAGCCGGCGAGGTAGCCGGCGGCGCGCTCGTCGATCACGCCCGCCGCCAGCAGCCGGTCCAGCTCCTCGGCGGCGAAGCGGAAGTCCCGGATCGCCGGAAGCAGCCGGCCGAGCCCGGCGGCCACGCCGAACCGGCGGCCGTCGGGCAGCCGGCGGGTGAAGACCTCGAAGGTGCAGCGCCGCTGGGCGGCGCCGTCGGCCAGCGCGGCCGTGAGCATGGTGAGCTCGTACTGGTCGGTGAGCAGGGCGGTCGACTCGACGGGCATGCTGCAGATCGTGTCAGAGCCGCTCGTGCCACCATGGAGGCATGTCCACGCCGACCCTCACCCCACTTCGGGAGGCGGTCGCCGACCAGCAGGCCGACGAGACCGCCGAGGCCGACCGTCCCTGGGTGACCGTGGTCTGGAACGACCCGGTGAACCTGATGTCCTATGTCACGCACGTGCTCATGAAGGTGTTCGGCTACCCCAAGGACAAGGCCACCGCGTTGATGCTCGACGTCCACCACAAGGGCCGGGCGGTGGTGTCCTCGGGTCCGCGGGAGCGGATGGAGGGCGACACCGCCACCCTGCACGGCTACGGCCTGTGGGCGACCATCCAGCACGACTCATGACCGGGCCGACCGCGCCGGGCCGGCGATGAGGGTGCGCCGCAAAGGCGGCGTCCTGCGGCTGGAGATGGGCGACGCCGAGGCTGCGCTGCTCGGGGGCCTGCTCGATGACTTCGCCGGCGTCCTCGCCGAGCCCGATCCGGATGACCCGGTGATCCAGCGGCTCTATCCCGAGGGCTACGCCGATGACCCGGAGGCCGCCCGGGAATACCGAGAGCTGGTCGAGAGCGACCTGCGGGCCGAGCGGATCGGGCGGTTGCAGGCCTGCCAGGCCGAGCTCCTGGCCGGTGCTGGCCGGGTGACGCTGGACGACGAGGCGGCCGATCGGTGGCTGCGGGTGCTCAATGACCTCAGGCTGGCGCTGGGCACCCGGCTCGACGTCAGCGAGGAGGCCGAGCTGGACGACCGCCAGCCCGCGGTGCAGATCTACTCCTGGCTCACCGCCGTGCAGGACCTGCTGGTGACGCAGGTGATGGCCTGACCGGCCGGCCCGATATCGTGGGCAACTGTGCTGAGACTGCCCGCGGCGATCTATGACGCGATCATCGCCCACGCGCGCCGAGACCATCCGGACGAGGCGTGCGGCGTGGTCGCCGGCCCGGCGGGCTCCGATCGCCCGCAGCGGCTGGTCGAGATGGTCAATGCCGCCGGCTCGCCGACCTTCTATCAGTTCGACTCCGGCGAGCAGCTCAGGCTCTGGCAGGCGATGGACGAGGCCGACGAGGAGCCGGTTGTGATCTATCACTCGCACACCGCGACCGAGGCCTATCCCTCACGCACCGACATCGCGCTGGCTCAGGAACCTGACGCCCACTACGTCCTGGTCTCTACCGCGGATCCCGGTTTTGTTGAGTTCCGGTCCTACCGGATCGCCGACGGCGTGGTCACCGAGGAACCGGTCGAGAGAGTGCAGGACCCCGGCCCGTCCGGGCCGTAGGGGGCAAGCCCTAGGCATATTGCCGCGGCATCCGTGGTTGGGTTCGGTGTCACCGCAGCACATCGATTATTTCGAAGGAGTTGAAGATGGCCGTCGAGGTCAAGATCCCGACCATCCTGCGCACCTACACCGGCGGGGCGAAGTCCGTCCCCGGCGAGGGTGCGAACCTGGCCGCTCTGCTTGATGACCTGGAGTCCAGGCACGCCGGGCTCAAGGGTCGGCTGGTCACCGAGGACGGCTCGCTGCACCGCTTCGTCAACGTCTACGTCAACGACGAGGACGTCCGGTTCACCGGCTCGCTGGACACCACGCTGTCCGACGGCGACGCGGTGACCATCCTGCCTGCTGTCGCCGGCGGCAGCCCGGAATTCGGTATCGCCGGCGGCAGCCCGGAATTCGGTATCGCCGGCGGCAGCCCGGAATTCGGTATCGCCGGCAGCAGCCCGGAATGCGGTATCGCCGGCGGATCGCGAGCCGACGCAGCACGGTGACCCGTTACGACTCGCTGGCTGACGCGGTCGGCGCCACCCCGCTGGTCGGCCTGCCCCGGCTGTCCCCGCGCTGGAACGCCTCCGGTGACCTGCCGGCGGTCCGGCTCTGGGCCAAGCTGGAGGACCGCAATCCGACCGGCTCGATCAAGGACCGCGCAGCGCTGGCGATGGTGGCGGCAGCCGAGGCCGACGGCCGGCTGACGCCCGGCTGCACGATCCTGGAGCCGACGTCGGGAAACACCGGCATCTCGCTGGCGATGATCGCCAAGATCAGGGGCTACGGGATCGTCTGCGTGATGCCGGAGAACACCTCGTCCGAGCGCCGGGAGCTGCTGGAGATGTTCGGCGCCCGGATCATCTCCTCACCGGCGGCCGGCGGCTCCAACCAGGCGGTCGCGGTGGCCAAGCAACTGGCCGTCGAGAACCCCGAATGGGTGATGCTCTACCAGTACGGCAACCCGGCCAACGCCCAGGCGCACTACGACGGGACCGGCCCCGAGGTGCTGGCCGACCTGCCGAGCGTCACCCACTTCGTCGCGGGGCTGGGCACCACCGGCACGTTGATGGGCGCCGGGCGGTTCCTGCGCGAGAAGGTGCCCGGCATCCAGGTGATCGCGGCCGAGCCCCGCTACGGCGAGCTGGTCTACGGGCTGCGCAACATCGACGAGGGCTTCGTGCCGGAACTGTATGACGATTCGGTGCTGACCTCGCGGTTCTCGGTGACCTCCTACGACGCGCTGCGCCGGACCCGGGACCTGGTCGAGCACGAGGGCATCTTCGCCGGCATCTCGACCGGGGCGATCCTGCACGCCGCGCTCGGCACCGCCGATCGCGCAGTGAAGGCCGGCCAGCGGGCCGACGTGGTCTTCATCGTCTGCGACGGCGGCTGGAAGTACCTGTCCACCGGCGCCTACTCCGGCTCGCTGCAACAGGCCGCAGAGAAGCTGGAAGGCCAGCTCTGGGCCTGAGCCCGGCGGCGGTAACCTGACCAGGGTGAGCACCCCGCCACCGAGCAAGCCGCCGCATGGGCTGAGCCGCAAGCAACAGCGGCGCCAGGAGCTGCTCGACACCAAGCTGCTGCGGCCGATCCGCCCGACCAGCGCCAGCGGCGCGCTCGTCGTGATGGCCACCGCGCTGGCGGTGCTGTGGGCGGTGCTCGGCGTCGACGCCGCCCTGGGACATCCGCTGCTGGACCTGGGCATCAAGCCCCGCCAGCTCGCCGGCCTGCCCGGCGTCGTGCTCGCCCCGGTGCTGCACGCCAGCGCCGGGCAATTGGCCGCCCTGTCGATCCCGTTCGCGGTGCTGGGCTGGCTGACCTTGACCGCCGGCCTGCGGTTTCTGGCGGTCGTGACCGTCGCGGCCGCGCTGACCAGCGGGCTGGTCGGTTGGCTGGCCGGGCCGTCGGATCAGGTGATCGTCGGCGTCAGCGGGGTGCTGCTGGGCTGGTTGGGCTACCTGTTGGCGCGCGCGCTGTTCGGTCGCCGGGTGGTGTGGATCGTGATCGCGGTGGCGGTGGCGGTGGTGTTCTCCGGCTTGTTCAACGGCCTGCAGCCCGGGGTGCGCGAGCACGAGTTCTGGGGCAGCCAGGTGGCCAGTTTCGTTGTCGGCGTCGGCCTCGGCGCCCTCCTGCACCGCGGCGGGCGCAACCGGCCGGTCCGGGCCGCGCGCGCGCCGCGCTAGCGGCTCATCCCGCCTGAAATCGCCGCCAGCGTTGCTCAGGCAGGCCGCACGGGCCGCCGGCGAGCACGCTCATCCGGCGGCTGGCCGGTTCCAGCCCGACGGTCGCCAGGGTCTGCCAGCCGCTGCCCAGCGGGGCGTCGGCCTGCGCGTGACAGCACACCGCGGCCCCGTCGGGCTCGTGCGCGCACAGCAGGTCGGCCAAGCCCTCGGCGGCGACGGCGCTGGGACTTTCCGTCGTCCGGGCGCTCAGCACGGCGTGCCGGGGCAGGCTGTCGGACTCAGGCCCGATCGGCAGCGCGCCGGCCGCCAGCCCCGGGTCTTGGAAGTGGTTGGTGTGCACGCTCCAGCGGGCCGGCGGCAGTTCGGCCACCCCGGCCGGCGAGGCCTCCAGGCAGGCCAGCCGGGTGGCGTCGAGCAGCGTGAAACAGCTCGAGGCGGCCAGCGGCGCGCCGCGCAGGATCGAGATGGCCGCCTCGACGTTCTCGGCGGAGTCCAGGATCCGGCGGGCCACCGCGTGCACCGGCACGCCGCCGTCGCCGGTGTCGCTGCGGTGGGACAGGATGTTGAACAGCACCCCCAGGCCGGCGGAGTTGATCCCGATCTTGCCCAGCAGGCCGAGCTCGGTGAGCGTGACGAAGGGCAGGTGCGTGTTCGGGTAGTGCAGCACCGCCCAGCCGCCGGCCAGCTCGCGGTGCCAGTCCCAGGTCTGGGCGCCGATCATCGCGCTCGTGCCCGTGTCAGAGTTCGCCCCGGCGACCGTCGAGCACTCGCCACGGCTGGCGGCGCCGGCCGCGGCCAGCAACTCGGTGCGGGCGTTGACCGCGTGGATCCGCCAAACAGGCTCGCCGCTGGCCTCGGCAAGGCAGTCGAGTTCGGCGCACAGGTCCGGCGCCCAGCCGGCCAGGGCGTCCCGAGCGGCCAGCGCGAGCTGGCGTGCCCGCGCCGGCTGCAGGCCGGCCGCGGCGAACAGCTGGTCATAGCCGGCCAGCGCGCCCGGCAGCCAGCCGGCGCCGCCGGCCGACAGCGCGGCGGCCCGCTGCCCCGGCTCGGCGCCCGGGATCTGCAGGGTGCGCACCTCAGCCCGTCACGAAGCTGAGCCGGACCGTCCGGACGGCGTTGTCGACGTTGGTGTCCACCAGGCAGATGGACTGCCAGGTGCCCAGCTGCAGCTGGCCCGAGACCACCGGCACGGTGGCGTACGGCGCGATCAGCGCGGGCAGCACATGGTCGCGGCCGTGGCCGGGGGAGCCATGCCGGTGCTGCCACCGGTCGTCGGCCGGCAGCAGCTCGCGCAGCGTCGCCAGCAGGTCGGAGTCACTGCCGGCCCCGGTCTCCAAGATCGCCACCCCCGCGGTGGCATGCGGCACGAAGACATTGAGCAGCCCGTCGTCGTCGGCCTTCAGGAATCCGGCGCAGGTGCTGGTGATGTCGCGCACCTGGGCCTGGTCACCGGTGCGGAACTGGAAGGTCTCGGTGCGCATACCAGCCATGATGCCCGTGACCCAGCCGTACTGCGACGCCCCTGCCGTACTGCGACGCCCCAGGTCGAGCCCGGCCTTTTCCGAAGCCCGACCACCCCGTCGCCGGTGGCGCTGTCGGCGTCCCTCGATAGGCTGCCTGGCATGAGTTCCCGCCCCGACGGCCGCGCCGCCGACCAGCTCCGTCCGATCACCATCACCCGTAATTGGCAGGCCTACGCCGAAGGTTCGGCGCTGATCGAGTTCGGCGAGACCAAGGTGTTGTGCGCCGCGTCAGTCACCGAGGGGGTGCCACGCTGGCGGCGGGGCAGCGGCCTGGGCTGGGTGACGGCCGAGTACTCGATGCTGCCGCGGGCCACCCTGACCCGCAACGACCGCGAGTCGGTGCGCGGCAAGATCGGCGGCCGCACCCATGAGATCTCCCGGCTGATCGGCCGCTCGCTGCGGGCCGCGGTCGACCTGTCCGCGCTCGGCGAGAACTCCATCGCGATCGACTGCGACGTCCTGCAGGCCGACGGCGGCACCCGGACGGCGGCCATCACCGGCGCCTACGTGGCGTTGGCCGACGCCGTCAGCTGGCTCGGCAAGCGCGGTTCGCTGGCCCGGACCGAGCCGCTGATCAACACGGTGTCGGCGGTGTCGGTGGGGGTGATCGACGGCCAGCCGCGGCTGGACCTGATGTATGAAGAGGACGTCCGGGCCGAGACTGACATGAACGTGGTCGTCACCGGCAGCGGCGAGTTCATCGAGGTGCAGGGCACCGCGGAGGGCGCGCCGTTTCGCCGTGACGAGCTCGACGCCCTGCTCGACCTTGCCGTCGCCGGCTGCGCCGACCTGGCCCGCCGCCAGCAGGACGCGCTGGATCGATGACCGCCCGGCTGCTGCTGGCGACCCGTAACCGCAAGAAGCTCGACGAGCTGCGGCGCATCCTCACCCCCCGGATGCCGGTCGAGGTGCTGGGCCTGGCCGACGTGCCGCCCTTCGAAGAGGTTCCGGAGTCAGGAGCCAGCTTCGCCGAGAACGCCCTGATCAAGGCGGTCGAGGCGGTCAAGCACACCGGAATGGTCACGGTGGCCGATGACTCGGGCTTGACGGTGGACGCGCTCAACGGCATGCCGGGGGTGCTGTCGGCTCGCTGGGCCGGCGCCGGCCACGACGACGCCGCGAACCTCGCGCTGCTGCTGGAGCAGCTGGGCGACACCCCCGATGACCGGCTCGGCGCGGCGTTCGTGTGCGCGGCGGCGCTGGTCACCCCGGACGGCAGTCAGATCGTGCGCGAGGGGCGGATGACCGGCCGGCTGATCCGCCAGCCGCGGGGCGCTCACGGGTTCGGCTATGACCCGATTTTCGTGCCCGACGGCTACGGCCTGACCAGCGCTGAGCTGCCGCCCGCCGAGAAGGACGCGATCAGCCATCGCGGAAAGGCATTGCAGGAACTGCTGCCTTTTCTGCTGCGCGCGCTCGGCGGTCCTGGCAGCGAGTGACCGCCGGCGGCGCTGGAGCGGCTACCGTTGTGGGGTCGAAGAACTACTGCGCGGCAGAGTGGAGCACAGTTTCATGCGAGTGACCGGCCTGGGCCATGCCAGCGTGCTGATCGAGACCGAGTTCGGCAGTGTGCTCACCGACCCCTGGGTGAACCCCGCCTACTTCGGCTCGTGGTTTCCGTTCCCCGACAACTCCCAACTCGACTGGGACACCTTCGGCGACGTCGACTACCTGTTCGTCTCGCACCTGCACCGCGACCACTTCGACCCCGAGCACCTCAAGCGCCACGTCAGCAAGAAGGCCACCGTCCTGCTGCCGAACTACCCCACCAGCGAGCTCGAGGACCAGCTGCGCGATGTGGGGTTCAGCTCCTTCGTCAAGACCCGCAACGAAGAGGTCATCGAGCTCGACGGGCTGCAGGTGATGATCAATTCGCTGACCTCGCCGACCGACGGCCCGATCGGGGACTCCTCGTTGTGGTTGTCCGACGGCAAGCACATCCTGCTCAACCAGAACGACGCCCGGCCCTCGGACCTGACCGCGTTCGCCAAGCTCGGCCACGTCGACGCGCACCTGCTGCAGTTCTCCGGCGCGATCTGGTTTCCGATGGTCTACGACCTGCCCAAGCGGGCCAAGCAGGCCCTCGGCGCGACCAAGCGCGAGCGACAGTTCGACCGCACCCTGCGCTACATCGACGACCTGCAGGCCAGCTATGTCTTTCCGACCGCGGGCCCGCCGTGCTTTCTGGACGAGGAGCTGTGGGGCTTCAACGACATCTTCTCCGACGAGTCCAACATCTTCCCCGACCAGAAGGTCTATCTGGACTGGCTCGCCGAGCATGGCCGCGACAACGGCCGGCTGCTGCTGCCGGGCAGCGTGGCCTCGCTCGACGAGCCGGGGTGCCCGGTCGAGCACCCGATCTCTGACGCCGAGGTGGACAAGCTGTTCACCGACAAGACCTCTTATCTGCGGGACATGCAGGATCGGCGGCAACCGGAGGTCGAGCAGCAGAAGCTGAGCTGGGCGCACCCCGAGATCGACGTGCTGGCCGAGCTCAAGGCCTGGTTCACCCCGCTGCTGGAAGAGGCCGATCAGATCGCGGCCGGCATCAACGGCGGCGTCCGGTTCACCGCCACTGATGACGAGCGCGGCGACGTCGACCTCCTGATCGACTTCATCACCCGTGAGGTGCGCCCCTATCAGGATGAGAAGGTCCGCTACCGGTTCCAGACCAAGCGGATCTACCTGGAGCGGCTGATCCACGAGCACGAGATCGACTGGGTGAACTCGCTGTTCCTGTCCTGCCGCTTCACCGCCACCCGGGTCGGGCCGTACAACGAGTTCGTCTACACCTTCTTCAAGTGCCTGTCCGAGGAGCGGTTGAACTACGCCGAGGGCTACTTCGCCGAGGCCGCCAACGACCACGAGAGCATCACCGTGGACGGCTGGACCTTCCAGCGCCGCTGCCCCCACCTCAAGGCCGACCTGACCCGGTTCGGCCAGGTCGCCGACGGGGTGCTGACCTGCCAGATGCACGGCTGGAAGTGGCGGCTCACCGATGGCAAATGCCTGACCTCGGTAGGCCGGCCGCTGCGCACCGAGGGCCGGTCTTAGCCCGGGCGGTGACGTCTTAACCCGGGCGGTGACTTAAGGCTTAACCCGGACGGTGACTTAAGGCCGGACGCACCGGGGCGAAGCGCAGCTGGGCGCCGGGCCGCAACTGCGCCAGCAGGTCCAGCTCCGCGCTGGGCAGCACCGCGATCACCGGATAGCCG
>WUUC01211574.1_pt1 | contig 11562 bp, 8 predicted proteins | sample 6278441 | NCBI WGS metagenome assembly WUUC01 (sample SAMN13675441, study PRJNA597444) | soil metagenome | isolation source: soil | place: USA: Washington | collected 2017-10 | reverse complement strand
CTATTACATTCTGGTTGCATATGAACCCGTATAATTAGCGGGCTCAGAGGGATGCAAATGAAAATTCAATTGAATCCAAAGCCATAATGTTATCAAATAAATTGATTGATGATCGATTATTGTCCTGATAGATTCTTCCTCTATAATTGGTTTGAAGCATCGAATCAATATTACTAATAATAAGATTTCCATAGATTCCCTATATCTGATCCTTTACCTTCTCCCATTATCTCAGAAGTTTCACCCTTTTCACCTACCTCAGAGTCTTGAGATGCTAAGGTCTGTTATTCGACCTTGGGCTCCCAGGAGCCCAAGATATGTCATTATTATTCAAATATAGGAGTTTACGTTTTCTCGATGTATGTTCATCGAAATTTGATTTTTTTCGCAATACCTGGTAGAATAGTTCCTGTAACAATACCGCCAAAATAGGTAATAAATTCTCCATAATCATTCCAAAAAGCCTTAAATATTTCTCCCTGTGTTAAAGCTCTTTTGATAGTTATTGGAAAACTTGTAGGTTGTTCGACAACATTGTTATTTTCCAAGGAAGGAGGTATCGGGGCTCCATTCTTACCTGAAATACTAGTTTCTGTGGTTTTGGCAGGATTATTTCTTAATAGCGAATCTGATGGTAAAGTTGAGTTAATTGTTATATGAATTGTACGTGGCCCAGGTTCGGCATATTGTAGAATATTAATTTGTAGTCGTGACATAGATGTACCATACGGAGGTATACGTATGACAGGTGGAATGAAATCTACTGATACATCATCAGCTGACTCTTTTTGACTATGATAAAGATTAGCTTCGAGTTCAATACCAATAGTAGAATTTACTTGTAACTTTATAAAATCATCTTCTCCAGGTTTTAGAAGCAGCGAATTTGGTGATGTAGATATAATGAATTCTGATGGAGGAATATTAATCCAGTTAGTATGATCTATATAATCAGGATTTCCGACGGTATTTTCTTCTTCTGCATAGAATATTACTTTGTACCGACTTGGTGAATGTATAACACTCAAATCTGCAGATAACATTACATAAGCTCTCCCCTCTTCGAAGAATGTCTCATTATATGGAGTAATGTCACTCAAAGTTTTTACATCTCCATTCGATGACCACTCCTCTATTATCTTAGTCCATGTTCCATTTATTGAAAGAATTTCAACCTTATAATCAATTCCTAACATTCCAGTTTTGTTATCTGAATCAGCATTAATTAGAATTCCATAAGCTTTCTCGATACCCGGAGTTGTATTATTATTAAAAGAAGCAAGCCAAAGTGTAGCATTTAAAAACTTTCCATCACTTATGTAATTAATTGCTCGTATGTCGCTAGAACCGGTACCATTATAGCCACATATATCACTAACGAAAAGGCACAGATCAGATGCAGGATCGATTATCTCCAGACGAGGAAATGAAGGCGATATTGCAATAAGTTCATGAATGCTAGATAGGTATAATATTACTAATAGTGAGAAGGAACAAATAATAGAAAAAATATATCTAGTTAGTAGTTTCATATTTAACAATCAATATTATCATCATTGTAATAGATATTTTGTTTGCCTTCTTATAGTCGCGAGTTGCAAATTTTAAGTAATCATTAAATTATATTCTATATTTATTTATAGTAAAAGCCTTATATCTCCAGAATACCCTTTCACTCGATTATCATTAGGAACCCAAATCAATTTGCATATTATTTACTGATGTTTCTGGAAGAGTATCTTTGCTAAAAATAAGCATATCAAAGCCAGTATATGTAGTTCCATTTTTTGGAATATTGTTTTCATTTATTTTATTAATGGTATAGTCTACTCTTTCAGTCACTATATTACCAGAACTGTCGGTAAATTTAAGTAGTAAGACTGGATATTTTGTATTGTTAAAATCTATACTGTCAATGTAATAGTAAACACTATAGTTATTAGGATTTGTACTTGCCTTACTAATATTATACGATAAATAATTAGAAGGATCTGCAAGTACTAGTCTATCGAATTTATCAAAAAATTCAGAGAAAATTTGTTCTGGAGGAGGTAATTTGTAGATAGCTTCATCAACTGTGGAACGAGGAAGTTTATTCAGAAATTGAGAAAAACGAATGTCGTCACCAGTCATATTTCCCTCTTGTGCTGCCACTATCATTAAAGGTAATTCATATATATTTAGTATCATATAGATACTAAAAATTAATAGACTAACAGTAATGAATGGCATTATCATTGACTTTATAGCGTTTATTGTTTACTACGATATATATTTATTCTATTGAAAAATGATTGTCCATTATAATAACAATAAAGATTGTCAGAATCCTAATAATTCAAGAATGATTATACATATTTTAGAACAATATTGAGTGTTGCATATTCCAAATAAATGAACTCATATTAAGATCGAAGGATAAGTATAATAAAAGTAGTATTTATTGAAGATATGATGGAGAGAGGCTGATAATACTATAGCCTTATTTTGCTCTATATTTTCGTTCAGTATTTCTATCTACAACGAAGCTTAAGCTTAAACAAAATATTATTTAATTGAGAATATGTACAATTTACGGGTTCGGTGGGATGCAATACACTAGTGTATGTAATCCACTTGCGCAATGTAAAATGATTTGGTCTAAGAGGGTTATTCTAACTTGTATTTAACCCAAGATATAGTTTGTCTAATCTTCCAAGCTCAGGCTTGTTGATTAATGTTTGGTATACTTAGTAATGCAATAGAAGAAGATTTTCTGACACATCAATATTGTGATAAAACATAAGTAAAACTTTCCTAAAAACCCATTTAAGGCATTTTCAGGCCCAACGATTGAATATATGTCAGAAAAAAATTTATCGTTAGAATAAAATGAAGTTCATAAGGCAAAGTTTATGTTCGAGATATATAGATGATAGTGATCGTAGAAATTGTATTAGATAGTCCATAAAAAACATAAGACTACTATATCTAATCTGACTTCGCAGATTAAAATTCATTAATCCCAACTTTTCTTTGTGGTTTTAATGTGTTCTTTCTAAATATACTCTTTTTGCAAACATTGACTTATTTGAATGCCACATAAAAAATTTCATAGATATTGGTTCCTCATGATCTCAAACTACACCTTCAAATCTATCTCGGGCATTGGAATAAATCTGTTTATTGTTTTTACACCTAGTCAAAAATCCTTCCAACTCAATATACCATTGTATCTTATCTTTTGACGGTTGTATAGTAGGTATAATAACATTGTCATATGCTTGTATTGGACGTTTGTGGTCTAAGTCGGATATCATTGAAATAATATCAGATCTTTGTTCGTCTGTAAGAGCAATGGAGGAGTAGTTCTCCAAGGGTATTAATCCATCTATATGTCTTTCAATACAAGACATCTTATTTCTTATTATTTCATCTAACATATTTTGTATTGCGATTGCTAGATATCTGTATCCCTCTAATACTTCGTTAGAATAAGGTATAGGTATTGATTGCCTAAACAAATCTCCCTCAAAAACTATCGAAACTGACTCAAACTGTTTTGAAGTATATGGATATGATCCAAATAATGTTTTTAAGCCCATTCTAATAGCTAGACCCCCATGTTTGTATCTTCTAAATGTCTGAGTGTGAGTATTTCTGAAATTCCGTAAATCTAAAAGAAATTTCTTAAACTCAATTATATTTGATTCAATAAACGAATTAACTAAATCTCTTTTCGAATCCTTAGGGAACAGCTTCATAAGGCTGTAGGAACTAATATAACTCAACATCCTTCTGTATTCCTTAGGAGTTTTTTCTTCCAGATGGTCAAAGAACTCAGTTATTCTTTCTCCTACGTCAGGATTTTTCTGGTCGAGCAGATCATAATAGTTTTGGTCTAGTAATTGATTCCCTTCTAAGAAAATAATCAGATCTTCAATATACATCATTATTATCGCTATAAGTTGTAATTGAATAACCGAACGAAAGTTAGAAAGATCCTCCTCCTTGTCTTCTCTAACGCTATACTTAAATTCAGAAGTCTTTTTTTCTAATATGCTAATTGCAAAATCGAATAATTTACCTCGTGTTGGTAAACTATTTTCAATATAATTTTGTAAAAGAAAATGTGTCTCCATTTCTTTCTTATTCCTGAAGCCATGGTATAGGTTAGATGAATTTGTCATAGTATTGGAAAAGAGAGTACGTCAAATAAATTCTGTCCATAATAGTGACAGTCAGAGACACAAAGTTATAGTCCAATACTAGCAAAATCCTGTGTATATGTAAGCAATTTGAAAAACAAAGGGGCCGTACTATCACTTGAACAATTAAGAAATTGGATTATTCTTTCATCGAAACAGCCTGAGAAAATACGATAGCAATTAGGTGTTCTATCTCTGCATATCAAAAGTTGACATTGAAAGAAGACTAATACTATAATATCTAAAGTTATATTTTAAGTATGTTTATTGACTGTATGCTGTTTCCAATGGTCAACGCATAACCAGACATTACTGCAATTAATGCAATGAATATTGGCAAATCCTTGGCAAGTGGAACATTTACTTTTTTGTATATTTGATGTGAAAATTATTTCGTAAAGAGTCAAGTCTTCAATTTTGATTTTATCTTTTTCTTTTAGACCCATAAACAGATTTACTATTTCATCTCTCTGTCTTTGATATTCTTCATCATCTAATCCTTGTTCTAGCACTTTATTCAAAGTTTCTCTGTCTGTTAACGCATTATACACATCCTGAACATTTCTTATTGGGACTTTAGATACTTTATGGACTTTTGAAAGGTTTTCTTCTAATTGATATTCTATGGAAAATGAATAAGGATCACCATGATAATTTGCATAAATTTCTTTCACTTTACCAGCTTCAAAATCAGCTTCATATATGGTTTCATTGCTTTTAGACATAGAATATGCGTGACCAAAAGCTAATTCCACTTGAAATGCAAGCTTATACAAAGCAAAAAGATCATCGACATCAAAGTTTACATCAGATTTTATTTTACTATCTTTATTGTCGTATGGACATGCATACCTGTTTAATACCTTACATGGATAAATTGATGTTCTTGTAAAAGTAGATGATGAAGAATCGTTATTGTTACAACTATTGCTAGTATCCTTTTTGCTAGTATTGTAAGAATTTCCGTCTTCCAATGCCCTAGCTATTACCTTGTTGATTCCAACAAACAATGCACTCTCTTCCATGTCTGGACTCAATAAACAACGAAAACATTTTGTTCTTCCAATCCTAGAATTTCTCCTATACTCCATTAACTCGATGTAATCAGAATACCACTTATTCGCGTCTTCCTTAAGATCTTCAGGTATTCCTAATGAAAACATCCATCCAAAATAATCATCTGGAAAATATTGTAATCCTTCCTTTACGTTGTATTTCTCTGTTCTGCTTATGGTGTTTGCCTTTGTAATTTTCAACCATTTATCTAATGGAATTATCTTTCTACCTTTCCAGTAATTTACGCCATCGCTTCTATTGCTACTAGTATCAGGATAAAGTTTGTCTAATCTTTGAGATAGATTATTGACTGATTTGTCCAGCAATTTCAATTTTGTTTAACCTTTCTTCTAACGACTTGACTGAGAGTATGGAAGTACCTTCAGATAACAATTTGAACTTTGCTTCATTAGATTCTACAATGAGTTTTAATGCAGATAATTTCTCTTTTAGTGAAACTTCATTATTGTGATATATCCTCCATGCTTCTCTTTTTGCTTCTTCAATTCCGTCTATTGATTGCTTGTAGTAATAAGCTAAATCAGATTTTGCTAAATCATAAATGAATTGCTGTGATAACTCCTTGAGTACTTTAACATCTCTGCTAATTGTAGATTGGTCAACATTTAATTCCTGTGCTATTTCGCTTTCAGTCAAAGATTGCGCTAACAGAGAAGCTACCTTTCTTCTACGTTCCTCTATTTTGAAATTATGCATAGGGTAATTCAAATTATGTATTTTCTCCTTCGTAAATAACAGCATTATGCATTTTCGAGTATAAAAATAATATTATTACATTCATTACATTCAAAACATATATTAAAAATTTGTTTTAATAATCTTGTGTAATGAATGTTGGCTGTGTAATATCAATTGGCAAAGCAAAGAATACAAGCCGTTGAATACCGAAATGTTCGTCTATCAATAGACACCTATAAAAAACTTGACAAGTATCTGATCGAACTTATAAAGAAAAGAGGAGATCGACATATTTCACTTGATGAAGCAATAAAGTCATTAATTGAAGCTTATTATAAGAATAGATGAAATACCTCCACTATATCCACCATCTCCACTCTTGCTTATTTTGTCAAAAGGAGTTTAATTTGAGCTTCTTTTAGTGGAGGTATTGTAAGTTGACATCTCCACTTTTATTTAAGGTATCTCCACAAAACAGAGTTAGCCGACTGAATTAATTGGTAGAGGTATCTGTTTCTGGTGGAGGTTTTGCAAACGGCATTGAAGAATACCTCCACTGATTTTATGCTAATTTTGAGCACAAAATAGGGTCTGGTGGAGTAGTGGAGATATTTTCACTATGACTTTTTTGGGAATGGCCAAAGTGTCTTTTTCATTCTGAATCTCCAACCAAAATAAAAGGAGCCCAGTAGTAAGGATGAGAATATTCTTCCTTTTCCATTATTTTTATCTGAGCTTGCTGTAAGGCAGTAGCTTTGTCTTTTCCTTCCTTCAAAAGTTTGTAAAATTCTACCATCAATTCTTGTGTAGATTTAGCATCAACTGACCATAAGCTAACTATTACTGAAGGTGTGCCAGCATAAATTAATGCACGTGTCAAGCCAATAAGTTCGTCACCAGGTTTTGTTTCATTTATGCCTGTCTGACAAGCACTTAACGTAGCCAGTTCTACTTTTAATCTTAAATTAAATATTTCTTGTGCCATAAGAACACCGTTGTTCAGTTGGATTCCAGAAGACATTGGATTTGCATAGTTAAAATATCCATGACAAGAAAAATGAAGGATATCGGCATCAGTATTTTTTAGCTTTTCCAATATTTCATTTTTGGTAATGTCAGGATAATATTTTTTGTCGAAAAGATCTGCCACAGCCTTTGCTTCTTCTTTAAATACGATTCCAAATGAAAGGCAGCTTTTTAGCGATCCGCTACCTTTATTTTCGTAGAACTGTAGTAGTGAGGCACTTGGAGAATAAACGACAATATGGCTTCTAATTATTGGTTTTCCGTGTAACTCTAAAGCGTGCAATGGAATGTAATGAAGTATATTATGGGGAACAAAGCATACAAAGTCAGCTTTGGATAAATGATCTGATATCGGATCTATTAGATGGTTGGATAACTCTAGCCATGTATCACCTATCTCCCCAAAAGAAGGATATTTAATAACTTCCCTATCATAGCTCATAACAAAGTCATTAAGTTTTCTTGCTGACAACTCAATTGCCTTTACATGTAGCTCTTTAGGAGATACTACGAAGGTAAAGATCTTATCCTCGGTTATAAAATATTCTACTAATACGGCATTTCCTTTATTACCAAGTATTTTTTGTATTTTATATAAATTTTGTATATTAAAGTAAGTTTCATTTGTAGAATGCTTTAAGTCAGCTCTCGCAAGTAAATCAAAAAATGCTTTTGACCTGCTTCTTTCAGCGTATTCAAATGCTTTCTCTTCATATCCCAGTCTTACACAAATCGGAACCATATATTGGTAAGCACTGAAAGCAGCCTGGAGAGCATAGAAGCTAATCTTATTTTCTTCTCCTGAGATTTTCCTTCCTGCTTCCTCAGTAATTTCTATTGCACGTTTGAAGTAGATAAATGCTTTTTGTGGCTCAGATTCATTATAAACTATACCCAGGTTCACATTAGCAAGTCTTTCTGTGTAAGTATCTTCAATTTCCTTTGCAATACTCAATGATTTCTCATAATATTCGATAGCTTTGTTTTGGTTATTTAATTTATCATAAGATATGCCCATATTTAGATAGGTGTAAGCCTCGTTTGTTCTGTTGTTAGTCTCCTTTGCAATACTCAATGATTTCTCATAATATTCGATAGCTTTGTTTTGGTTACCTGTGTCCGCATATATAAGACCCAATGCGTTGTAGTTATATGATTTTCCTTCTTCATCATTAATTTTCTTCCTCATCTCCAAAGATCTCTCTGTGAATTCTATAGCTTTATCATACTCGCCTAATTTGCGATAGATTACTCCCAAACTGTTATAGGCGTTTGATGCAATTGATACCATTCTTATATCTTCGATTCCGTTTGCAATATTCAGGGCACTATGAAGATATTCGATAGCTTTGTTTTGGTTACCTATATTATCATAGATTATACCCAGGTTGCCATAACAAGCTGCTTGTCCTTCTTCATCATTAATTTTCTTCCTCATCTCCAAAGATCTCTTTGTGAATTTTATTGCTTTGTCATACTTGCCTAATTTGCGATAATTCTCGCCAAGGCCTTGGTAAATGTTCGATTCTCTTTTAGCGCTTCTCGCATCTCCAGTTTGCTTAGCAACATCCAACGCGTTATAATAATATCCTATAGCTTTATCATATTCACTATTGTACTCAGAAAGAGTTGCAAGACCATAATAACACTCATACTCAAGATCTGTATCTCCAAATTCCTTTGCATCACTCAATGATTGCTCATAATATTCTTTTAATTCAGCATAAGATTGACCCAGATTTATATGGTGTCCATATTCTCCTACAGAATATTCTCTTTGCTTGTTCATACCCAAAGCTTTCCATGCGAATTCTATACCTTTGTCATACTTGCCTATTTTATTATAAACTTGGCCCATTTTTATGTAACATGCAGATTCAAGAGCACTGTTGTTCTCATTTTTAAATATATTCGATGCATATTCCAATGAAGCTAATGCATGATCATAATATGAAGAATTGAAAAGAAGCGATCCTATTTGGAAAAAATATTCGCCCATCTTTTCGGAAGGTACGTTGGCTAATCCTTTAAGTATATTAATAAATTCATCAGAATTAGAATGTTTTTGAGCCAGTCGAAGCACAGCTTGTTCTTTAAATTGTTCTTTAATTTTTTCCCAAATTCGAAAAATTAATTTTTTAATCATCGCGAAAGGTCATATTCTATGTTAACAACTTTATCGTTGCTAGTCCTGACTGGATATGGCAACCACTTTGACAATTTTGAAGAAACTTCTGCTCCTATTAGGAATCTACCATTTACTTTAGTTCCTTTTGGTACTTTGACAATAAGTAATAGACTTTTATTTCCCAATATCCCTTTTTCTTTTGGTGGCTTTCCTGATAATGATGCTTCTAATATATTGACGAAAGCTTTGGGATTGTTCTTATAAGTTTCAGCCCATTCGATGATTACTTTTCCATATTCTTTCACATTATTCGTTACTCCGAAAGATCATATTCGGCATCGACGGCCTTATCCTTTCTTTTAGATAAAGGAATTGGTACCCATTTAGATAGTTTGGAGGATACTTCGGCGCCAAGCAAGAATCTGCCCTTTACTCTGCTATCCTTTGGCCCTCTGACAACAAGTAGCACAATTTTATCTCCAAGTATTCCCTTCTCTTTTGTTTTTTTAAAGTCCCATGCTACGGTTGATTTGCTAATACCAGAGCTAGTTACCTGCGGTTCATAAATAACATATTCCATACTTTGAGTAACACCGCCTGCTATACCAGCATCAACAATTTCAAATAAACTCAGTTTTAGTTCTGGAGTTACACTGACTTCTTTCTTGTATTTTATTTCAGCATTGATTTCAGTAGGAAATAAATAATGAGCAACAGGCTTTATAGTAGAAGGTTCCCCAGATTTTTGTTTTGCACTAAGCTGAACACCAAACCTCGCCCATTCAAATCTGCAATCATTATCAGGTAAAAAGGAACAAGTTAAAACGGCATAATGGAAGTCATATTCATTCTTCATTTTATTAATTTCATACGACATTTCCAGATTCTGTTCTTGCATTCTAGCTATTAAGTTTCTAGAATCATAAAGACCAACCGTAAGCTTGTTTTTCTTCCCACGAAAAACGTTTATCTCACCTTCACCTGCTCCTACATCTTTTCGCAGCTTATCTACTGCAGGAGCAGCTGGCTCAAGGACCGTTTCAAATAAAACCTTGGAATTACTGGGAATTGTTAGTTGTAGCACTTTTATACCTCCGCTAGATTATGATATAAAATTACATATTTTTAAACATTTATAATCGATAATTTTAGAATAATTTAAACTAACTAAAAAATCATGAATAGTAATTGGTTAGTTCATATAATTTTTCTATTTAATATCGCTTTTACAAGGCAGTTGACGTATATAATATCAAAATATACAAGTAGCTTCTATCAGATAAATTATTCCCAATCTCCAACCAAAACAAATGGAGCCCAGTAATATGGATGCGAATATTCTTCTTTTTCCATTATTTTTATCTGAGCTTGCTGTAATGCAGTAGCTTTATCTTTACCATTTTTTAACTGTTGATAAAATTCAAGCATTAGTTCTATTGTAGAAGGATCGTAAACTGACCATAGGCTAACTATGACTGAAGATGTGCCCGCATATATTAAAGCACGTGTTAGTCCTATTAATTCATCTCCAGGTTTTGCTTCATTGATTCCAGTTTCACAGGCACTCAATGTCACTAACTCTGCATTCAATTTGAAATTAAATATGTCTCTCGCAGTGAGCATGTCATCATATAGTTTAACTCCAGAGGATAATGGATCTGTATCATTAAATTTACCATGACAGGCGAAATGGAGAATGTCATTATTTGTATTTTGAAAGACTATATTTTTAGTAGCATCAATAAATGGCCTAGAATTGAAAAGCGCCGCTACTTCTTCTGCCTCTTGTTTGAATTTATATTTTTCTTGTCCAGTTACAATTCCAAAAGCAGAGCAACCATTTATTTTAGCACTACTCTTGCCATTCAAGAATTGTAATATGGATGCACTCGGAGAATAAGTCACAGCATGGCTTTTTATCAATGGTTCTCCATTTAATTCTAATACATGTAATGGAAGATAATGAAGTAGGTCAAATGGTACAAAGTATATCATATCAGCTTTAAACAGATATTTAGATATAGGCTTGATTAAATAACTGCTCAATTCTAACCATGTATTACCTATGTCTCCATAGGTAAGATAATTGACTACTTCTCTCAAATAACTTTCGATATATGTTTTAATTTTTTCTTTAGATAATTGAACTGTTTCTATATAAAATTCATCTGCAGAAATAACAAATATGTATGTTTTGTCCAGAGCTATGAAATATTCTACCAGCATAGTATTATTTCCTTTCTGTGAAAGAATATTCTGTATTTTACTTGAAGTTAGAGGCTTTACTCTGCGAAGAGAAACGTATTCTGGATCAATTGGCTCCATCTTATCGTAGATTTTATCTAATTCTTTTAGGATAAGATCAGGTTCAATGTCAATCGGATTATAATAGTTATCAGAAGATTCTTTAAAAGGATTTATGGCTGCCGGAGTTGGCAATATTCTTGTTAAATGGCTTGCCTTAAT
>WUUC01138940.1_pt1 | contig 11562 bp, 8 predicted proteins | sample 6278441 | NCBI WGS metagenome assembly WUUC01 (sample SAMN13675441, study PRJNA597444) | soil metagenome | isolation source: soil | place: USA: Washington | collected 2017-10 | reverse complement strand
GTCGGCCGATCACCACTGTCGTGCCGAGGTCGTCGATCACGACATCCGGCGTCAGGCCCGCGGTGGCGACGGTGTCGGCCGCGGCCGAGGCCTGCCCGGCGCTGGTCTCGAACAGCAGGTGCCCGTCGGGCACCAGCCACAGCGGCGCACCGGCGATCACCCTGCGCAGCACGTCGAGCCCGTCGGTTCCGCCGTCCAGCGCCACGAGCGGCTCGTGCAGCCGGGCCTCGGGCGGCATCAGGTCGACGGCCTCGGTCGGCACGTACGGCGCGTTCGCGACGAGTACGGCCACCCGCCCGTGCAGCACGCCCGGCAGCGGCGCGTACAGGTCGCCCTCGTACACCGTGCCGGTGATGTTCTCGCGGGCACAGCGAACCGCGGCAGGCTCGATGTCCACTGCGTACAGTTCGATGCCCGGCACGGCCGCGTGCACCGCCGCGCCGACGGCGCCGGACCCGCAGCACAGGTCCACGACGACCGCACCCTGCCCGACCAGCGCGACGGCCGCGCCGGCCAGCGTCGCGGCCTGCCGGGCCAGCAGCTCGGTGCGCCGCCTCGGCACGAAGACCCCCGGCGCCACGGTGATCCGCAGGCCGAGGAACTCGGCCCATCCCAGCACGTGTTCGAGGGGCAGCCCGGAGACGCGTCGCGACACCATGGCGTCGAGGTCGGCCCGGGTGGCCGCCGCCTCGAGGAGCAGCCGCGCCTCGTCCTCCGCGAACACACAGCCCGCGGCACGCAGCCGGGAAACAACAGAAGCAGTCATGAGCGCCTCACCTTTGACAGGGCGCTCCCGCCGGTTCGTCTCAGACCGGCACAGGTGAGAGCACCCGACCATCACGGACGGAAATGGTTCTCACCTCCTCGAGTCGCGATCGGACAGTGAGCACATTACCTCGTGGCCAGGCTGGCGAGGAAGTCACGAAGGTAGGCCTGCGTCGTCGCGTCACCCCAGAACGCCATGACGTCCGGGTCGTCCACCTCGCGCCGGGCCTCGATCCGCTCGTGCGCCGGCGCGTGCAGCTGCCGCTTGGCACGCGCGTACACGGCGGCGGGCGTGGTGGCCAGCCGCTCGGCACGGCGCACGGCCGTCGCCAGCAGGTCGTCCGCGACCTCGTCGACCAGCCCGATCCGGTGCGCCTCCGCCGGGTCGAGGCGGTCGGCGGTCAGCACGAGCCGCTGCACGGCCGCGCCCACCGCGTGCCGCATGACCTCCAGGGGCACGGTCGGGAACGGCACCCCGGCCGCGAGCTCGGTCAGCCCGATCGTGCCGCCGGACATCAACCGCACGTCACACGCGGCCGCCAGCACGCAGCCGCCGGCGAGCGCGTGCCCGTTGACGGCCGCCACCACCGGGCGCGGGTGGTCGAACACGGCGAGGACCGCGGTGCTGAGCGCCGGCAGGAACGCCTCGACGTAGGGCAACCCGCCGTCCACGATCCGTTTCAGGTCGACACCGGCGGAGAAGCAGCGGCCGGCGCCGGTGAGCACCACCGGCGCGTCTCCCGTCGCGCGCAGTGCCTCCGGCAGCGCGGTGAGCAGCTCCAGGTCGAGCGCGTTGACCGGCCCGTGGTTCAGCGAGAGGACGGCGACGTCGCCGTGCGTGCTTGTCTCGATCACGGGTCACAGCGTATGCGTCGTATGGCGGTACGTGACACGACCGGAAAGTCGTAAGGTTCTGCCGGTTCGGGGACTCCTACTTCACAAGCGTTGCCAGGAGGTACCCCTGTGAGCGGAGCTTGCGGAGCGAACCAGACAACACAGGGCGACCGCGAGCGGCGACACCGAGCCTGCGAGGGGTCGTCTTGAGCGAGTACACCGACACCGAGCTGGTCGCCGGTGTGCTCGCTGGCGACCGGGACGCGTTCGCGGCCGTGTACGACCGCTACGCCGACCGGTTGCACGACTTCTGCCACTCGGTGCTCCGCGACCGCGACGAGGCAGCGGACGCCGTCCAGGACACGTTCGTGCTCGCCGCGCAACGCCTTGTTCAGCTGAACGACCCCGAGCGGCTCCGGCCCTGGTTGTACGCCATCGCACGCAGCGTGGCGTTGCGCCGGGTACGGGCCCGCAAGCGGGTCGTGCTCGACGAGGTGGGAGACATGGCGGACACGGATCCGGGGCCGCATCGCGCGGCCGAGCAGGAGGCGCTGCGTGAGCTCGTGTGGTCGGCGGCCGGCGGGCTGTCCGAACGCGACCGCGCCCTGCTCGACTTGCACCTGCGCCAGGGTCTGGAAGGCGGGGAGCTGGGCGAGGCCCTGGGTGTGAGCGCGAACCACGCGTACGTGCTGCTCACCAGGCTGCGCGACCAGGTGGAACGGTCGCTCGGCGCGTTGCTCATCGCCCGCCTCGGCCGCGCGGACTGCGCCGAGCTGGACACGCTGCTGTCCGGTTGGGACGGGAAGTTCTCGCCCCTCCTGCGCAAGCGGGTCGCCAGGCACGTGGACTCGTGCGAGGTCTGCTCGGAACGGCGACGGGTGGCGGTCAGTCCTCTCGCCCTGCTTGCCGGTGTGCCGCTGCTGCCGGCGCCGCTGTTCCTGAAGGACCGCGTGATGGCGGAGGTGCGGCTGGTCGCCATGGACCGCGACGTCATCGCGCCGCTGCCCCCGGCCCGGTTCAAGCGCGGCCGCGTGGTCGCGGCGGGTGTCGCCGTGCTGGCACTGCTGGGCGCGGGCTCGGCGGTCGTGTACTGGCGCGGCGTCGGCACCGGCGACGGGGAGCCCCTGGCCCTGGAGAACAGCCTCCCCGCGACCACGACGACCACCACGAGCAGGCAGACCACCACCCCGACGTCGACGACCACCACCACACCGGCACCGACCACGACTCCGACCACCAGTCCCACGACCACCACCCGCCGCACCACCACGACAGTCCGCCCCACCACGACGACGACCACCAACGTGGTGCAGCCTCCTCCTCCGCCACCACCACCGCCCCCGCCACCACCGCCGCCTCCCCCACCGCCCGACACGACCCGGCCGGTGATCAGCAGCGCGTCGGCCACCCCGCCACGCGTCAACACCCCGTCCTGCGAGCAGGGACCGACCCAGAGCACCGTCTCCGTGACGGCGTCCGACGACGTCGGCGTGGCCTCGGTGACCCTGACCTGGTCCGGGCCGGGCGCGGGCCAGGGCGGGAGCGCGACGATGTCCTTCAACGGCAAGACCTGGTCGGCCGCGCTGGGCCCTTTCTCCTCCGGCGGCACCGTCGCCTGGACGGTGGTGGCCAGGGACGCGGCGGGGAACGCCAGCGAGGGCCGCACCGGCACCATCAGCGTCTCCAGCTGCCCAATCATCGGCTAAAAATCTCTACGGAAAGTTGTAAGGCCCTCCCCCGCACGTGGCTCCTACCCGGCGACACCGTCCACCGGGAGGGACACGATGAAGAAAGCTCTACTCACAGCAACACTTCTGCTCGGCGCTCTGCTGCTCGCCACCCCCGTGGCGACCGCCGCCCCACCGACCGGACCGACGGACCTGGCGACGCCGGTCGCCCCTCCTGACCCGCACCCGTGCCGTCCAGGCCCGGTGGCCTGCGACATCACCCTCGCGCCGCCGACCGACTTCGGGACCACCGAGCCGTCGGAACCGCCGGAGCCGGCCGAGGAACCGTCGGAACCCGCCGCGCCCTCGGCACCGGCGACGACCACCACCGGCCAGCCCGCCGCGAACGGCGACGCCCCGGCAGGCCCGGCCGGGGACGCCACCCCGGCCGCCGAAGCCGGGCCGCCCGTGACCAGCCCGGCCAGCACCTCCGCCGCGTCCGACCCGACCTGGTGGCTGGTCGTCGTGCCGGTGTTCGCGCTGCTCCTGCTCGCCGCCGCCGGCACCTTCCTGCTGATCCGACGCACCGAACGCCGTCCGTCCTAGACCACACACGCTGAGGGGAAAGACAATGCTGACAACCACCCGCATCCACGTCCTGGTCCGTGCGACGGACCCGATCCTGCAGAACGGGATGTGCATGGCGCTGCGCACACGTCCGGAGGTCTGGCTGGTCGACGACGACGCCGGCACGACGGACACCGTCGCCCTCGTCGCCGCCGACCGGTTCGACGACCGCACCGGCGAGGTGCTGCGGACCGTGCAGGCCAGGGGTTTCACCAAGATCGTCCTGGTCGCCGGGGAGGTGGCGGAGGCGGAGGTGCTGACCGCGGTCGAGTCCGGGGTCTGCGCGGTCGCGCGCCGGGCGGAGGCGACCCCGGACGTGCTGGTACGCCTGGTGAAGGCGGCGGCCGCCGGGGAGGGCGCCCTGCCGCCGGACCTGCTCGGCCGGCTGCTGAACCAGGTCTCGCGGCTGCAGCGGCACGTGCTCGAGCCACGCGGCCTGCAACTCCAGGGCGTCACGACGCGGGAGTCGGAGGTGCTGCGGCTGGTGGCGTCCGGGCTGTCGACGCGGGAGATCGCGGAGAAGCTGTGCTACTCGCAACGCACGGTGAAGAGCATCCTGCACGACGTCACGAACCGCTTCCACCTCCGCAACCGGGCACACGCGGTGGCGTACGCGCTACGGGAAGGGTTGATCTAGCCACGACTTGTGGTCGTTTTGGTCACATTCGGGGGCGGGGCGCCGGCCGTGGCGCCCCGGCTGCCGCTTTTGCCGCAGGTCAGGGCGTTGCCCGTGGTCAGGGCCCCGCGCCGGGAACTCCTGCCCGTGCGGGGCAGACTTGCGGGTGCCAGTAACCTGCACCGGTGTAAGGCATTGCCTCACACGGGGTTTCGCGGCAAGATCACCGAGCGTCTCCCAAGGGAGTGTGAAGAGTTCCGTGCGCGATCAGACGGTGCAGGTTGACGACCTGAAGCTCGTCGCGCTGACCAGTGCGGTGAACTGCGCCGACCTCTTCGTGCGGTTCACACTGGTGGAGTGGCGGGTCGAGTCGATGGTGCCCGACGTCCGGCGCGCCACGGAGGCACTGACCAGGGCCGTGGTGGGCAACCCGGACCCGAAGGCGACGCCCACCATGCTGCTGTTCCGGCTGCGGCTGTCCGGCAACTGCCTGGCGATCGAGATCGAGGACGACCGGCAGACCCCCACGCTCGTGGTGCCGAGGTCACTTGTCGGCCCGCAGAGCGGCGTGACCATGCTGTCCACGGGCAAGCAGCTCATCTGGACCGAGGTCCCGCTGCCGAAGGGCATGGACGCGACGGTCGTCCCCCTTCCCCGCCGGGGCACCACCAGGGCGGCAGCGGCCGCGGCCCCGCCGCCCGTCGAGCTGCCGGCCGCGGACGACCTGTCCCCTGACGTGATGGAACGCATCCTCGAAGGACTGCGCCGCGACCACGGCGACCCGCCGCGGATCTGATGCTCGCCGCACGCCTCGACCCGAACGCGGGCACGTTCGAGCTGCGTGACGTGCCGATACCCGAGCCGGGGCCCGGCCAGGTGCGGATCCGGGTCCGTGCCGCCGGGGTGTGCCTGTCGGACGTGCACCTGATCGACGGCAGCCTGCGCCCCGCGTTCCTCCGCGCGCCGGAGGTGACGCTGGGCCACGAGGTCGCCGGCGAGATCGACGTCGTCGGCCCGGACGTGCCGGGGCGGTGGCAGCCCGGCGCCAGGGTGGTGCTGGAAGCCGGCGAACGGTGCGGCCGCTGCCAGCAGTGCGTCGGGTTCCGTGCGCCGTGCGAGGCCGGCCTCACCCGAGGCGTCGACTACGACGGCGGCTGGGCCGAGTACGCGCTGGCCAGCCACCACACGCTGGTCGAGATCCCCGACGCGCTCCCGTTCGAGCAGGCGGCGATCGTGCCGGACGCGGTGTCCACGCCGTGGGGCGCGATCGCCGGCACCGGCCGCGCCGAGCCCGGCCGCGCCGCCGGCGTCTGGGGTGTCGGCGGGCTGGGCGTGCACGCGGTGCAGCTGCTGCGGCTGGTCGGTGCCGCCCCGGTCGTCGCGGTCGACCCGCTGGCGGCGGCACGGGACCGCGCCGTCGACTTCGGCGCCGACTTCGCCTTCGACCCGGCGGACCCCCACTTCGGCGAACAGGTCGTCGCGGTGACGAGCGGCGCGGGGCTCGACGTCGCGTACGACATGGCCGGTGTCGGCGCGGTGCGTGAACAGGCGGTGCGCTGCCTCGGCCGCGGCGGCAGGCTCGTGCTCGTCGGCCTGACGCCGGAGCCGCTGACCGTGCAGGACAGCATCATGCTGAGCTTCCGGGGCGCCAGGATCCTCGGCCACTACGGCTCCCAACCCGGCGACGTCGCGCGCCTGGTCGAGCTGATCCGCCACGGCCGGCTGGACCTCGGCCGCTCGATCAGCGGCACCATGCCGCTCGCCGACGCCCCGGACGCCGTCGAAGCACTCGCCACCAAACGCGGCAACCCGATCAGGCTGGTCCTGATCCCCTGAGTCCGGTTTGACACGTCCGGCCGAATGCCGAACAATTACGTCAGTTATACCGGCCCAATAAAAATCTGATGGTTCCACGCCCATGGTCAACGCAACCGTCAGAAATCGCACGGATTCCACGCACCCAGCACCCGAACATCACCGCCACGCTCCGCATCCACCGAAATTCCAACTAATTCGGATGGGGTCGCCCAAAAGGATGTGGAACATAACTGTGCGCTCCTGCACGTGCAGATGCACGTGCATTTCGTAATCGTCTCGGTGATTCCTCTCACCAGATCGATAACTCACTACGGCGTCTCCGCAGGTCACGGGCCTAACCTCTTGTCAGACACCCTGCCGCTGGAGACCACCATGATCAACACGACACAGACCGAAGCGGCCAGCAAGGCCATCGCCAAGGCACTGGGCGAGGAACTGCGCCGCGCACGCGAGACACGAGGATGGTCACGTGCACAGTTCGTGGCACGCCTGCCGTCCGGAATCGGCGAACGCACATTACTCGCGTACGAACACGGGCTGCGCCAGCTGACCGTGATAAGACTCGTGGAACTGTGCGAGGCACTCGACGTCACCGCACCGGGCACCCTCACGCTCGCACTGCAGAAAGCGGGTCTGTATCTGCAGAACCTCGTCCTACAAGTCGATCTGCGCCAGTTGCTCGCGGACCGGGGCAACAAGTTCCGTTCGATGTTCCCCTGGGCACGGAACCGCCTCACCGCGGAACCGGAGGGAATCATCGAACTGACCCCGTCAGCCGTCCGCGAGCTCGCCGCGTTCATCGGCTACCCCCACGACGACCTCGCCGGCTATCTGGCGAAGTTCCCGCCGGAGGAGGAGCCCCCTGACTGAGTTGGCACGTGCCGGAATTCCACCGACCCTCGGCAATTGGCACCGTGGGCCACCAACCGGATCACCCCACCGTCATTAGCCGGACACCGGCCATTCATCTCCGTGTCGTCGCAGTTCAGAGGCGCACGGACGATCTGACTACCGGTCTTTTCACTCACGGTCCCCGAACCGGTCAGACCTGTTTCAGCCACCCGGTGACGAACTCGCTCACAACAATTCAGTCACACACCCGACCTGATCTATGTCGATTAGTAACATTCGTGCCGTTGGCAGTGGATCGGGGCCAGCTTTGTTTGGGCGGGAAGCTGGGTGGACGCTATGTTGGGAATTCTGGGAACGACCGCGCTACTGTTCGACAGCGGGCCGGACGACAGGTGGGGCTCGCCGAAGGAGCGGGCCGTGCTGGCCACACTCATCGCGAACGCCGGCCGTGTCGTGACCGTGGAGACCCTGCTCGACTGGGTGTGGCCTGACGATGCCCTCGACGGTGCCTCGGAGAACGCCCCGTACGACCCCGCACACGCCTACGACATCTATGCCACCAGCATCCGCCGCGCGCTGGACCGACTCCCGTCCCCACCGGTCCTCCATCGCGACCAGGGCGGCTACCGGCTCGAGATCGACCAGGCACACATCGACCTCCACCAGTTCCGGAGTGTCCTCGCGGAGGCGCGCAAGCACGTCGAGCACGCCCCGGACCGGACCGTAGACCTGGTCGAGGGCGCGATCTGGCTGTGGCGCGGGGAACCGCTGGGCGACCTCACCAGCGAGCCGGCGCGGACGTGGCGGGAACACGTGCTGCGGACCGACTGGCTCGCCGCTCACACGCTTCGGATCGCGGCACTGGTCGGCGCCGGCCGCTTCGACGACGCGCTCGCCGCGCTCGACGACGTGCAGGCCGACTTCCCCGACGACGTCGACCTGGCCGTACAACGGCTCAACACGCTGTACGGCAGCCACCGGATCGCGGAAGGCATCACATACTTCTTCACGACCTGGCACCGCCTCCGCGACCAGGGCCACGACCAGGCCGCGCAACGCCTCGGGCAGCACCACACCGCACTCGCCACCGGGCAGCCGGAGCCGGTCACCCCGCGCGCCACGGCGGTGCCCCGGCAACTGCCGCACGACGTCAGGGACTTCGTCGGCCGGCGTGAGCAGCTCACCGCGCTGGACGGCGCCTGCGCCGGACCGGCCGGCGTGGTGGTCCTCGACGGGCCGAGCGGTGTCGGCAGGACCACGCTGGCCGTGCACTGGGCGCACCGCAGGCGTGCCCGCTACCCCGACGGCGACCTGTACGCCGACCTGTCCGGCCTCCCGGACAACACCGCCGTGGTCGACGACTTCCTCAGCGCGCTGGGGCAGCCACCCGACCCGGTCCTGACGCGCCGGCAGCGGGAGCTGCTCCTCAGCTCGCTGCTGTCCGGGCGGCGCACGCTCGTCCTGCTCGACAACGCCCGCGACACCGAGCACGTCCGGGGCCTGGTCGCGCTGCTGTCGTCCTGCCAGGTGATCGTCACCAGCCGGCAGCCACTGACGAAGCTGGGCGCGGCCCACCGGATCCCGATGCGGCCCATGCCGACCGAGGAGGCGGCGCGCCTGCTGTCACTGCACACCCGCGGGGACGTGCCGGACGCCGCCCGGCTGGTGGAGCTGTGCGACGGCCTCCCCCTCATGATCACCGTGCTCGCCGACGACCTCTCCGGCCGCCCCGCCACGCAACGGTCCGAGTTCGCCGCCCGACTGGAACGCCGGCGACTGCTCGTGGCGGTGGGCGGCCACGGCGACGGCTTCCTCACCTCGTCCTACCGCAGGCTCACCGCGCCGGAGCGCCGCCTGTTCCGCCTCCTCGCGCTCCACCCGGGCCCGGACATCTCCTCGGAAGCCGCCTCCGCCTGCGACGGGCGCCCCCTGTTCGCCACGCTGCGGAGCCTGGAAACCCTGGTGCGTGCCCATCTCGTGCGGCGACGCGACGAGCAGGACAGGTTCCACCTCCACGACCTGCTCGCCGAGTTCGCCGCCCACCGGCTCGGCGTCGACGAGTCACCGCCGACACGGCACGCGGCGCGGCTGCGCATGCTCGACTTCTACGTCGCGGCGGCGACCGAGGCGGCCAGCACGGCCTACCCCGACTACCTGCCCCCGTCCGACCGGCCCACCGGTCCCCCACCGCGGTTCGCCGACGCCGCCGAAGCACTGCACTGGCTGCACCGCGAACGCACGAACCTGACCGCCGCGATCCGGCACGCCAACGAAACCTCGTGCCACGACCAGGTCTGGCGGCTGGCCGACCCGGTCGCCGCGTACCTGGCCCGCGCCGGCCACACCGTCGAGAGCAGGGCGCTGGGCGAGCTGGCCGTACGGTCCGCGCGAGCCATCGGTCACCATCCGGGAGAGATCGCCGCGCTGCTCGGGCTCGGCACCGCGAACCTGGCTCTCGACGACCAGGAGTCCGCGCGGCAGGCCCTGGCGACCGCGCTGCGGATCGCGGAGGAGACCGACCTCGCACGCGGACAGGCGGCGGCACTGCACGCGCTGGGTGAGCTGGCCGCACGGGAGGACGACCCCATCGAGGCGCTCGGTTTCCTCCACCGCGGGCTCGCCGTCGCCGAACGCGTCGACGACCGGCACGGCATGAGCCGCTTCCACTGCGGCATCGGCCGCGTGCTGCGCATCATCGACCGCCAGCACGAGGCGATCATGCATCTGGGGCGGGCACACTGGGAAGCACAGCGTGCCGGCGACAAACCCGCGGAGTCGAGCGCACTGACCGAGCTGGGCGCGGCGTTCCACGAACTCGGCGACCGAGCCAGCGCGGTGAGCCACTACGTGCGGGCCCTGGCGGTGTGGGAAGCGGTGCCGAACCTCGCGGCCGCGACCCGGACCTGCGTCCGTCTCTGTCAGCTCAACACCGAACGCCGCCATTTCGAACAGGCCGTCCGCTACGGCCGCCGCGCGGTGGAACTCCTTCGGGGGAGCCAGAACCTGCTGAGCCAGGCACAGGCCGCCGACGCACTCGGCGACGCACTGTACGCCGCGGGAGAGCTGGCGGAGGCCGCCCAGGTATGGCGCGAGGCCGCCGACCGCTTCGACCACATCGGAACCCCCGGCGCCGCGATCCGGGTCCACGCCAAGATCGACAACACACACGCGGCCCAGGAACGCACAGTGCCCTTCGCCCGCGGCGACGCCGGCACCCACGGCGTGGTCACCGATCCCTCCCACCGGAACCGGAACCGGGACATCCACTTGGGACTCACGTGACCGTCGCCAGGCCCGGGAAACGTCGCGAAACATCGACCAGGACATCCGCATTTTGCCGGTTACATACTCCGCGTTGTGCCGACTAGGCTCGCTGAGGTGCAGCAACTCGTTCAGCGGAACGCTGGATCGCCTCTTCGAACCATCCGCGTGGCTTCGCAGGCTGCTACGTCTCCTGGCCGCGCATACCGGGCAGCGCATGACCGCGGCCGTGCGGCTTCGCTTGCCGACTCACGGAAACGCCGCGTCTACTTCAGACCGGCTTGACCGTCGCCTGACCCGGTTAGCAGGATGGCGCGCGGGTGTGGCAACGTTGCCACACGCCAGGGGAAAGGAAGCCCGTGACCGCGCTGCTGGCCGGCATCGATGTCGGTACGACCAACTGCAAGGTGGGCGTCTACACCCTAGACGGTACCGCCGTCGTGGAGCGGCGGCGGAAGACCCCCGCGGACGCCGGCAACCTCGTGGCCGGTGTTCTCGACGACCTGCGGACCTGCGTCGACGCGGTCGATTCCCCGCCGGTGGCTCTCGGTGTCACCGGGGTCGCCGAGGGTGGCGTGGCGCTGGACAACGACCTGAACCCCATGGCGCCACTGCTCTGGTGGCATGACGAGCGCGCGAAGGCCGAGGCGCGGTGGCTCGCGGACCGCGTCGGGCGGGCCGAGCTGTTCGTCGCGACCGGTGTGGACGTCGCGGCCAAGACGCCGCTCGCGACCTGGTTGTGGTTGCGGCGTCACCAACCTGACGTAGTAGACAGTATGCGTGTCTGGGTCGGTGCGCCCGAGTTGATTGCCACCGTACTGGGTGGCACTCCGTTGTCGCACCGGACATTTGCCGGTCGGTCCGGGGCCTACGACCAGCTGCGCGACCGTTATGACCACAACCTTCTTGACCTGGCAGGGATTCGGGAGACTCAGCTGCCCGCGCACACCGTCGGCGCAACTGCCGGAGGACCACTCCCAGTAGGCACACCGGTCCTGGTGGTGGGCCACGATCACCTGGTTGCCGCACACGCGGCGGGCGCGCGTGACCCCGGAGATGTGGTGGACTCTCTGGGAACGGCAGAGGCGGTGGTGACGGTGTCCGAGCGGGTGGCCCCCCGCG
>WUUC01065776.1_pt1 | contig 11562 bp, 8 predicted proteins | sample 6278441 | NCBI WGS metagenome assembly WUUC01 (sample SAMN13675441, study PRJNA597444) | soil metagenome | isolation source: soil | place: USA: Washington | collected 2017-10 | reverse complement strand
GGTCTTGCCGACGCCCGCCTCGCCGGTGATGTAGAGGAGCTGGCGGCGGGCCTGGGCGGCCCCACCCCAAGCGGCGGAGATGGTCCCCATCTCCTTCGTCCGGTCGACGAAGGGCGCGACCAGCCGCGCGTCGGCCCGAGGCCGAGCGTCAGCGGCGGCAGCCGACGTAGGCGCCGCGAGCGACGATGGCCACAGCGGCGAGGCCGACGGTGACGAGGATGGTGACAGCGAAGGCGACGACGGGACCCCGAGCAGCTCGAGGTAGGCGGCCTCGGTGTCGGGCGCGGGGTCGACGCCGAGCTCCTCGGCCAGCAGGCGGCGGACGTCCTGGTAGGCGCGCAGCGCCTGGCCCCGGTTCCCCGACGCCGCGTGCGCGGCCATCCGGCAGCGGTGCGCGCTCTCCCGCAGGGGCGCCAGAGCAGCCGCCTCGTCGGCCAGCATGAGCGCCCGGGCCGGGTCGCGCAGCTCCAGAGCGGCCTGGCCCCCGGTCTCCAGCGCGGCCAGCAGCAGCTCGGAGAGGTGGTCGCGCTTGGCCGCCACCCACGGTCCGTCGTGGGCCGGCAGGAACGGGCAGCGCAGGATGTCGGCGCCGACGGTGGCGAGCCGCAGCGCCGCGGCGAAGTCGCCCGCAGCGAGCGCGTCCTGGGCAGCGGCCACCGACCGGGCCGCCTCTTCGATGTCGACGACGACGTCGTCGGGGAGGCGCACGAGGTAGCGGCCCCCCTGGGCGACGATGGATTGGGCGCTGCTGGGGAGGGCCAGGGTGGTGGCGAGGAAGGCGCGCAGCCGGCTCACCAGGCTGCGCAGCGCCGAGCCCCAGGTGCGGGGCAACTGGTTGGGCCAGACGACGTCCGCGAGGCCGTCGCGGGTCGTGCCCCGGTCACGTTCGAGCACGAGCCAGGCCAGGGCGATCTGGGTCTGCCCCGGCTCCAGGTAGCACGTCACCCCGTCCGCGGCGATGACGGCGATCGTCAGTCCGGCCAGCCGAATCTCGGTACCCATCTGGTCCTCCCAGGGGGTGGGTACATGGTCTATCCCCCACCATGATTTTCCCCAATGAGGCGGTCCGGATGAAGCCAGCAGTCAGTGATCACCAGCCACAGCCCGAGCCGATCGCCCGCCCTCGTCCCCGGGCGGGAGCCGTCCCGGCACCTGGTCGGTGACCGGTTCAGCGAGGGCAGGGACCTGGTCCGTGACCGGCCGAGGGAGGGCGGGGAGCTGGGCGGGACGCGACCCCGGCCTCTGGCTGTGCAGCTGCGAGCTGGGGCTGTCGTTCACCTCGGCGACGGCTCGCCGTACGATCTCGGTCGGTTCTTTTCCGGGGTTCCGGTCGGGCACGACCAGGAAGACCCGCACGACCCATACCGGAAGGTCGGCCACCGGCAATTCGACCAATCGGCCCTCGGTCAGGTCGAGCGAGACGGTCGATCGGGTGCACACGGCGATGTGGCCGCGGTGGCGGGCCAGGGCGGCGGCGGTCTCGGCCGGCGAGACGGGCCGCAGCGAGGTGGCGGCGATGGGCGCCGAGCGCAGCATCTCGACGAACCGCTCGGCGCCGTCGCCCCACACGTTGACGGCCAGCACGTGCCCGACGAGGTCGTCGACCCCCAGGCCCGTGGCTCCGGCCAGGGGGTGGTCGGGATCGGCCACGCACACCACCGGGTCGGCGTAGAACGGCTCGAGCCGCACGTTGTGGGGATGGGGCACGGCGATCGTGAAGCCGATGTCGGCCGCCCCGTCGGCGACGGCCTCGACGACGTGCTCGCTGTGGGCGTCGTTGTTGGACAGCTCGAGCGGCAGGCCCGCCAGCACGTCGCTGAGGAACGGCATGATCGTGGGGGCGAAGCTCGAGTGCATCAGCACCCGGAAGACCAGGTCGGCGTCGTTGGCCTTGACGGCCCGGATGGCGTCCTCGCACAGGCTGACGCAGCGCTGGGCGTAGGGCAGCAGCCGCCGCCCGGCGCCGGTCAGCTGCACGCCCCGGTTGTTGCGCACGAACAGCGGGGCCCCCAGCTGCCGCTCGAGCCGCGCCACCTTGTCCGAGATCGAGGGTTGGGCCAGGTGGAGCCGGGTCGCCGAGCGGCTGAAGCTGCCCTCCTCGGCGACGGTCACGAAGACGTGCAGGTCGTAGGTAGAGAGCACCCCATCCACCCCTCAGGAAGGCCCGGTCGGCCAGCCCAGGGCCACGCCGCCCTCCGCTGTCCCGCTCGCGACGCGACGGCCCTCTCCGTCACCCCACGGCAGCGGTGCGTAGCTTAGGTGCCCGGGGTTGCCTGTGCGTGGGCGGATGGGTGGCCGCCGGGAGAACAGGTGGTGGGTTCCAGGCCCGCACCACCACCCGGCGCATCCGCCGGCGCCCCTGGGCGCGGGGGTGGAGGGCTCCCGCCAACCGCCGGACGAGGCCCTCGCGGATCAACAGCTCCGGGTCCCTGCCCGTCGCCGCGGACCGGGCGCGCTGGCCGCGACGCCCGCCATCGGGGACGGCGGTGCGGTCGATCGCCGCGAAGTTCAGCCGCAGCTCGTGACCGTCGAGCCCGCACGAGTAGAGGGGCGACACGGCCACGGCGGCCCGGTCCAACCAGTCCTCGGCCAGCTGCAGGCTGTTGCGGAACGGCGACCACCGTCCGCCGGCGGGCCCGACGGCGCCGCCGTCGACCATGATCGAGTGCCCGGCCCGGGGTGGGTGCACCACGCGCAGGCCCTCGCCGTCGGGGAGGTCGAGCAGCTCGTTGACCTCGGCGATGCTCGCGCCGACCACCGCCGCCCGCTCCCGGAGGACCGCGGCGCCCCGGGGCCGGGCCGCCCACTCCAGGCGCAGGGCGGTCTCGGCCATCACCTGGACCACGTAGGGCAGTGACACGGTCGTCGCCTGCTTGACGCGCTCCATCGGCTGGATCAGGTGCGGCGGGCCGACCGCCCACCCGATGCGCAGGTTGGCCAGGCCGTCGGCCTTCGAGCAGCCGTCGACCGAGACGACCCGGTCCCGCATCCGCTCGTCGTCGGCCAGGTGGGCGATGGGCGCGTAGGGCTCGTAGCGGGTGCGGGCGAAGACGTTGTCCTCGACGGCCAGCAGGTCGTGCTCGTCACAGAAGTCGGCGACGGCCCGGAGCTCGTCGGTGGTGTAGATCGCACCCGACGGCGTGGGGTTGAAGACCACCACCACGCTCGGCGGGCGCGACCCGCGCATCAGCTGCTCGCCCCGGGCGGCGTCGAGGTTGGCTGCGTTGAGCTTGTAGGCGTCGGCCGCGGTGGCCGGGGCGATCTGCATGCCCAGCTCGAGCAGCGAGCACCACCCGACGAGCCCGTGGTAGAAGGCCGGCGCCGTCAGCACGACGTCGCCCGGTGCGGTGACCGTCGACAGGAACGAGGCGAACAGCTTCGAGGTGCCGGCGTCGACGCAGACGAGGTCGAGGTGCTCGAGGGGGAAGCCCTCGCGCAGCATCGTGGTGTGGATGGCGTCGTCGAGCGGCTCGTGGCGCTCGAGGAAGTTGTAGCGCTCGAGCGGGAACGCCGACTGGTCGAGCAGCGACTCGACGCCGGCGGCGACGACGCCGGGCTGGGGGCCCCGCAGGCCGTTGCCGTGGGCGAAGGAGATCACCTCCTCGTCGAACATCGACCGGCCCGAGCGGCCCCCCGACCGCCGGCCCCACAGGACGTCCCGGCAGGCCGCCACCCGGCCCGCCAGGCGTTCGGTGACCATCAGGGGGGCCGCGACGCGGCTCCCCAGTTCCCCCGACCGCGCCACAGCACTCCCCTCCCTGTGTCCCCACGGATCCCAACTACTGCTTGACGAACTTGAACATGAGCTTGTAGCGGCCGTAGTACTCGACCCACGAGTACAGGTCGCCGTCGCCGGTGGCGCCGATCATCGGGATGAACCCGAACCGCAGCCGGCTGACGTGGGCCTCGAACCCGGCGTCGGCGAAGGCGCCCACGACGTCGTCGAGCGAGTAGATCGGCGGCATCGACAGCCGCTTGGCCATGCTGCGGTGCCACGCCGGCATCATCGGGTTGCGGTCGTGGGTGCCCATCACCGCGTAGTAGATGCCCCCGGGCCGCAGGGCGCGGCGCACGTCGGCCGCGTGCGCCTGCAGGTCGTGGAGCAGGTAGAGCACCTCGTGGCTGAAGGCGACGTCGAAGTCGGCCCAGCCGGTGGGTAGCCGGTCGGCGACCGCGAAGGTCAGCGGCCGCCCCTCGCGGCGCTCCTCGGCGACGCTGATCGACCCCGCCGCGGGGTCGTAGCCGTAGCCGTGGCCGACCCGGGCCTCGTCGGTGAGCATCCGGAGAAACCCGCCCTGGCTGCAGCCCACGTCGAGCACCCGGGTGCCGATGAGGTCGACGTCGACGGTCCGGAGCATGGCCCGCCAGATGAAGTGGTGCTCCTCTTCCATCGCACCCTCGGTCTCAGCGTCCATCCAGTGGGACGGCGGTGTCGTTGCCGCTGAGTTGGTCATCTGACGCTCCTTGTCGGTAGGCCGCTGCCGGCGGGCGAGGGACGATGAGCGCCGGTCGATGGGTGGGTGCCGGCTGGTGCCTGAGCGCCGGTCGGTGCTCGGTGGGCGCCGGTCACCGCGAGCTCGACGAAGCGCGCCATCAGCTCGGCGCTGCGCTCCCTCGACTCGGCGAGGGGCAGGGGTGCGGCGTCGTAGCCGAGGTGCCGCCGCAGCGGCTCGGCGTTCTCGGGCCGGAAGTGGACGGTGCCGTCGTCGTCGATGCGCTCGATCCCGTCGAAGCGGGCGCCCTCGTCGTTGATCCGCCGGGCCGTCGCCAGGTCGATGCCCTCGGGCAGCGCCAGGCTCACCCGATCGTCCGCGATGCGCACCGGATAGCCGCCGGGCAGGCCGGCCGGCCCCGGTGCGTGGGTGTAGACCTCGGTGCCGTCGAGGAAGGCCCGCAGGACGGGCCCGGCGGTCGCCGCAGTCACGTGCTGGAAGTGCGGGCCGCTCATGCGCTTCAGGGTCGAGGCCAGCGGGGCGAAGGCGCGGGCCGGGTCGAGGGGGAGGGGCTCACCGGCCGCCGGCCGGTCGGGCTCGCCCAGCCAGGCGGTGAGGTGGAAGGGCGCCGGGCGGGGGTCGCCGGTCCGGGTCGCCCGGTGGTTCACGTAGTGGTGGAACACCGCCCTGATCTGCACCCGTTCGAGCTCGACGTCGTGCTCGTCGGCCAGGGCCAGGCGCAACCCCACGAGCGGGATGGCGATGTTGCCGATGCCGACGTCGGGCGCCAGGCCCTGGGTGGCCAGCACCGGGTGGGTCACATCGGGGTACGAGGCGTTGACCACGATCGCCTCCGACCCGGCGGCCCGCACGGCCTGCATCAGCTCGTGGACCAGCGTCAGGTGCATCGGCAGCCACGGGCCCACCCCCGCCGGTTCCAGGCGGGCGGCCAGGGCGGGAGGCAGCGTCCCCACCACCCACCACGACTGCAGGGCGGCGGCCACGAAGATCACGTCGGGGCCCAGCCGCTCGAGCGTGGCGGCGGTCGCCCCGATGTCGGCGAGGTCGATCCGCACCGGCTCGATCGCCACCCGGTCGCCGAAGCCGGCGCTGTACTGCCGGGCCAGGTTGGCCATCCGCCGGATCGTCTCGGGGTCGCGGCCGGCCAGCAGGTACAGGTGGGGGCCCGGGTCGCGCAGCAGCACCTCGAGCACCCGCACGCCGAGGTGACCGAGCCCGATCATCAGCAGGCGCTTGCCGCTAGCGGGCGGGGACATGCTCCCGCTCACGATCCAGCAGCTCCAGGCGGGCGGGCGAGGTCCCGCAGCCCGGCAGGTCGGCGGGCAGGCCGGCGTAGCGGACCCTGCCGCCGTCCAGGACGATGACCTGCCCCGGCCCCAGCGGCTCGATCTCCGCCGCGTGGCGGGTGGCGTGGACGACCGTCCGCCCCCCGTCGGCCAGGGCCCGGACGATGCCGAGCAGGTCACGGCCGGACCGCAGATCGAGGCCCTCGGTGGGCTCGTCGAGCAGCAGCACCGGCGGATCGGCCAGCACCGCAGCGGCGACGTGGACGTGGCGCTGCAGGTGATCGGGCAGGTTGCCGACCGGGTGGTTGAGCAGGCGACCGAGGCCGAAGCGCTCGGCGACCACGGTGATGCGGCGATCGGCGCTCTCGCCGTGCAGGCCGGCGAGCTGGGCGAAGACCAGCAGGTTGTCGGCCACCGTCAACGTCAGGTAGCAGTTGGATCGCTGCGCCGCCAGCGACACGTCGGGCGGGCCCGAGCCGTTGGCCTGCGGGAAGAGCACCCGGCCGGCGTCGGCCGGGCGCCAGCCCGCCACGATCTCGCACAGGGTGGACTTGCCCGAGCCCTTGGGCCCCACCACGACGGTCACGCCGGAGTCGAAGCGCAGGTCGACGTCGAGCAGGGCCGGGGTGCGCCCGAAGCGCTTGGTCACGCCTTGCAGGTGAACGACTGTCATGTCCGTCCTTCCGGGTCGACGGCGGGATCGATGTGAGCGGGGTTCCAGAACTGGGCCTCGGCCCGGGCCCGGGCGGCGGCCTCGCCCGTCTCGGCGGGCGGGTCGACGGCCACGATGCGGGACGGTGGCGGCCCGGGGACGAGGCCGAGGTCGCGGTAGGCGCCGTCGGTGACGCCCCGGTCGCGCTCGGCCGAGGTGTGGTGGCCGCACAGGCCGTTGGCGATGCCGGCCACGACGACCTCGTTGAGCGGGTCGACGCAGAAGAACGAGGTGTTGTAGCCGATGTGGCCGACGGTGGCGGCCGAGCAGCGGGACCCGAACAGCCACCCGTCGGCGACCACGCCCAGGCCCCACGACAGGAAGGCGCTCCAGTGCTCGTCCCACATGCCCACCCGGTGGCGGGCCCTGATGGCGGCGGTCGTCTGGGGACGCAGCAGGGGGCGGGGCGGATGGGGCAGCAGCGCCTCGGCGATGCGGCCGAGGGCGCCGGCCGAGCCCACACCGCCCGAGCCGGGGGCGTAGGCCGTCAGCTGCCAGGCGTGGGCGGCGGCCGGGTACAGCCGGGGCGCCGCGGCGGACTCGGTGTCGTAGATCGGACCGACGCGGTGGCCGTGCTCGGCCCAGGCGGCGTCGTCCATCTCGACGATGCAGTCCTCCACGCCCAGCGGATCGAGGACCGCCTGCTGGAGGAACTGGGCGTAGGGCTGGCCGCTGCGGCGCTCGATCGCCTCGGACAGGACCGCCCACGCCCACGATTGGGCGTAGTAGGCCTGCGCTCCCGGGACGGCCCGGTCGGGTAGCTCGGCCGCCCAGATCGCCGCCAGGATCTCGTCGCGGCTCCCCCACAGGGCCCGATAGGTGGGATCTGGCGACAGGCCCGACGTGTGGGTCAACAGGTGCCAGAAGGTCAGGCGCTCCTTGCCCCCACCCCGGAAGTCGGCCACCACGTCGGACACCGGCTGCCACGGGTCGAGCTCGCCGGCCTCCCACAGCCGGCCGAAGCCCAGCACGAAGAGCGGCTTCATCGCACAGAACCAGGGCAGCAACGTCCGGCTGGTCAGGGCGGTGTCGCCGGTGGCCCAGCCCACGGCCGCCTCCGACTGCCGGACACCCTGGTGGGAGATGTAGATCTGCATGCCGGCGTGGTTCTCGCGACGGATGCCGTCGGTGGCGACCGCCAGCGCGGTCGGCGTGCGCTCGGCCGCCTCACGCCGCAGCGCCAGCTCTCCGGCCGGCACCGGCGGGTGCGAGGTGGGCCGGCCCGGGAACCCCAGCGACCGCCATCTCGGGCCTCGGGCGTCGTCGGAGCGAGCCCCCGGTCCCCCGTCCGTGCGGAGGTCGAGCTCGTCGTCCGGTCGGACCGGTGGAGCGTTCCAAGCGACCATGCTTCGCATCCTGCGTGGCAGGCGGCCCACTCGGAATCCGGCAATCGACTATCGCCGGGCATAGGTAAATGCCGAGGCCGCCGGGTGCACGCGATGCAGCCCGGCGGCCTGGGATTTCAGCTTCTGTCTTTCTGTGTCGGAATCGCAACCCGGCGGCTGGGTCATCGAGGTCTCCGCACCCCCGGCCGTTCACCCATGGCCGGGGGTGCGGGACGTCAGGTCACGTCGGCTCACGCCATGTGGCCGGCGTGTCACGGTCGCGTTGCGTCACGTGCCGACCATGCTCCGCGGCGCCGGTGGGTGGTCGTCTTCGTCCTCGACCGAGACCGCGTCGGCATCCGAGCCGTTCGGCCCGGCGGCCGCGACCGCGGCCGCCTCTGGTTCGCCGGCTCCGTCGGTCCCGTTGGACCCGTTGGACCCGTCGGTCTCTTCCGGCAACGCCTCGACCTCTCCGGAGCCACCGTGGTCGCGGATGCCGTGGCGCTCGTAGAAGCGCCGGAGAGGTGCCGGGGCCCACCAGTTCCAGTCGCCGGCCAGGCGCATGAAGGCCGGGACCAGCGTCCCCCGGATGACGAACGCGTCCAGCAGGACGGCCAGGGTCAGGCCCACGCCGTAGAGCTTGATGAAGCTCACGTGGCTCGAGACGAAGGCCAGGAACACGACGGCCATCAGCACGGCGGCGGCGGTCACGATGCGCCCGGTGCGCTCGAGGCCGGTGGCGACGGCGGTGACGTTGTCGGCGCCCCGGTCGTGCTCCTCCTTGATGCGCGACAGGAGGAACACCTCGTAGTCCATGGACAGCCCGAAGGCGATGCAGAACATCATGATCGGCATCGACGCCGAGATCCCGCCGGTGGCGGTGAAGTCCAGCAGCCCCGACAGGTGGCCGTCCTGGAAGATCCAGACCATCGCCCCGAAGGTGGCCGACAGGCTGAGCAGGTTGAGCACGATCGCCTTCACCGGGAGGACGACGCTGCCGAACATGAGGAACAGCAGCACCATCGTCACGACGGCGATGACGCCGAGGGCGAGGGGCAGCCGGTCGAGCAGGCTGTCGTTGGTGTCGATGAGGTGGGCCCCGGGCCCGCTGACCAGCACGTCGAAGGGTGCCGGGGTGTCGCGGACGTCGTGGACCAGCGTCTCGCCGGCATCCGACAGCGGCGCCACCGCCGGGACCACCGACAGGTAGGTGCCACCGTCGGCGGTGAAGCCGGCGTAGCGCTCGGAGGTCTCCGGCCCGGCCAGGAGGTCACCAGCAGTGCAGCCGAACTCCTCGACCATGCCGGTGCCGCAGTAGGTGCCGGTGGCGGCGTCGACCCGGGCCACGCCGGGCAACAACGCCAGCTCGGACGCGTACCCGTCGATGTCGGGATCGGAGGCGTCACCGGTCGACGGGGCCACGACCTGCAGGGTGCCCTCCTCGGTCGAGGAGAACTCCGAGCGCACGATGTCGTGGACCTGGCGCGACAGCGACCCCTCCGACAGCACCCGCTCGTCGGGCTGGGTCATGTGCAGGTCGACGAACGGCGAGCCCAGCACGAGCAGGACCACGATGACACCGGTCGCCACCGGCAGCGGCCGGCGCATGACCAGCGTCGCCACCCGGTGCCACACGCCCTGGGTGGGCGGCACGACCGAGCGCTTCCACAGGGTCCCGGCGTTCACCTTGTGGCCCAGCAGCGCCAGGATCGCCGGCAGCACCAGCACCGAGAAGAAGCCGGCCAGCAGCGACACGGCCACGCCGGCGTAGGCGAAGCTGTGCAGGAACGTCATCGGGAACAGCAACATGGCCGACAGCGACGCCGCCACGGTCAACGAGCTGAACGCCACCGTCCGCCCCGCCGACCGCACCGTCTCGGCCACCGCGGCGCGCGGGTCGTCGGGACGGCGCCGTAGCTCCTCGCGGTAGCGGGCGACGATGAACAGGCTGTAGTCGATGGCCAACCCCAGGCCCAGCGCCGTCGTGAGGCTGAGCGAGTAGATCGACACGTCGGTCACCAGCGTCAGCAGCCGCAGCACGAGCAGGGTCCCCACCACCGACAACGCCGCGGTGGCGAGCGGCAGCAGTCCCGCCGCCACGCTGCCGAAGAACAGCACCAGCAGCACCAACGTGATCGGCAGAGCGATCATCTCGGCGGTCAGCAGGTCCTTCTCGATGGTGTGGCCGAGCTCACGGTAGACCTCGGCGAACCCGCCGACGTCGACCTCGACGGCCTCGTCGCTCTCGTCGCGCATCTCGGGCGCCAGCTGGGTGATGCGCTCGTTGACGACGTCGTCGTCGCGGGACTCGATGCGGGCCAGGACCAGGGCACGGGTCCCGTCCCGGTTCCGCAGGGCGGGCTCGTTGCCCAGCGACCAGTAGGACACGACGTCGCCGATGCCCGGCTCGCCGGCCAGCTTGGTGGTGAGCGCGGTGCCGGCGGCGGCGACGTCGTCGTCGTCGACCTCACCGTCGCGGGCGGTGACCAGGAGCACGACGTTGGGCTCGCCGGTGCCGAACTGGTCGGCGAGGGCCTTCTCGGCCCGGGCGGCCTCCGACGAGCTGTCGACGAACCCACCCACCGTCAGGTGGTCGGCCACATCGCCGCTGGTCGCACCAGCCACGAGGAAGACGAGAACAGCGAGGACGACGATCGCCTTGGGACGGCGGGTGGCGAGGTGGGCGAAGCGTTTGACCATGGGGTGGACCTCCCCCGACGGGGACGAGTGCGAAGTGGTGGTGCGGTGCGGTGCGTGCTGCGGCCCGACGCTCGAAGGCGGCGCGGCCCCACCCCAACCTCCGCCCGCCCCGCAAGCCCGCCGCAAGACGCCCAGCCCGGGAGATCCGGCCCCCTCGACCACGGCTCCCGTCGCCTTCCCCACCGGGACGCCCGACGTCGCGCCGGCGCCGCCGGCACCTGCGCTGCCCACCACGGTCGCCGGCCCGCCGAGCAGATGGCCTCCTGCAGCGCTCCACCGCCACGGTCCCTCATCGCCTTCGTCAGCTTCGTCTACGCCCACGACGCCCCCGGCTGGCGCGCTCGCCGGGCTCCCGCTCCCGGGGAGGCCGGGTGCCTAGGTTCTGGGGGATGGACGAGGTCGAGTACCTGGTGGGGCACACCGCCGATGTCGACGTGGCGCGGCTGAGCGAGGCGCGGCGGTTGATGGACGTGGCGTTCGAGGGTGACTTCGACGACGACGATTGGGAGCACGGGCTCGGGGGCATCCACGCCCTGGCGTTGGGTGGCGGCGCCGTGGTCGGACACGCGTCGGTGGTGCAGCGGCGGCTGGTCACCGGCGGGCGGGCGCTGCGGGCCGGCTACGTCGAGAGCGTGGGCGTCCATCCGGGCTGGCACCGGCGAGGCATCGGCGGCACGCTGATGGACCACCTCGAGCGGGTGATCCAGCGGGCCTACGACCTGGGGGCGCTGGGCGCCACCGACGAGGCGATCCCGCTCTACACCAGCCATGGGTGGCGGCCCTGGCGGGGACCGCTGGCCGCGCTCACACCCGACGGCCTGCGAGAGACCCCCGACGAGGCGGGCGCCGTCTACGTGCTGGCGACGGCGACGCCCATCGACCTCGACGCTCGACTTGCCTGCGACTGGCGCGACGGCGACGTCTGGTGACCGCCGGACCGCCGCCGGATCGCTGCTGCACCACCGCCGGGCGAGGCCGGGGAATGCTTGTGTGCGCAAGTATGTTGGCGAGGGCATGACCGTCACCGATCCGACCACCAGCCCGGTGCGCCAGACCGTGCCCCTCGGCCCCCGCTGGCCGACGAT
>WUUC01090000.1_pt1 | contig 11563 bp, 4 predicted proteins | sample 6278441 | NCBI WGS metagenome assembly WUUC01 (sample SAMN13675441, study PRJNA597444) | soil metagenome | isolation source: soil | place: USA: Washington | collected 2017-10 | reverse complement strand
AGTTCCTTGCCGGACTCGACCGGTCCGTGGCGGCCGCCGGCCACCGACCTCAACTTGTGGTGTGCTCAGGCAATCTGACCGAGTCGGGAAAGCTCAAAGAATTCGAGCGCGCGTTCGCCTTCCTGGAGATGCTCGGCTCCCATTTCGAGTTGGATCTTCATCGGATCATGGTGGTACCAGGCAGCCGCGATGTGTCCCGGGCCGCCTGTCGTGCCTACTTCAATAACTGCGAGGCCGACGAGATCGAGCCACAGCCGCCGTACTGGCCCAAATGGCGACACTTCGCCAACCTGTTCGGGGAGTTTTACCGCGAGCTGGACGACATTGTCTTCGACAGCGCCCAGCCATGGACGTTGTTCGCCGTGCGCAAGCTGAAGGTGGTCGTTGCCGGTCTCAATTCCACCATGGCGCAGAGTCATCGAGACGCCGATGACTACGGCTGGATCGGCACGGCGCAGAGCGACTGGTTCGCAACGGCGCTGCGGCCGTTCGAACAGGAGGGCTGGCTACGGCTGGGCGTTGTCCATCACAGGCCGCGGCACGGCGATCCGAGCGGGCTGCGGGATGCGGACACGGTCAAGCGATTGCTGGGGAACCACCTGAACCTGATCCTGCCCGGGGCGGCCAGCGCCGAAGGCACCGCGGGCAAGGCGGCAGACCCGTCGGACGCGGGTGCATCGGACCCGAGCGGGCTATTCGCACCGGTGATGGGATCGCCGGGGATTCCCCAGCTCCTGGAATTCGCCGCCGACGGCCTCACCTGCTGGTCTGGGGACGACATCGCCACGGGACCGTTCCGGCTGGAGCGCACTTGGCACGCCGTGAGCGGCATATTCCCGTCGGCGGTGCGTCCGCCGCAGACACCGATTCTCACGTCGTATAGCGGAACCGATGAACCGACCTGGGTCCCCAAGCCAAGGGATGAGCTGTTGAACCGGATCGCCCAGGTGTGTGAGGCCCGTTTCGAGAGGGCCAAAATACAGCGCGTTGCCACGGAGCCGGCGCATCTGCTCATCACCCACCTGGAGGACGGGTTTGTTCAGCAGTTCCGGGTGGGTGCGGTGGTCGGCGAACTGACCTGGGAGGACATCACCCTGTTTCTCCGGCACGCGCACGCGGATGGCATCGACTCTCGCTCCGAAATGGTCTACCTGGGCCCGGCCCCGGCTCGCGCCCTGCACAACGAGGCACGTCGCCGGGGAGTGCGGCTGCGCAGCTTCGCCGAATTCCAAGGGCTGCTTGACCTGTCCGGCTATGTGGCCGCGCAGGACCGGCGGCTCGCGTCCGATCCCGCTTACCCACCGGATCTGTACGTACCGCAGCGTTTCAGCGAGGTGGACCGGCCAGACCGGGGAGTTCGCGATGACCTCGTCGGCGAGATGCTCGATCTCCTCGCTGACGATCATGGTCGATTCCTGCTGGTGCTCGGCGATTTCGGCCGCGGCAAGACCTTTGCGATGCGCGAAGTGGCCCGCCGAATTTCCAGGGAGATCCCGCACCTAGTGCCGGTGCTCATCGAGTTGCGTGCCCTTGACAAAGCGCATTCGGTGGACGGGCTGGTCGCCGCCCATCTCGCCAACCACGGTGAGGAGCTGATCGACCTCAAGGCACTCCACTACATGCTCAAGCAGGGCCGCATCGTCCTGCTTTTCGACGGCTTCGACGAGCTGGTCACCCGGGTCTCTTATGAACGGGCCACCGACCATCTGAGTACCTTGCTGCAGGCCTCTCAGGAAAACGCGAAGATCGTCGTGGCGAGCCGTACCCAGCACTTCAGATCGCATGGGCAGGTGCTGACCGCGCTGGGTGAGCGGGTGAGCTTGCTCCCCCAGCACCGGGTGCTGTCCATCGAGGACTTCACTCACGCTCAGATCCGGACGTACCTCGCCAACCGCTACCACGACGAACAACAGGCCGACGATCGGATGCGCCAGCTCAGCGGGATCGAGGACCTGCTCGGCCTGGCTCGGAACCCGCGGATGCTGAGCTTCATCGCCGACCTTGACGAAGACCGGCTACGTGCCGTCGCGGGAGCGGGAGTCACCGTCAGCGCCGCCGGCCTTTATCGGGAGATCCTCACCTCCTGGCTGTCGTTCGAGGAACAACGGTTCCGCGGACCGCGCGGCAACCCGCTCGGGCTGACCCTGGACGACCTGTGGCGGGCGGTAGGGACGCTCGCGATGCGTCTATGGGAGACCGATGAGTCTTATCTGAGCGTGGCCGAGCTGGCGGAGGTCGCCAACACGCTGACCGGGCTGGCCGATGGACGGTTGTCCAGAGAGCAGACCACGCATGCCGTAGGCGCTGGCAGCCTGCTGGTACGCACTGAGGAGGGGTTGTTCGGATTCATTCATGGCTCGGTCGTCGAATGGCTGGTCGCCAACCGGATCGCGGACGCGCTCAACACCGGTGCGCCCGCCACCGCCGCACTGACCCGCCGAGTCCTGTCGCAGCTCACCGTGGACTTCCTCTGCGACCTGGCCGATACACGGAAGTGTCAGGAATGGGCGGCCCGGATGCTGGAAGATCCCCGCACCGGCGACGTCGCCCGGTCCAACGCAATCCGGATCACCACCCGGCTGCGCACGCCGGCCCGGAGCGACCTGCGCGGCGCCCACCTACGTGGCGAGGATCTGTCTCACCGCGATCTGCAAAACGTCGACCTCACCGGCGCGGATCTTGGCGACGCACACCTCGTCGGGGTCAACCTCTCGGGCGCCATCCTGCGGAACGCCATCCTGGCCGGAGCCCAGTTGGACGAGGCAAAACTGATCGGAGCCGACCTACGCGGCGCCGATCTCAGCCGGGCCCGGCTGGCCCGCGCCGACCTGCGTGACGCGGCCATCGAGGGCAGCCGCTGGACCCGGGCCGCAGTCATCGACGCGACCCCCCGTGACCGGCTGATGCGGCTACCCGAGCTGGCCGATGCCGCCATCGCCCCTGGCAGACCCGTCGATGTGCAGCTGGCCCCGCCGACCATCGGTGTCCCGTACGGGTTCCACTTTCAGACCAGCCGGCTCCCCGAGCCGATCGCCTACAGCGCCGACGGCGGCACGGTCGCGATCGGCAGCGAAGACGGCGGGGTGCTGATCTGCGACGCGGCCACCGGCCGGCCGCTGCGGACCTTGCAAGGACACCGGGACAGGACCTACGCCGTCGCCTATGGCCCGGCGGGCGGGCCACTGGTGACCGGTTCCGCGGACGGCACCATCCGGGTGTGGGATACCGCCACGGGAGCCTGCCAGCACAGTATGCAAGTGCATCCCGAGGGCGTGTGGCCACTGGTGTTGAGCGCCGATGGATCGCTGGTCGCGGCCGGTGCGGCGGACGGGATACTACGGATCTGGAATACCACGACCGGCGATCCGCTGGCGGAACTGCCAGCTCACGCCGCTCCCATCTACACCGCGGCCTTCGGTCCCGGGGGCGACACCCTCGTCACGGGCGACTCCGGCGCCGTCATCAGGATCTGGGAGCTGTCCACCGGCAGCGTCGCGCGGACCTTGTCCGGCCACTCCGGCGCGATCTTCCGGATCAGGTTCAGCCCGGACGGTGCCCTCCTCGCCGCCGGTGACGGCGCGGGAGCGGTGCGGCTCTGGGACGCCGTCACCGGCCAGATCCGGCGAGAACTTCTCGGACACACCGGCCGGGTCTATGCCCTCGCCTTCCACCCCGACGGCACACTGCTGGCCACCGGGGATACAGAGGGGTCGGTGCGGCTGTGGGATGTGCGGACCGGCGCGACGCGGCAAATCTTCGACGATCACTCCGGGGCGGTCTACCAGGCGGCCTTCTCACCCGACGGCGCACTGCTGGCCACCGCCGACAGTGACGGGGCGGTGCGGTTGTGGGACCCGGTCACCGGGCAACCGCGGCTGGAGCTGTCCGGGCACCGGGGCGCCGTGTGGCCCTTCGCGGTGCGCCCGGACGGTGCTCAGATCGCCACCAGCAGCAACGACGGCACCACCCGGCTGTGGGATACCGCGACCGGTCGCTGCGATTACGTACTGAGCGGTCACGGCAGACGGATCACCTCGGTGAGGTTCAGCCCCGGCGGATCCATGCTCGCCGCCAGCGGCAACGACGGCGTCGTCCGGGTATGGGAACCCCGTACCGGCCGGCTCCTGCGCGAGCTCATCGGGGCCGCCGACCAATTCACCTCCGCCGCCTTCAGCCCGGTGGGCAATCACTTCGCGACCACCAGCAGCGACGGCGCCGTGCATCTGTGGCGGTCGGGTATCTGGACCTTTGAACGCGAGCTCAACGTCGAAACCGACCATGTATGGGCGCAGGCGTTCAGCCCCGACGGAGAGCTGCTGGCCACCGCGAACGACGACGACACCGTGCGGCTTTGGTACCACATCTCCGGCCGCCAGGTCGCCGACCTGGCCGACCACCGCGGCCGGGTGCGTTCCATCGATTTCAGCCCCGACGGCCGTCTGGTCGCCACCAGCTGCGACGACCGAATCGTACGGATGTGGGACACCGAGACCGCAGAGTGCCTGGCGGCGCTTCCCGGACACACCGATCGCGTCTACTGCGTTACCTTCAACGCCGACGGCACGCTCCTTGCGACGGCGAGCAATGACGGGACCGCCCGGATATGGGACGTTCGAGTCCTCCGGAACACGTGGGAACGCGAATCCGGCCGCAAGCTGTCCGAGCACGAGTGGGCGGGTTGTGAGCTACATGTCATCAGCGGCCATTCCGGCCGCCTGTGGACCGTCGACTTCAATCCAGGCGGCACGCTGCTCGCCACCGCCGGCGACGATCTGGTCGTACGACTCTGGGACGTGCGCACCGGCGAGCATCTCCATACGCTGTCCGGACACGCCCGTCGGATCTGGTCGGTGGCCTTCGACCCGGGCGGATCGCTGCTCGCCACCGCCAGCGACGATGGCACGATCATCCTGTGGGATCTAACCGGCGACGTGCCGGTCCGCGGTATAACGCTGCTCGGCATGGCCCGCGGCTGGGCCGCGCTGGCTCCGGACGGCAGGTACAAGCAGGAAGGCGATGTAGCCGGACAGTTTTGGCACGCGATCGCGATGTGCCGTTTCGAACCCGGCGAACTCACCCCTTACCTACCGACTGTGCGACGTGTCCCGCTCGAATCGCCTATGTGAGAACTCAGCTAGGTGAGGACCAGTGCGGTCACTGCGGCCGCACAGCCCGCCACAGCCAGAGTTGCGCCGGCGAGCATGAACGTGCGCCACGGGATCTGGACACCGCGCCGACGGCACCACTCGAACCACAGCAACGTGGCCAGGGAGCCCCACGGGGCGATGACGGGGCCCACGTTCGTCCCGATCAACAGCGCCAGCAGCTGATCCCGATTGGCCACCGTGATGGCCGCCTCGCCGGCCACGTAGGCGGGCAGATTGTTGAGCAGGTTGGACAGGCCGACACCGGCGAACGCGGCGCGAAAAGCCCCACCGATGTCGCCATCGGTGCCGATGAGCGCCACCATCACTCGGCCGAGCCCATAGTGGCTCAGCGTCGGCACCACGAGGAAGAGCCCGGTCACGAAGACCAGCAGTTGCCAGGGAATGAGGGAGAGCCGCAGCTCGGTCCGGTCGCGTACCAGAAAACCGAGCACCGCGATCGCGGCCGCGGCGGCCGCGGCGGCGGCGACCTGCCAGCCCGTCTCGGCGCCCACCAGTACGGCGCCGATGAACACCAGGCAGGCGATTCCGGTCGCGGACAACAGCGTCCGGTCGCGTATCGGAGTCATGACCGGCGGTTCGTATCGATCTACGCCGCGTTTCTGCCGCCGCCAGTAAAGCAGCCAGAGCAACGTCATCGTGACCGCCATGGACGCCACCTGCGGCGCCCACATCCGGGCGGCGAACGCCGAGGTCTCCAGCCCCACTCGGCCGGCGGCCAGCAGATTGGTCAGGTTCGACACGGGCAGCAACAGGCTGGCGGTGTTGGCCAGCCACACCGTCGTCATCGCCAGCGGCAAGGGCGCGATACGGGCTTTCGCGGCAAGCGCCAGCATGACCGGGGTGAGCAGCACCGCGGTGGTGTCGAGATTCAGGAAGACCGTGGTCAGCGAGGCGAAGGTGACGCACAGCAGGAACAACGCCGGGTAGCCGCCGCGACCACGCCGTGCGACCCATTCGGCGATGAGGTCGAAGAGCCCGGCCGCCTTGGTCAACTCCGCCAGCACGACAACACAGAAGAGGAACACCAGCAGCGGCGCGATCCGCCGGACGCTGGCCTCCGCCTCCATCGCGGGCAGCAGCCCGGTGACGACGAAGAGCACGCCCAGGACAAGCAGCCCGATCCGCACCCAGTCCAGCGCCTTCGGCGTCGTGAACGCGACGTTGAGTGCGACGCGGATAGCTCTACCGAGAGCCGACATAGGAGTTATGATCCCATCGCGTTTGTCACGACTTTCCACATAAACTCTTAGCTCCCGGGCCGTCCACAACAGGTCATGACAAGAGGTCATGATCCCCCGCACCGCGGGCGTTCTGTGCCGGGTGGACGGCACCGCTCGCCGCCGCCGAATCCTGACTCCCCGGGTCGCTGTGCCGCAAGCTCATCGTCATCACCCGCCATGGCTGTTCCATGCCGGAGATCCTCGCCATGGCGGTGCCCGGTCGTAGCCGGCGCCCGTCCGCCGGGTCCTGCTCCGCCCACGCGTCGCGCATTGCCGAATTAGTGGAATCGAAAGTTCGACTCACAGCTCGGTGGCATATCGGAGGGGCGTAGTGGATATACCTGCGACTGAATCGCCGGGCTAATTCGTACACGCCTCGATCGCAACGGCGGCGCGGCATTTCCACAGCCATTCACCTTGCGAGTCCGACTCAAGAGTCAGAAGATGAGCAAAGTTGCGTAGATGGCGTTAGGCGCCATTATCGGGGACGGGGTCTTGATGGCGCTCTGGGGTTCTCCGTTCTTGCCGCCTACGTCGCAACCGTGATCCTTTTCGTCCGCACGAGACTGGGTTAGGAGAGAATCATCATGGCCAAGTTCGGGCCGTTCGCCGGGCCGCCGGCACCGCGTCAGCCAGAGCAGGTCGCCGCCGATGTCGCGGGTTACGGGAAGCAGTTGGAGCAGCCAACGGCGCCCGCGCGCAGTCACAGCTATGTCGTTCGCGGGCTTGCCCGGGTAACGGAGTCGCAGCTGGACCAGGGGCGATTCGGGCGAATGTTCCGGCGGCTGCGGCCGTTCCTGCCCAGCGATGAGCAGATCACGGTGATCGCGGCGACGATGACCGAACCGCCGGGCGATCCGAGCAGAGACAACGACGCGATCCCGGCCGGCTACACCTACCTCGGGCAGTTCATCGACCATGATCTGACGTTCGACCCGACCTCCAGCCTGGATCGGCAGAACGACCCGGACGCGCTGATCAACTTCCGCACGCCCCGGTTCGACCTCGACAGCGTGTACGGGCGCGGTCCGGCCGACCAGCCCTATTTGTATGACAAGAGCGAGGGCAAAGAGGGCTTCTTCCTGATCGGCGAACACGACGACGAACTGGATCTGCCGCGCAGCAGCCAGGAGACCGCGCTCATCGGCGACCCCAGAAACGACGAGAACATCCTCGTCAGCCAGGTGCACCTGACGATGCTGCAGTTCCACAACAAGGTCGTTGAGCGGCTCGCCGAATTCCCCGACGCGGCCCCGCGGCCGGGTGAGGACGCCTTTACCGCCGCCCAACGGGTGGTGCGCTGGCACTACCAGTGGGCCGTCGTGCACGACTTCCTGCGCCGGATCGTCGGCGACGAGACCCTGGCCGCGGTGCTGATCCGGGAACCGGCGGAACCCGGGGGCAAACCGGTGGAACGCGCCCGGCTGCGGTTCTTCCGCTGGCGCAATCAGCCGTTCATGCCGGTCGAGTTCTCGGTCGCCGCCTACCGGTTCGGCCACTCGATGATCCGGGCCCGCTACAAGTTCAACACCACTGTGCCGGGCCTGCCGATCTTCCTCCCCGGACCCATCAAAGACGCCCCCGAGCTCGGCCACCTCGGCGGTTTCCGGAGCCTGCCGCCGTTGTGGCAGATCGAGTGGCGGCGGTTCTTCGAGATCGACGGGGAACGCCATCCCCAATTCCAGCTCACCCGCAAGATCGACACCCAAATCGCCGAGCCGTTGATCGACCTACCGCCGGACGAGGCGCCGGTCGTGACCAACCTGGTACGGCGCAACCTCATCCGCGGCGCCCGGCTCGGGCTGCCGTCGGGGCAAGCGGTCGCCAACGCCATGGGCGTCGAGCCGTTGACCGACGCCGAACTCGCCCTCCCCGAACCGGGCCCGGCGCCGCTGTGGTACTACGTGCTCCGGGAAGCCGAGCTTCGCGCCGACGGCCGCCACCTCGGGCCCGTCGGGGGGCGCATCGTCGCCGAAGTCTTCCTCGGCCTCCTCCAGGAGGACCCGTCGTCCTACCTGCGCAACGAGCCAGGATGGACGCCGTTCCTCCCGGCGGCCGCCGCGGGCGACTTCACCGTGCCCGATCTCATCTCCTTCACCGGATTCGGGTTGACGCCCGTCTAGGCCGTGGGTACGAGGTCCGTCAGCAGTGGCCTCGCGCAGGGGCAGGAAGGGGCTGGGGTTGCCGTGCCAGGAGACCACCAGCTCCTTCCGGGCTCGGGTGCACGCGACGAAAGCCTCGCCCTGACGCTGCGTCGTGCGAACAGCATTGTTACGCCACCTTTCGTGATCATGATGGGCTGTCACCGCCGGGTGTCTCTGTCGACTTCCGGCTCGCCACCGGAGCCAGGGCGAACGGGCAGGGTTTGACCAGGCGACCTATGAGGGTTCGTCCTGGGGCAGCCGCTTCTTGATATCGGATATGCCGTGCAGGACCTGGCCGATCCCGACCTCAAGCCGCCCCTCGACGCTGGTCAGCCGATTTTCAACACTGGTTGTTAGCGTTGGTCTCATGAAAAGGACACGGCAGCCGATTCCCGAAGGCCTGGCGGAGATGCCGCCCGGGCGGGAGCTGGCCGCCGTGCTGGACTCGATTGACCTATCCCGGCTTTCCGGTTCCGATTGTGTCGAAGTGATGCGGGCACGGCACCGGCAGGCCAACCATGAGCAGGCCTAGTTAATGGCCGCCATGGTTGAGGTCGCGCTGTGCGGCATCGGCCCGGACGATGAGCTGCCCCGGGTGGCGGAGCCCGATGAGTTCGCCGCCGACGAGATCCGCGCCGCTTTGGTCTGGACCCGCCGCGCCGCCGACGGCCGGCGGAGGAAGCCGGCATGCTCGGTGTCGAAGTTCGGCGAGCCGGGCGGCCGGGCCGCGGGTTCCTTCGCCGTCGACGTCCTTCCCGCGTCGAAGGCTCCGTTCAGCCAGACGATGATGGCCGTCGCTCGTCAGCCGAGCACGAGCGGGATCTTCGCAGCCAGCTCACCCAACGCGGCCGTCTCGGCGGCCGTCGGAGTGCGCCGTCCGGTCCCGACCAGCAGCGTGTCGGTGTCGGACAACGACGCCGGAAACGGTGCCCCGGCGATCTTTTCCAGCGACGCGCGGGCGGCCGCGAGGGTCTCGGCGGGCGGTCCGGCGGCCGCGGGCAGGTGCGCGATCAGGTCGAGGTGGTGCAACGTCCATTCCAGAACATACGCCGACAGATAGTCGCCGACGGTGAGCACCTCGCCGCGGGTGCTGACCCATGCGCCCGGGTCGGCGAGTACGGCGGCGCGCCCGGCGGCGGCCCCGACGTCGTCGAAATGGAACTTCAGCCACCTCGGCTCGCCGTAGGCGGCGGCCAGCCGGGGGATCAGCGCATCCAGCGGGTCCTCGCCGGTCGGCGGCTCGGCAAGGAGGTCCCAGTACGTGACCGCGTCCACGGTCGGTTCGGCCTCGGCGGGCGTGACCAGCGTGATCAGCACATCCTGGGCGTCGATGACCAGGTGGCACACCAGATCCCGCACCAGCCAGCCGGTACACCCGGACGGTCGTTCCCAGTCCTGATCGGACAGTTCGTCGACCGCCGCCCGCAATGCCGTCCACGAGCGCGAGAAGAGATCCACTTCGGCACGGTAGTGCCAAACGGCGGACAAGCGCACACAGGCGGCGACTCGCCTACCCGCACCCTCGCTCAGGTACGTCCCGGGGATTGCGGGCATCCCGGCCCCCGCCGGGTCGTCGTCCACCGTGCACGAACAACCCGTCCGAACACTCCTCCGTCAGCCTGTCGTGTGTACGGTGCGTTATCGCACATGACCTCTCAGTCGCAGACCTTGGTCGATGCCCGCCCGGCCTGACCACAAGTACCAACCGCTCAAGATCAGTGTTGGAATTCGATGGAAGGGGCGGGGCGGGTTTGCGGTGAGGTGGATTTACGGCGCTGAATCAGCAGCATGGCGGCATCGTCGTCCAGGGTGTCGCCGACGTGGCGGAGGACATCGGCGTGCAGCCGCTCGAGTGCGTCCTCTAGATCGGGTCCGGCCAGCAGCCGGCTGCGCTCGGCCAGCGGAAAGAAGTCACCGTTCCGGTCGCGCGCCTCGCTGATCCCATCGGTGTACAACAAGATCCGATGGCCGGCGGGGAAACAGACGGTGTGGGGATGCCGGCTGCCTCCGGCGAGCGCGGCAAGCCCGAGCGGCGGCCCCTCCGTGTCCGGCTCCAGCAGCCGCGTCGTTCCGTCGCCGAGCAGCAGCGGCGGCGGGTGCCCGCAGTTGAGGATCTCGATCTGGTCGATTCCCGGGCGGATCTCGATCAGGATCCCGGTCACGAACTCCTCGGCGCCCACGGTGCGATCTGCGTCGGCGCCGCGGCTGAGGGTGGCCTCCAACCGCGCCGCGACCGCGGCCAGGTCGACCGCATCGTGGGCCGCCTCCCGGAACGCGCCCACCACCGTCGCGGCGGTCTCCACCGCGGCCAGGCCCTTGCCCTGGACGTCCCCGATGATGAGCCGTACCCCGGTTGGCGTGGTGACCACCTCGTAGAGGTCGCCGCCGATGCGGGCGTACGCGGTCGCCGAGATGTAGCGCACCGCCATCCGCAGCGGGCCGACCACCTGCGGAACCGGGCGCAGCAGCACCCGCTGGGCGACTTCGGCGACCACACGGACACTGGCCAGTTCGCGTTCGCGCCGCTGCCGCCCGCCGGCCGCGATGGCGCCGGCCACCGTCACCCCGAGCACCGTGCAGAGCGCCAGGGTGTTCCGCGACGATCCCACGATGTGGTTGTAGAAGGCGAGGAACTCGGTCAGTGCGAGCGCGGTGACACCGATGAGGATCGTCCGGCGCACCGTGCCGGATACCGCGGCCAGGGCGGGGCCGAGGGACAGCAGTTGCATGAACGCCAGCGCCGGGCCGGCGACGATGTCCACCACGCCGACCACGCCCATGGCCGCGAACGGCAGCGCGTCCAGCCATATCCGCCGCCGCGGCCGTACCACGGCCCCGGCTGCGAGCGCCTGCATCGCCGGGTCCGCGCCGCGCCTGCGAGCCAGCGCCACGACCCCTCCCCGCTCCGCCGGGTCCGCCGACGGATGAGCTGTCTATCCAGAAAGCCTCGGAGTTGTTACGGGGCAGCCTATATTGCGACGCCCGTAAATAGTCGCGCACGGCATAGCGACGGTGATCGCAGGTGACCGGC
>WUUC01236948.1_pt1 | contig 11564 bp, 6 predicted proteins | sample 6278441 | NCBI WGS metagenome assembly WUUC01 (sample SAMN13675441, study PRJNA597444) | soil metagenome | isolation source: soil | place: USA: Washington | collected 2017-10 | reverse complement strand
AAGACGAGATTTTCGAGCTGCGGCGGGTCGAAGTGTGGGTGCCGGACTGGTTCTACGAGCTCCGCAAGACCACCTACGAGCGTGACATGCAGGCTGCGACCCGCGCGCTCGTCCAAGAGGCGCGCCAGCACGGGCTCGGGTAGTCCGATGCCGCTGTCCGTGTCGTCCGCCTTCGAGGAGCTGCACCGGCGGCTGACCCCTTTGCCGGGCGAGGTCTCGGCAGCAAGCAGTCACCGGGCCTCGGTTGAGGCGGCACTGGAGTCGACCTTCAAGGTGCACCGGTTCTTCCAGAGCGGATCGTGGGGAAACGGCACCAGCATTCGACGCCACTCAGACGTCGACTACTTCGTCAGCCTGGACGCACCTCATCGCCAGCAGAGTTCGACAGTCGTCCTCGACAACGTCCGCGCTGTCCTTGCCGGGCGGTTCCCGAAGACAAATGTTGTGGTGGACGCTCCCGCCGTCCGGGTCGACTTCGGGTATGACGGCTCCGAACGGTACGAGGTGGTGCCCGCCTTCGTTGCCGACGTGTCGGACACCGATGCCTTTCGTTACGAGATCCCGGACGAGTGGGGCCGGTGGCGGCAGTCGTCGCCCGAGGGACAGAAGCGATTTGTCGCTCAGGAGGACCAGCGCCTCAAAGACCGGCTCCGCCCCCTGATCCGGTTCATGAAGCTCTGGAAGTACATGCACGACGTCCCGATCTCGTCGTACTACCTCGAGCTCCTGACGACCTATCGCATGCGAAGCGAGGCCACGATCATCTACAGCTGGGACATTGGCACCGTGTTCGAGGACCTCTACCGGAGCCGATGCCCCGCCATCACGAACCCTCCGGGAGTCCCAGGCTCGGTCGATCCCTGTTGGGCGTACGAGCGGGCCGAGCTTCTTGAGGCCGTGCTGCAAGCAACCGTGTGGGCGGATCTGGCGAAAGAGGCAGAGGGCAACCAGGACGACTCAGCAGCGTTCTACTGGTGGGGACAGGTGTTCAAAGGCTCGTACCCCCGCCGCTCCTAGGAGCCACGTAGGTTCGGCGCACACGAAGCAGCGCCAATACCGTCTGACCGTCACGCGCCACGAGGGTCGCAGCCGTCACTGGCCGCTCGGCCGGCGGTGTCGCTGTTGGGCGGCGTTGTGGGCGCAGCGGGCGGTGCAGTACACCTTGCGTGTGTGGTCGGCGACCCGGAGGTCAGGTCGGATCGAGCGGGTCCTTCGGTCGCGCCTCTGGTTCCCACACGGTGAGCGCGTCATCGATCAACTCGGGTCCGATTACCTGGGCGCGGCCGTCGCACGCTTCGGCGAGGGCGATGTGGATGGCGCCGAGCACGCCGCGCAGTTCGCCGCGCAGCCCACGTTGATAATGCTGGAACAGTCGGTCAACCGCCGCTTCGGTGAGCACATCGTAGATGGGTGGAGTGACCCCGGATTCGCTGGCGTGGGCTCGGACCCGCGACTCGATTACCCTCCCGATCGCCCCGGCGGCCGTCAAAGAGGGGATCTCGATTGGGGTATCGAGGGTACGGCGGACGGCGGCCTGGGTCATTGGGTCCGTCAGATATCGCCGGTGCACCGCGACGACAAGCGCACACCGTAACTCCGCCAGCTCGGGGAGCACACGACCGAAGAACGCGCCGACGAGCGTCTCGGGTTCCTTGTAGGCTGAGCCGGTCAGCCACCGGTCTGTGTCATCGAGGACCAGGACCGGGACCAGGGACTCGGCCCGGATGATCTCGATCATCTGATGAACCGTCTCGAGCGTCTCCGTTGCCGAGCGCTCGATCGACCGGCTCGGGGCGGCTTGCCGGGAGAGTTCGGCGCCGAGTTGGGCACCCATCCAACCCAGCGTGACACGGGCGCTACGTCCGGCGGCCCGCCCGATGGGCCGCTGGGCGGTCGCCCGGCTCAGCGCAGCGTCCCGCGCCACGTCGTCGAGCAACGACGCCTCCTCGGCGTACGCAGCGATCACACCGGCGAGGTGGGCGAACATAGTGCGAGGCTCGCGGACGACTTCGAAGGCTTCCCGTGCCACCGGCACGATGATCGGCGCGACGCCCTCAGCGATGGGTCCCAAGACGCTCGCGGTGAGGCTCGACTTACCAGTTCCGCTTTCACCTACAAGGGCCACCCGCTCGTGGCGCAAGCACGCCTCGTGCAAGGTCCGCTCAGGGTGGGTGTCGCCGACGAGCTCGGTGAAGGGAACGTGGTAGATCCCGAGGTCGTCGCGCACAGGCGTGGGATCGAAGGCGTGCTCGCGCTGAAGGTGGGTCAACAGCTCAAGGCTCACCTGGACCGACCCTTCGGCGCCACCTGGTGATGCGCGAGTTCGTAGAGCTTTCGCGGCCGACCCTGGCCTCTGGCCTCAGTCGTGGCGACCACCAGCCCCTCGCCTTCAAGCTGCTTCAGAACCTGCACCATCCGCGCTCGGGTCCAACCGAGGCGCTCGAGGAGGCGCTCATCCGATGCGCTCATCGGGCCCATATTCATCAGCTCCGCGAACAACATGGCCGCTGGGCGCCCGAGCCCGGCGGCGTGTTGCTGGAGCGCGTGGAGGTTCTGCACCGCAGTCGTCGGGTCGTCGTCATCTAACAACGTGGCCCGGGCAGCACTGAGCAGCTGACGTGGAGTGCGAGGCGTTACCCGCTGGGCCAAGTCCGCGCTGACTCCCTGGAGGACCTTGGCTGCCGGATCCTCGTCGGTGTCCGAGGCCGAGGCTCGTCGAAGGAGCAGCTCCGTTGCGTCCTCGACCGACAGCTCGTCCAGCTCGACAATGACATCAAAGAAGGAATCGGCGGGAGGCTCCAGATAACGACTCCGGTCGGCACTGTTACCGGCCACCACCCAGCGCAACGGGAGTTGCCACAGTTCATCACGCTGCTGACCGAACAGTTCATGCACGAGGCGAGGCTGGAGGATGCTGTCGACGAGGAGGACGAGTGGCTCCGCCGGGGCGCCGACCCCGAGTCGTTTCAAGTCGGCTGCGACACCATGATCGCCCACCAGGCTTGAAACAGCCTTCTCCATCGGGTCTCGTGGTCGCCCCCGGGCCGCAGCGTGAAGCAGATCCACGAGCTCCTCTACCGTGCCGGCACTGCTCGCCTCAACGAAACGGACGAGCACGCCCTCGCTGCGCATTTTCCGCTCCAGGTGGTGGAGCAGCGACGTCTTTCCCGACCCACGCTCGCCAAGAACGATGGCATTAAGCTTGAGGCGCAGCGCGCGTTCGAGCTTGCCGAGCGCCGGTCCCCGGTCCACGAACAGCCCGGCGTCGGCGTCGGTGGACATCAAGGGCCGCTGGCTGAGCTGAAGCATTACTAACGAATCTTACAGTAAGATTCGTTAGGCGTCAAATGGACTCGGCTCACGACGAGCGTCTCGGTTCAGCACGCCCGGCCCGGCCGCCTCCAGCCTCGGTCTATCACCCTGGTCTGGATGATGGACGGCCGTCGGAGCGTTGAGTCAGACTGCCCAATGACGCCGCGGTGGGTCGCCCCGCAGGCGGGTTCCCGGGGCTGGTGCCCGTCGACATCGACCGTTGACCGCTCCCCCACCTCGCTCGCTGGGCATCCCCGGCTGCGGCGCCTATGCTCGATAATGTTTTCAGGTATGGGTGACGTTGCGACGCTGGCCGAGTTGTTCGAGGACTTTCGTTTGGCGCGGTCGTCGGCGAAGCCGTCGCCGCATTCGGAGAGCGCGGCGCGGAACGATTTCAGGGCGATCCATCAGCATCTGGTCGATCAGCTCGGTGTCGAGGCGGTCACGATCGCGGATCTGTCGGCCAGGGTGTTGCGGTTGGCCTTCGCGGCCTATGCGGTGGATCATGCGCCGGCGTCGATCGCCCGGTGCTGGTCGACGTGGAATCAGTTCTTCATTTTTCTGGTGGCGGAGGATCTGGTGTTCGGCAATCCGATGGGTGGGGTGGCGCATCCCACGGCCCCGAAGCGGACACCAAAGCCGCTGCAAGGTGAGGACGCCCCCGAGCGCCTTCTGGAAGCCACCGCCGCCGGCACCCGCCCCGCCCGCTATCCCTGGCCGGAACGGGACGTCGCCTTTCTCGCCACCAGCCTCCTCACCGGCCTGCGCCTCTCCGAGCTCCTCACCCTCAACCTCGGTTCCATCGATGGCCGGCCCGGCGAACGGCGGATCAAAGTCCTCGGCAAAGGCCGCAAAGAACGCACCGTCCCCATCGAAGACCCGCTGTACGACCTGATCGGCCGCTACCTCGAGACGAGAAATGAACGGTTCCCCGGCGTGAAGCTGGGGCCGAGAGCGCCGCTATTCGTGGACCGTAAAGGCGACCGCCTGCGGGAAGGCGGAGCCCGCTACCTCGTCAAAACGGCGCTGGCCCACGCCGGCCTGTCGGCCCGCACCCCCCAGGGGGCGCTCGTCCACGCGCTCCGCCACACCTTTGCCACCCGCCTCGCCGAAGACGGCGCCGCCGCCACCGAAATCCAGGCTCTCCTCGGCCACGAAAACCTCAACACCTCGCAGGGCTACATCGAAGCCACCGCCAACCGGACCCGCCAGGCCGCCCGGGCCAACCGGACCTACCAAGCGCTCGAGGACCTCAAGCGCAGGGAGAAGCCAACCGCTCGGGGCTGTTAGCGGCAAAGTTTCGGCCGGCCGCCGGTGTTCCGGCGGCACCGGGCGTCGCATTCGGTGCCGGTCCGGTGCTCGAAGTTGGTGACACCGTTGGGCGCCACCTGGTGATCTCCGCTCGCGTAGCTCATCACCACCCGGGCGTCAGGCCGCTGAGTGAGGATCGGGAACTGATTGCAAGAGCTGTACTTCGGGAAACCTGGCCGCCACCGACAGCCAGTGTTGCCACCCCTCCCCCGCCACCAATCCCCCACCCCGATCTCAAATCTCGGCTTGCAGATCCTCAATCGTGCGCCCCATCGGCTCGCGTCCTCCGCATGCGCGAGACGGGCGTTCGCCCCGTTCTGGCGGCGAACTGCGGCGTCGCTGCCCACGCACGCGTCAGCGCGTCGCACCGAAGCGGCGTCAAGGGCTGCGGAGCCCGCGAGAACCGGAATGAAGCGCAGCGAAGTGGAGGCTCGCAGCGGTCCTCGCCGCCGTGAAGGACCGACGCCACCTTCCCTGCAAGCGACGACATCCCACGAACCCGTGCATCGCCCCCTCATGCCGCTCCGGCATGGTCAGCCGATCCCTGCTAGTTGTTTCGGAATCCGCAGCGACGGAGGGGACGGCTGGAGGACAGAACTGGCTGTCCCGAGAACTTGGCGGCACAAGAGATTGAAACCACCGACGCAGCCCGTTGGGACGGCCCCATGACCTCCGCCCTCACCATCGCGATCACCCCGTTTAGGTTCCGGCGTTGTCGGGTGTCGCCGGCCAGCGGCATGGGACCGTCTGACGTGCGGTTTGGCCAGCGGCATGGGACCCGTCTTTGGCCAGTCGTGGGACCGCTGGTTTGGGCAATGATGGGACCACCTCTTCGCTTGTAGTGGGTCGCCCGGGATCCACCTGCGCCGGTGCGTTGGCCGGCGCACTCGTCGTCATCGGTCAGCGGATCGAGAGCGACGATGGCTTTGCGGGACGTACGCGTGTTCGGGGTTCGTGAGGTGCTTCGGGTCTGGCTCGACGGCCGGGGAGCGCGCTGACATGCCGGTCGGGGGTCGGGTCGACGCGAACCTTCTCTCGCCGCCGGGTCCGCGGCGACGGCGTCGTCGTCCGCCGGGTCATCACCGACAGCACCCTCAATTTCCTCGGAGTCCACTTCCAACAAGCCCTGGCCGCCACCGGCGCTGTCGCATCCCCGTCAGCCGGCCCCAGGTCAACGGAAAGGTCTGTGAGCATCATTCATGGCGCAGCCGCCCGGGGCGGTCTGATTTCGGTCAAGGTTTGACCGTGGTGTCCTGCGTTGGTTGTCGGCCGGTCCGGGGGGCCGTGCCTCAGCGCGCACCGGCCGGACGACTCTGACCTGATAGGAGCTTGGCTAGAAGCCCGCCTCAGACCTGTCGGCCGTCGAAGTCAACCGGCCGAACCACTCCGCCCGCCGAGCCGACGGCAAGTCCGACCGGCTCGACGCTGAACAAGAGCTCGAGCCGTCCTGGCCCGCACGGGCACCGCCATCCCGAAGTCCAAGTCCGGAGCCATCGAGGTCATCCGGGTTCTTCGCGCCTCCCGGGAGGCGCTGTCAAGGCCCGAACTCAGGCCTTCTTGAACCTTCACGGCACGATGATCAGCGCTCCGTCACCCCACCGGGACGAGCTCGATTCCGGCCGCCTCGTGGCCCTAATCCCACAGTACAACCACGACGATCCGTTGCCTGCTCTCTGTGTTGCCGACAGGGCAAACTCCGGAACTGACCAAAGCGCCTTCTCGCCCGAAAACGACCGCGACCCTCTGTCGCTGTCGGATTGCTGCCAGGGCACGCCATGGCCAGTATGCGGGTGAGACATATGTCGTCCGGATTGCGTCAGTCGGTTCGTACAAGGCCTCACCGGCCATCCAGGAACCTCCTCGGCGATCAAAGGGCGGTCACGGCCAAGGGCAGGGAGTGGCATGTTACATACCTAAGGCTCGCGTTAACCGTTGTTATCGTGACAAAGACACTGATCGGGCCACGAGCCTTGATCAGCGGTAGGGTATATACCCAGTCCTTGCCGACCGCCCCGAAGTGCCCATTCTTGAAAATGGTACCTGTTGCTGTTTCGATTGTTACGTTCCACGACCCGAGCAGAGCGCTGGCCGTTTGATTGAATCCAATCGTGATCGAGTAGTCATTGATTTCGCGCACAGGCTGAGGGCCTACTCGACTTTTCCGACCCTCATTAACGTCCACAAATGACGTACCACAATTGCCCGTCGCGCTATTTGAAGCTTTGCCAGTGAGATCGGTTGAATTGATTGGGTCGCCGTAGACGTAGACGTAGTCGTTGGCACATCCGCCTTCGATGGGATCGACGGCCAGGAAGCGGCCGAGGCTCGGGGCGTAGGGCCGGGCTCCCATGTGGATGAGGTCTCTGTCGGTGAGTCGTTGGTGGGTTCCATGCCACCCCAAACTCGTGCCACTGGAGGCCGTGTTGGTCGGACTCGTCCCGGCGGGGTTCTCGCCGTACGGGCCGTACCAGCCGATCCAGGTGCGGGTCCCGCTGTTGTCGGCGGTGGCGGTGACATCACCGTGGAGGTTGGCGTAAGACCAGGTTCGTTCTGGTGAGACGCCATTGCTGACGACGATGTCGTCGAGGTACACGCTGCGGGCGCCGCTAGTGTGACTGTGCGCGATCTGGAGGATTCCGGGGTCGGTGATGGCGCCATCTGTTGCTTCCAGAGACCAGGTAGAGGGTTCGTTGGTGCCGTCGGGCCAGACCCTGGCTTGGATGGTGGTTCCTTGCACCCGGAATCGGATTTGGTGGGTGTCCGTGTCGGCGGTGTAGGTTGCCGTGTCGATCGGGGTGACCGAGCCTCCGTCGAATTTCTGGAGAGTGATCGTCGAGCTGCTGGATGCGATCTCGAGTCGGTAAGCATCGGGGAGTTGTGCCGGCGGTGTTGCTCCGGAGGCTCGCATCGAGAGGCGCAGGAAGCTGCTGGCGTTCCGATCGGAGAACCGATAGGCCATCGTGACTTCGGAGTCGAGGATGTTACTCATCGTGGCGGTGGCCCGGGCGGAGGCGCCGTTGACGTAGAGCTCCCCCTGGTCGGACTGGATGTCGACTTTCTTGGTGCTGTCGTTGCTCGTCGTCGTCCACTTGGAACTGTTCCAACCCGCTCCGTTGGTCCCCGCGAAATCATCCGAGAAGCTAGTCGCTGCCTCGGTTGCGGCCTTTTCAGTTATGGTCACCCCTCCGGGGAGGCCGTAGTAGCGCTCGATGAGCGTACCGGTGCTGTCGTCGAGATGGCTGGGGCTGTCGCTGTGGCCGGCGTAGCCGAGCCGCTGGTCTGTGGCGGCCGGGACGATCGCGATCGTGAGGCCGGTCGAATTCATGGCTGTCCCGGTGGTGGCACTGGCCGCGGGGCTAATCCCGGGTTTGGAGTGATAGCGATCGGCGAGGAGGAGGCTGACGTTGCCCGCTTGGGTGGCCCGGGCGGTGACGCCGCTCGGAACGGTGGTGGTGCTGTTGCCGGCGAGGCCGACGACGTGGACGAGCTGGTTCGCGTCCGAGGTGGTGCTGACCTGAGGAAGCGCATGGCTCGTGCCCGCCGTCGTCGTGCTGGCCGCGCTCACGGCGACGGGGGCGAGAGCGGTCGGGCCTCGGTAGGTCGCGAGAGCTGCCGTCAGGTTGGTGGAGCCTCCGTTGGTACTGAGCGTCCACGAGGACGGGTCGGTGCCGGTCGCATAGCGCCACAGGATCCAGGTGCGTTGCGTGCCTTGCGTCTGGGTGGCGGCGAGGGTCCAGCCGGTGTTGTCCAGGGTTCCGGGGTTGGCGATGGTTAGGCCGGCCACGATCAGGTCGCCGGCCTGGGTCCCGGCCGGGCGGTTGACGGTCACGCCGGTGCCGGTGGCCATCGCTGTGGAGGAGCCCACGTAGGTGGTCCTGCTCATGTCGACCCGGTTGGCGATCCGGTTGAGCGGGTCCCGCCAGTACCGGGTGACAGAGGTTGGGGTTTCCGTTCGGATATGGCGATCGGAGGCGTCGAAGTCGAGGGTCTTGTCGCCAAGCTGGGTGGTGTTGCCGTGGTCGTCGTAGACGACGGTACCGGCGGCGTAGTCGGTGCTTGAGACCAGCCGGTCCGCCTGGTCGTAGCAGTACGACGTTGTGCCGGCACCGGTGCCGGTGATTGTGAGGGTCGACCGGTTGGTGTTCTTTCCGGCGTCGGGCGCGGTGCAGCTGGAACCTGTCTCGTACCCGTAGGCGGAGGTTGTGCCGGGCAGTCGCGCGTCGCTGAGGCGGCCGGCGCCGTCATAGATGTAATTGTCGCCAGTGGGGTGGCCGTCGACGTAGCTGCTGCCCGTGTACACCTGTTGGTCCTTCACGCGGCCACCGACGCTGTAGGTCACTTGGTCCCCGGTGATGGTGGTCGCCGAGCCGTTCGCGGTGCTGGTGGAGTTGGCACGTCCGAAGGTGTCGTACCCGAACGTGGTCGTGGTCCCGTTGGCGTAGGCCACGCTGCTCGTTCGACCCGTGGTGGTGTTGTAGGTCGGCGTCGCCATGGTCACGCCGTCCACCTGGAGTGTGCCGGGACGGCCTTCGGGGGTGTAGCTCTGAACGCGGTCGCCGCCGGGACCGTTGACGTTGGTCACCCGTCCGACCTGGTCGTAGCTGGTTGTGGTGGTGTCGCCGTAGATGTCGCTGTAAGAGACGACCCGGCCGAGAAGATCGGCCGTCGCCGTGACCCCGGCGGAGCCCCAGACGGTGTCGCTCACAGAGTTGATCAGGGGATTGCCGCCAACGGCGTACAGGTAGGTCACCGTCCGGGCCGGGGCGGTGGCGGTCCCCACCCACGACTCCGAACTGACACGGCCGCGGGCGTCATACGCGGTACAGGCCCAGGCGGCGGTGTTGATGGTTGCGGTGGTGCCCAAGCGGCGGCCGACCTGGCGGCCGATCGAGTCATAAACGAACTCCTTGACACCCGACGCCTCTGGCCCCGTTCCATCCGGATCCGGGCTCGTGATCCGCTTGGGTTTGCCGGCTTGGGGCGTGGATGATGGCACGGAACAGGGCCCGGTGGCAGACGGCCGGAGGGCCAAGAGCTGCGCGTTGTTTCGGTCGTCGGTGCCGGCGGTGGCGGTCTTGTCGCCGCTGGCGCCGGCGATCGGCTGGCTGGAGTCGGCAGTTTCGATCGTGACCGGTGGTTCCGAACCGGCACTGGACGATGTCTCGGCGAGTTCTTGCATGCCGGTCGGGGGCGTGATCGAGGTGACCTTCATGATGGAGAACAGGGCGATGAGCCGCTCGTCGGGTCCCGTGGTGGTGACCGACGGAGCGACGATGAGGTCCGAGTCGGTCGTATTGGCGAGGCCGCTGTGGACGTCCACGGGATTGGCCGTGTTCACACCGGTGTAGGCGGTGATGGTCCCGGCAGCAGCCCTGGCGCTGGAGAAGCTCCAGGTGTAGTCGGCTGGTTCGCTGCCGCTGGCCACCCGCCAGTAGCTGAGGAGCTTCATGCTGCTGCCGTTGGAGTCGGAGCGGATCAACGTCCAACCTGTGGGTGCTGTCACGGTTGGCACTCCGCGAACTGCCACGGCGGCGATCATTACGTCGCCGCTAGTGACGCCGCCCGGTCCCGGCAACACCACTGTGGTCGCCGGAGGAATGTTCTGCCCGACGCTCGTGGCGCGCACGCTAATCGGCGATGTTCCAGACCCGCCCAAGGGCGTTTCGGTACCGCCATAGCCGGTGCTGATCGTTGTGTTCCCGGCGGGCAGCGTTCGGGCGATTCGGCGCAGGAAGCTACCAGGGCCGGGTGTCTCGTAAGTGCTGACGGTGCGGAGGTTCGTTCCGGTTGGATCGGACACCGTTGCGGTCGGGAGCCGATATTCGGGGCCGATTCCGGCGATCGGGTCGCTGTACTCCGTGTTGGTGACCCTCCCGTCGGCGTCAGTCGCGGAGGTCGCCAGCCCGTAGTTCGGTGTGACGACGTTACCCGGGAGGGTCACGAACGTCGGAGCTCCGGTGCGCTTCCACAGGATCTGCAGTCCGGCCGGGCCTGAGGTGTCGACCATGTCAACCCGTATGCTGTGAGTTCCGGCGGTCAATGCTTGGCCGGTGCCGGTGGTGCTCACCCAGCCCGTGGTGGGTTCCGATTGGGCGAGATCGGCCATCAGGGTTTCGTCGACCCATACCCGGGCGCGCGAGCCCCGCGCTTGGATCTGCCAGGTGTAGGTGTCCGGCGTGTCCACGTTGAGATCACCGCTGAACCGCGCCGACCATCCGCCGACACCCGGCGGCACGGGCAGGGTGGTGTTCCAGTCGCGGTTCATATCGCCGGCGGTGCCGAGTCCCGTGTCATGCAGACTCGGCGGACCAGCAAGGTTGGGGTTCGCCCAGTAGGTGGCGGCTAGGCCGAGGATTCCGCCATCGTATTCGGTGGTAGCCAGCGGCACCGTCGCTCCTGAGAGCGGGAATCCGTTGGCGTCGAAGGACGACCACAACGCTGGGCCGTACTGCGCGATGGGCCGACCCTGAGAGTCATAGTGGGTCGTGGCCCGCATACCGGTTGGGTCGGTGGTCGCTATCTGCCGGTCCTTCGTGTCCCAGCTATAGGTGCTGGTCAGTCCGGCGGCATCGGTACGTTCGGTGATGCGGTTGCGCGAGTCGTAGCGGACGCGCTCGGCGAAGCCAATACTGGGCGTGAATCCCGCTACATCGACCTCGGCTTGGCCGCTGCTGTAGCTATAGGTCCGCTTCGGTCGAGGACTGCCGGCGGCCGGCGCCGGTTGAGTGACCGTGGAGACCTTGTCGCTGGAGTAGACGATCTCGGTCAGGACTGTGGCGTCGTTGGTCCGGAGTCCCGCGGCGACGGTGTCGGCGGCCAGCGGATCGCGGACCGATTTCAGCAGGCCACTGCTGTTGTATGCCAGGTCGTAGATGATGTCGCCTGGGTGGGTAAACCGGGTCAGTCGGCCGAACGAGTCATACGTGAGAGAGCTAATGGTG
>WUUC01203234.1_pt1 | contig 11564 bp, 8 predicted proteins | sample 6278441 | NCBI WGS metagenome assembly WUUC01 (sample SAMN13675441, study PRJNA597444) | soil metagenome | isolation source: soil | place: USA: Washington | collected 2017-10 | reverse complement strand
TACGCTGGCGTTGGCCAGCTACTCGGGGCGAACGGAACACTTCCGATCATGGTGAGTAGCCCGAAGGGCGCATCGAACCATCGTGGTGAGTAGCGCCATCGGCGCGTATCGAACCACGGGTTGCGACCAGAGAAACCGATTGAGTTAGGTTCCGAATCAACGGTCGTTTTCGTCGCTTACTCGCCATGGCGAGAGCGGGACGAGGATCTTCCCGCACCCCGGCGGTGCTGATTTATTTCGCGAGCACCAGCTCATTCAGCTTTCTCACGAAGCTTGCCGGATCTTCGAGCTGGCCTCCCTCCGCGAGCAGCGCCTGACTGAACAGGATTTCACTCCAGTCGTCGAAGCGATTGTCTTCGCTCTTGATTCTTTGGATGAGCGGGTGTTTGGGATTGATTTCGAGAATGGGTTTGACCGCGGGTGCTTTCTGGCCTGCCGCCTTGAGCAGGCGAGCGAGGTTGCCGCTGATCTCGTTCTCGTCAGCAATAAGACACGCGGGGGACGTGGTGAGGCGGTGCGTCACGCGCACGTCCTTCACTTTCTCTCCCAGCGCGCGGTGGATTTTGCGCAAGAGATCCTTGTGCTCTCCGATTTCGTGGCTTTGGTCGACGACGATCTTGCCGAGATTGAGATCGCCTTTGGCGACCGAAGCAAGCGCCTTGCCCTCGAACTCGGTGAGATGCGCGACGAGCCACTCGTCAACGCGGTCCGAAAGCAGCAACACCTCGATTCCCTTGTCGCGGAAAATTTCGAGGTGCGGGCTGTTCTTTGCCGCAGCGAAAGTATCGGCGGTGATGTAGTAGATTTTCTCCTGACCGTCCTTCATTCGCTTCACATAGTCTTGCAACGATACGGTCTGAGCTTCACCGTCGCTGTGCGTGCTCGCAAAGCGCAGAAGCTTTGCAATGCGTTCGCGATTCGCAAAGTCCTCGGCCACACCTTCCTTCATGACACGTCCGAACTGGCTCCAGAATTTCGCGAATTTGTCCTCCGGGAGCTCTTCGATCATGCCGAGCACTTTCTTGATTGATCCAGCGCGTATCGCTTCGACTTCTTTCGATTCCTGCAAAAGCTCGCGCGAGATATTGAGTGGAAGATCGTTGGCGTCGATCACTCCGCGAACGAACCGCAGGTAGTTCGGCAGAAGCTGCTCGGCTTCGTCCATGATGAAAACACGCCTCACGTAGAGCTTGACGCTTCTACGGTGATCGCGGTCCCACAGATCGAACGGCGCGCGCGAGGGGATAAACAAAAGCTGCGTGTACTCCTGCTTGCCTTCCACCTTGGCATGCACGTACGCGAGCGGCGGCTCGAAATCGTGCGCGAGATGCTTATAAAAGTCTTCGTACTGCTCGGTTGTGATTTCGGACTTTGGCCGGGCCCACAGCGCAGACGCCTGGTTTACCGTTTCGTCCTTGCCCGCCGATTGCATGACGATCGGCAGGCTGATGTGATCGGAATATTTGCGGATGATCATCTTCAATCTCCACTCTTCGAGGAGATCATCCATTCCTTCGCGAAGATGGAGCGTCACATCAGTGCCGCGGCCTTTCTTCTCACTGTCTTCCAGCGTGTAATCGCCGGCGCCTTCCGATTCCCAACGCACTGCCTGCTCCGGCGCGATGCCGGCGCGGCGAGCGAGCAACGTCACGCGATCGGCGACGACGAAAGCCGAATAAAAACCGACGCCGAATTGACCGATCAGCTTCGCGTCGTTCTTCTCGTCTCCGGTCAGCGACTGAAAGAATTCGCGCGTCCCGGACTTCGCGATGGTACCGATATTGGCGATCACTTCTTCGCGCGACATTCCGATCCCGTTGTCAGAAATCGTGATCGTCCGCGCGGCTTTGTCGAAAGCCACCCGGATTTTGAGCTCGGAATCGTCTTCGAAGAGATCGGAGCGCGTGAGCGCCTCGAAGCGTAGCTTGTCGCACGCATCCGATGCGTTGGAAATAAGCTCGCGCAGAAAAATCTCCCTGTTGCTGTAGAGTGAATGCGCCATAAGGTCGAGCAGTTGCTTGACCTCGGCCTGGAAGCTCAACTGTTCTTTTGCCATCGCTTTGGTTTACTCGTATGTAGACACCCTGAGAAAATGAGGCTTGCAGGGGCTCGTTTCAAGTTGGGCAGCGGCGGAAAGCAAATCCCGGGTCGGGAAAGGGGGGCAACAGATTCTTCGCTGTGCTCGAATGGCGACGCGAAAATGCTGTCGTTCTGAGAAACGAAGCTTGCAAGAATCCGCTTTCTCGAAGCGCTTAACGCCAGTTCTTTCATTTGCTTAGAGTGACAGTGAGCGGCGTGATCTGGAGGAATACTGCATGAAGCGGTTCGCTTTCGTTTGTTGTCTTCTGCTCGCTTCTCCGGGCGCGCACGGGCGTTCGCTTCCCATCAATACCATCAAGCTTCCTCCCGGCTTCGAAATCGCCGTCTTCGCCGGCAATGTCCCAAATGCGCGGCAGATGGCGCTTTCGCCGAAAGGGATTCTGTTCGTAGGGTCACGCGAGGCTGGAAAAGTACATGCCGTCGTTGACCAGAATCGCGATCTCAAGGCGGACAGGGTTTACACGATCGCGAGCGGGCTCAATATGCCAAGCGGCGTGGCTTTTCGCGATGGCGCGCTCTATGTTGCGGAAATTTCTCGCGTGTTGCGGTTCGACGATATCGAAGCTCATCTCAAGAATCCTCCCCGGCCGGTCGTCGTCAACGATCGCTTCCCATCCGACCGCCACCATGGCTGGAAATTTATCGCGTTCGGGCCGGACGGCCTTCTCTATATTCCAGTCGGCGCTCCCTGCAACATCTGCGAGACGGACTCGGGCCGCTACGCCAACATCATGCGCATGCAGCCGGACGGAAGCGCTCTCGAGGTCTTCGCAACAGGCGTACGCAATTCGGTGGGCTTCGACTGGCACCCCGACACGCGCCAGCTTTGGTTCACCGATAACGGCGGCGACAACCTCGGCGACAACATTCCGCCGGATGAGCTCAATCGCGCTCACAAGAAGGGAATGCACTTCGGATATCCTTATTGCCATGGCGGGTCGATAGCCGACCCGCAATTCGGCGAAGCCCGGAAGTGCTCCGAATTCATTTCTCCTGAAGCGAAGCTCGGGCCGCACGTAGCAGCGCTGGGAATGCGGTTTTATCGCGGCAGCATGTTTCCCGCCGAGTACAGGAACCGCGTATTCATCGCCGAGCATGGGTCGTGGAACCGCAGCGAGAAAATCGGCTACCGGATCACTACGGTCAATCCAGGCACCGAGCGCTACGAGGTCTTTGCCGAAGGATGGCTGCAGGGCGAACAGGCATGGGGGCGTCCTGCCGACATTCTTGTAATGCCTGACGGCTCGCTGCTCGTTGCCGACGATCGCGCCGGCGCGATCTACCGGATTACCTATAAAGCGCGCTGAATCACCGGCGGCGCCGGCATCTCTGCCAGCATCGCAGCGAGTCCTACATAGTCGGTCTTACCAGTGCCTAGCAGCGGCAACGCTTTGACGTGCACGATCCTTCGCGGAAGAGCGAGCGTCGGCCATCCTGCCTCGTGCGCGGTTCGATTGAGCGCAATGCGTTCCAGCCTGGCGTCGGTGGTGAAAAGAACGACGGCTTCGCCGCGTTCGTCGTCCGGGTGAGCGACTGCAGCATGCTCCGCTGAAGGCGAAGCACGCGTTGCGATGGTTTCCACGACTTCTAGAGAGACCATTTCGCCGGCGATTTTTGCAAAGCGTTTCGCTCTTCCCTGAATCGTGACAAGGCCGTCCGGGTCGGTGTTTACAATGTCGCCGGTGCAATACCAGCCGGTGCCGAAATCCGAGCATGTCGGCTGCAGAACTCCTGGTTCTTCAAAGCGGTAATAGCCAAGCATCACGTTCGGCCCGCGCACGTGCAAAAGACCGCCAGAGCTTATTCCGGGCACCGGCGACAGCCGATATTCGATCCCGGGAAGCAGATTGCCGACAGTGTTCTTGCGGAAGCGATTGGGCGAGTTGAGCGCGATCACCGGTGCGCACTCGGTGGCGCCGTAACCTTCGAGGATGCGCAGTCCGAATTTGTTCGTCCACAACGACTGCACTTCCTCGCGCAGCTTCTCTCCGCCGGCGACGACGAATCGCACGTGCGCGAAATCGTATGGCTTTGCGTGCTCGGCGTACTTCGCGAGAAATGTCCCGGTGCCGAACATACATGTGCAGCGCTTGCGATACGCCACTTCGGGAATTGCCCGGTAGTGCAGCGGAGTCGGATAGAGAAAGAGCGAAGTTCCGGAGATGAGCGGCATCAAAGTGCACGCGGTGAAGCTGTACGAGTGATACATCGGCAGCGGATTGAAAAACTTGTCGTGCGGCTTGAAATCGACGAGCGCGCGCATCTGCCCGATGTTGGAAAGCACCGCTTTGTGGCTCAGCGCCACCCCTTTCGGTCTGTCCTCGGATCCCGAAGTAAACAGGATGACCGCCGCCGCATCGGTGTCTTCGCGCACCATCGCGCGACGCGGAAACCACAGCGCATACGCGATCAGCCACAGCTTGTCGACGATTGAGAGCGCGACGTTTTCCAGGAAAACCCAGTTGTATTGCGGCAGCAAATCAGGCAGCGATGAAGCTTTTATGTGCGCGAGAAATTTGCGCGTTGAGACGATGCTCTTCACGTTCGCCGCTATGCACGCGTTCTTTATTCCAGCCGCGCCCGAAGTATGGTTGAGCATCGCCGGAACCCGGCCGGACGCCTGCACGCCCAGCACTGTGCATACCGTTGCAGTGAGATTCGGAAGGAGAACGCCGACTGCTTCCCCTCTGGCGCTGAAGCGTGAGATCCATCGGCCAAGCGCGAGAGAGGTCTTCACGAGTTGCCCATAAGACTGCGGTTGCTCGCGCACGTCCTCCAGAATCTTCCGTCTCCGGCCATGAACGCTGACAGCGTCGAGCAATGCTTCGAAAATTGTCGGCGCTGCGCCGCTCGACGCAATCGATGCTTCCATCGCGCGTTGCAGCTGCGAGACCGCACTTTTGCGCCGTTCCTTTGCGCTGCCGCGAGTTCCGCTATGCACCGCAATCGGCGGGGAAACACGGATACGAAACCGGCGGCGAATTCGCTCGATATGGACCGGCACGAAACCTCGCTGCGCGGCGAACACCGCGGGAACGTCATAGATTTTTCGCAAAGCGACCGATCGCTCGGCAAGTCCTTCGGGAAAGAGCAGCAGATTCGCGCCGGACTCGCTCAGCTTGTGCAAAGCGCGAAGCGAGCGAGGTTCGCGAACATCGATGACTGCATGCGAGATGAGTTTGAAAAGAACACGCAGCCACCGTGGTTTCATCTCCAAGTGGGAAACGATCGCGGTCGGCGCGCTTGAGAGAAAGAAACTCAAAATGATCGCGTCGAGCTTGGAAGGATGATTGGCGACGAATACTCGATGTGCGCCTCCGTCAGCATTGCTGTCGATTTGGATGCGGTAGAGCAGGGCGAGCACGCGCCGGAGAATGCGCCGCGCAATCATAAGGTTTTGTAACCTGCAACCACGGAAAAAGCAAGCGGGAAACGCGGTCGGAGAATGCGAGCAAACCAAAATCTATCAAAGTGTTAGATTTGCTTTCTCCCGCTGATTTGCATTTAAATGCTAGGACAGCTTTTAAAGCTGTCCCCCAACCGTCGCCCGCAGTAGCTAAAGAGGAGCCCGCGCCAAATGGATATGCAGATCCCCCATGCGTTATTGCAAGTCCCGCAGTCGTTTCCCCGGCCGTATTTACCTGAATCCGAGCTCGTATTTTCGCAACAACTCAGAGCGCGCTTTGATATTGAAACCCGCTCGGTGTGGTGCCGCTGGCAACCGGATCCCCGTCCGTGCTTCAACCCACGCCTGCTTTCCGATCTGCGGCGTTACTGTGAGTTTGTGTCGGCAAGCGAAGGGTTGATCCAATGCGAAAACGAAACGCTTCGGCTCGAGTACACCGTCATTTCGTCGGCAGTCCCGAAAGTTTTCAACCTGGGAGGAGATCTCGATCTTTTCACCCGGCTCATTGCCGAACGCGATCGCGGAGGGCTGCTCCTCTACGGCCGCGCCTGTATAGAAGTCCTCTATAAGAACTATCGCGCTTACGAGCTGCCGTTGACCACGATTTCGCTCGTGCAGGGAGAATGCTTGGGCGGTGGGTTCGAATGCGCGTTGTCGAGCGACATTATCATCGCGGAAAAAAGCGCGCGTTTCGGCTTTCCCGAAATTCTCTTCAATCTTTTTCCCGGGATGGGCGCATACTCTTTCCTCGACCGCAAAGTCGGGCAGCGAGCCGCTGAAGAGCTACTGACGAGCGGCAAGGTCTACTCGGCGGAAGATATGCTTGCCAAGGGGATCGTCGACATCGTGTGCGAAGATGGCGCGGGGGAAGCCGAAGTCGCCGCGCTCGCGAAGAGAAGGGCGCGCAGCCGCAACGGAATGGCGGCGATCGCAAGCGTGCGCCGACGAGTTCAGCGGCTCGAGTTCGCCGAGCTTCTCGATGTCGTCGAGCTATGGGTCGACAGCGCGCTTCGCCTCACTCCCCGCGATCTCAAACTGATGCAAAGGCTGGTCTCCAGGCAAAATGATGTGGGCGCATCCGCGACGGTGCATTGACCATGCCGAATGACAGCTACTCGGTCCACGAGGCATCGCGGAAGCTCGGAATTCCGATCCAGAAACTGCGGCGCTGGGACCGGCAGGGGGTGCTGGTCGCGCAACGCACCGCGGGCGGACACCGGCGTTATTCGCGCGAGATCATCGATCATCTTGCCCAGTCGTGCGGGCCTGGGCTGAAGGAGAACGAGGAGCTCGCGAGCGCAAGGCGTTCGCTCGCGGCCAAACGGCGCATCATCCAGTTGCTGCTCGAATCGGAGAATCGGTTCCGCGATCTTGTGGAGACGTCGCACGACCTCATCTGGACCACCGACTCCGAAGGCCGCTTCACTTATCTCAACAACGCGGCGCAGGAAATTTTCGGTCTACCACCCGATCTGCTGATCGGGCGCTGCTTCTTCGACTTCGAGGCTAAGCCGTCGCACGTTTCGAACCGGCGTTTTCTGCTGACGTTGCGCAAGATGAACGAGGTCAAGAACTTCGTCACGCACCTGATCGGGGAAGACGGCCGTGAGCATTGGGTTGGCATCAACGCTCGCGTGTCATACAACGACCACCGGGTGCCGACGGGAATTCGAGGCACTGCCAGGGATATCACCGAGCAGCATCTCGCGGCGCAGCGCATCGAACATCTCGCGAAGCACGATCCGCTCACGAGCTTGCCGAATCGCGTGTCGCTGCAACAGACGATCGAGAACGCCCTCGCGCAGGCGGGGATCGGCGCGGTGTTGTTTGTTGACCTCGATCACTTCAAGTACGTCAACGACAACTTCGGTCACAAAGCCGGCGACATGCTGATCGTCGGCATAGCCGGCGTGCTGCGCGAAGCGTTCAGGGAAACGGCGGTGCAAGTCTATCGGCTGGGTGGAGACGAATTCGCGGTTCACATGGCGGGCGGCCTGCGCAAGGACGCGGTCGACGCGGCTGAAAAGATTCTGGAAGCCGTGCGCCATTACAAGCTGCAGGCGCCTGGTAATCGGCGCATTTCGAACCTGACCGCTTCGATCGGAATCGCGCTCTATCCATTCCACGGCGGCGATATCGTGAGCGTGCTTTCGAGTGCGGACATCGCGATGTATCAGGCGAAAGACCGGGGCCGCAATCGCTATATGCTGTTCGACCAGGAAGCAACGAATCTTCGTAGCACGCACAGACGCGTTCACTGGTCGAAGAAGCTGCGCGAAGCGCTGGACGAAGATCGGCTCGTGCTCTATTCGCAGCCCGTATTCCGGCTTTCCGATCGCGCCGCGGTGCACAGCGAAGTGCTGGTGCGGATTCGCGACGACGACGGCAATATCATTCTTCCCGGCCAGTTCATCGAAATCGCCGAGTCACTCGGTATCGTGCAGGAAGTCGACATGGCGGTGGTGCAGAAGCTGCTCGTGCATGTCAAATCGGAGAAGCGTGACCACAAGGTGCGCTACTTCGTCAATCTTTCGCGCGTGAGCATTTCGGATCATCGTTGGGTGCGCCGTTTCCACCAGATGATGGCCGAGTCGGGAGTCGATTTGTCGCAGCTCGTTTTCGAAATCACCGAAACGGCGGCGATGTCCGAGATCGACGTGACCCTCTCGTTCATCCGCGAGCTGAAAGCATTGGGATGTCGCTTCGCGCTCGACGATTTTGGCGCCGGCTTCAGCTCTTTTTATTACCTCAAGCGCTTCGACGTCGACTATCTCAAGATCGACGGCAGCTTTATTCGCGACCTCGCGACCGACGAAGGCAGTCAGGTGTTCGTCAAGGCATTGTGCGAAGTCGCGCGCGGTCTGTCGAAACAGGTCATCGCCGAGTGGGTCGAAGATCCCCGGGTCGCAAGATTGCTGATCGAAATGGGCGCACAGTTCGGACAGGGATTCTTGTTCCAGCAGCCGACCGAGCTAGGCGCAACGCTCAAGCGCGTGCCATCAATACAAGCCGGCGAGCGCTCGTAGCCGCCCGGCTCGTCGCCGAACGGTTTCGTTCGGCTGACCTGTTAAATCCGCTGTCGTTTGCCGATTGATGCCAAGGCTTGCGCGTCTCGGCCCGTCGTTAGCTTCGAATCGCTGAGCGGTGGTCGCGCAAGCTCATTTCAGAAATCGCGACTCGCCTCCTATAATAGCGCGCCGAGTGCCAACCCATGCCAATGCCATCCATCCCTCAGCTGTCGGTCGTCGTGCCGGTACGAAACGAGGCCGAGAATATCGGGCCGGTGGTGGACGACATCCGCGCAGCTCTCGATGACAAGCTGGAGTACGAAGTGATCTACGTCGATGATGGCAGCAGCGACGACACCCGGCATCGCCTCGACGCGATCAAACATCGGTTTCCGCGGCTTCGCGTCATGCGTCACAGCGCGTGCTGCGGGCAGAGTGCAGCGATCGCGAGCGGAGTACTCGCGGCGCAAAGCGAATGGATCGCAACCCTGGACGGCGACGGGCAGAACGATCCCGCCGACATTTTTCAGCTCATTTCGCTTCAGCGCTCTTGCCACGCCGACCTCGTGTGCGGTTATCGCAAGAGTCGCCAGGACACGTGGATGAAGCGCGCGTCTTCGCGCATTGCCAACAAAGTCAGGGGAAAACTGCTCAAGGACAACATGCCGGACACCGGCTGTGGCGTGAAACTCTTCAGGCGCGAAACATTCTTGTCGTTGCCACACTTCGACCACATGCATCGCTTCCTTCCCGCGCTAATTCTGCGTAGCGGTGGAAAGATCACGCATGTCGAAGTCAATCATCGCCCCCGCGCACGCGGACGGTCCAACTACGGCGTGCACGATCGGTTGTGGGTTGGCATCGTCGACATGCTCGGAGTCATGTGGCTGCAGCGGCGAATAAAAATTCCGGTGGTTTCGGAGGGAGACTGAGGTTCCTATGTCGAACCAAACGATGTGGCTGGTAATCGGGTTCACGGGGCAGGCGATGTTTTCGATGCGTTTTCTCGTGCAATGGCTGTACAGCGAGCGCATGAAACAGAGCATCGTTCCCGTCGCGTTCTGGTATTTCAGCATCGCGGGTGGAGTCACTCTGCTGTCGTATGCGATCTATAAGGTCGATCCGGTTTTCATCGTCGGACAGGCCGCGGGACTCTTTGTTTATCTCCGCAACCTGCAGCTTGTGCACCGGGAGCGGCGGACCGAAGCCGCCTCGCACTAGGGCCGGTGAGCGCGAACGCGAAAAGCGCGCTGTTGCTCGCGCTACTCGTCCTGCAGAGCATTTATCTCGGTCTGGGACTGAAGCCGATGGACAAGACGCAGGAGGTGCGGGTGGCCGAAACCGCTCGTGAGATGGTCGAGAGCGGGAATTGGCTGGTGCCGCACCTGAACGGCGAGCTGCGCCTTCGCAAACCGCCGCTCGCGTACTGGCTCACGGCAATGAGCTACCGGGCTTTCGGCGAAGTGAACGAATTCACCGCACGATTTGCATCGGCCACGTTCGCGATGCTGACCACACTCGTCGTCTTTTTCTGGTCACGCGCGGCGCTGGGACTGGCGACGGCGCTCACAATTTCGACATGCTTCGTGTCGAGCTACCTTGCGCTTCGTTATTTCCACAGCGCAGAGACCGACGCAATCCTGCTGTTCTTCGTGACTTCCGGTTGTGCGCTGGCTTATGGATTGACGTACGGCAACGCAAGCCCCGGCCGTATCGTCCTTTTGTATCTCGTGATGGGTCTCGGTTTTCTCACCAAGGGGCCGGCCGCGATCGCGCTGCCATTGACGACGATGCTTGCGTTGGCGGTGTGGAAAAGGAATTTCGCTCCGTTGCGCCGACTCATCAATCCACTCGGGATCGTTGTCTTTGCGGCCATCGCGTTCGGCTGGTACGCGATCATTTTCCGCGAGCTTCCGGACGCGGCTTCGTACTGGGTATCGGAAGAGATCGATAGAAGCTTTATCAACGGCAAATACCAGGCTCCGTTCTACTGGTATTGGTATCAGGTGTTTCCGTTTTTTTTGCCGTGGTCGCTGTTCATCATCCCGGGCGCAGTCTGGCTCTATAAGACTCGCCCATATGGTGCGATGCCAAACTTCGCGCTTGTGTGGTTTCTAAGCGCGCTTGCGATTCTTTCGTTGAACGCGAATAAGCAAATGCACTACGCGCTGATGCTCATGCCACCGCTCATGATACTGATCGGTTACTACCTTGCCCGAAGCGAGGGTTCCTTCGCGAAGCTCAACGGCATACTGTTCGCGATCCTGACTGTCTGCGGTGTTGCCGCGCTTGGTTACTACGCGCTGCAATGGGAAAGGTTCGGAAGTTTCGATGTGGCGCCGCTAGCGCTTCTTCTTGTTTGCATCTTGTTGCCCGTGCTCTCCGCAAAGATATTGCGTTTGCCGCTGCGGCTTGGGGTGCTTATCGTAGCGGGTTGCAGCGTTGGCGGCTTCGTGTACGCACAGCGCTACGTGTACGTGGCCGAGCGCGAGAGAGTTGAAGTTCGCGATTTCGTCGCGCGGACCCAAGGTTATTCGCCGCTTTTCGTGTATGCGCGCGGCGATTCGAAAGTATCTTTTTATAAGAAGCGGATCATCCCGAGTGTCAAGGATGAGCGCGAGCTGGCGAGCTTGCCGCATGAGACTGCGTACGTGATCGTAGACGGTAAGGCGCCAAAGTGGCAGCTGCCTGTCGAGCTGGTGCTCGAGCACGGCAGCCTGCAGTTGTGGCGCTTTCATCGCCAAAGCGAATGAAAGTCACGGTATTCGGTTCCGGTTATGTCGGCTTGGTCAGCGGCGCGTGCCTCGCCGATGTCGGCAACGACGTGCTGTGCGTCGACCGCGACGCGCGCAAGATCGAAATGCTGCAGGCAGGCGCCGTCCCGATCTACGAGCCGGGGCTGAAAGAGCTCATTGCGCGCAACGTGCGAGCAAAGCATCTCGCATTCACGACCGATATGAAGAGCGGGGTCGAGCATGGCGTCGTTCAAATCATCGCGGTCGGAACGCCGCCAGATGGAGAAGGAAACGCGGACTTGAAGCATGTGCTCG
>WUUC01099191.1_pt1 | contig 11564 bp, 9 predicted proteins | sample 6278441 | NCBI WGS metagenome assembly WUUC01 (sample SAMN13675441, study PRJNA597444) | soil metagenome | isolation source: soil | place: USA: Washington | collected 2017-10 | reverse complement strand
GGCTCGCGCCGGCACCGTTCGCCACCATGATCCTCGCCGACCTCGGCGCCGACGTGATCCGCATCGACCGCGCCAAGCCCGGCCTGGACTTCATCGGCTTCTCCAACGATCCGCTCACCAGGACCCGGCGCTGGATCGGCCTGGACACGAAGTCCCCGCGGGGGAAGGAGTTGGCGCTGCGGCTCATCGACGACGCTGACGTGCTGATCGAGGGTTTCCGGCCCGGGGTGACCGAGCGCCTCGGCATCGGCCCGGAAGACACGATGGCCAGGAACCCGCGCCTGGTCTACGGAAGGATCACCGGCTGGGGCCAGGACGGTCCACTCGCGCCGGCCGCGGGCCACGACATCAACTACATCGGCCTCGCCGGCGCGCTTGACCCGATCGGCCGTCCCGGCGAGCGCCCGGTGCCGCCACTCAACCTCCTCGGCGACTTCGGTGGCGGGGGGCTGCTGCTCGCCATGGGCATCCTCGCCGCACTCGTTGAACGCCAGACCTCCGGCCGGGGCCAGGTCGTCGACGCGTCCATGGTGGACGGTGCGGCCCTGCTCACCACCGCGCTGCACGGACTGCGCAACATCGGGCTGTGGAGCAAGGGCCGTGGCGAGAACATGCTCGACGGTGGCGCACCCTTCTACGACACCTACCAGACCCTCGACGGCAAATACGTCGCCGTCGGGGCGATCGAGGAGCGGTTCTGGACCGATCTCGTCAAGGTCCTTGGCATCGCACCGGAAGAGGTCGCGGGGCGGCTCGACCCCACGCAATGGCCCACCGTCAAGGAGAAGCTGGCCGCGGTCATCAGGACCAAGACCCGCGACGAGTGGGAGAAACTGGCCGAGGGCACCGACGCCTGCCTCACCCCGGTGCTCAGCCCGACCGACGCCCGAACCCACCCGCACAATGTCGCCAGAAAGACCTTTGTGGACGTTGACGGCCAACCCCAGCCGGCCCCCGCACCCAAGTTCGACCGCACGCCCGCGGACCCGCCGCAGGCGCCGCACGAGCCCCGATCCGACACCACCGAGGTCCTCACCGACCTCGGCCTCACCGCCGAGGAGATCGAGACGCTGCGCGCGGAAGGCGTGATCGCCTAGTCCTTTCTTATCCGCACGGTGGTTCGCGACACCACCTCGGCCATCTCGGCGTCGACCTGGGACATACTTTGCCGGAGCCGCACCGTTCCGGTGGACGCGTCGACCACGTCCACCACCTTTGCCAGTAGCTTCAACGTGTCCTCGTGACCGGACTCCTCGGCGAGCTGAACGGCCCTGCCCAGCTTGGCGGTCGCCACCTCGACGTCACCCGCGGTGCGCGCGGCCAGACCGTCGACGATCGCGTCGGCGAGTTCGGCCTGCCCGGTGAAGTGTGCCACCTTGCCGTTCATCTTCGTTGACAGCGCGGGATTCTCGGTCCACCGGGCCCGGATCAGCCGCTCGTCGGAGAGCTGGTCGCCGACCACGACGCGGACCTTGGCCAGTCGGATCGGCTCCTCATCCGCGGCGCCGGGCGGCACCTCGACCGAGAGGTGGAAGTCGCGCGTCTCCGAACCCCATTGCCCCGTCGGGTAATCCGTGACCTGGGCACTGACCGCGGTGCCCCGGTCGGTGAGGTCGATGATCCGGGGGAACACCTGCTTGACGAACCGCAGCCGCACGGTGGGCAGCGTCCACAGCCGGAGCGTCACGTCCGCGGCGGCCTTGCCCATCACCGCCTCGGTGATCGACTGGAACTCCTCGGAGAGCTTGCGCGGGTCGGGCAGCCCGGCCGCCGAGCCGAGCAGCACGTCCGCGATCTCCAGTAAAGTCTTTGCCTCCCAACCACTTCCGACCCCGCGGGCGTCGCAGACGAAGCTGCCCCGGCAGCGCTCTAGGGCGGCTCGGAACCGGTCGGCGGACTCCGTCTCGTTCTTGCCGTCGGTCAGCACAAGCCCGTGCTTGATCTGGGCCGAATCGCCGGACAGCAACTCGTTCGCGAGGGTCAGCCAGGTGCCGATCGCGGTTCCGCCGTACGCGGTCAATCGGCTCACCGCGTGCTTCGCCTCGGCGCGGTTGGCGGCGGACGCCCGCACCAGCCGTTGCGATGCGGGGTAGGCCATCTCGGCCTCGCCGGTGCCGGCCACCACCGCGAAGGAGACCCCGTCGCGCAGCGTGTCGATGGCGACCGCCGTGGCCCGCTTGGCTTCCTCGATCCGAGAGCCGGACATCGACGACGATGTGTCGATCATGAGCACCTGTGCGGCGGTCGGCGCCGGCCCGCGCACGTCGCCGGTACCGCCCGCCGCGGTCACCGAGATCGCCGCGTCCATCACCCGGCCGCCGGCCGGCAGGTACTCGTTCTGGTCGATGGTGACGGCGAACGTCAGTGGCTGGGACATCGAGCCTCCGGAAAGGTTGCTAGAACAGGGTTTTCGGGCGGACCAGGTTGGCATGGTCGACCAGCCGGGAGCGCCGGTCCGGATCGTCGGCCACCTTGGCCAGGTTCCGGTAGGCCTTCTCCAGGTCGAGTCGCAGGTGCCGCTCGTCGAAGTCCGGGTCGGAACCGTTGCGCTGCGCCCAGATCAGCTTGGCGGTGAGCACCTCGACCGACAGCCGCGCCTGCCGCTCAAGGTCCATCTTCAAGCTGGCGAGCCGAGTCGACGCGTCCAGCAGGTCATCTTTGGCCACCCGGTCCGGGTCGAGCCGGGCCCGGATCGCCGCCACCTGCGCCAGCACGTGCTGGCTGGATCTCTTCGGCACTCCGTCAAGTGTCTCCACCACCTCGGGCAACCGTCCGCTCCGCCGCAGCACCCTGGCCAACCCGAACGCCGCGCTGACGTATTCGGTGTCCGTGCGCCACACCCGGTCGTAGAGGATCTCGGCCCGCTCGTCGTCGCCGTCCCATTCGGAAATGGCGGCCAGCGCCAACTTGGGTGCGAGCTCGCCGGGCAGCGCGTCGTACACCGTGCCGAACGCCTCACGGGCGGTCGGGCGGTCCTTCGTGGCGAGCGCGATGAGGCCGCGATACCAGGCGGCGCGCCAGTCGTTGGGTGCCACCTGCTCGAACTCGTCGAGATCCGCAAGCGCGCCAACGAGATCGCCGGCCGAGAGGTGCGCGTCGACCAGCCGGAGCACGACCTCGGCGCTGCGCACCGGGGCCGCGCGCAGCGTCTCGACGAGCGCGTCCGGTTCGGTGACGCCCAGCGTGGCAAGGAAACCGGCGGCCGGGTCCGCCGGATCCACCAGCGGCGTCGGCAACGCCTGCGGCACCGCCGTCCAGTCCACCGGCCGGTCCGCCTCGTCGGTCGCCGACAACATGCCAATGTCGGTGCCGAACACCCCGCGCTCCTGGGTGAACCGGGTGGATGGCACCGACCGAGGCTCACCGTCCTCATTGGACAGCACCTCGGCGAGCACGCCCTGCAGTTGCTCGCGCATCTCCTCGGCTGAGGCGAACCGGCGGTTCGGGTCAGGATCGGTGGCCCGGGTCAGCAGCCGGCGAAACGACTCCTCTTCGGCCAGCAACGGGACATCGGCCGGATCGGGCAGCCGGTGCCGGTAGTGCTTACTGAACCCGGCGAAGTCGAAGCTCAGCACCGCGAGCAAACGGCCGACCGTGTAGAGGTCGGAGGCCACCGAGGGATCGGTGTCTCGTTCCACCTCCGGCGCCTGATAGCCCGGAGTGCCGTATACGGTGCCGCCGCGCTCGGACATCCGCAGCACCGCGCCGAGATCGATCAGCTTGACCTGGTCCTCGACCTGGATCACGTTGTCCGGTTTGAGATCGCAGTACACCAGGCCCTTCTCGTGCAGGTACCGCAACGCCTGCAGCACCTCCATACCGTAGGCCAGCACCGTGGGCAGCGGCAGCGGCACGCGCTGGCCGGTCTCATCGTGGTTGCTCCGGTAGATGTCGTGCAGTGAGCGGCCGCCGAGGTACTCCATGACGATGTAGCCGACCATCCGGCCGGTGTGCGGGTCCGGGTGGCGGACGAAGTCGTGCACCTTGACGATGCTCGGGTGGTCCACCTCGACCAGGAACCGCCGCTCGCTGACCGCGGAGGCGACCGCGTCCGGGTCGTCGATGTCGATCAGTCCTTTGAGGACGACCCAACGCTCGGCGACCGCGTCCCCGAGCCGGGTGTCGCGGGCGAGGTAGATCCAGCCGAGCCCGCCGTAGGCGATGCAGCCGAGCACCTCGTACTTGTCGACGAGGTCACCCTTCGACAGCCCGGGCACGAACGAGTACGGCTTGCCGCAGTTCGGGCAGAAACCCTTGCTGCGAGCGGGCTTCTTGCCACAGGCGCGGCAGATCCGGCGCCCCTCCGGCACCTCCGGATCGGTCAGGATGGCGGCGGTGGGGTCACGCCGAACGACCGGCGTCAGCTCGACAAGGCCGCCGCCGATCCGCCGCTGCGTGGTGCGGAGGTTGCGGCCGGTGGTGGTCTGCCGAGGCCGCGTCCTCGTTGGCCGGGACGTTCGGCCACTGGACCGGGAGCCGGTCGACTGGCCGGGCACCGACGCCGGCGCCGGATCCGAGGAGCCCGGCGCCTGACGGCCACAGGTGTCGCAGTATCCGTCCGCCTCAAAGGTTCCGGCGCAGCCGGGCCACGTGCACGCGGTCACGACGCCTCCTGTCCGTTCTTCACCGACTGCTGGTAGTCGAGCACCGCCATCGCCGCCTCCCGCAGGTCGCACGGCTTGGTCCACAAGATGTTGTGCGCCACCGCATACCGGGTCCGTGGCTCGTCACTCTCCGCGACACCGAGGCGGACCGCCTGGGCGAGCAGGATCTCCAGCCGGCCCCGCAGTTCCTCGCGCCGGTCGAGCAGGCCGCTCGCCGTGGCGCGCAACCGATGCGTGCCCTCCATCGCCTCGGCCGCCTCCCGCCACAGCATCGTGAGCCGGCCCGCCACCTGGGTCCACTTTCCGTCGCGGGCAAGCTGGTTCAGCCCGGAGAGCCGGCCCCGCAGCTCCGGTGCGAGCGCGGTGAACGGTGGCAGACCCGTCGAGGCGATCTTGTCGAGCACCGTGCGGTACACGTCCTCGGTGGCGGCCTCCGCAACGGCCAGCTCCTCGATGTGAGCGCCCAACGCCGCCACCCGGTCCGGGTAGTCGCGCTCCAACGCGGTCAGCTCGGCGACCTGGTTCTGCAGCTGGAGAATGTCGCCGGTGGGCGGCGAGTGGTGGGCGGCATTGCGAGCCAGCGCGACGTGTGCGGCCGCACCGCTGTTGTTCACCGTCGGGGTCGGCAGGTTTCGCCGGCCGAGGGATGCCTTGAGGTGGCGGTAAAGCACGTCCATCGTGAGCAGCTCCGGCCCGCCGGGCACACCGTCGCGCAGTGCCGTCAGCAGTTCCCCGGTGAACAGCGTGTTGCGCTGTCCGACCGGGGCGAGTGCGAGCTGGTTGGGTTGGGTGGCGCTGAGCGCGAACGCGCCATCCACGTCGATCTGTGACAGCAACGCGTCGGCGGGGTTGGACATCAGCTGGCTGAACGCCCGGCCGGCGAAGCAGCAGTCCAGGATCAGCACCCTGGTCCGCGCCGCGCTGTCCAGAAACGTCTGGCGCACTTCCGCGCAGCGAAGCGCCGACGTGCCGATGATATGCGACTTCGTGTTGCCCAGCGCCAGGTACAACTCGCCGCCCGCGGAGGTGAGCCCGTGCGCCGCGTAGTAGACCAGCAGCAGGTCCTCCGCCTCGCGCGCGGCGTTCGCCAGACATTCGCCAACCGTTGCCGCCTCGGTGGGTTCGGCCAACACGGTGCAGTGCGCCGAGGGCAAACCGGTGCCGCGCGGAGAGGTCAACACGGCGTGCAGATCGGTGAGGTTGTTGCGCACACCCGGTAACTCGGCAAGCGCGGGATCGGCGTAGTAGCTGGACCCGATGAGCACCGCCCTGGACCGGGCCGGGTCAGGCAATCGTGCCATTCAGCCAAACCCTTTCAGTCCCGATAGACCGGCGCTTGTATGGCCGCCGGCCCGATGGTGTTTCCGAGCCAGCGGTCGTACATGCGGTTCCACTCGCCGGTCGAGCGCAGCCTTTCCAGTTCCCCGTTGACAAACCGCACCAGGTCGATGGCCTGACTGTTCATCGCGGCGCCGATCCGGGTGTCCGACAACCGATCGCCGACGATCTTCGTGTTCTTGTCCTGCGCGGCAAGCCCCGCCAGGATGTTCTCGCCGGTGGACACCGCGTCAACCTGGCCCTGCTGCAACAGCAGGAGGCAGTCGGTGGTGTTGGCGGCGCCGATCGGGATCGGGCGCGACGGCGTGTTGAGTAGTCTCGCGATGTCGGTGCTTCCGTTGGAGGCACACACCTTCTTGCCACCGAGGTCCTGTATTCCGGTTACCGTGGACCGCCGGTTCACCAGCACCTTCTGCCCGCCGTTCAGATACTCGGCGGAGAACGCGACATTGCGCCAGCGGGCACAGGTCATGTTCATCGAGGCGAACACGATGTCCACGGTGCCTTCCTGCAGCGCGGTCTCGCGTTCCCCCAAGTTGGCCAGTGCGATGAACTGGATCTTGGCGGGATCACCGAGAATGCCCTTCGCCACCTCGCGTGCGAGGTCGACCTCGAACCCGGACATCTCCCCGGTGACCGGATCCCGGTAGCTCAGCAGGTAATACGTCTGCTGCCCGCCGACCCGAAGCAGGTCACGCTCGCGGATCCGGGTCAGCGTCGGGCCGGTGACCGTGCCGTTGGGCCGGTAGCTCGCCCTCGGGTCGCAGCTGCGGTCGTCGTCAGCGATGTCCCCGGGCGCGGGTTGCTCCTGCACCCCGGGCGGGCGCGGCGCCGGCGCCGCCGCGTGAGCCCGGTCCATGCTCGCGGGACCGGGCCCGGCACAGCCGCAGGCGAGCGCCAGCACGGCGATCGCTAGAGCGGCGGATCTCATCGGTACTCCTCGATTCTCGGCCACATGCCGACCGCCGCGGCGATCACCACGAGCAGGCAGAGGATCCCGATGCCGCCCGCGAGGCCGGACACCGAGTCCTTGGCGTCTCGGGTCGCGCTGTCGAACCGGGTGCTGGCCTGATCGAGCGCCGTGCCGAGCGATCCGTCGAGCTCGCTGGCCAGCCGCGCGGAGCTGTCCGGACCGGCCCCGGTCGCCGCCACCACCGCCTCGGTGTACTTCCCTTCCCTGTCCAGCTGCCGAAGGCTGGTGTTCACCTCGACCCAGCGCCGCGCGGTTCCCTTTGCCTGCTCGATAAGGTCGCGGGTGTCTTGCTGCGACACCGCCGATGACGCACGCTCGAGCAGCCCGCCCGGCTCGGTCAGGTTCTTGGTGGTGGCGTCGAAGTGCTCCTCGAACACGGCGCCGTTGCCCCGGGCGATCAGCGCCAGAGCCTCGTCGCTGCGCGCCTGCAGACCGGCGATCCTGGCCTCCGCCAACGCTTCAAGCTGCGCGGTGCCGTCCGCGCGGCTGGCGTCGCTGTGCCCGGCGGAGTTCCCGGCGCCGATGCCGAGCCAGAGCACCCCGGTGAGCGCGAACGCGGTAGCCACCAGCAGCCCGAGGTTCAGCAGGCGTCGGGTGCGCAGCCGAAGGTGGATCTGGATCGCGACGAGACCGGCGATCAGCAGTATTCCCAACGTGGTCGTCACCCACGGCAGCTCACCGGCCTCCGCCTGGGCCTCGGCGAGCCGGCCGGCCTCGATCTCGTACAACCGTTGTGCCGCAGGCAACATCGTCGTGCGGACCAGTTCGGACGCCTCGCGCAGGTAGGCCGCGCCGATCGGCAGCCCCTGCCGGTTGTTCGCCCGCGCGGTCTCCACCAGCCCGGTGTAGGTCGGCACGTGGTTGGCCAGCTCCGCCACCTTGACCGCGCTCTCACCGGTCGGGGCACCGGCCGCGGCGGTGGACAGCGCCGCGTTGGCCCTCGCGATGTCGTCGAGGTAGCGCTGCCGCAGCTCAACCGGTTCCGTGCCGCCGGCAAGGAAAGCGCTCGCGGAGGTCGCGTCGGCGTCGGAGAGTGCCCGGTAGACCTCGACCGAGGCGACGGTGAGCGGGCCGCTGTGCCCGGCGATGTCGTCGAGCACGGCGCCGCGGTCGCGGGTGCCGAGCATGCCGGCCAGACCGGTCGCCAGGCCAAGGAAGACGACCGCGACCAGCAGCAACGCGAGCTGACCCTCGGTGCGCCGTGCCCACCGGTTCACCCGTCGCACGGTGGGGACGACGCTTTCTCTTGGCTGGTCGGTCAGACTAGCCGTCACGTGTTCACCTCACTAATCCACGTACTTCGCCGGCGGGGGAGCGGGAGCCGGTCCGAGGCCGGTCAACCACTTGTTGTAGATGGCGGTCCACCGGCCGTCGGCACGCATCTGCTCGAGCACCGCGTTGACGAACCGGACGAAGTCGGTGTTGCCCCGGGATATCGCCAAACCGTGCGGTTCGTAGGTGAACCGCTCGCCGACCATTTTCGTCGTCGGGTCCTGCGCGATCAGCCCGATCAGGATGCCGTCGGTGGTGGAGATCGCGTCAACCTGGCCCTGCTGCAGCATCACGAGGCAGTCGGTCCAGTCGACGACGGCCACCGGGACGGGTTTCGCTGACAGCTCGGCGATCGTCCTGATCGAGGTAGTTCCGGCCGGCGCGCACACCCTCTTGTTCGCGAGATCCTGAGCGCCTTGGATCGTCGAGTCCTCCGGGACCATGATCCGCTGCCCTGATTCGAAGTAGTTGGTGCTGAAGTGGCTTCGCTGCTTGCGATCGCAGGTGATTGTCATCGAGTTGGCGATCAGGTCAATCTCGCCGCGGGCCAGTACCTCCTCGCGGTTGGCCGAGGTGACGGTGCGGAACGTGACCCTGTCGCGGTCGCCGAAGAGGGCGAGGGCGATCTCCCTCGCGTAGTCGATGTCGTAGCCGCGAAGCTCGCCGCTCTTCGGGTCGCGGGAGCCGAACAGGTTGAGATTCTGGTCGACCCCGACCCGAAGCGTCCCGCGCCCAACGATCGCGGCCATGGTGCTGCCGGCCGGCATGCTCCCCGGCGTGGGCAGCGGGCCGCTCGGCCGAAAGCTCGCCAGCGGATCGCACGGCGGGGTCGGCGTTGCCGGATCGGCGGGAAACGTCGGGTTCTCCCGCACTCCCGCCGGGTGGGCGACCGCGACCGTGGGCGCGACCCGTTGGGATTGCTGGTTGTCCGCTCCGCATCCGGTCAGAAGTCCGATGGTGGCAAGCAAGGCGGCGATGCGCGGCTCCCTCACGAGGCGATCAAAGCACACCGGGTGACCGAGCATGCACAATATGACGAAGTGAACGCCGCACCCAGCTCACCCAGCGCACCGAGTACGGCATCCACCGATATGGCCTACGATCCGGCACCCGGTTGGGATTGCGAAGTGGTCAAAATGTTGCGAGCAATCCGAAAAAGCCCCGCGGACGTACCAGGTACCGTGCGAGATCGCGGTCTGCCGGTCGAGTTGCTGCCGGACGACGCCTTGCTCGCCGGCCTTGCCACCGGCGACACGGAGATCGCGATGGCCTTCGTCAGGCGGTTCCAGCGGATCGTGTTCGGGGTGGCGCTGGCGATCCTCGGTGACGTTCGGCTCGCCGAGGACGTCGCGCAGCAGACCTTCGAGCGCGCCTGGCGGCACGCGCAGGTCTACGACTCCCGGCGCGGTTCGGTGCGGACCTGGTTGACCGCCATCGCGCGGAACCTCGCGGTGGACGCGGCCAGGGTGCGCCGGCCGACCCCGGTCGATCCAAGCGAGTTGGTGCACATGCTGAGCATGGTCAGCGAGAGTGCCGAACAGTGTGCGGTGGCCGGGGAGTCCGTCGCCGAGCTGCGCCGGGCGGTGGCCACCCTGCCGGTGACGCAGGCCAGAGCGCTGGTGCTGGCCGGGATTCACGGGTTGACCGCGCGGGAGATCGCCGACATCGAGGGGATTCCCTTGGGCACGGCCAAGACCAGGATTCGAGCGGCGATGGGCAAGCTCCGGACCACGTTGAGCACGAAGGTAGTCGATCATGGCTGAGATGGACTGCGCGCGGCTGCACGACGTTGGGGCGGAGCTTGCGCTCGGGGTGCTGCCCACCGAGGACCGTGCGGCGGCTCTCGCGCACCTGCGCGGCTGCGCGGCCTGTGAGCGGTACGTCCAGGATCTGGCCGCGCTCGGCGACCGGCTGACCGGCCTGCCGATCGGGGTGGAGCCGCCGCTCGGGTTCGACGGCCGGGTGATGCGCCGGCTGGGCTTCCGTCCGCGCCGCCGGTGGTTAGCCGCAGCGGCCGTCGTGGTCGCCGTGCTGTTCGGGGCCGGTGGGTGGGTGCTGCATGGGCTGGTGCACGACGACCTGACCAAGACGACGATCGTCGCCGACGGTCACCAGGTCGGCGACGTGTTCACCTACACCGACGACGGTCCGCCATGGGTCTACGTCGCGCTCACCGACCTGCCCAAGAGCGGCACGATGCACTGCCAGCTCATCTTCGCCAACGGCCGGCTGATCGACGTCGGCTCGTTTCTCATCAAGGCGGGCGCGGGTGGCTGGGGCGGTCCGGCGCCGCTGACGGAGTCCGACCTGGTCGAGGTCCGCATCCTCGCCGAGGACGGCGCGCTGCTGGGGGTTGGGCGTCTGCCCTGATGGCGTCCTTCAGGGCATTGGTCACTCGAAGGTGCCGTGCCGGCCGGCGCCGGCGGCGAAGCGTGCGGCTCCGCTGACGGCGTCCGGCAGGGTGGACTGGGCGCCGGTGAACTCGGCGGTGAGGGCGTCGGCTTCGGGCAGGGACCATTGGGTGAGGGCGGAGGTTCGGTCGGCGCGCAGGCAGGTTTGCGGGAAGCGGGCGAGGTCGGCGGCGAGTTGTTCGGCGGCGGCGCGGGCCTGGCCGGCGGGGACGACGCGGTTGGCGAGACCCATGGTGAGGGCTTCCTCGGCGGGGACGGCACGGCCGGTGAGGATCATGTCGAGGGCGCGGCTCTGACCGATGAGCCGGGGGAGCCGGATGGTGCCGCCGTCGATCAGCGGGACGCCCCAGCGGCGGCAGAACACCCCGAACACCGCGGTCTCGTCGGCTACCCGCAGGTCACACCACAGGGCCAGCTCCAGGCCGCCGGCGACCGCGTGACCGGAGACGGCGGCGATGACCGGCTTGGACAGCAGCATCCGGGTGGGGCCCATCGGCCCGTCGCCGTCCAGCACCGGGCGGTTTCCCCGTTCGGTGCCGAGGGCCTTGAGGTCGGCACCCGCGCAGAAGGCCGGGCCGACGCCGGTGAGCACGGCGACCAGAGCCGAGTCGTCGGCCTCGAAGGCGCGGAAGGCGTCGGCGAGCGCCGCGGCCGTCGGGCCGTCGACGGCGTTGCGGACGTCCGGGCGGTTCAACAGGACGGTCGTCACGGGACCGGACCGTTCGACGACGACTGACTCGATCATGCGCGTGTCTCCTGGGATGCTCGACCGAACGGCCGTATGGTGATGTATGTACGTAGGGGTATACGCACCGTAAGGTGGATGCCGCCATTGGACTACGGGCCATAGGGGGCCGGCGGGGCAGTAGCGGACGGAGTGTGCGCAGGTGGACGTAAAGAAGATCGCCACGCTCGTGGTGGCGGCAATCGTGCTGTTCTACGTGATCACGCAACCGACCCAGGCTG